>Ga0315336_1000660_pt1 | contig 86064 bp, 90 predicted proteins | sample ASW5metaG_FD_204512 | JGI IMG/M metagenome (GOLD analysis project Ga0315336, IMG submission 204512) | Ammonia-oxidizing marine archaeal communities from Monterey Bay, California, United States - ASW #5 | ecosystem: Environmental > Aquatic > Marine > Intertidal zone | place: USA: California...
GAGGCCCAGCGCCGATCCGCTCTGGCACCTTGGCTTCACACCTACAATCACCACCGGCAACACTCGGCGATCGGGAAGGTCCCGCCTATAACGCGGTTGACCAACCTGCCTGGGCAGTACATCTAGAGCGACGTGAGGATCCGCGGCCCGTCGTCGGTGACGGCGACGGTGTGTTCCCAGTGGGCGGCGCGGGATCCGTCCGCCGTGACGACGGTCCACTGGTCTTTGAGCACAACGGTCTTCGTGGTGCCCAGCGTGAGCATCGGTTCGATGGCCAGCACCGAACCAGCCGCCAGATGCGGGCCCCTTCCGGGCGCCCCTTCGTTGGGCAGGAACGGGTCCATGTGCATCTGCCTACCGATGCCGTGCCCGCCGTAGCCGCCGACGATCCCGAACTTGCGGCCGTACCGCTTCTCGGCGGCATGCGACTCGACCTCGATCGCGTGGGAGACGTCGGTGAGCCGGTTGCCGGGCACCATGGCGGCGATGCCCGCCTCCATGGCCTCGCGGGTGGCTGCGGACAGCGCTTCGTCGACGGCAATCAACGGACCGATACCGAAGGTGACCGCGGAGTCGCCGTGCCAACCATCGAGGATCGCCCCGCAATCGATGGACACCAAATCGCCCGATGAGAGGATGTCGTCCGCGGACGGAATGCCGTGCACTACACGATCATTGACCGACGAGCAGATGCTGGCCGGAAAGCCATGGTAGCCGAGGAACGACGGGGTGCCGCCACCGTCGCGGATCACCGCTTCGGCGATCTCGTCGAGCGCGAGCGTGGACACACCGGGGACCGCGGCTTCGCGGACCGCGGCCAACGCGGAGGCAACCAGTGCACCCGCAGCGGCCATCGCGTCGAGTTCGGCGGGGGTGCGCTGCGGCACGACCCGGCGGCTCCGCAGCCCTGGCAGACCCATGACCGAACTACTTGCCGAGCGCTCGTAGCGCCCGGGCGAACACCTCGTCCAGCGGGCCCACGGCATCGACGGTCTGGAGGTTGTTGTGGGAGTAATACTCGAGCAGCGGCTCGGTCTCGTCCCGGTAGACCTGCATCCGGTTGCGGATGACGTCTTCGGTGTCGTCGTCGCGGCCACGGGCCTTGAGCCTCGTGAAGAGCTCGTCCTCTGAGACGGCGAACTCCAGCACGGCGTCGAGCTTGGTGTTGTGGTTCTTCAGCATCTCGTCGAGGGCCTTGGCCTGCTCGACCGAGCGCGGGTAACCGTCGAGGATGAACCCGGCGGCCGCGTCCTCCTGCTCGATCCGGTCTTCGACGAGTGCATTGGTGAGGGTGCTCGGCACCAGGTCGCCGGCGTCAAGGTAACGCTTGGCCTCGACCCCCAGCTCGGTGCCTTCGTTGATGTTCTTGCGGAACAGGTCGCCGGTCGAGATCTGCGGGATTCCGAGCTTCTCAGAGAGCTTCTGCGCCTGGGTGCCTTTACCCGCGCCGGGCGGTCCGAGTAGAACGACTCTCACTTCAGGAACCCTTCGTAGTTGCGTTGCATCAGCTGGCTCTCGATCTGTTTGACCGTATCCAAGCCGACACCGACCATGATCAGAACCGCAGTACCGCCGAAGGGCAGGTTCTGCACTGAGCCTGTGTTGCCGATCTGCAGGAACAGGTTCGGCAACACGGCGATGACACCCAGATAGATCGAGCCCGGCAGGGTGATCCGATTGAGCACATATCGCAGATAGTCGGCGGTGGGCGCACCTGGACGGATGCCTGGAATGAACCCGCCGAACTTCTTCATCTCGTCGGCACGTTCCTCGGGGTTGAACGTGATCGACACATAGAAGTACGTGAAGAAGATGATGAGCCCGAAATAGACCGCGATATAGACCGGGTCAGCGGGGTTCGTGAGGTACTCGGCGACAAACCTGGACCAGCCGCTGTTCGACGCGTTCGGGTCACCGCTGGTGATCAGCTGCGTGATCAGGTGCGGGATGTAGATCAGCGACGACGCGAAGATGACCGGGATGACACCCGCCTGGTTGACCTTCAGCGGCAGATAGGTCGACGTACCGCCGTACATCCGCCTGCCGACCATGCGCTTGGCGTACTGGACCGGGATGCGTCGCTGGCCCTGCTCCACGAACACCACGCCGACGACGATGCCCAGGGTGGCCAGGCAGACCATGGTGAACACCAGACCGCCGCGGCTGTCCAGGATGGACTTGCCCTCGCCGGGGATCGCCGACGCGATGCTGGCGAAGATCATCAGCGACATGCCGTTGCCGATGCCGCGCTCGGTCACCAGCTCGCCCATCCACATCACCAGCGCGGCGCCCGCGGTCATCACCAGCACCATCACGACGAGCGTGAAGATGTTCAGGCCGTCGCTCTGGCCCTGAATGATGTCGAGCGTGCAGCCCTGAAGAAGGCCACCGTTGGCGGCCAGCGCGACGATGCTGGTGGATTGCAGCAGCGCCAGGGCGATCGACAGATAACGCGTGTACTGCGTCATCTTCGTCTGGCCGGCCTGGCCCTCTTTACGCAGCTGCTCGAAACGCGGGATGACGACGGTCAGCAGCTGCACGATGATGCTGGCGGTGATGTAGGGCATGATGCCGACCGCGAACACCGAGAGCTGCAGTAGTGCGCCGCCGGAGAACAGGTTGATCAGTGAATAGACCTGGCCCGAGTCGCCGCCGCTGACCTCCGCGATGCACTGCTGAACGTTCGGGTAGTTGACGCCGGGCGACGGAATCGAGGCGCCCACGCGGTAAAGGATGACGATGCCGATGGTGAAGAGGATTTTGCGCCGCAGGTCCACTGTCCGCAGTGACGAGATGAAAGCCGAAAGCACTCTTCCTCCTGCGCAGCCGACCTGTGACTAGCGGCATGCAAATGTGGCTGGTCTGACCAGCGGGTTCTTGGCTAAGTCTGGGTATCGATCATGAGCGACGTCCGTCAGGCGCGCAGCCTGCGAAGTCACGCGTCAAACAGTCTACGAGACTAACAGTTGCAGCTCCTTTGCCCTGCATCCTGCCGCCCCGATGTGCACTCACAGTTGCTTCTCAGCCGGGGAACATACCGTGGGACTTATCTCGTTATATCTACTAAGTAAATGACTTCTTCGACTAGGGGCTGATGATGGCTAGGACCGAGAACGACACATGGGATCTCGCGTCGAGCGTCGGCGCGACGGCGACGATGGTCGCCGCGGCGCGCGCGATCGCGACCAAGGCCGACGATGCATTGATCGACGATCCGTTCGCCGAACCTCTGGTCCGCGCGGTCGGGGTGGACTTCTTCACCAAGCTCGCAAGTGGAGAGCTGCGCGCTGAGGATGTCGACGTCGACCACGCATCCGTCGGAATGGCGCGGATGACCGACAACATGGCGGTACGGACCAAGTTCTTCGACGAGTTTTTTGCTGCTGCCGTCGGAGGCGGCAATTCAGCAGACGCCGCCGCCTCGGGGGTCCGCCAGGCGGTGATCCTGGCGTCGGGCCTGGACTCCCGGGCATACCGGCTGGCGTGGCCCGCGGGGACGACCGTCTACGAGATCGATCAGCCCGAGGTCATCGAGTTCAAGACCAGAACGCTCGCGGACTTCGGCGCCGAGCCCACCGCCGACCGCCGGACCGTCGCGGTGGATCTTCGCTTCGACTGGCCCTCGGCACTGATCGCCGCCGGGTTCGACCCGAGCAGGCCCACCGCGTGGAGCGCAGAGGGCCTGTTGGGCTATCTGCCGCCGGAGGCACAGGACAAGCTGCTCGACACCATCACCGAGCTCAGCGCCGTCGGCAGTCGCGTCGCGGTCGAGAGCACGCCGGGCATCGATCCGGCGGACCACGAGAAGGCGATCGAGCGGATGCAGGAAGCCGCCCAGCAGTGGCGGAACCACGGCTTCGAACTCGACTTCGCCGACCTCATCTACTTGGGTGACCGCAACGAGGCGTCGGCGTACCTGGCCGATCGCGGCTGGCAGGTCTCTAGGCAGAGTGTCAAGCAGCTGTTGAGTGAGAACGGATTGCCTGAAATCACCGAAGAGGACGAGGACGTCGCCCGCTTCGGTGACCTGCAGTACGTCACGGGCATACTCGGGTCATGAGCCGGGCGGACAGCCGAACCGAAGGAGACAGCTGGGATCTGGCGTCCAGCGTCGGCACCACCGCCACGATGGTCGCCGCGGCACGCGCGGTGGCGAGTCGTGATGCCGACCCACTGTTCGACGACCCCTATGCCGCAGCGCTGGTGCGCGCCGTCGGCCTGGACTTTTTCACGAAGCTCGCCGACGGGGAGGTCGAATTGCCCGACGACGGCGAGCCCGGCGGTCCGGCGTTCCTCGCCACCTCGATCGCGGTGCGAACGCGATTCTTCGACGACTTCTTCACCGAGGCAGGCGCGGCCGGAATACGCCAGGCCGTGATTCTGGCGTCGGGGCTGGATTCGCGCGCCTACCGGCTGTCATGGTCGGACGGCACCGTCGTCTACGAGATCGACCAGCCCCAGGTGATCGAGTTCAAGTGCGCGACGATGGAGTCCATCGGCGCCACCCCTGCCGCCGAACAGCGCACGGTCGGCATCGACCTGCGTGAGGACTGGCCGAAGGCGTTGCGCGGCAGTGGTTTCGACCCACATCAGCCGACGGTCTGGAGTGCCGAAGGTCTGCTGGTCTATCTGCCGCCGGACGCACAGGACCGGCTGTTCGACGACATCACGGCACTCAGCGCGCGGGGCAGCCGGCTGGCCACCGAGTATCACCCCGACGCCGCCGCCAGCATCGGCGCGCGGCTCAAGGGCATGAAGGACCGCTGGGGTGACGCCCCCGATATGGACATCACGAAGTTGTTCTACGACGGTGAGCGCAACGGGGTCATCGAATACCTGGGCGAGCACGGCTGGAACGTCTCAGCCCGTCGCCGCCCGGAGGTGTTCGCCGGGTATGGCCGCGAGTTTCCCGACACCGAAGCCCTTGTACCACTCCGCGATTCGCTTGCAGTCATCGCGACTCGAAAGTAGGAATCCATGCCACGCACCGACAACGATTCATGGGATCTGGCGTCCAGCGTCGGATCGACAGCGACGATGGTCGCCGCGCAACGGGCGCTGAGCAACCGTGAGGAACTCATCCACGACCCGTATGCCGAGCCGTTGGTGCGCGCCGTCGGGATGGACGTCTTCATCCGCGCACTCGACGGCGAGATCGACCTCGACGAGGTCGACCCTCGGTTCAACGTGCGCAACGCAGCAGAGGGAATGGCAGTGCGCACACGCCATTTCGACACATTGTTCACCGACGCGGCCGCCGCCGGTGTGCGGCAGGCCGTGATCCTTGCCGCGGGGCTGGACGCGCGGGCGTATCGGCTGGCGTGGCCCGCGGGGACCACTGTCTACGAGCTGGACCAGCCCGAGGTCATCGCGTTCAAGAGCGGCACGTTGGCGCAATTGGGCGCCGAGCCTGCCGCCGACCGGCGACCGATCGCGATCGACCTCCGCGAGGACTGGCCGAAAGCGCTGGTGGATAACGGCTTCGACGCCACCCAGCCGACGGCGTGGATCGCCGAGGGATTACTGATCTACCTGCCACCCGACGCTCAGGACCTGTTGTTCGACCGCATCGACGAGCTCAGCGCGCCCGGTAGCCGTGTCGCGACCGAGCACATCCCGGACATCAGCGCGTTCTCCGACGAAAGGTCGCAGGAGATCGCGGACCGGCTCAAGAAGTACGGTCACGACATCGAGATGTCGGAGCTGATCTATCGCGACGAGCGCAATGACGTCATCGACTACCTCACCGCCAAAGGTTGGGACGTCTCAGCGCAGGCGATGCGGGACGCCTACGCCGCCAACGGGTTTGAATTCCCGGAGGACAGTGCGATGGGCTTCTTCGCCGACATGAGCTACCTGTCCGCGATCAAGCGCTAGGTCCGCCTGCCAGTTCGAGGAACCTGGCGTACCGGTCTTCTACCGGGTCGGTCCACGCGGGGTCGGGTTCGACGATGCGGTCGACAGAGGCCCATCGGGCGGCGTCGCCGACGGCAGTTTCGAGTCCGGCCGCCATCCGTGCCAAAAACGCCGCACCCAGCGCGGCGCCCTCGGCGACGCCCGACACGCTCACGGGCAGCCCGGTGGCGTCGGCGATGGCCTGCATCCACGGCGCGACGCGCGTGCCGCCGCCCGTCGCGACAATGCGCGTCGCCCGGGCGCCGCTCATCTCGACGATCTGCCGCACAACGAATCCCGACGCCTCATAGGCGGCGCGTCGCACCGAGGCACCGTCGTGGGTGAGGTTCAGCCCGTCGAGCACGCCGCGGCGATCGGGATCGTGCAGCGGGACGCGTTCACCGCGCAGATAGGGCGACCACACCGGCACCCGCCCGGGGTCGACGTCGCCGTTCCCGACGAGGCGGTCCACCCAGCCGAGGAACAAGCCACCCGCGTTACTCGGCCCGCCGATCTGGAGCTTGCCCTCGGCGGTGTGTGGCAGCGTCCAGAGGCCGGGCACCTCACGGAACTCACTGGTCGTCACCCACACGATCAGAGTCGTGCCGCACAACACGAGGACGTCGCCGTCCTGGTCGGCGCCTGCGACGATCTGTTCGCACACCGCATCGACCGCGCCCGCGGCCAACACGGTGTCGGAGTCCCGCAGCCGACCCACCGCGACACCGGTCGTCTCCACACGTGGCATCGCCGCCGGGTTCGTACCGCACTCGGCGCAGACCGATTCGCTCCACCGCTCGCCGTCGAACAACGGATAAGCGGTGCTGGCGGTGGAATTGTCGATGATTGCCTCGCCCGCGAGCGCATGATTGGCCACCGCCGCCGCGGGCCAGTACCCGTGGGCGCCGGGCGCCTCCCCCACCGTCCAGCGCAGGAACTCTTCTGCTTCACCGGAGAGGAACGTGGTGTCCGGGCCGGCGTCCCGCCTGCCGCGGACGTCGCCGTAGAGCAGGCCCGGGGTGAGCGGCCGTCCCTCGTCGTCGACGGCCGTCAGGGACGGCACCATCGCGGTGACCGCCACCGCCGCGGCATCGGGCCGACGCAATTCGGCAAGGGCCGCCAACGGTCCCCGCCGCCACGCCTCGTCGGCGTCATGTTCGAACTGATCTGGTGCGGGGACCCGCAATCGGTGCGGGATCCGGACCCGCGCGGCCACCTGACCATCCTCGTCGGCGGCCACCGCCTTCACGGCCGTCGTACCGATGTCGATGCCGATAGTGACCGCTTTGGCTGACACGGGCGCCACCGTACGCCAGCATGTCCATACGTGAGCAGACTTCGCGCGCTCGTGACCGCACCACTGCGCGGTCCCGGCCTCGACAAGCTGAACCAACTGGTCGACGTTGTGTACGACCCGTGGATCGAGCTACGCCCGCTGCGGATCTACTCGGCCGAACAGCTCGCCGAGCGTGCGAGCGCCGAGCACGCCGACATCCTTGTCGTGGAGGCTGATTCGGTGAGCGGGCCGGTACTCGATCTGCCGCTGCGGGCGGTTGCGTCCACGCGCGGGGACCCCAACAATGTCGACGTGGCCGCGGCGACGGCGGTCAAGGTGCCGGTGCTGAATACGCCGGGCCGCAATGCCGACGCCGTCGCGGAAATGGCGATCGCGCTGCTCTTCGCCGCTACCCGTCAGGTGCTGACCGCCGATGCAGACGTCCGCGCTGGAGAGGTGTTTCGCGACGGCACCATCCCCTACCAACGGTTTCGGGCATGGGAGGTCGCGGGGATGACGGCCGGGCTGGTGGGTCTCGGCGCCGTGGCCCGAGCGCTGCGCTGGCGGCTGCAGGGGCTCGGCCTGACGGTGATCGCCTGCGACCCGTACAACGACGAGGCCACCCACAGCCTCGACGCCCTGCTCGCCGAGGCCGACATCATCTCGCTGCACGCGCCCGTCACCGACGACACCGTGGACATGATCGGCGCCGACCAGTTCGCAAAGATGCGCGACGGCGCGGTGTTCCTCAATACTGCTCGCGCGCAACTGCACAACACCGATGCCCTCGTCGACGCGCTGCGCTGTGGCAAGCTCGGCGCGGCCGGGCTGGATCACTTCGTCGGCGAATGGCTGCCGGTCGATCATCCGCTCACGGGGATGTCCAACGTCGTGCTCACACCTCATATCGGCGGCGCCACGTGGAACACTGAGGCGCGGCAGGCGCAGATCGTCGCCGACGGCCTCGAGATGCTGTTGTCCGGACGCTCGCCCGCGCACATCGTCAACCCGGAGGTGCTGACATGGTGAGATACGTCGCCAACCCCGAGGACGCGGTGCTCGACGCTGCCAAGGACATGCTGCGCCGCGGCCTTGTCGAGGGCACCGCGGGCAATATCTCGGCCAGGCGCGAGGACGGCAACATCGTCATCACGCCGTCGTCGGTGGACTATGCCGACATGGTGCTGGACGACCTCGTCCTCGTCGACTCCGAAGGTGCTGTGCTGACCGCCAAGGACGGCCGGAGCCCGTCGACGGAGATGTCGCTGCACCTGGCGTGCTATCGCGCATTCGACGACATCGGCAGCGTGATCCACAGTCATCCGGTGTGGGCCACGATGTTCGCGGTCGCCCGTCAGTCGATTCCGGCCTGCGTCGACGAGTTCGCCGTGTACTGCGGCGGCGAGATTCGGTGTGCGGAGTACGCGGCGTCAGGAAGTCCCGATGTCGGCGACAACGCAGTGAAAGCGTTGCAGGACAGGGCGGCAGCGCTGATCGCCAACCACGGGCTGGTGGCGGTGGGCCCGCGGCCCGACAAGGTGCTGCATGTCACCGCGTTGGTGGAGCGCACCGCGCAGATCGCCTGGGGCGCAAGAGCTCTCGGTGGGCCGGTCCCCATTCCCGACGAAGTCAACAAGAACTTCGCCTCGGTATACGGCTACCTACGCCAGAATCCCATGTGACGGGTGGGGTTCTAGAAGCGGTAATCGCCCAGCCAGAGCGCGCTGACGCCGGTTACCGACCGTTCGGCCTGGCTGAGCACCCCGGCCACCGAGCGGCCGACGAGGACCGCCAGGGCCTCAGGCATCGACGCGGCCGCAGGCTGCGACGACGGTTTCGGCCTCAGCATGTCCATGAGCGACGAGCCCGGGTAGTTGACCAGGCGGACCTCGTCGTCGGGATCGAGGCCGGCCAGCACCTTGGCGCGGTTGAGCGCGGTGCGGAACCCGCCGAGTTCGTCGACAAGGCCGTGTTCCAGCGCGTCGGCCCCGGTCCACACCCGACCGCGAGCAACCGCGTCGACGGCCTCGACGGTCATCTTGCGACCCGAGGCGACACGCTCGACGAAGTCGGAGTAGGAGAGATCAGCCTCCGCCTCGACCAGCGCGTGCTGCTCATCGGTGAAGGGCTGGTTGATCGACCAGGCGTCGGCGTTGGCGTTGGTGCGCACCGAATCCGAGCCGATGCCGAGACGGTCCTTGAGTTCCCGGGCGACCAGCTTGCCGGTCACGACACCGATCGAGCCGGTGATTGTTCCTGGATTGGCGACGATCGCATCGGCGGCCATCGACACGTAATAGCCACCCGATGCCGCGACCGCACCCATCGACGCGACAACGGGTTTTCCGCTGTCCCGCACCCGGTTCACCTCGCGCCAAACGGTTTCCGAGGCGGTCGCCATTCCACCGCGACTGTCCACGCGCAACACGATCGCGGAGACGGAATCGTCGGCCGCCGCCTCGCGCAAGGCCGCAGTGATGGTGTCACCGCCGGCGCTTGATTCGCCGAACGACAGCACCTGCGGTCCGCCCCGGCCGCTGACGATCAGGCCGTGCACGGTGATGACGGCGATCGTCGGCTTGCCCTTGCGGCCCGGAACCGGCGGCAGCGGTGACGAGGGTCGCGAAACAGTGGCTTTCGCGTATCGCGACAGGTACAGCCGGGGCGGCGCATCGTCGGAATCCGCATCGCCGTTCTTGGATGAAATATCAGACGCACCAACGAGTTCGACGATACGTGCGTACGCCTCGTCGCGGAATCCGATTCGATCGACCAGGTGGCCGGTGACAGCGTCGTCGCGCAATAATGGCGCTTTGTCGGCAAGCGCGTCGACGTCGGCTGCCTCGATACCGCGTGACTCGGATACCGCCTGCGCGACCTGGGCATGCAGGCTTTCGATCAGTCTGGTGTCAGCCTCCCGGTGGGAATCGGTATAGCTGTTCTGGGTGAAACGGTTTGGGGCTGACTTGTATTCGCCACGCGCGATGTACTGAGCCTCGATACCCGCTTTATCGAGCGCATCGCGTAAGAACATCGCACTGGTGGCGAAACCGACCAAACCGACTGTGCCCGAGGGTTGCATCCACACCTCGCGGAACGCCGAAGCGAGGTAGTACGACAGTGTGCCCGGATAGGTCTCGGCCCACGCGAGCGACGGTTTCACGTCGCTGAACGCCGAGATCGCGTCGCGCAGTTCCTGCACCGGACCCGGCGCGGCTGCACTCAGCTGGACGCGCGCGATCAGCCCGGCCACGCGCGGATCGTCGGCGGCGCGGTGGATGGCGGCGACAACGTCGCGCAGCACCATTGGCCGCGTGCCGGCGGTGATCATCGACAGCGGGTCGAAGCCACCGGTTTCCGGTGGCGCTGCCATCAGATCGAGCTCAAGCACACAACCGCCGGGGACGCCGTGATGACGGGCGGTGTCCACCCGCTTGCCGAGCGCACGTAAGTCGTCGATTCCAGGGATGCCGGGCAGAAATGCGAACATCCTGTGAGCCTACCGGCGCGAAAGTGGGGGCCGGCCTGTCGCAGTTCCGGCCGCTGGCCGGAAGCGACGTTGCCGATCTCGGCAAGACCGAAAACACGACGGCAACAGAGTATTTCAGTCCGCTTTCGCCAGTGCGGTCAGTGACCCAGGTGCGGGTTAGCGGCCCAGGTACCGGGAGAACTGCGGGCAGTAGATGTTCACCGAGGCCCGCATGAAGCCCACGGCCTGTTCCTTGGTCAGATTGCTGTTCACCAAGGACTGGAGGATGCCTCGTACCAACGGTGGCGGGTTGGGATTGCGCGCCATCTCCCGGGTCATCGTGTCGCAGACCTGTCGGCCCAACGCCGGGACATCGGTTTCGGGGCCGACGGTGATGCCCAGGGAGCTCACTGCCTTCTCGAACTGCTCGTCGGCGTCCTGAGCGTGCGCGGACGCGGCGCTACCGAAGACCGCGAGGCCGGCGCTGACCATCGCAACAGCGATGGCACGACGGACAGTGGTCATGTCTGCTCCTGAACTTTTCGGCACGCGCAATGTAGATCGCGCCCGTGACCCGTTGCGTTACCGCATTCGACGAAACGCAAGAGCCCCCACCGTAACGGCAGGGGCCCTTGTCGACAACTGGACCTACAGCTCGGCGGCGGGCCGCCAATCAGACTTCGGTCGCGGATCCGCCCGCAGCGGTGATCTTCTCGCGTGCGCTGCCGCTGAACTTGTGAGCGGTGACGTTGACCTTCACGGTCAGCTTGCCGTCGCCGAGCACCTTGACCAACGTGTTCTTGCGCACCGCACCGGAAGCCACCAGCTCGTCGACACCCACATCGCCGCCCTTGGGGAACAGCTTGTCGATGTCGCCGACGTTGACGACCTCGTACTCGGTCCTGAACCGGTTGCGGAAGCCCTTGAGCTTCGGCAGCCGCATGTGGATGGGCATCTGGCCACCCTCGAACGTCGCCGGGACGTTCTTACGTGCCTTGGTGCCCTTGGTGCCGCGACCGGCGGTTTTACCCTTGGAACCCTCACCGCGACCCACGCGGGTCTTGGCGGTCTTCGACCCCGGCGCCGGGCGCAGGTCGTGCAGTTTGATGGTCATTGCTAAACCTCTTCTACCTCGACGAGGTGGTGGACGGTCTTGATGAGTCCACGGGTCTGGTCGTTGTCCTCGCGCACCACGGACTGCCGGATCTTGCGCAATCCGAGGGTCCGCAGGCTCTCGCGTTGCTTCCAGCGCGCACCGATGGTGCTACGCACCTGAGTGATCTTGAGCTCTGCCATGGTTACGCCGTTCCCTCACGCGCGGCCGACGCGGCGAGCGCCTCGGCTTCACGCCGCGCCCGCAACATGCCTGCCGGCGCCACTTCCTCGATGGTCAGGCCACGTCGGGCCGCGACCTCTTCCGGACGCTGCAGCAGCTTGAGCGCGGCCACGGTGGCGTGCACCACGTTGATCGCGTTGTCGCTGCCCAGCGACTTGGCCAGGATGTCGTGCACGCCCGCACACTCCAGCACCGCGCGAGCCGCACCACCGGCGATCACACCGGTACCAGGGCTGGCCGGACGCAGCATCACGACGCCCGCTGCGGCCTCGCCCTGCACTGGGTGCGTGATCGTGCCGCCGATCAGCGGTACGCGGAAGAAGCCCTTACGCGCTTCCTCGACACCCTTGGCGATGGCGGCCGGGACCTCTTTGGCCTTGCCGTAGCCGACACCGACCATGCCCTTGCCGTCGCCGACGATGACCAGCGCGGTGAAGCTGAACCGCCGGCCACCCTTGACCACCTTGGAGACGCGGTTGATCGTGACGACGCGTTCGATGTAGTTGCTCTTCTCGCCGCCGTCGCGACCGCCACGGCCTCCGCCGCGGTCGTCGCGACGACCACGGCCGTCGCGGTCACCACGACCGCCTCCGCGGTTGTCCTGCGCCGGAGCGGCGCCAGCCTGCTCGGCCATCATGCAGTCCTTCCGTAATGAGTCATTAGAACTTCAGCCCGCCTTCGCGCGCTGCGTCAGCCAGTGCCGCGATGCGCCCGCCGTAGGTGTAGCCACCGCGGTCGAACACCACCGCCTCGATACCCGCAGCCTTCGCGCGCTCGGCGATCAGCTGACCGACCCGCACGCTGTGGGCCTTTTTGTCGCCGTCGACCGCACGCACGTCCGCCTCGATCGACGATGCGGCGGCCACTGTGGTGCCGTCGAGGTCGTTGATCAGCTGCACGTGGATGTGCCGCGACGAGCGGTTGACCATCAAGCGCGGCACCTCTGCCGTGCCCTCGATCTTCTTGCGCAGTCGGGCGTGCCGACGCAACCGCGAGACGCGCCGGGCCTCGGACACGCTCTGCCCCACAGCCTTACGTGACGACGCCTCAGTCTTAGAAGAAGCCATTTCTACTTACCTGTCTTTCCGACCTTGCGGCGGATCTGCTCACCCTCGTAGCGAATGCCCTTGCCCTTGTAGGGATCGCTCTTGCGCAGGCGGCGGATGTTCGCCGCGATCTGGCCGACCTTCTGCTTGTCGATGCCGGAGATCGAGAACTTCGTCGGTGTCTCCACTGCGAACGACACACCTTCGGGGGCGTTGATCAACACCGGATGGCTGTAACCAAGGGCGAACTCGAGGTTGCTGCCCTTGGCCACCACGCGGTAGCCGACGCCGAAGATCTCCATCTTGGTGGTGTAGCCCTCGGTCACACCCGTCACCAGGTTGGCGATGAGCGTGCGGGACAACCCGTGCAGCGAGCGGTTTTCGCGCTCGTCGTTCGGACGGGTCACCACGATGGCGCCATCGTCGTCGCGCGCGACCTGGATCGGTTCGGCCACCGTCAGCTCAAGAGTTCCCTTGGGACCCTTGACCGAGACGTTCTGGCCGGTGATCGTGACATCGACTCCGGCGGGAACCGGAACCGGTTGCTTTCCAATTCGTGACATGGTCTCTAGGCTCCTATCCCCACTACCACACGTACGCGAGGACTTCGCCGCCGACGCCCTCTCGGGCGGCCTGACGGTCGGTTCGCAGACCCGACGACGTGGAGATGATCGCCACGCCCAGACCGCCGAGCACGCGCGGCAGATTGGTGGACTTCGCGTAGACGCGCAGACCGGGCTTGCTCACCCGGCGCAGTCCCGCGATGCTGCGTTCACGGCTCGGGCCGTATTTCAGTTGCACCACAAGCGACTTGCCCACCCGGGCATCCTCGGTGTGGTAATCGGAGATGTAGCCCTCGCTCTTAAGGATCTCGGCGATGTTGGCCTTGATCTTCGAGTGTGGCAGCGACACCTCGTCGTGGTACGCCGAATTGGCGTTGCGCAGACGTGTCAAGAAGTCTGCGATCGGATCCGTCATGGTCATGACAGCCGGTTCACCTTCCTCGCGGCGGTTCCCCCCGAAAGCTCTTGGGGGCCTACCGCAACCTTTTTGATGTGGTTTGTAGTTGTTGGCTGACTAGGGCTTGACGCTGTTCGCGCAAGCGCTCATCACCAGCTGGACTTCTGAACGCCGGGCAGTTCGCCGGCGTGCGCCATCTCGCGCAGGCAGATACGGCAGAGCCCGAACTTGCGGTAAACCGCGTGCGGGCGACCGCACCTATTGCACCGGGTGTAGCCGCGCACCTTGAACTTCGGCTTCTTGTTGGCCTTGTTGACCAGAGCCTTCTTTGCCATTTGCTCAGTTCTCCTTGAAAGGGAAGCCAAGTGCACGCAGCAGCGCGCGGCCTTCGTCGTCGTTCGTCGCCGACGTGACGACGGTGATGTCCATACCCCGGGGGCGATCGATGTCGTCGATGTTGATCTCGTGGAACATCGACTGCTCGTTGAGCCCGAAGGTGTAGTTGCCGGTGCCGTCGAACTGCTTGGGGCTGAGCCCGCGGAAGTCGCGGATACGCGGCAGCGCGATCGAGGTCAGGCGGTCGAGAAACTCCCACATCCGGTCGCCGCGCAGCGTCACCCGCGCACCGATCGGCATGCCCTCACGCAGCTTGAACTGTGCGATGGACTTGCGGGCCTTGCGAATCTCGGGCTTCTGGCCGGTGATCAGCGCCAGGTCGTTGACTGCACCGTTGATCAGCTTGGCGTCGCGGGCGGCGTCACCGACACCCATGTTCACGACGACCTTGACCACGCCGGGGATCTGCATGACGTTCGCGTAGCCGAATTCCTTCAGCAGCGCGTCCTTGATCTCCTCGCGGTAGCGCTGCTTGAGCCGAGGAACGGTCTTCTCTTCAGTGCTGGTTGTGGGAGTCACTCTAGATGTCCTTGCCGTTGGTCTTGGCGATGCGGACCTTCTTGCCGCTCTCTTCGTCCGTGCGATACCCGATGCGGGTCGGCTTGCCGTCGGAGTCGACGACCATCACGTTGCTCGCATCGATGGCGGCCTCCTGCGTGACGATGCCGCCGGACTGCGCGCCGCGCTCGTTGCGCGAAACCGCGGTGTGCTTCTTGATCCGGTTGACGCCCTCGACGAGGATCTTGTTCCGCGACGGATACGCCTGCAGCACCTTGCCTTTGGCGCCCTTGTCTTTACCGGAGACGACCAGAACGGTGTCGCCCTTGTGGACCTTCACTTACAACACCTCCGGGGCAAGCGAGACGATCTTCATGAAGCGCTTCTCGCGCAGTTCGCGGCCGACCGGGCCGAAGATGCGCGTACCGCGCGGGTCGTTGTCGGCCTTGATGATGACGGCGGCGTTCTCGTCGAACTTGATGTAGCTGCCGTCGGCGCGACGGCGCTCCTTGACGGTGCGCACGATCACGGCCTTGACGACCTCGCCGCGCTTGACGTTTCCGCCCGGGATGGCGTCCTTGACAGTTGCCACGATGATGTCGCCGATGCCGGCGTAACGCCGCCCCGATCCGCCGAGCACGCGGATGCACAAGATCTCCTTGGCACCCGTGTTATCGGCGACCTTCAGCCGCGATTCCTGCTGAATCACTCGAACTCCTCGACCTGGTTAATGTGTGCACGGCAGATACCGACCCGACGTGCGCGGTCTTGCTGTCACCGAAGAGCACGCAGGGATTTCGAAACGAGATCCGAGGTCTGCCCAAGGCAACCCGTTGATTCTAGGTGACGACCTGCGAGGAACCAAATCGCTGCTGGTCGGGCGCCGGTCGGCGCCGAGGCAATGTCACGCTGAGAGCGTCGTCGCGGCTATATGTGCACGGCATCGCTCTCAGACTGACATTGTGATCACCCCGCGAAGCTCAGGGTATTTCGATGGCGAAATCGTCCATCATCGGCGAGGTGAACGGGTCGAATCCCGCACCGGAGGGTCCCTGTACATGCACCGCCACCAGGTAGTCGCCTGAGTTCGTCCAGACGTGCGCGACGCGATCGCCGAATTCGACGGCCTGCTCGGGAGTATCCGCCCACGAGCCGAGCAACTTCTGACCGCTGTATCCGCACAGGTCCGCGGGCAGCACGCTGACGCTGCTGACCGCCGAAGCCGCCATCGCATCGTCGGCGTACTGCTTGAAGGCCGCCGCGGGGTCCAGCGTCGTCCTGGCGATCGTGACCGTCGCCCACGTCCCGTCGGGGCCGGTCAGCTTCGCGCCGACGTCGCCGTCGGCCTGCTCCTTCGACCAGCCCTGCGGCAGAACGACCGTGATCCTGGGCGCCCCGGGATCCGCGACGGCTGCAGTCACCCCCTGCTGCGCAGGATCGGACAGTTGGCAGGTGACGGTGTTCGGCGCGACCGAGGTGCGGGTGGTGGGCACGACGCCGGGTTCGGTGAGGTCGGCCTCCGGCGTCGGGATGGCCCGCGTGGTCTGCGTCGAGGTCATCGTGACCGACGCCGCCGTTTCGGCGACCGTCTCCCCGTCCTCGGCGACAGGCTCACCTTCACTGGTCTTACCGCAGGCCGAGACCACCAGGGCCGCCGTGCACAGCGCGGCGAGTACCGCCGATCGAGTTCTCATCGGTGTCGTCAGTCCTTCGCGAAAGCGCGGGCGAACTCGCGCTCCAGATCCACATAGGGCTGACCGGACACGTCAACGTTCACCTGGGCGATGGTGCCCCCTGTGAACGCGTACGGAGCCTTGTACGCCCGCGACACGGGCGATCCGGTGTTGCGACCGACGCTCAGGGTGGCTCCCGCGAGACCGAAGGTGCCGGGGTGGACTCGCACGCCTGTTCTCGACGCCACCTCGGCGTCGTCGATGTACAGCGCCGCGTCGCCGAGCGGGGTGTGGCTGCCCTCGACCGTTCCTGTGCGCGTGTAGGCGGCACCGAACGTGTGCGTCCCCAGCGGGACGGGTCCGGGCGACGACAACACTTGCTCCTCCTCGCCGAGGAAGTTGTAGATGTAGTGCAGCCGCCCGTCCTGGATGAACAGGACATGCCCGCCGTGTGCGCCTCCGTGCTTGAACAACACGCCCTCTGCGCCAGTGCTGTCGATCGTCACCTCGGCGATGACCGCGAAAGAACGGCCCTGGATCTCCGCGGCCGCTCCCACCCCGACGTCGGCAGTGCCGGGATAGTAGAAGTACGACTCTCTGGTACCCGTCAGGTAGGGCCGCCACCGTCCCAGCGTCTCGATGATGTTCAGATCCGAGAGCGGAAGCCCGTTGTACTTCTGCGCCTCGCTGAACCACAGCGCCTTGAGTTCCTCGAGCTTGTCCGGGTGCTCAGCGGCGAGGTCGTGGCATTGGCTGCGGTCGGCCTCGATGTGGAACAGCTCCCACCGGTCCTTGTCGAAGTTTGACCAGCCCGCAGGCGACGCGGCGTGCACGGCGTTGGCGAACCAGCCGTCGTGCCAGATCCCGCGCGTGCCCAGCATCGCGTAGAACTGCGACTCCTTTCCCGTCGGCGCATCCGGGTCATCAAGGGCCACTTTGAAACTCACGCCGTCCAGTGGCTTCTGGTTGATGCCCTTGACCGCCAGAGGTGGATCGATCCCGAGCAGGTCGTACACCGTCGGGGTGATGTCGCAGACGTTGACGTAGTTGTCGCGAACCTCACCGTGTGCGGCGATGCCCTTCGGCCAGGAGATGATGGCCGTGTCGGCGATGCCGCCCTCGTGCGACGCGTACCGCTTGTACAACTTGTACGGCGTGTTGAACGCCATCGCCCAGCCGATCGGATAGTGGTTATAGGTTTCCGGCCCGCCCAGGTTGTCCATGAGACGCAGACCTTCTTCCACGGTGTCGACGTAGCCGTTGAAGAACTTGACCTCGTTCACGGATCCGTTCGGTCCGCCCTCACCGCTGGCACCGTTGTCGGAGATGACCACGATAATGGTGTTGTCGAGTTGGCCGGACTCTTCCAAATAGTCGAGGATTCGCCCGATTTGGTCGTCGGTGTAGCTCAAGAAGCCGGCGAACACCTCGGCCATGCGACAGAACAACCGCTTGTCGTCATCCCCGAGTGAGTCCCACGGCCGCACGGTGTCCTGCACGGGCCACGGTTCGCCGTTGGGTCCCTTGACATCCGAGTACGGGTTGATCGGTGAGAGTTCGGTATCGGGCGGAACGATGCCGAGACGCTTCTGGTTATCCAGCACGATCTCGCGGTAGCGCTCGTAACCCATGCCGAAGGTACCCGCGTAGCGGTCGGCCCACTCTTTGAAGACGTGGTGCGGCGCGTGCCCGGCACCGGGACAGACATAGGAGAACCACGGCTTGTCGGGGGCGATCACCTTGGCGTCGCGGATGAATTCGATTGTCTTGTCGGCGATGTCCTTCGACAGGTGGTAGCCGTCCTCCGGCAGTCCCGGCGGTGCGACGGGGTGGTTGTCGTATACGAGTTCGGGATACCACTGGTCGGTCTCGCCGCCCATGAAGCCGTAGAACCGTTCGAATCCGCGCGACAGCGGCCAATGTCGTTTGGTGGAGGCGAGATTGGACTCCTCCAACGGCGTCAGATGCCACTTTCCGATGCAGTAGGTGTTGTAGCCCTTCTCGGCGAGAACTTCTGACAGCAGCGCGGTGTCGTCCGGGATGCGCCCGTTGCAGCCCGGGAAGCCGTCGGTGAACTCCTCGATGGTCGCCATGCCGACAGTGGTGGCGTGGCGCCCCGTCAGCAGCGATGCCCGCGTCGGTGAGCACAGCGCGGTGGTGTGGAACTGCGAAAGCCGGACTCCGCGCTCGGCGATGCGGCTCATGGTCGGCATCTGGACTAGACCGCCGAAGCAGTCCCACGTCGCGATGCCGGTGTCGTCCCACACGAGGTAGAGCACGTTGGGCGCATCCTCGGGCGCCGTCGGCGCGGCGTAGGGGCCCCAGTCCGGTTCCGAATCCCGGATGTCGAGTTCGATTCTGCCGTTGAATTCGGTCGCCATGGCCGGGGAGATTACCCCGGTGATATGAGCTCAGACTGAGAAATTGGCGACGCCGGCCCCTGCGGTTTCCGCGTGAGCCACCACTGGACGGTGGCCAGCGGAATAGTCCAACCCAGCCAAGCGCCCAGCCCGGCCACGAACCACAGATAGTGCTCCTCGTTGCCGTCAAAGACACTGTCCCGCAACGGCTGCAGGGAGATGAAAAGCACCGGCGTCCAGATCCGGTTGGTGATCGTCGAGAGCGCGACCGTGGCGCTTCGCACCATATGCCTGCGGTGGTCGGCGAATCGCCGCTGTCGCGCCGCCGCGAACCCGTTGATGGTGAACCACAGCCACACCGCGCCCAGCAGCACATTGCTGGCCGCCAAGAACGGGCCGAACGGGGTGGCGGCCCCGATCACCATCGCGAATGCCGCCGCGGGGATGGCCGCAATGACGTACACACGCCCGGTCCGACGGTGCAGCACCGGGTGGCGGCTGCGCAGCCGCGGCCAGATCTGTGCGACGGCGGTGATCATGGCGACGCTGCCGAACATCACGTGGGCCACCAGCAGCGGGTAGTGCAGCCCGAAGGTCGAAGGCACCCTGGTACCGCCGGTGAAGTACGGCGGCAGCGAGAACAGCAGAAAAGCCGAGACGATCACGGCGAGACCCGCGGCCAGACGATTGCCCCGCAACAAAGATGCGTATGCCATACGCATAAAGCGTACGGCATACGCAGAGGGCTGCGCAATCGTTTATGCTGGCAACAAATGAGCGATCCCCTGCCCCGCGCTCTGGAGATCTTGTGGCATGGGCCGACCGCGCCGACCCGGCCGCGAGGGCTGAGCCGGGAGCGCATTGTCGAGGCCGCTGTCGCCCTGGCCGACGCCGATGGCCTCGCCGCGCTGTCGATGGCCCGCTTGGCCGAACGACTCGGCTGCGGCACGATGTCGCTGTACCGGCACGTCGCCAACAAGGACGAGTTGGTGACGTTCATGCTCTCGACGGCGCCGGGTCCGCCGCCTATCGGCGATGAGGCGGATTGGCGTGGCTCCCTTACGGATTGGGCCACGGGCCTGTGGGACATCTACCACCGGCACCCGTGGGTGCTCCAGGCGGCGGCGGCCGGTCCGCCTGCGGACCCCGGCCAGTTGGCGTGGCTGAACGCCGGGCTGGCGGCACTCGGCCCGACCGGCCTGTCCGAACGCGACAAGCTCGCCGCGGTGATGGCCGTGCTGCACTATGTCCGCGGCGCGGCGGCGCTGCACATCGAGGCGGCACACGTTGAGGGCCCGCACTACCCCGATCTGCTCCGCCGGTTCGTCGATGCGGAGCGTTTCCCGGCACTCGCCGCCGCCGTGGCGGCCGGTGTGTTCGACGCAGCCGACGCGGATCACCTCGCCGATTTCCACTCGGGCCTACGGCAGCTCCTCGACGGCGTGGCAGCCAGGGTGGGGGCGAACGGTTGACGTCTGCCGTCCGGTTTGTGATGTCGGGGTAGCGGCAACACCGGTAGCCATGCAGGAAAGTTGCCCCGGTGAGAGTATGCCGAGAGTGGCGACAAGCAAACCGCAGACCATTTCTTATCCACATCCCGGCTCGCGTCCGGGCCGGCATGACGACTACGCGGTCGACCCGCACGTTGTTGTCCTGTTCGGCGCCACCGGCGATCTGGCGAGGCGCAAGCTGATTCCCGGCCTGGCCTATCTGGATCAATCCGAACTGGCACCCCACATTCAGATCGTCGCCACCTCGCTCGAGGACATCTCCACCGAGGACTTCCTCGAGATCGCCAACGAGGCGATCGACGAATTCGGCACCCACAAGCTCAACAGGGAACAGTGGATGCGGTTCGCCGAAACCGTCACCTATGTGCCTCAGGGCGCGGGGCCCGAAGCGCTGGCCGCCGCGGTCGCGGCCGCCGAGGAAAAACTCGGCCCCGACGTCCGGCGGCTGCACTATCTGTCGGTGCCACCGAAGGCGGCACGTGCGGTGATCACGATGCTGAAGGACGCCAACCTGGTTGACCGTTCGCGGGTCGTGATGGAAAAGCCGTTCGGTACCGATCTGGCCAGCGCCGTCGAACTCAACGGCTTCGTCCACGAGACGTTCGACGAAAGTCAGATCTTCCGGATCGACCATTTCCTCGGTAAAGAGGCGGCACAGAACATCCTCGCGTTCCGCTTCGCCAACGGTCTGTTCGAACCGATCTGGAACCGCAACTTCATCGATCACATACAGATCGACATCCCCGAGGCCCTCGGCCTGGATGAGCGCGCCAACTTCTACGAGAGCACCGGTGCGTTCAAGGACATGGTGGTCACCCATCTGCTCCAGGTGATGGCGTTCGTCGTGATGGAACCACCGACAGCACTGGAACCGCGCGCGATCAGCGAAGAGAAGAACAAGGTGTTCCGGTCGATGCTCCCTATCAACTGCTCCGACGTGGTGCGGGGTCAGTTCGCCGGGTATCGCGACTTGGAAGGTGTCGCAAAGGATTCCGACACGGAAACCTTCATCGCGATGAAGGTGGGAATAGACAACTGGCGGTGGGCCGGCGTCCCTGTCTACCTGCGCACGGGCAAGCGGATGGCCGAAGGCATCCGCATCATCTCGATCGCGTTCAAGGAGGCGCCGCGTTCGATGTTCCCGGCGGGGTCCGGTGTAGGCGCGCAGGGCCCCGACCATCTGACCTTCGACTTGGCCGACAACTCCAAGGTGTCATTGTCGTTCTACGGTAAGCGACCCGGGCCCGGCATGAAGCTCGACAAGCTGTCGATGCAATTCTCGACTCAGGAGATCGACACCGTCGGCGACGTGCTCGAGGCATACGAGCGCCTCATCCTGGACGCCATGCGCGGTGATCACACACTTTTCACCACCGCCGAGGGCATCGAATCACTGTGGGAGCGCTCGGAGCCGCTACTCAACGACCCGCCGTCGGTGAAGTCATACCCGCAGGGCACGTGGGGCCCCAACGCAATCCATCAGCTGATCGCGCCCAACGCGTGGCGGCTGCCGTTCGAGCGGGCATGGCGCGAGAACAACAACGGCGACGATGAGTAACAGACGACGACCTCGGGGGTGGAGTGCGATCACGTCTGGCGCGCAGCGCATTTGGAACATGACCGGGTACGTCACGCGGTAACCTCGGGTTCGCGGTGATGAGCGCCAAGGGGGGCACGATGATGCCGGCACAGGGCAACGGAGCCATCGATCTGTTATTCGATGTCAGACACATCGACCAGAGCGGCATCGGAACCTACATCGGCGTGTACCTCCCCCTGCTCGAAGAGGCTCTTGCTCGGCAGGGCCACACCCTCGCCGTGTTGGCAGACCGTGACAACGTTCCTCCTGTTGCCGAAACCACCACAGTCGTCATCTCAGAGCCGTCGGGCGCGCCGATGTACTCGGTCGCCGAGCAGCGGGCATGGAATCGCGCAGTGCAGATGACTCGGCCGAAGGCCATGTGGGTGCCCCACTATCCGTTTCCATTCACTCTGTCTCGCCCTGCCAACCGTCGAATTGTTTTCTTCAGCACGGTGCACGACGACAGCCACCTGTTGCCGGAGAACATCAGCGGCAACGGCCGGGCGCGGCGAATGTACGCACGCGTGATGCTGGCGATCGTCGCCCGAAGGTCGGCGGCAATCTTCACCCCGTCGCGGGCGGCCGCCGACGCCCTGGCCAAGTACGTTCCCACCGCCCGGTTTGTCGTGACGCCGATTCCCGTGAGTGAGTCATGGTTCGAACCCGCCGATCCTCAATTGTCACCGGTGCGGGACCGCTTCATTCTGTACCTCGGCAACGTCAAACGACACAAGAATCTTTCAGCGCTGATCACCGCGTATACCCAAGTGCACCAGGCGATTCCGCAGAAGCTCGTGATCGCGGGCAGCGGCGCCTCGGTCAAGGTACTCGACGAGCGCATCCATGCGCAGGCCGCTGCCCTCGGAGATCGCGTGGAGATGATCGGACGACTGGAATTCGACGAACTGCGCTCGCTCGTCGCGGCCGCGGACCTGCTGGTGATGCCTTCACTCAACGAGGGCGCCGGGCTCCCGCCGCTCGAGGCCATGGCGTCGCATACCGCCGTCCTCAGCTCCAGCATCCCGGCACTGCGGGAAACCTGCGGCGCCGGCGCTGAGTTCTTCGATCCGAACGATCACACCGAGCTGGCCGGTTTGATCCGCGCCTATTGCCTCGACGAGCAGGCCAGAGCCGACCTGGCGTCGAGAGGCTGGGCGCACGTGACACAGCGCCAAGCCGATATCTCGACCGGTGCCGCGGCCGACACGATCCTGGCCAAGCTCGGTCAGCGCCCCGACTGAAGATTCCACGTCGAATGGCCGTGCTCGCGCGGGGTCGAATGGCACACTGAGCGGGCACCGATGGGGGCGGCGGATTGCCCCGTCGCAGGTAGACGACCTAGGGGGGCTCGTTGCGATTCGCGTTTCTCACCGAGCTCTACCCTCCCCACGTCGGGGGGCAAGAGGTCTTCTTCAATGAGCTTGCTGAAGCCATGGTGCTGCGTGGCCATTCGGTCGACGTGTACTGCGTCGGTCACGACACCGGGCTAGATCCCGACGTGACGGTCAACGGCGTACACATCCGGCGCCATCCGCTCACCAACCGCTACATCAACCCACCCATCCCCGCCCTGCGACGGAACTGGCCTGCCATCATCCAGTACAGCGCCTGGGTGCGGCGGCACGTGGTGCCTCAGCACTACGACTTCCACCTCTTGAACGAGTGGCCGCTGCTGCATGTACTCGCATTGCCCCGAGATGTCCGCGCACGTAGCGGAATTCACTGGTGTGAGATTCGCGACGACCGAATAGTGGGAACGGCGCAGAAGCGGTTACCGCGATTGGCCGCCGCGAACTTTGCGATCAGCCAGGCCGTGGCCACGGCCATCACCGAGCAGTCGGGGCGTCCGTGTTCTGTGTTGCCGAGCGGCATCGTGGTCACCCAGTACCGAGCCGCGGACCGCGGCGAACGCTCGGGCGCGCTGTACGTCGGGCGGCTCTTCCCCCACAAGAACCTGCCACTGCTCATCGATGCTTTCGAACTCGCCACCGCACGCGGATTCGCCGGCGACCTGGTGATCGCGGGCGACGGAGCGGCGCGTGCGGACATCGAGGAACACGCGCGGCGGTCGCCCGTCGGTTCGCGGGTGCGGGTGCTGGGCTCGGTGTCCGAGGAGCAGAAGATCGATCTGCTCTCCCGCGCCGCAGTGTTGGGCATGCCCAGCCAGCGCGAGGGCTTTCCGCGGGTGATCGCCGAGGCCATGGCGAGTGGCCTGCCCGTCGTCACGGCGAAGTTCCCCGAGAACGGCGCCAAAGAGGTCGTGGCACAGTATGGCGCGGGCGTGGTGTGCGGCACCGATCCCGCAGATTTCGCCGAGGCGTTACTCACCGCACAAGCGCAGTGGGACACGTTCTCCCAAGCGGGACTCGCCGGTGCAAGATCATTGGACTGGTCGGGCGTCGCGCACGAGCTCGAGGCCAGGGCCGAAGAGGTCATTGGAACAAGCCGGTGACAAGACGGAGAGAGCGGGGGAACGCACGTGCGGATCATGGTGACAGGTGGTGCCGGCTTCGTCGGTAGGGAACTCGTTCCCATGCTGAGCGCGAAAGCCGAGGTTCTGGTCGCGGATCTGCTGCGCTACGGCACACCCGACTGGCTGACGGGTGATGACGCGGCCTGGGGATTTCAGCGTGTCGATATCCGTGACGCGAATGCCACGCGCGCGGTCGTCGAGGAATTCCAGCCCGACGTGATTGTGCATTTGGCTGCGATCCACTACATCCCGGAATGCGATGGCGACCCCTCGAACGCCGTGGCGACCAACGTCACCGGCACGGTCAATCTGTTGACGAGCTGCCGACCAGGTACGCGGTTCGTCTTCGCGAGCAGTGGTGCCGTCTACCAACCGGACGAGGCCGATCACCGCGAGTTCGAGTCAGCGCTGGGCCCAGCGGACATCTACGGCATCACGAAGCTGCAGGGAGAACAGTACGTGCAGATCTTCGCCGCCGAGCGTGGCATCAAGGCGGCCATCGTGCGGCTTTTCAATGTGATCGGCCCCGGTGAGACGAACCCGCATCTGCTGCCTGCGATCGTCGCTCAGCTGCGCGAAGGACAGGAGTCGATCAACCTCGGAAACACCTGGCCCAAACGCGATTACATCGACGTCTTGGACGCTGCGGGAGGGTTCGCTGCGGCTGCGCTCGGCACGAACAGCGACGGCGTCGATTGTGAGATCGTCAACCTCGGAAGCGGACAACAGTATTCGGTGGACGAGATCCTGTCCCGGATGCGCTCGGTGTTGGGCCTGAAGTTCGAGGTCCGCCAGGATCCCTCGCGCATGCGAGCCGTCGACCGTCCGTTCCTCGGCGCCGACATCTCGCACATCGGTGAGGTGTTCGGCTGGCGACCGGCGCACCAGCTGGACGAGACCTTGCAGCGGACATGGGCGAATCCGGAGTTCCTGCCTGCCCTGGATGGACGGTTGACGTAGGGTGTCGAGCCCGCCCCGTGTGCGTATCGGAGTCGCCATCACCACGGTGGGCCGATGGGCCGAGCTGCGAAACCTACTCGGCGACTTGGCCGCTCAAACGCGCCGGCCGGCCGCGGTGGCGATTGCCCACCACGACCATGCGGGTTCCGCGGACTTGGAAGCACTGATCGGTTCCTTTGCCGACACGCTTGACATCAAAGCCGTCATGAGTGCGCGCGGTATCTCGAACGGGCGCAATGCCGCCGCCGCCGCGCTCGGCGATGAGGTCGAGTGGCTGTGGTTCCCCAACGACACGAATCGGGTCGATGCAGACTTTCTGGAACGCATCGCGCGTCACTGCGTGGCTCCGACCACCGTATGCGCGGTCCAGATGATCGATCGGGAAGGCCCACGACATCCTCTTCCGCCACCCGGCACGGAATTCACGAAGCGCACCGTCTGGGGAGCCATGGAGCCGGCGACCATCCTCCGACGTGACCAGTTCGTCGCGGCCGGCGGGTTCAACCCGACCCTGGGCTCGGGCGCCGATTCCCCGTGGCAGTCCGGAGAAGGCCCGGACCTGCTGCTACGAATGTCAGCTCTTGACGGCTTTTCGGTCGAGTGGGTCCCCGACATCTACGTCCATGCGCAAACCGAATTCGCCCACCTGCCGCCGGCCGAACGCCGCCGCAAGCAACGGAACTACGGACGCGGTCACGGCTATGTGCTCCGCACGTGGCACTACCCGCTGTGGTACAAGGCCGCTCACTTGATCGCGGCAGCACTGATGCCGGTGCGCAACCCCGAGAAGTTCGGTTTGCGTGAAACCTTCGCTTTGCTCGTCGGCCGCACCGAAGGGGTGCTGGGCAGACCGTTCACCCGCAACTCCGACAATCAAGCGATCCTGCGATGACGATCGGGCGCACGCTCGTGCTGCGCCTGCTATCGCTCGTCCTCATCGCGGGTTTCCCGCTGTCCTGCCAAGCGTCGGTACCACCCGTCGAGATCGGGATGACGATGCATTCGAGGGGCGCCGATGCGGCGGCCATCGCGCAGCAATTTGACCTCATGGCCGCCATGAACGTGACGTGGGTCAGGGTGGACTTCGACTGGTCGGTGGCTGAAAGTCAGCGCGGCCAATTCAATTGGGAATACCCCGACGCGATTGTGGCCGAGGCTGCCGCCCATGGCATGAAGGTACTCGGTGTGCTCTCATCCAGCCCGGAGTGGGCACGCCCGTCCACGCAGGGACGTTCGACGGACGCGCGGCACTCCCGTCCGGAGAATTTGTCGGAATGGGCGGCATTCGCGAAAGTCGTCACCGAGCGTTACGCGCCCAGAGGCGTACACAACTGGGAGATCTGGAACGAACCCAACACACAGAAGTTCTGGCCGCCCCGACCCGACGTAAATGAATACGGCACGCTGTTCTGGGTGGCCGCAGAAGCGATACGCGAAGTGGATGAGCAGGCCACGATACTCATCGGCGGCCTGGCCCCCAAGTTCCATGTGCCTGATTCCGAGGTCGCGCCCACCGACTATCTCGAACAGCTCTATCAGAACGGGGCAATACAACTCGCCGACGGTATCGCCGTGCACCCGTATACGTTTCCCGCCCTACCATTCGACACACCCCAGCGAGCAGTCGGCGGGTTCAAGGATCTCCCCGAGCTACGGGCCGTCATGGAAAGCCACGGTGATAGCCGAAAGAAGATCTGGATCACGGAGTTCGGTGCGCCGACCGGAACCGGCCCGCACGCGGTCTCCGACGGTGCGCAAGCCACGATGCTGCTTCAGGCACGTCGGGAGGTTCAACAGTGGGATTGGGCGGGTCCGCTCATTTACTACGAACTCGTTGACGGTGGAACAGATCTTGCTGACGTCGAGGAGAATTTCGGCGTGCTCCGCCACGATCTCAGCCCCAAACCAGCCGCCGATGCGCTGATGGATCTGGCGCCGCGATGAGCCCGCTACACGATTCGCGATATCACCGGTCGTATCCGCTCAGGCGCCTTGGCGATGAGCCGATCACGCAGCCCCGGGTCCACGATCCTCGTCACCGCGAGACCTCGCAAGGCGACCAAATACGTGATGATCGCCGCCGGTATGGCGATTAACAGCGCCACCATTCCGCCGAATTCGAGGCAGAGGAAGTACGCGACAGCGGCTTGCGCTACCGAGGCCACGGCTATCGCTCCCAGCGCTCGATACGGCGGAGAGATCTGCAATTTTCTTGTCACGTACCAGGTTTCGATGACTACTACCGATACCTGGACCGCTCCCCGGGACCAAGCGGCGCCGATCAGCCCGTAGCGCGGCACCAAGAGGAAGCCCAGCACAATGGTTCCGACCAAGCCGAGACCGTTCGACAGCAACAAGAAGCCGGTCTTGCCGACACTCTGAAGGAGATAGAAGGTGGTGACGCCGAGGCTGCTGATCGCCGCCGCCACCAGCAGTACGGAGGCGACGGGTACCGCATCGTCGAACTCGGCGCCGAACAGCAGCGGTACGAGCACCGGCGCAATCGCCGCGAGCCCGAGGCAGAGCGGGACGATCAGCATCGCGATGAGCGCGGTCATGGTTCGGTACAAGCGCTGCATGTCGTCCTGAGCACCGAGGCCGTGCTGTTCGCTGAATCGTGGAAGCAGCGCCGAAAGCAGCAGGGGGGGAAGCTGAACCGCCATCTCAGCCACCGTCACCGCCGCAGTGAAGTATCCCACCGCGCTGAGGCCGGTGTAGTGCTCGAGAAACAGAATCTCTGTTCGGCCGAATACCAGTGCGCCCAGCACACCGGTCGCCCAGCTCGCCATCGCGAACTTCACCACCTGGCCCCGCAGCACCTGTCCGACAAACGGCTTCATCCGCAGCAGCCGGGCGATTCGGGACGCCGGCAGAAGATTGCCTGCAATGAAACCGGCCAGCGCGCCGGGTATGCCGAACAACCAGGCGCCCAGTGCAATCACCGCCAGTTTGAGCAACGCCGAGATCGCCGAGATGCGCGCGAGCTCACCGAAGCGCTGTTCGCCCCGCAGGTAGAACTGGTAGACCTCAGCCATTCTCCAGAAGAGAAACCAGATGAGCGCTAACGCAAACACGACCATCTGGGTTGTCTGCGAAGGCATTTCCGTGGCCTCACGCCCGGGCCAGTACAGAAAGGCGAACAATGCGGCACCACCGACGACCGCGGCCAGCATCGACACCCGGGTGAGCGCGCCGGTCAGCCCTTCTGCTTCATCGCCTTTGCGCTCGGCACGAAGATTCGGGATGAATCTCTGCTGTACCACATTGATGCCCATGCTCGCGACGACTGAGGCGATCGTGACGCAGAAGACGACATAGGCGAAGATGCCCAGTTGGTCGGGCCCGAGCAGCCGAGCGGTGATCGCATTTCCGATGAATCCGGCAAGGGCCACCGCGGCGCCGGAACCGAAGCCGAGAATTGTGTTGCGAAGAAACGAGGCCATGAGCGGATCGAGTCACAGTTTCTTCGAAGGGCCGGCCAAGCGAGTAACGAACGCTCTCGCCCGCCCCCCACTGAGACGCAGCATCGACTTGACTACGCTCGCCCATGCCAGCCGGCCCGGGCGACCGTAACGGACTGCCGCGACAACCGACCTGGCGATACCGCGGGGCGAACCAGCCCCCAGTGCGGAACCGACCGGCGAGGTCAGTAGGTAATCCCCCAGCACTCTCTTGGACTCACCACCGAGTTCGGCTATGCCCCAATCGATCAGGTCCTGACTGCGATCAACCCCCGACCGCGACAGCGACGCCGCCGTCCACACGATGTCGACCAGCGGCTCGGCGACCTGCACGATGGGCAGATCCGGATACGCACGCCGCACATGAATCAACCACTTCGGGTCGTCGTGTATCGAACCGGCGGCCACTGACATCGGCACCGTCTGAGTCAACGCCCGTGGAAACACGAGCGTTGATGTCTGAACCATGTTGAACGCCTGTCGCTCACGGAGTTCGAACAGGTACGGGGCGACCGGTTCATTGCGCCCGATCAGGGTGCGCGGCCCGATGATCGGGTCACGTCCATCGATGTGTACGGAGAAGCGCGACGCCACGATCCATTGTTCCCCTGGCGGCGCAGCATCCAGCTGGATCTCGAGTTTGTCCCGTCGCCATACGTCGTCATCATCGAGCAGCGCAACGATATCTCCATTCGCCGACTCGATGCCGAGATGCTTCGCCAGACTCGGCCCGACGCCTCCTGAAGTTCGCAGCACGCGGACGGCTGACGAGTTGGGTAGATCGGGTTCACAATCCGCATCGACGACGACGATGACCTCCACCGGAGGTGCCGTTTGACCGAGCGCCGACTCCACAGCTGTCCGCAAGCTGGGCCGACCGATCGTCGGGATGACGACGCTCACCGCCTTCTTGGCACTCACAGCGGTCCGTCGGGGACCTGGGCGTCACGCCTGGTCACGATCAGCACGGCGAATACCAGTCCACTGATCGGAAACAACTGCAGATTGGGAAGCAGCGCCCAACTGGCCTCTGTTGTCGCGCCCAGGAAAAACGCCATCAGAAATCCGAAACAGGCGATCTGCTGACTTGTCACAGGCAACGCACGAGTCGATGCCACCGCTGCGATGAGGAGAGGCAGGAACACGACAATTCCGATGAGACCGGATCTCACCAGGGTGTCCACGACCACGTTGTGTCCAGTCCCCACGAACGCCCACTTGGCGACGTTCCCCATTGCCTGTGCATCGTCCAGGAACCAGTTGACACCCATGCCGACCGCAGGCGACTGCTGCCACACTCGCAGACTTTCCGCCCACACGTGGGCACGCTCAGTGAAAGCGCGCGGGTCCCAATGCAGGAAGGGAAACACGAACATTGCGGATGCGGTGACGCTGACGAGGACCGTCCCGGCAAGCCGGATCGATTTCGACGATTTGAACCAGCAGATCACCCACCACAACGCGACCAGACCGGCCGCGATCAGCGCAGTTCTCGACGCTGCGGCCACCATCGTCACGAACAGAATAGATCCGACAAGAAGGCGCCATCTCCGGTCGACGATGAGGGGTGTGAGCGCAAACGCGAGTGCGCAGTACATCCCGAGCACGTTCGCGTGGCCGAAAGGACCCGCCAGCTCCCAGCCCGGGATGATCGCCTTTTCGGAGTTGGGGTTGTACATCGCGTAGTCGGGAATGAGCAGTCCGCCGATCAGCGAGTAGCCCGCGATCACCGCGACAGTGAGCGGAAGCCATTTCAGCCCCGCGACGGGTGCCCCCACTTTCCAGAGCGCAAGGATGAAGACATTGGCGAGAACGATCTTCGGAAAGTCGACTACGGGAGGGAGTTTCGGGCTCACGAGATAGGGCAGGTTCACCGCGAGCAGCAGCAGGAGGACACCGGTGATATCGCGGTTCGGGTAGCCACGCATGAAGACGACAGCGGTGCTCAGCGCAAGCAGGAGCGCCGATCCGCCCAGACTGGCAAGTTGGGCGATCGGAAGATCCGCTGAGGTGGTGGCCTCCCCCGGCGGCAGGATCGGTTCGTGCTCGACAGTCAGATACGTGATCAAGTCGGGGACGACGACCAGCCCGATGGCAGTGACGATCAGCAACGCAAACGCGTACTCGTGACGCCGGAAATCCGTTGCTCCCGTGCGGAACAGGCGCGGAAGGGCCGCAACGAACGTGCCGAATGACCGCTCGGGCGGCGTCGTGGCGGCGCTCGCGTTTCTCGGAACCGAGGCTACGAACGTGGCGGGGATTCCGTCGCGCGGTGGTCCGTAGCGGTCCATGATGTGCGGGCCCAATCACTTCTGGTGAGTGCCGCGGCGCTTTTGCCCGCCCTGTCCGGCGTCCGGATTGCGGTAGTAGTCGTCACCCTTCGACCGCTTTTTTGCACGTGTCATCGACAACACAGAGCCGAGCAATGGCGCACCAGCTCGTCTGAGCGTGTGAATCGCATCGCCCAGTTGCTTGCGCGTGGTCTGGCCCGACCGCGCGACGATCAGCACTCCCTGAGCGCTCGTCGCCAGAATCGCGGCATCCTTGACGAGTAGAGACGGCGAGTCGACGACGACATAGTCGAATTGCCCACTCAGCTGTCCCAGGACATCCGCGGTCGCTCGAGACTCCAGCAGCTCGGTCGGATCACCCGGGATGGCTCCGGACGTGAGCGCGCTCAGATGGGCGAAACCGGTCTCCTGCAACGAATCCCGTAGGGGGACCGCACCGCTGAGTACGTCGCTCAGACCGGCGTCCCCGGCAAGGTCGAAACTCGCCGCCACCCTGGGGCGGCGCAGGTCACCGTCGACGATCACGACGTTGTGGCCGGCGTCCGCCAACGCGAGCGACAAGTTGACCGCCGTCATCGTCGTGCCCTGAGCAGGAACGCAGCTCGTGATGACAAGCACGCGGGGTCCCTCGGCGATCTGCAGAAATCGCAGATTGATCCGCAGCTCACGAAATGCGTTGGCGAACGCCGAGCGATCGCTCTCGAACCGGACCAGCGGTTGTGTTCTGCGCTGCGCGTCGAACGGAATGTCGGCGAGCAGGCCGACGCCGGTGGTCCCTTCCAGCGCGTCTGGACTCTTCACCGAATCATCCATCCGGTCACGTATGACAGCAATGACGACACCCAGCAGTGCACCCACCAAGGCGGCGATCGCCAGAATTCGTTTCGTCTTCGAATTCACCGGGCTGCTCGGTACCTCGGCACGCTGCTGTACGACGACTCGCGCGTTGGGTGGCTGCCCCAATTCGGGGGTCTCCAATCGGGCCGCCATGACGACGAACTCATCGGCCAATGTATTGGCGATGTCGCGGGCTCGGGTCGGCGAGGAATCGGTGACCGTCACGTCGATCAACACGGTTTCGGCCGGCACGACGGCTTCGACTTTCTCCTGAAGTTGGGCCGCAGTCATGTCGAGGCCGAGCTTGTCGATGGTGCGCTGAGCCGCGATGTCGCCGGTCAACAACTCGGTGTATGAGAGCACGCGGCGTTCCGCGAAGAGACCGCCGTCGTATGTCTGAGTGTTCGTTCCGTCGGATGGCGTGGAGACAAAGAGTCGCACCGAGGCCTGGTATTGCGGAATGGCGAGTAGCGAGTAACCGACCGCAGCCAATACAACGACGGCAATTGTGCCGCAGATTAACTTCCACCGGGCACGCAGAATCTTGGCGAACTCTTGAACAGTCAAACGCGACCCTTCACCGGCTGATACCCCCCTCATTCGCCACTTCCACGCGAGCTCATCAGGCGCGCGCAAGTCGTAACACGCTATCCCAGAATGAATCGCCTTGACGGTGATAATCGTAGAAGTTGGCTAACTCGTGAGATGGCTTCTCCGGGCCTCCAATAACGCATCCGCCTGCGATGTCCGCCGGTATAGTCCAACCCCTGTTGGGATTACGAAGCTCGAACAATTGGGGGTAGAGCCGTGCACCCGGTCGCCGCTGTTGTTGATCGCAGCTGCGCGGCGCGTGCGCTGATTTCGGCACTGATCATTCTGTCGTCGGTGCTCGCGATTTCACCGGCTGGCACAGCAGTTGCGCAACCCGACGAGAATGCCGATCCGCCGCCCCCGGCGACGGTCAGGTTGGACTGGCCCGCGCTTGGATTGAAACCGGAGGTGTATCTCAGCGCCGACAGCCCAACTGATTTCGCGATACCGGTACCCCCGGGGCTTTCTCCGACCCGAGTGCAAGGCGTCATCCACGCTCCCATCAACATCGATGCCGGGTTCCTCGAGATCAGCGACGGAGACGGAAAATTTCTGGGGACGGTCGGCCTGCCACCCAAGGCGGCTGCTCAGGCGACGACGCCCTTCGATGTCGACATCACGGGCGCCCGGGTGCGGTCATCGACCATCGACCTTTCGTTCACTGTGCGCCCACTCAACAACGCCGCCGGATTCTGCGGCCCGCTGCAGCAGTTGTTTCTCAGCGACCTGGGAACCGTGTTCGCCGGCACCGAGGCGCCGGCAACCACGATCGCGAATTTCTTCCCGCCCGTGCTGGAGCGGGTCACCATGTATGCGCCCGCCGACGCCGACGCCGCGGAACAGCAGACGGCGCTGACGTTGGTCACCACTCTCGCGCGCCTCTACAACATCCAGCCGATGGCGATCACGGTCGTCCCCCAACCGCGCGGCGCCGCCCCGCCGCCCGCAACCCAGCTGGCGCGCGCCGTCGTCGTCGAGGCAGGCGGCCCCGCAGGCCTGACCGTCGAAAGGGCCGGAAGCCCGGACGCATACCTGCGGATCTCCGGTAGTGGTGACGAGCTGTCGGCCCAGGCCTCGCTGCTCGTCAATCAGCTCCAGTCGCTGGCGCAGACACGTGCGTCGCGGGTCGACCAACCGGGATCGGAAACCCCGCTGAGCGGCGACACATTGACGTTCAGCCAGTTGAACTTGAGCGGCAAGACCGACGTTCTTCGAACCGGCAGCCTCACGATCGGTGTGGACCGCTCTGCGTTGGGCGCGGGCCGAGTCGACAGCGTGCAGGTCCATTTGCTCGCCGACTACACCCCGGTGCCCAAGGACGACGCCGCGAGTGTCGTCATCCGGTCCAACGGAATCGTCGTCTACCGGACCGCACTGGACAACACCGGTGTTCTCGATGCGACGTTCGACCTGCAGCGCCCGGCATTCGGTCAGGGGGTCAACCTCGACTTCGCGTTCACCTACTCGCCACACGAAGCATGTGGACCGTTGACCGCGCCCATCAGCTTCCAGGTCGATCCGCGATCGACGTTGACCATGCAGCGGGGAGGGCCTCCGCTCAACGGGTTTGGCGCCTTTCCATCGGAGTTCAGCCCCCGCTTCATGGTCGCGTTGGACGGCAGCGGTCCCGATCAGCTCTCGTATGCCGCGCGGGTGGTCGGCGCGATCGCTCGTCTCACGAGCACGCAACTGACGCCGGAGGTCGTCGATCTCAAGACCGCCGCCGATTCCGACACCGGCGCGCTGATAGTGGCCAACTCGAAGGCGATCGAGCAGACGACGCTGAATCCACCGCTGGGCGGCGACGGCACAGCCGTCGATGTCGCACTGCCCACCGAGCTTCGCGCCAACATCGAGGACGGTCTCGGATCCATCCAGGCCTTCGCCGACCAGCCCCGCAACCGGTCGGTGGTCCTTGTCACGTCGACGTCTTCGTGGTCGCTGGTGGACCCGCTCTTCGATTACCTCGACGGCTTGGATGGTGGCTGGTCAGCGCTCACCGGGGACGTTCTTGCCGCTGGCGAGGCACGCGTCCCGACCAACGTCGCCATTCGGGACACAGGCAACGTTTTCGAACCGTCGCCGACGCCGGCGCTGCCGAAGTCGGTGGATCAATGGATCCCCATCGCCGTCGGGATCGCTGTGCTCGCAGCGATCGCTGTGGTTGCGGCGATCCTGTGGTCACGCAGGCGACGCACCGCCGCGAATCCGCCGGATGATGAGCCGCTGACCGAACCTGAGCAAAGAGTCTGAGCGCATTCGGATATTTGCTCTGACATGCGCGGTCCGGTTCTTTTCAGCTAACGTTAATTTCGTGACCAACTCGGTGCCGGGGTTCGATGACTGGCTCAACCGCTCGCTCGAAGACGCTGCGCGCGAGGCAGGCGAGGACGTCAACACCTACGTCATGCGAGCCGTGGCCGCCCAGATGGTCGCCGACCAGGTGCGCGCCGAGAAGCCTTCGACGAAGGACCTGCTGGAACATCTCTCCCAAACCGGCGTTCTCGACAGCGATTCGATGCCAGACGTCTCGGCGGTCATCGCCGACCCCGATCGGCTGGCCGCACTGCGCGAGACCGGACTGCTCGATTCTCCCGTGGAAGCGGTCTACGACCGGATCACGCGGGCGGCCGCCGACGCCCTGGACGCCCCGTTTTCGGCGGTGTCCCTGATCGATGCCGACCGACAATTCTTCAAGAGCACCGTAGGAATGGGCGATATGTCGGTGCCCGAAAACCGCGAGGTGACACTCGACCAATCGATTTGTCAGTACGCGGTGGCGGACCGCACTCCTTTGGTGCTCGAAGACGCGCAAGCCGATCCGGTGTTCAAGAATCATCCGGTGGTCCGCAGCGGCGCGATCGCGGCGTACCTCGGCATACCTCTGGTCGATCACAAAGGCCGTGCGATCGGCACCCTTTGTGTCTTCGACGACAAACCGCGACTCTGGGGAACCGGCCACGTGCAAGTGCTCACGGATCTGGCGGCGCTGGCGATGGAGCGCATTTTCGGCTCCAAGCCGTACTGAAGCAGCAAACCAGGCTGCCAAAACTTACGTGCGCGTAACCCTCGTTATTGTGCGCAAATTGCTTTCTTATTGAGTGGCCCGCTCATTCCACCGCGTCGGGAGGTGCAGCGCACCTAATATCGGTTGCCAACGATACGTCGGGGGGATGACTGATGCAGCTAGGTGCCATGGGGTGACGACCCACACGCCTAGCACCAGACCCACCACGCCGCGATTGCAGGCCGCGTCGGCGCCGGTTCAGAAGAGTGCGTCGACGGGGACGCCGCGCTTTGTCGAACGCATTCGCTCTGACCCGTGGTATTCGGCGATCACCCTCGCGATCGACGCCCTCTACGCCGCCATCTCGGTACTTTTGGCCCAGTGGTGGGTCGGCGATTTGGTCCACGAGCGCAACATCGCCTTCTATTCGTGGTTGTTCGTACCGATCGTGATCGTCGTTCTTTCCACTCGCCGGTTGTACCGACAGAAGTTGGGACAGGGGTTTCTCGACGAATTCGAACCGGTGGAGACGTCCATCGCGGTGGCATCACTGGCGACCTTGACCATCATGCTGCTGCTCGTGCCTCGCCTGGAGACCGGTGGAGTCGTCGTGCCGTACATCCGCCCAAGCGAATTGATTCTGCGGATCTGGGTGTGCGCGGCGATCCTGATCCCCGCGGTGCGCCTGCTCAGGTCGGTGCTGAACCGCTGGCTGCGGCGGAAGTTTCATGTGGGGGCCCCGGCGCTGGTCGTGGGCTCGGGACCAGTGGCCCATCAGCTCATCTCGCGGATGCAGCAGGTGCCGGAATACGGTCTGTGGCCGGAAGGGCTGCTCGACGATGCCCGGCCGAGCGAAGTGGAGATGGCCGGACTGCTGGGGGTGCCGTATCTGGGCACCGCGGACAATCTCGAAAGCGCCCAGCGTGCTACGCGCGCCGAAGATCTCATCATCGCGCCGTCGTCATTGCCAGACGAGAAGCTGGGTCGGATCGCCCATCAGGCGCAGGAGCTCGGAATGCGGGTCCGCGTCGTGCCCCGATTGATGGATGCCGTCGGCAGCAACACCAGGATCGAGCACATGGGCGGCGTCCCGCTGATGGTGCTGTCGCGCGTCAATCCGAAGGGGTGGCAATTCGCGGTCAAGCATGCGGTGGACCGCTCCGCCGCCTTGCTCGGCCTCGTGCTCATCTCCCCGCTGTTCATCGCTTTGATGCTCGCGGTCAAGCTCAGTTCGCCGGGGCCGATCTTCTTCAGCCAGGAACGAATTGGACGTGACGGCAAGGTCTTCGGCTGTCTGAAGTTCCGCAGCATGCGTCCCGCGGATCCGGCCGGCGCAAACTTCGAACCGCAGGAAGGCGCGGCGCCCGGCGGCGTGGAGGGTGAAGATCGGCGCACCCGAATCGGTAAGTTCATGCGCAAGACGTCCCTGGATGAGCTCCCCCAGCTGCTCAACGTGCTGCGCGGCGACATGAGCATGGTCGGTCCGCGTCCTGAGCGGCCAGAGTTCGTCGAACTGTTCGAGATGCACGTCCGGCGCTACGGCGAGCGGCACCGGGTGAAGGCCGGCATCACCGGCTGGGCCCAGGTGCATGGACTTCGAGGACAGACCTCGATCGCCGATCGAGCCGAATGGGACAACTACTACATCCAGAACTGGTCGCTGCTGCTGGACTTCAAGATCTTGCTCCTCACCGTGCTGGCGGTGCTGCGCCCCACCGAGGACTGACCTCGGCTGTCGCGTTTGGACGCGGTCCCCATCGTGTATCCCTTTGCCAGGGCGTCTAGGAATGGCGTTTTCACAGTTGCCTGTGCAACTAGTGCAGTTTGGGCTACATTCCGCATGGGGGTATGTCGGTGGGGGTTTTCTGGTGGGTGTCGAGCCGGCGCACGTAGGCCTCATTCCCGACGGCTTGAGGCGCTGGGCACAGAGCAACGACACAACGCTGTCCGTTGCGTACCACCGCGGCGCGGAGAAGGTGACCGAGATTCTGCTGACGCTGCAGCGGCACGGTGTGCAGACCGTGACGGTGTACAACCTCAGCCGGGCTAACCTTGCACGGGATCGCACCGAACTGGAACCGGTGTATGCGGCGTCCAATCACTTCTTTTCGACGCTGCTTCCCGCCCATTTCGACAACGCCAAATGCAGTTTCAGGTTGCATGGCGATCGAAATGCGTTGCCGCACAATTATGTTGCTGCGGCACAAGATCTGGAACACGCGATGCACGGGAGCGAGTTTCGTATCAATATCCTGGCGGCCTATGACGCCTACGACGAGCTGCGCATCGCACTGCAGCGCGCCCGGCACGAAGGGTGCGACATCAGCGCCGCATTCGACATCGACGACGTGGACATGGTCGTCCGGACCACCCCGGAGCCACTGCTGAGCGGATTCCTGCCGCTGCAAAGCCAATACGCCCAGCTGGTCTTCTTGTCTACGCCTCTCAACGACCTGACCGAGCAGGCCATCGACGATCTCATCGCGGACCACCGGCGTTTTCCGCAGCTGAGAGGCCGGTAGCCCGCCGTGGCGTCGACGCGGAAGCCGTTGATCATCGGCGCTGGACCTGCGGGCCTCACCGCCGCTCTCGAACTGGCGAAGAGAGGGGTGACACCGCGCATCTTCGAGGCGTCGGCACACGTCGGCGGCCTCGCGCGCACGCCCGCCGAAGGCGATTGGCGGGTCGACCCGGGGGGTCATCGGTTCTTCACCAGGAGTGAAGAGGTCTCCGACCTGTGGCGGTCTTTGCTTCCCGAGGATCAGTGGATCTCGGTGCGTCGGCGTTCAGCCATGCTTGTCGACGGGCGGTATGTGCGGTACCCACTTGTCGGCCGTGATCTGATCTCGCAGCTGGGATTCCGAAGCGGTGCCCGCGGCCTCACGAATTTCTTGTGGTCCAGACTGCGCAGCCGGATACGGTCAACGGTCGAATTTCCGAGTTTCCGGGATTGGGGCACAGAACAATTCGGCCGTCACTGGTACGAAGTCTTCTTCGATGGCTATGTTCGCAAGACGTGGCTCACCGACCCCGAAACCCTGGCGAGCGACTGGGCGAATCAGAGAATCAAGCCGATCTCTTGGCGCGCACCGACTGAGGAGGATCCCAGGGCTGAGGATGCCTTCCGCTACCCCAAGTACGGACCTGGCCAGCTATGGGAAGCGGCTGCAGAGGCTTTGGAAGGGTTCGGCGTGGTTCCCTCACTCAACTCCTACGTGACAAGCGTCCGGCACGTCGGCAGAACCTGGACGATCGAGCGACAGAACGGCGAGACCGCGTCCGGAGATGCGGTGTTCTCGAGCATGCCACTGCGGTTGCTCATCGAAAGCCTGGAACCCACACCGCCGAAACACATTCGGGAGATCGCCGCATCGCTCAAGCACCGATCGGTGATCACCGTGGCGGTCGCTCTGAAGAAGCATTACGACATTCCCTACAACTGGGTATACACGCCGGGTGCAGAGTTTCGGGTGGGTCGGATCCAGAATTACCGACGGTGGTCGAGCGCACTGGCTCCCGAGGGCTGGAACGGCACTTACCTCGGCCTCGAGTACTACACCCTGCCCAGCGACGACCTGTGGGTGGTGAGCAACGAAAGCCTTGGCGACATAGTCGAACAGGACCTCCGTACGCTCGGCGTCGACGGTTCCGCCCTCGACCATTGCATGTTCGTCCGCTCACAGTTCGCCTATCCGATCAACGATCCGGCACGCGAACAAAGCGTCGCCACCATCCGTGACTACCTGCGTCGCATCCATCCGTCTCTACACCCGATGGGACGCAATGGCATGCACCACTACGACAACCAGGACCATGCCATGCTCAGCGCCCTGCGGAGTGTGGCTCAGTACTTCGGTGCGAACGTCGACCCATGGCAGGTGAACACCGATCGTGACTATCTCGAGTCCGGCTTGATCAAGGGCTGAGCCGGCTTCAGCCGCGCCGCCGTCGGAGCATCGCCACCGCAACACCGCCCCCGCCGATTGCCAATCCCGCGCACGCGGCGATCCACCAGTACACGCTGGCGTCGCTGTCGTCGGAAGCGACCGGTGGTGCCGCCGCATCGGTGTCGACGGTCACCGGCTCGCGGTCGGGAAGTGAGATCGCCGCGGTCCCGTCCAGTCCGGCCCACCGACGCGTATCACCGTCCAGCCAGTCGAGTAGGGAATCGAGTTGCTCCGGCGCGCTTTCCGACGTCGCGAACAGGACGGTCCGATCGCCGTCGCGGCCGACTTGCAGAGATGCGAATGGTGTCGACGGATCAAGTTTCAGGGTCGCCGGGCGGCCCCCGCCGACACGCTGGACCTCGAGTGTCCCATCCGCCGAACTGCGCACCGGCGGAACGACTTTGTCGTTGTCCCAGCCGTCTGCCGAGATCAGGATGGCCGGTGACCGGCTGTCGATCGCGCTGTCCAGAGGCACCACCTCGCTGTCCAGGCGTGGCCCGCTGAGTCGCTGCAGTCCTTCCATGATCGAGACGGCACGCGCGGTGTCCTCAAACGACTTCGGTTCGACGCCCACCTGGATCTTGGGCATCAGCGCCTGAGGAATCGACTGGAATCCGGCCGGATCAGGGGGATCCGCGGGAGTGCTCTCGATGGTGGTGTCGTCGTCGACCTTCAACGTGACGGGCTGGAAGTCACCGCACCGTCCGACGTCGCCCGCGATGTCGACAGCGACCGAAAGCTTGGTGTCGCGCCGCAGTTCGGACTGCGGAATGCTGATCGAGCGGTCGATTGTGCCGGTCGCGTCGGCCGCCCATTGATCGATCGGTTCACCGTCGATCGAAACCAGCACCTGCCCACCTACCGTGGACGGCAGCGGTGTGTACGACCCCTTCAACTGCACGCGCAGGTCATGCATGGCCTGTCCTAGACGGGTTTGGTCGAGGCCGACCGCCACCTGCGGTTTGAATGCCGTCGCACTCACCCCGGACTGGCCGAGGTCCTTCATCGTGGCCGGGCTGGCAGGCGGCTCATGTGTCGAGTTGATCTGCCCGGTACCCACTTTCGCGGACAACGCCAGCTCGGAGAGGTCACTGCTCAGCAGTCGAACCTGGTTCGCCAGATCGTCCGCCTCACCCGTGATCTGCAGAGCCGGAACACCGCCATCGCCGTTCTGCATCGAAACAGCCGGGTCCGATCCCTCTCCAATGACGACATTGCGTTCCAGCGGAGCCGACGGCGGCACCGCCGCGTCATCGTCCAGCGGCGCGACGTCGATTTCGGTGTTCTGCGCGCCATATCGATCGACCACGGCCGTCGTCATCTGAACGGCTGCATCGGATTCCGCGGCCGTCGGCTGCTGCGGGACGAAGATCGTCATCTTCTCCAGCACCGTCGGCAGGAAGTCGGCGACCATGGTCGGCGCCGTCTCCTTGCCGGTGTAGTCGATCGCGGCATCGGAAAGCTGCAGCGGAATCGACGAGTCATAGAGGCAGTCGCCCTCCTCGGGCAACAGCCGGCTGCGCACCGTGAACGTCACGGTGTCGTCGACGACGCGTGCTCCTGTCAATGGAATCGACAGCGGCGTGTTTTCCGCCGCCAGCAGTTCGATACGGGAGAGCGTGCGACGGTCCTGGGTGACGATCAGGGTTCCACCCCGAACGTATGGCGGCAACTCGACGTCTGCGGTCAACGCTCCTGGCGTCAGGCCTTTCGGCACCGGCACGGTGATGGTCTGTGTTCCCTGCAGACCGTACAGCGCGATGTCGGTGTCAGCGCCCAGCGTCGTCAAGCTCAACGTCGGCGCATCGGCCACCTGTCCGGCATCACCGGGTGCCGCGTGTACGACGGGTGTGCCGAAATTGACCGCTTGTAAAGCGACGGCGGTCACACCGATGGCTATGGCGCGCTTGAAGAAATCAGTTCCGAGCCTCATCCGGGGGCAGTGTAGCCAAACCGCCGCCCTCTTCAAACGCACGGCCGTTGAGCTCGGAGTTTGCGCCCGCCCGAATACCGAAAAGCCCCCGGCACCACAGGGGCGCGGGGACCTTTCGCGTTCGGCGCTATTTCGCCTTTTCGAGAACCTCGACCAGACGCCAGCGCTTGGTCGCCGACAGCGGCCGAGTCTCCATCAGCGACACCCGGTCGCCGATACCGGCATCGCCCTGCTCGTCGTGCGCCTTGACCTTGGTGGTGGTCCGGATGATCTTGCCGTAGAGCGGATGGCTCTTGCGGGACTCGAGTTCGACCACAATGGTCTTCTGCATCTTGTCACTCACCACGTAGCCGATGACCGTCTTACGACGACCGCGGTTCTCCTCGGCGCGCGGAGTATGCTTCGGGCCCTTGCCCTTTGCCTGATCTTTTGCCTCAGCCATTACGAATCCTCACCTACAGGCCCGGATGCCAGACCCAGTTCACGTTCACGCAGCACGGTGTACACGCGCGCGATTTCCTGGCGCACCGTGCGAAGGCGACGGTTGTTGGCCAGCTGTCCGGTCGCCATCTGGAAGCGCAGGTTGAACAGCTCTTCCTTGGACTCGCGCAGCTTCTCCTTCAACTCATCGTCGGTCAGTTCGCGAAGTTCGCCCGGCGTCACTCCCACAGCCATCAGAAGTGCTCCTCTCGGGTAACGATGCGTGCCTTGATCGGCAGCTTGTGGATCGCGCGGGTCAGCGCCTCGCGCGCGGTCTTCTCATCCGGGTAGCTCAGCTCGAAGAGCACGCGACCCGGCTTGACGTTGGCCACCCACCACTCGGGCGAACCCTTACCCGAACCCATGCGGGTTTCGGCGGGCTTCTTGGTCAACGGGCGGTCGGGGAAGATGTTGATCCACACCTTGCCGCCACGCTTGATGTGCCGGTTGATGGCGATACGAGCGGACTCGATCTGCCGGTTGGTGATGTATGCGTGTTCCAGCGCCTGGATGCCGTAGTCACCGAAGCTCACCGAGGTGCCGCCGCTGGCGATACCGCGCTGCCTGGGGTGATGCTGCTTGCGGTGCTTGACTTTACGGGGAATCAACATGGCTAGCTCTCCGTGGTTTCCGTGGGCTGAGAGGATGCCGCCTCGCCGGCAGCGGCCTCGGTGCCTGCCGTCGCCTCCGCGGCGGCGGGTGCCTCTTCGGTACCCGATTGCACGGGACCGGCTTCGCCGCCGGAGGCGGCACGACCAGCCTCAGTGCTCGTCGCGGTGGTACCCGATGCACCACTGCGACGCGGACGGGTGCCCGACGGACGCTCGCGACGCGGACGATCCGCGCCTGCCGGAGCCGCGGCGGTGAGCTCGCGCTTGCCGCCGACGATGTCGCCCTTGTAAATCCAGACCTTCACACCGATACGACCGAAGGTCGTCTTGGCTTCGTAGAGCCCGTAATCGATGTCGGCACGCAGCGTGTGCAGCGGCACCCGGCCCTCGCGGTAGAACTCCGAGCGGCTCATCTCGGCGCCGCCCAGACGTCCCGAGCACTGCACCCGAATGCCCTTGACGTTCGGCTGGCGCATCGCGGACTGGATGGCCTTGCGCATGGCGCGACGGAACGCGACGCGGTTGCTCAACTGCTCGGCAACACCCTGAGCCACCAACTGAGCCTGCGACTCGGGGTTTTTCACCTCGAGGATGTTCAGCTGAACCTGCTTGCCGGTCAGCTTCTCCAGGTCGGCGCGGATGCGGTCAGCCTCGGTGCCGCGGCGGCCGATGACGATGCCGGGACGCGCGGTGTGGATATCGACGCGGACCCGGTCGCGGGTGCGCTCGATCTCCACGTCGGCGATGCCGGCGCGCTCCAGACCGGTGGCAAGCAGACGACGGATCGCCACGTCTTCCTTGACGTAATCCTTGTACTGCTTGTCGGCATACCACCGGGACTTCCAGTCGGTGGTGATACCGAGCCGGAAGCCGTGGGGATTGATTTTCTGGCCCACTACTCCGAGCCCTCCTTCGCTTCGTCAGAAGCTTCTTTGGTCTTCGCGGCGGCCTTCTTGGCCGGAGCCTTCTTCGCGGCGGCCTTCTTGGCCGGTGCCGTTTCCACAGTCACTGTCTCGGTGGTCGTCTCGGCTGCCGGCTTGGTGGCCGGTGCCTTCTTCGCCGCGGCCGCCTTGCTGCCCTGCGCACGACGCGAGCGTGCTGCGCTGGCCGACGATGCGGTTGCGGCGCCACGCCCACCCTCACGGCTGGGCCTGCTCTCGACAATCACCGTGATGTGGCTGGTGCGCTTGCGAATCCGGAACGCACGGCCCTGTGCGCGCGGGCGGATGCGCTTGGCGGTCGGGCCCTCGTCCGCATAGACGGTGGCGACCACGAGGGTGGTCGGATCCAGACCCTCGTTGTTCTGCGCGTTGGCCGCGGCACTCGCGATGACCTTGGCGACCGGCTCGCTGGCGGCCTGCGGCGCCCACCGCAGGATGTCCAGCGCTTCGGTCACCGACTTACCGCGCACCAGGTCGATGACCCGGCGCGCCTTGGTCGGCGAGATGCGCACAAAGCGCGCCTTCGCGACCGCAGACGGGTATTCAGTCGTCGTACTCATTACCGGCGCTTAGCCTTCCGGTCGTCCTTGATGTGACCCTTGAATGTGCGGGTCGGTGCGAACTCGCCGAGCTTGTGCCCGACCATCGCCTCGGTGACGAACACCGGGACGTGCTTGCGGCCGTCGTGCACCGCGAAGGTGTGCCCGATGAAGTCGGGGATGATCGTCGATCGACGCGACCAGGTCTTGATGACCTGCTTGGTGTTCTTCTCGTTCTGTACGTCGACCTTCTTGAGCAGATGGCCGTCGACGAACGGGCCCTTCTTGAGGCTGCGTGGCATCGTTTACTCCTACCGGTGCTTCTTGCCGGTGCGTCGGCGACGAACGATGAGCTTGTCGCTCGGCTTGTGGGACTTGCGGGTACGGCCTTCGGGCTTACCCCACGGGCTGACCGGGTGACGGCCGCCGGAGGTCTTACCCTCACCGCCGCCGTGCGGGTGGTCGACCGGGTTCATCACGACACCACGGACGGTCGGGCGCTTGCCCTTCCACCGCATACGGCCGGCTTTACCCCAGTTGATGTTCGCCTGCTCGGCATTGCCTACCTCGCCGACGGTGGCGCGGCAGCGCACGTCGACGCGACGGATCTCACCGGATGGCATACGCAGCGAGGCGTAAGTGCCTTCCTTACCCAGCAGCTGGATGCTCGCACCGGCCGACCGCGCCAACTTGGCTCCACCACCGGGCCGCAGCTCCACCGCGTGGATGAGCGTGCCCGCCGGGATGTTGCGCAGCGGCAAGTTGTTGCCGGGCTTGATGTCGGCGTTGGCGCCGGACTCCACGACGTCGCCCTGCGACAGTCCCTGCGGCGCAATGATGTAGCGCTTCTCGCCGTCCAGGAAATGAAGCAGTGCGATGTTGGCGGTGCGGTTCGGGTCGTACTCGATGTGTGCGACCTTGGCGTTGACGCCGTCCTTGTCGTTGCGACGGAAGTCGATCACGCGGTAGGCGCGCTTGTGCCCGCCGCCCTTGTGACGCGTGGTGATCCGACCGTGTGCGTTGCGGCCGCCCTTGCCGTGCAGCGGGCGAACCAGCGACTTCTCCGGATGGTCGCGAGTGATCTCGGCGAAATCGGAGACGCTGGCACCGCGACGACCCGGGGTCGTCGGCTTGTACTTGCGAATTCCCATGACTTTGAGTCTTCCTAATTCCCTTTGCCTCGGCCGATTAGGCCGGTGCTCCGAAGAGGTCGATCGGCTTGCTGCCCGCGGCGAGCGTGACTATGGCGCGCTTGGTGTCCTTGCGCTTGCCGTAACCGGCGCGGGTGCGCTTGCGCTTGCCCTGCCGGTTGAGGGTGTTGACCGAGTCGACCTTCACCTTGAAGATCTTCTCGATCGCGATCTTGATCTGCGTCTTGTTCGAGTCCGGGTGCACGACGAACGTGTACACGTTCTCTTCGATGAGCCCGTAGGACTTCTCCGAGATCACCGGCGCCAAGATGATGTCGCGGGGATCGGTGACGGTAGCCATCAGGCCGACACCTCCTCGTCCTTGTTCGTGTGAGCAGCGATGTAGGCGTCCAGGGCCTCCACGCTGAACACCACGTCGTCTGCCTTCAGCACGTCGTAGGTGTTCAACTGATCCGGCGAAAGCACATGCACGCCGGGCAGATTGCGAACGCTCTTGGCACCGGTCTCGTCGGTGCGGCCGATCACGATCAGCACCTTGTTGTTCTGCGCCGTGTTCTCGGTGAGAAGCGTCGCCAGGAACGTCTTGGCCGCCTTCGTCGACGGCGCCTGCCCCTCGACGAGCTCGGTCACCGCGTGGATACGGCCATTGCGCGCCCGGTCCGAGAGCGCCCCGCGGAGTGCGGCGGCGATCATCTTCTTCGGGGTCCGCTGGCTGTAGTCGCGCGGCTGCGGTCCATGAACGACCCCGCCACCGGTGAATTGCGGGGCACGCGTCGAACCCTGACGAGCGCGGCCGGTGCCCTTCTGCCGGTACGGCTTCTTGCCGCCGCCACGCACGTCGCCACGCGTCTTGGTGGCGTGCGTGCCCTGACGCTTGGATGCCAGCTGCGCCTCGACGACCTGATGCATCAGCGCGATGTTGGCCTCGGCGTCGAAAAGAGCGGCGGGCAGCTCGACAGAGCCATCCTTCTTACCCGCGGGGGTGTGGACGTCGATCTTCAAAGCCTTCTCGGCCTTCTCGGTCTTCTCGGCCATTACTTCTCGCCTCGCTTGATTGCACTGCGCACCATCACGAGTCCGCCGTTGCGGCCGGGGATGGCGCCCTTGATCAGCAGCACGCCGTTTTCGGCATCGACCTTGTGCACCAACAGGTTCTGCGTCGTGACGCGGTCGCTACCCATGCGGCCCGACATGCGGGTGCCCTTGAAAACGCGGCCGGGAGTGGCACATCCGCCGATGGAGCCGGGGCGGCGGTGCACAGCCTGGGCACCGTGGCTGGCGCCCTGGCCCTTGAAACCGTGACGCTTCATGGTGCCCGCGAAGCCCTTGCCCTTCGAGGTCCCCGTCACGTCGACGTACGCGCCGTCGGCGAAGATCTCGGCGGTCAGTTCCTGACCGAGCTCGTACTCGGCGGCAGCGGCCTCGTCGTCGAGCCGGAACTCAGCGATGTGGCGGCGCGGATTCACACCCGCAGCCGAGTACTGCCCTGTCACAGGCTTGTTCACCTTGCGCGGGCTGATCTCGCCGTATGCAAGCTGCACCGCGCTGTAGCCGTCGCGTTCCGGAGTGCGGATCATCGTCACGACGTTGGGGCCGGCCTTCACGACCGTCACCGGCACGACCCGGTTGTTCTCGTCGAACACCTGCGTCATGCCCAGCTTGGTGCCCAGAATGCCCCGGCGCGGTGCGCCAGATTTGCTATCGCTAGCCATTTCTCTTGGGTCTCCTACTGGATGTTGACGTCGACGCTGGCCGGCAGATCGATGCGCATGAGGGCGTCAACGGTCTTCGGCGTTGGGTCGAGGATGTCGATCAGCCGCTTGTGGGTGCGCATCTCGAAGTGCTCCCGCGAGTCCTTGTACTTATGCGGGGACCGGATGACGCAATACACGTTCTTCTCGGTCGGCAGCGGCACTGGGCCGACCACGCTGGCGCCCGTCCGTGTGACCGTCTCAACGATCTTGCGCGCCGAGGCGTCAATTGCCTCGTGGTCGTAGGCCTTGAGCCTGATGCGGATCTTCTGTCCCGCCACGCTTCTCCTACCTCACTACTAACGGGCTTCCACGCTCGGGCGTGAAAAACCTCTGGTCTGCTGCCGCACGCCGGGGAAGCCCCCGTCGCGCGGCTATGCCGCCGCTGTTTACCTGTCTGTGGTCCACCGACCCCCGCGCTCGGGTGTGTCGCCCTAGCGCACGCTCGCCCGCGTCGGAAATCCGTCGCGATCGAGGTTGGGACCGGACGCGCCCCTGGGGGCGCAGGTCGTATGCCCCGTGCCAGGCGGTCCCGAAAGGGGTCCGTCCCGGCTCAAGGCAACCCGAACAGTATGCCCTAGATCTGGGCCCGCTCCAAATCCCTGGCCATGGGAAACCCGCCGGCGGGGCTGGTTAGCGGCGGAAGCTATCTTACCCCGGAGTAAGATAGCCGCGCATGGCAGACCCGACCACGACATATCGTGTCTGGAAACATCTTGCCGACCGGCCGGGCGGCAGCCGGCTGTTCAGCATCGCGGCAATGGCCCGGGTGCCGTATTTCGCATCGATCACGCCGCACGTCGTGCGCATGGAACCGGGTTTTGCGGAGGTCGCGGTGCCTAAGTGGTTCTTTCTCTACAACCACCTGCACACCGTGCACGCGATCGCGTCGTGCAATGCCGCCGAGATGGCCATGGGCATGTTGATGGAGGCCACCGTCCCGACGAGTCATCGCTGGATCCCCAAGGCGATGAATGTGCAGTACATCGAGAAGGCGACGACCTCGCTGCGGGCCCAGGCCCGGCTGGATCCGCCGGACTTCACGTCGATCACGGAAGGCGCCGAAGTCGTCGTGCCGGTGCAGGTGGTCGATCGTACGGGGACCGAGGTGGTGCACGCCGACATCACGTGCTGGGTGACGCCGGCCTAGCAGGACACCTAGATCTGCAGGAGTTCTTCCAGCGCCACGGGAAAGGCATCAGCGAGATCCCAGACGTCCGCGACCAGATCGGGACATGAGATCACGCCGATACCCAGCCGTCCGTTCAGCGACATCACCGTGACGTTCAGGCCCGCGCCGATCACGATGGGCCCAAACGGATATTGCGCCCTGATCGCGCAGCCCAAAAAGTAGAGCGGATGCTGCGGTCCCGGCACATTCGACAGCACGAGATTGTGTATCGGCCGGTCCGGCAGCGGAATGTTGCGGGCCAACCGAACCACGGCGTTCAAGACTGACTTGCCGAGAAATTCAGTCCAATCCTGGATGAGCGTCGGCGCCATCTCATTGCCATGGCCTTTCGCGTGAGAGATGTTGCCGCAGATGGTCTCCAGCCGCTCGGCGACGTCCTCGATATCCGTCGCAAGCCGACAGAACATCCACATCGTGTGGTTCCGCCCGGGACGGTTTGATTTGTCCCGCGTAGACATCGGCACGGTCGCAACCATCGGCTGCTCGGGAAGCTCGTCACGATCGAGAAGAAACCGGCGCAGCGCCCCAGAGGTCATCGCGACCACCACGTCGTTGACGGTGATCCCGAATTTCTCCTTGACCTTCTTCACGTCCGCCAGCTCGACCTGAGTGAAGGCGACGTTTCGCCGGTTGGTGAACGGTGCGTTGAAGACGGTGGACGGAGCCGCGAACGGCGGTGCCATCGCTTCGCCGCTGACCGCGCGCTGCACTGTGTGGACCACCGTCCGTGCGGTGTCGGGAACCGCGGTCACCAGCCGCCACGGTCTGCGGACCACGTCGGCGATTCCTGCGGTCGCCATCTCAATTTGCCCGGTGGCGGGCGGTCCACTCACCTTCTCGGCCACGGGCACACCGCTGTCGAGACCACACAGCTGCATCAGGAGATCCGCACCCCCGACACCGTCGACCGCCGCGTGGTGAGACTTCATCATCACCGAGACCGAATCAGCCTCTTCGGGTCCCTCGATCACCCACATTTCCCACAGCGGACGTGAACGGTCCAGCGGTAGTGCGGCGATGTGTCCGCAGATCTCCGCCAGCTCGGATCGCCCGCCCGGCCGCGGCAGTCCGATGCGATGAACATGGCGATCAAGTCGGAAATCCTGGTCTTCGACCCACACCGGGTTGGCTGGATTCAGTTGGCTGTCAGCCAGTTTGAGACGAAAGTCGGGGGCCGCCGCGACGCGGGCACCCAGCGCGTCGACGAGTCCATCGTACCGATAGCCACCAGTGCTCGACGTATCCAGCTCGAGCAGACAGCAGACGTTCACCGGCTGCGTGTCCGACTCCAGCTCGAGGAAAAACGCGTCGTACCCGCTGACCCGATCCAAACGTGCCACATTCGCCCCCTCGGCCGCGACCGGTGTGCTCCGATCGACGGGTGCAGACTTCCCCCTGCGGCGATGATGCAAACGGTTACTCGACGCCCCGTCGCGGGGCGGAACGCTCAGCCTCGCAGACCCGCCCAGAACGGACACTTGTGCACCTGGCCGAAGTCGTTGATCAGACGATTCCCTCGGGGCTGCAACGACATTCGCTGGCCCGCGGGTCCATCTAGCGACGGCCACCCGGAGCCTGGTGAACCCGAGGATATGAATTCACTCCAGTAGCCGATCATCTCGTCGGACAGCCGCTGTTGTTCGGGATTGAGCGCCGGCGCTCCGCCCACGTCGAAGAGGTACCGCAATTCCAGCGAATGCCCGGCGCCGACGGGGAACGGCGCCGCCCGCAACGGCTCCGGTGCCGGCGCACCAGGGTCGTCGAATTCGGAGAAGTACACCGGCTCTTCTGATGACAACGAGTCCGCGAGACGGTCTGCCACACAGGCGAAGGTGCCGTCGGTCACCGCGGCCGAATATGCCAGCGGCACACTGCCGCCGAACTGCTCCGGCGGATACTGCTGCGCGACGACCCCGGCATTGGCGTCGCCGTATGCCTCCGAAAGCAGCCCGAGATAATCGGTCGCGCCGAACGCGCGCCCGCGGATGTACTGCAACGCGGTGAACAGGGTGTACTCGTCGGCTGTCGTCCCGATCATCACCGGCACCTTGGCCGCCCGCCCCTGCGCTGCACCGTTCATCGGATCGACCGGCAGAATCTTGGTTCCCGTCACGGGTCCGCTCAAGCGTTCGCTGCCGATTCGTCCGTAGAGCACTGGCCGCTGCAGCCGCTCGGCCGGTAGCGCGCGAAGACATGCCGCCGCGGCGACCCTATCGCCGCAACCCACCTCCGCGGCGTACTGCTCGCTGGTCCGCTCCGCGGCGGACAGGTCGTATTGCGCCTGACACGGCCCACTTTGGATGATCGCGGCACTGAAAAGTCCTGCCGAGGCGGGTGCAACGAGGTGGTTGCACACCGACATCCCCCCGGCCGACTCCCCCGCTATCGTCACCTTGTCCGGATCGCCTCCGAATTCGGCGATGTTGTCGTGCACCCACCGCAGCGCGGCCTGCTGGTCGGCCAGGCCGTAGTTGCCGACATCGCCGGCCGGGCCGAGTGCCGGGTGCGCGAGGAAGCCGAGCGTCCCCAACCGGTAGTTGATCGTGACGACGATGACGTCACCGCGGCTCGCCAGCCGGCGCGAGTCGTAGACCTCGCCGCTGCCGTTGATGAAGCTGCCGCCGTGAATCCATACCATCACCGGCCGCTTCTCCCCCGACGGTGGTGGCGTCCACACATTGAGAGTCAGGCAGTCTTCGCTGGTTTCGCGTTGGTCGACGTCATTGCTGACGTCTTGAATGCATCGCGGGCCGGGTCGGGTGGCATCAAGGAACCCGGTCCATCCGGCCGCTGGCGCGGGCGGTTGCCACCGCAATGCCCCCACCGGTGGCGCGGCATAAGGAATTCCGGCGAAAAGGCGGTGGTCCTCGGAAACCAGCCCGCGCAGCGCACCTGACTGCGTCTGCACCACCCCCGGATCGTCCGGTACGTCGATGGTGGCCGATTGGCCGAGTGAGCACCCCGCGAGCGCGGCCACGACGATCAAGACCCCCGCGATGACGAGGCCTCGACGGCGGACCTTTGCAACAGACATCGGTCCCGACACTACTGAGGGACCACTCTTCCCTTGCGTGGCCTCCGTCACATAGACTTCGAACTTGACACCCGTCAAGTTCCGTTCTGCCCCGGAAATGAGGAGCCCGTATGAGCACGCCGACGATGGACGATGCCGCGCAAGTTTTCGCCGACCCGACGGCGTATGCCGACGACGCTCGGCTGCACGCGGCTCTGACCCATCTGCGGGCGAACAACCCGGTGGCATGGGTCGACAAAGCTCCCTACCGGCCGTTCTGGGCGATCACCAAGCACGCCGACATCATGGCCATCGAACGGGACAACAACCTCTTCCTGTCCGAACCGCGGCCGCTGCTGGCCACCGCCGCGGCCGACGATTTGGGTAAGCAGCAACTCGAAGCGGGAACGGGGCTGCGCACCCTGATCCACATGGACGATCCGCACCACCGCAAGGTCCGAGCGATCGGCGCGGACTGGTTCCGCCCCAAGGCAATGCGCGATCTCAAGGTGAACGTCGACGCGCTGGCGAAGCGCTACGTCGACAAGATGCGCGACATCGGCCCGGAATGCGACTTCGTCACGGAGATCGCGGTCAACTTTCCGCTGTACGTCATCATGTCGCTGCTCGGCCTGCCCGAAGAAGACTTCCCGCGCATGCACCAGCTCACCCAGGAGCTGTTCGGCGGCGACGACGAGGAATACAACCAGCGCGGTAAGACCCCGGAAGAGCAGCTGGCGATCCTGATCGACTTCTTCACGTACTTCGCAGAGTTGACCGCGTCGCGTCGCGAGAATCCCACCGACGACCTGGCATCGGCGATCGCCAACGGCCGCATCGACGGCGAACCGCTCTCCGAGGTCGACACCGCCTCCTACTACGTGATCGTCGCGAGTGCGGGCCACGACACCACCAAGGACGCGATTTCCGGTGGGTTGCTCGCGCTGATCGAAAACCCCGACCAGCTGGAGCGTCTGCGCAACGATCCCGGACTGATGGGCACCGCGGTCGAGGAGATGATCCGCTGGACGACGCCGGTCAAAGAGTTCATGCGCACCGCCGCCAAGGACACCGAGATCCGCGGCGTTCCCATCGCCAAGGGCGAATCCGTCTACCTGGCCTATGTTTCCGGCAACCGGGACGAGGAGGTCTTCGACGAGCCCTTCAAATTCGACGTCGGCCGCGACCCGAACAAGCACGTCGCATTCGGATACGGCGTGCATTTCTGCCTTGGGGCCGCGCTCGCACGCATGGAGATGAACAGCCTGTTCACCGAATTGATCCCGCGGCTCGAGTCCATTGAACTCGCGGGCGAGCCGGAGTTGGCGGCGACCACGTTCGTCGGCGGGCTCAAGCATCTGCCGATCCGGTACTCCCTGCGCTGAGCGCCTACTTTCTGGCGTGGGTGGCGAGAAATCCGTCGACAGCGGCCGCGGCACACCCGTGATAGTCGAAATCGGCTACGGTGCTGAGCTTTCCGAGAATCAGCGGACCGATCAGCAGCGCGATCGCCTGAATGCGGTCGGGCACCTCGATCTCAGCGGCTGCCTGCGGGCTGTCGAAGATGGCGTCGAAGGGCGCGGAGTACAGCTGGATGATGCGGGCCCGTAACGGGCCTACGGGGTCCGAATCCGCTTGGCGCACCTCGGAGTAGTCGCCGGCGTCGGGTCCTGACGCCAGCCATGTCAGGGCGGTGAGCATGATGGGCACCTCGACGATCGCTTCGATCCAGCCCTCCACTACCACGAGCAACTGCTCGCGCAGGCGGCCTTCGGTCGGCGGCATCGGCGCCGGCTCCAACAGGCTCATGAAGGCCGCGCCCACCAGATCGTTGGCGCTGGGGAAATGGCGATAGAGCGTGGCCCTGGCCACGTTCGCGCTGCGGGTGACCGCGTCGATCGTCACAGCACTCGGACCGCCCGTACGCAGCAGTGCGGCCGCCGCCTCGAGCAATCGAGCCCGAGAGCGGGCCGGCCGCGGGTCTGTGTGCGGTAGGTCCCCGCGCGGGGGGTCGGTCACCGTTTACGCCACCTCCTCCGTGGGAACAAGACTGTCGGTCTTGCTACGAGACTGTTAGTCTCAAATCTATCCTTTGGAAGGGAGCGCGATCCATGGTCGACACTCTCGCCCCGCCTGACCAGACTATCGACGCGAACCTGGCGACCATGTCCCGGTTTGGGCGCTTCTGGTTACTCACGGTCGCATCCCTCGACGTCCTGCTGGTCATTTCCTCGATGGTCGCGCTCAACGCGGCGTTGCCCGACCTTGCGGTGGACACCGCCGCGACACAGACGCAACTCACGTGGATCGTGGACGGCTACACCCTCGTGCTTGCCTGCCTGCTACTGCCCGCCGGCGCGATCGGCGACCGCTACGGGCGACGGGGTGCGCTGGTGGCCGGTCTGGCGATCTTCGCGGTGGCGTCGGTCGCTCCGGTGTTCTTCGACAGTCCGGTCCAGATCATCCTCTCCCGTGCGCTCGCCGGGGTCGGGGCGGCGTTCATCATGCCCGCGACCCTGTCCCTGTTGACCGCGGCATTCCCAAAAGCTGAGCGCAACAAGGCTGTTGGTATCTGGGCCGGGGTCGCCAGTTCGGGCGCGATCGTCGGATTCATGGGCACCGGCCTGCTCCTGGAGTTCTTCTCGTGGCAATCGATCTTCTACGCGTTCACCGCATCGGCTCTCGCGCTGATTGTCTGCACGTTCACCATTCGGTCGTCGCGCGACGACACCGCCACCCCGATCGACGGCATCGGTGCAGTGCTGATCGGTTCGGCGGTCGCGGTTTTCGTGTTCGGTGTCGTGGAAGCACCGGTGCGCGGGTGGACCCATCCGGTGGTGTGGGGCTGTATGGCCGCCGGTGTCGCGCTGGCCGTGGCGTTCGCGGTGGTAGAACTGCGACGCCGCCATCCGCTGCTGGATGTCCGCCTGTTCGGCAGACCCGACTTCACCACCGGATCGATCGGCATCACCATCCTGTTCTTCGCCAACTTCGGGTTCTTCTTCATCGAGATGCAGTACCTGCAACTCGTGCTCGGCTACAGCCCGCTGCAGACGGCGTTCGCCCTCGCGCCCCTGGCGGTGCCGATCCTGATACTGGGCGCGACGATGCACCTTTACCTGCCGAAGGTCGGGTTGCGGACCGCCGTCGCAATGGGCTTGTTCCTCATCGGGGTGGGGCTCTTCCTGATGCGCTATCTCGACGCCGGATCGTCCTATCTCGATCTGATGTGGCCGATGCTGGTGACGAGTGCGGGCATCGGGTTGTGCGTCGCGCCGACCACCTCGGCGATCATGAATGCGGTGCCCACCGAGAAGCAGGGTGTCGCATCGGCAGTCAACGACACCACGCGTGAGGTCGGCGCGGCGGTGGGAATCGCGGTGGCCGGCTCTGTTTTGGCGGCGCAGTACGGTTACGTACTGTCTCCGACGCTGACCGGCTTCCCCGAGCAGATACGCACGGGAGCCCTGGAGTCCCTTGCCAATGCGCTGGCGATCGCCGAGGAGATGGGACCGCAGGGCAACCGCCTGGCGGACCTGGCTACGGCCGCTTTCATCGACTCGATGAGCCTGGCAATGCTTGTGCTTGCCATCGTATTGGCGCTTGCCGCGGCGTTCGTCGCGATCTGGGCCCCCGGCCGAGACGGCACGCAGTCACGGCTCGCGCAACGGATCACCGCGCGCTGGTCGACCTCAGGCGCCGCCGGCGGTGCCGGCAATTCAGACGATGAACTCGGCAGCCCGGTGGCCGAGCATGACGGTGGTGGCGTGCGGGCCTCGGCTGGTGATGCGGGGAAGCACCGAGCCGTCGACCACCCATAAGGCGTCGACGCCGCGCACCCGGCACCGGGTGTCGACCACCGCCGTTGCGTCGTCGTCGCGTCCCATCCGCGCGGTGCCGCACAGATGTTGCGACGTCGACCACGATGTCTTCTCGGATTGTGCCTGCGCACCGGCGAGTTCGCGTGCCAGCTCGGCGCCGGCACGCAGCGCCGCGACGTCCGCGGGCTCACTGTCGTACCGGTGCTCGATGACGGGGCCGACGTCCGGATCCGCTGACACCAGCCGGACCCTGCCCCGCGATCTTGGTTGCATGAGGGCGACCCCGATGTGCGGGTGGTCGGCGGGGTCGTCGCGCCGACCGCTCACCATCGCACCGAAACCCGCGGTATACGGCCTGATTTCGAGTCCGTCATCGGTCGTCAGCACCGCCTCCAGTGGTGGTAGACCGTGCGTCTCGGACCAGTCGACCGGCAGCACCCACTCCGGATGGTCTGCGGTTGCAACACCCACCGGGAGGTCGGCCACCACGGGTACTCCCGCGGCGCTCAGCGTCTGTCGTGGGCCGACACCCGACAGCATCAGCAGATGCGCGGATCCGATCGCACCGGCCGACAACACGATTCGGTCGGCGGTCACATCGACTGGTCCGTCGGGTCCGACGCAGTGCACGCCCACCGCACGACCGTCGACGATCCGGATGCGCGTCGCCCTCGTATCGGTCAGCACGGTGAGACCGGCGCGATCCATCGCGGGCTTGAGAAAGGCGCCACCGGGACCCACCCGCGTACCGCCGTTGATGTTCAACGGCACCGGGCCGACTCCCGAAGGCAGCGGGGCGTCCGGCGCGGACCCGTTCAGATCGTCCACCCGCCGATACCCTGCTCTTTCCGCAGCGTCTACGAAAGTCGCGGTACAGCCGTCGAATTCGGCGACCCGCTGCACCTGAATAGGACCGTCGCGACCATGCAGCGGGCCACCGAAGTCGAGGTCGGTTTCGATGGCCAGGAAGTGTGGCAGCACGTCGGACCACGCCCATCCAGGCAACCCCCAGCCGTCGAAGTCCGACGGCAGTCCACGGCAGAAATAGCCGCCGTTGACCGCACCCGATCCGCCGACGACCGCACCCCTCATGATCTGTGCGTGCCGCTCGGGATCGTCGGTCAGCGTCGTCGCATAGCGCCGCACCACCGAGCTGGCGGCGCCGATCGGCAACCGCAGGCCGTCGGTGATCTGTGTCAGAACGGACGGGTCGGATGGGCCGGGGCCGGCCTCGATGACCGTGACGCGGCGACTGGAGTCAACCGAAAGTCGTTCCGCTAATACCGATCCGGCGCTTCCGGCGCCGACGATCAACACATCGCAGTGCAAGGCGGGGCTTCAGGTCCGAATCTGTGGCTTGAGTGCGCCGACATGACGCTCACGCACGACGCCGGTCCACAGTCCCGCACCGTACGCCATGTCGTCGAGCCGCTTGAGCAGGATGTAGGTGAGCAGACCGACGGGTTTCGTCTCGTCCTCACTGTTGCCGTTGCGGGTGATCCAGTCCACCACTCCATCGACGATGGCCGCCACCAACACCACTTGACGGCATCGTCGCGAAAGCAGTGCCGCGACGAACGCGACGGGCCAGTAGTGGCGGCAGATGGCCGACGCCAGCTGTAACGCCGCGGACCACAACCCGTGGGCTGCCACTACGGCCACTTCCTTGGGTTCGGTCTCCACGGTGGACAGCGACCTTGCGATACGGCGCCCGGTGATCGTGGCGACCACCATCGACGCGAGGTAGCCGATACCCGAGCCCATCGCCATCAGCATCCACGCGACCAGCGTCCACCCCGAGATGACGAGCGGTGCCGTCTTCCCGGGGTGCCGGACCGACAGCGGTGCGGCGGATTCTCCGTAGAAAGACTTGCGCGAGAGCCACTCTCGCAGTTGGGTGCGATGGTCGTGGCCGACCAGAGCGACAGGTTCGTAGCGCAGCCGAGCTCCTGCCTCGATCAACCTCCAGCACAGGTCGACGTCTTCGCCGGACCTGAGTGTCTCGTCGAACCCGCCCAAATTCTTGAGCACGGTGCTTCGGCAGATGATCGCGGCGCTCGGCACGTAGGAGACGGTCCCGAAGGGTACGACGGGTGCTTCGCGCATACCGAGGTCAAGAGAGGACCTCACGGCTTCGTAGCGGGCCACCAGGTTTTCCGGCTCGCGCAGGCCGATGATCCGCGGTGCGACGAGTGCCACCGCGGGGTCGCAGAAATGCCCGAGCAGCGCCTCGAGCCACCCGCGCCGCGGCACCACGTCGGAGTCGAGGAACGCGATGTAGTCGGTGTGGCACGCCGCCATGCCGGTGTTGCGGGCGGCCGCGGGACCCTTGCTGCGATCGTGTCGCAGGATCTGCACATCGCTGTACATCTGGGCGAAGTCGGCCTGCTGAACCGGGGTGGCCGACCCGTCGTCGACGACGATGATTCGCATGCCACGAAGAGCCGCGACCAGGCGACGAAGGCCAGAGATGTTGTCCCGCACGGGAATAACGACTGTGACATCGCGATGCGACGGTCCGGTCGCGGGCCGCGGATGCGCCACTGTCGCGTCGAGCAGCGTGCGCGCGAGCTGTGCGCTGACCGCGTCGTGCACCTCGAGCCGTCCGCCGGTGAGCATCGTCTGCGCCGCGGGCGCCAATCGCAGCAACCGGGTAGGCGATCCGCCGAGCAACGCGGACCCCTCGCCGAGGACCTTCACCCGGCGATCCACCTGGACGGCGAACCCGTCGGGCAGCCGTGGTCCGGTCATGTCAGCATTCCGTTCCGGTCAGGCGTCCATCGAGTCACACGCCGCAGACATCCGTCGACCATCTCGGCGAAGATGCGCGCGCCTTCCTCTGCGGTAGCGGTGGTGGGGTCGCCGAGGATACCCACGTCACTGACCGCGGCCATCCCTCCTTGACGCATTGCGGGCATCAACTGTCCCAGCGGGGCGCTGTTGCCGGGAACCCGCTCGTCGATCCATACATCGGCAGGCGAAATATGTAGCAATACAGAGGTTTCGGTATGACCGGCATGCGCGTCGGCGTTCTCCGCACTACAGGAACGCCAGCCCACGTCGCGGCCCTCGTACCGCAGCAATGCCGCGGCGGTGGCCAGCGCTTCCACATTGCCCCCGTGCCCGTTGACGAAGACGAGGCGCGACGCCCAGCGCGATGCGGACCGGCCGAACTCCACCAGTAACAGACGCAGGGCGGACGTGCCGATCGACACGGTGCCGCTGAACTCCTCATGCTCACCGCTGGCGCCGTATTCGATCGCCGGAGCGACCATCCATTTCGATTCATTCGCCGGCACGAGCTGGTCGGCCAGGGCACGCGCCACGGCGGTCGCAATGCGCGTGTCGGTGTCGAGCGGCAGGTGGGGCCCGTGCTGTTCGGTGGAGCCGACAGGAATGATCAATGCCGGTGACGTGCCCTGCAGCTGCCGCGACGTTGCGTTCGCGAGCTCGCTTCCATAGGGCACAGGCCGATGGTAGGCCGAATTCACCTGGTGTGCGCCAATTGTTGGCGCATGCGCAGCAATTGATTTCCAGAAATTTGCGCGTGCGACAACGGGGCATTCACGTCAGCCCCCTGAGCCACGCCTGTACCAGGAACTCTGTGTGAAGGCGACAGCCTGCTCAGGCGGTCGGGCTGCCCGGTACCCCGAGCGCCCGAGCGAACCCGTCGGGCACCAGCACGTCGTCGGGGCGGAGGTCGTGCACCGACGCATGGCCGAGTCCCATCAACGCCGAGTCGATGCCGCCCCGCAGAACGTCGAGCACGTTCTCGACGCCCGCCTGCCCGTTGGCGGCCAGGCCCCAGAGATACGCCCGCCCGATCATGACCGCGCGCGCACCGAGAGCGACGGCCTTCACCACGTCGCTGCCACGTCGGATGCCGCCATCGAGCAGCACCTCGACGTCGTCTCCGACGGCGTCGGCGATCGCAGGCAAAGCCCGAATCGACGCCGGCGTGCCGTCGAGGTTGTTACCGCCGTGATTGGACACCGAGATGGCCGAAACACCTGCGTCCACAGCACGTTTGGCATCGTCAACTCGCATGACGCCCTTGAGCATGAACGGGCCGCCCCACAGCTCACGCAGCCAGGCGATGTCTTCCCAGGTCGGCGGCGGGGTACCCATCCACTCGCCGTAGGCCGCGAAGAACGGCGGACCCGCCTCGCCGCGCGCGGCCTGATTGGGCACCCGCAAGTTCGGCGGCCGGAAGGTCTTACCCCATTGCCACATCCAGCCCGGCCTGCTCAGCCCCGTCGGCAGCATCCGCACCGTGGTGCGCAGGTTCATCTCCTCGGGGATCGTGGGGCTCCCCCAGTCCCGGCCGTGCGAGAAGCTCCAGTCGGTGGTGACGATGAGACCGACGGCGCCCGCCTCGCGCGCGCGCTCGACCCGCGCCGCGATCGCGTCCCGGCCCCCGAGCCAGTACACCTGGAAGAACAGCTTGGGATTGGCGACGATCACCTCTTCGATCGGCTTGCTCGCAAACGACGACAGACCCATCGCGGTCCCTCGCGCCGCGGCGGCCCGCGCGACGGCGGTCTCACCATCCGGGTGGACGGCCTGCACGCCCGTCGGTGATATCACGACTGGCATCGAAATATCCTGGCCCATAACGGTTGTCGCAAGGTCGCGCTTCTCGGTAGCGCCGATGACGTGCGGCGCGAAGCCCAGCTCGGCGAATGCGTCGACGTTGTCGGCGACGGTGACGCCGCGCTCGCTGGCCGCGAGCAGCGCCGAGTACACCGGCTTGGGTAGCCGTCGCTTCGCCCGCTCCTGGGCGGCCGCGACAGTCTCGAACCAGATGGCGGCCATGAGTTACACCGGGCTTTCGTTACAGAGTCGCTTAGGAGCCGCCTTGGCGGCGACATCAGAGCGAGGCGGTTTGGTGAGCAGCTTGAGCATGACCGGGCCATCCCCCTGCGCTGCGCGCGGGCGGTGCCCCCAGCGCGAGTGGTCAACACTGGACTTGGGCTTGACGCGGTCGGCAGCCAACGCCGGCGCACCGTAGCCCTGCACACACTCGGGGTCGGGACCGTCCATCGGCAATCCGGTGAAGAACTTCGCGGCCATGCATCCGCCGCGGCAGCTGTCGTAGTGCCCGCAGCTGCCACACGCTCCTGCCGACTGCGGTTCACGTAGCTCGCGGAACAGCGGAGCGTTCTTCCACACGTTGTCAAATCCGTTATCAGTCAAGATGTTTCCGGCAAGAAAGCGGTCGTGGATAGCGAACGGGCACGCATACACGTCGCCGACCGGGTCGATGAGGCACACCACCCGGCCCGCTCCGCACAGGTTCAGACCCGCCAGCGCGCCCGGCTCGCCCAGACCCGACAGGTGGAAGAACGAGTCACCGGTGAGCACACCGTCACCCTTGGCCACCAACCAGTCGTAGAGCTGCACCTGCTGCTCCGCGGTGGGGTGCAGTTCATCCCACACGTCGGCCCCGCGGCCGGATGGCCGCAGCCGGGTGATCCGCAGCGTGGCACCGTAACGCGCTGCCAGGGCGGCGAAATCGTCGAGCTGGTCGACATTCTCGCGGGTCACGACGACGGAGATCTTCGCGTCCTTGAAGCCCGCAGCCGCGAGGTTCTCCAGCGCCCGGATGGCCATCGCGAACGAGCCTGCTCCCCGGACGGCGTCGTTGACCTCGGCCGTCGCACCGTCCAGCGAGATCTGCACGTCGACGTAGTCACTGGCCGCCAGCCGCGCTGCCACATCGGGGGTGATGCGCACGCCGTTGGTGGAGAACTTCACCCCGACGTGGTGTTCGGTGGCGTAGTCGACGAGCTCCCAAAAGTCCGACCGCACAGTCGGTTCCCCACCACCGATGTTCACGTAGAACACCTGCATGCGTTCGAGTTCGTCGATGATGTCCTTGCACTGCTGAGTGGTCAACTCGCGCGGGTCGCGCTTGCCGGAGGACGACAGGCAGTGCACGCAGGCCAGATTGCAGGCGTAGGTGAGTTCCCACGTCAGACAGATAGGCGCATCCAGTCCGTGCTCGAACTGCTCGATGAGCCGCGGAACGGGCTGGACGGCAGGCGATTCGACTTTCGGCGCGGGCGCCGATTGCATTTCCGGCGCGGGCGCCGATTCAACAGTTGTCATAGCGGCACCAACATCTTCGATTGAGCGAGTACGCCAAGGGCGTGAAGGTAGGGGGCCTGCTGCGCATCGTCGACTCCAGCGGCGCGGCAGGCGGACCGGACGTCGGGGTGATCAGCCAATGAGTTGACCACCTCGACGATCGTCCGGTTCTTCAGGAACGACAGCTTGCGCGTACCGAAGTGATACAGCAGCGCACCGAACGGCTCGGGCCGTACGGCCACCTGTGGGTGGAGCCGCCAACCGAGGTCGGGATCGAACGCGATGTCGGTCCCGGACTCGGCTGCTGGCGAGGCCACGGTCAGTAGACCCCGCACATCCCGTCGATCGACACTTCTTCGACCAAGATCTCGGTGACGAGCTCATCGCCCGAGGTTTCCGCTGTCTGATTCGGCTCCACTATCCGCACCTTTCCTTGACAGGATCTCGACAAACTGTGATCGAGATCGCAATAATATGGCATCGAGTGCCAGAATGAAAGCCGACCCCGGAAAAGGATCTGACGTGCAACCGGAATCCCAGCACCGCGTCGGCCGCCGGCGGTCGACGAGCTGGGAACACATCAGCAATGTGGCGATCGATCTGTTCGCCGCCCGCGGGTTCGACGAGGTCAGCGTCGACGACGTCGCCGAGGCTGCCGGCATCGCGCGGCGCACGCTGTTTCGCTACTACCCGTCCAAGAACGCGCTGCCCTGGGGCGACTTCGAGGCACATCTGGCACGGATGCGGGACCTGCTGTCAGATCTCGACCCCGACGTGGGGATCGATGCCGCGCTACGGACGGCGCTGTTGGCGTTCAACACATTTGACGACGCCGAGACCGCACGGCACCGGCAGCGCATGCGGGTCATCCTGCAGACCGCCGAGCTTCAGGCGTACTCGATGACGATGTACGCGGGCTGGCGCGCAGTCGTCGTCGCGTTCGTCGCGCGTCGGCTGGGCATGAAGGAAGCTGACGTCGTGCCGCAGACAGTGGCCTGGACCATGCTCGGCGCGGCGCTGTCGGCGTATCAACACTGGTTGGACGACGAGTCGGTCTCGCTTGCGCAGGCGCTCGGCGACGCGTTCGACACCGTCAGCGCCGGACTGAAGGCGCTGGACGATCCCCGCCGCTGAAAGAATTTCCGATTCGGGCGTCGGAGTTCGCACCTCCGCGGCGACGATAAGGGTGTGAGCGCCGAACCGGATGGCAACGACGCTCCGCGGCAGCTACTGGCGATGTACGACGAAGCGATGCCGATCGTGTATGGGTATTTCGTCCGGCGCTGCAGTGACCGCGGAACGGCCGAAGACCTGACGTCGGACACGTTCCTGGCGGCGATGGACGCCGCACGCAGGGATGTGCCCCCGCCGTTGACGTTGCCGTGGTTGCTCGGAGTGGCGCGCCACAAGCTGGCGGATCACTACCGCCGTCGCCACGACCGGTTCAACATCCCGGTCGCCGAACTGCCCGAGACTGTCGACCCGGGCGACGACTGGGATGCCGAGCTCGACCGCATCGTCGCGGAGGCCGTCATGGCCAAGCTGCCCGAGCACCATCGCACCGTGCTGGCGTTGCGCTACATGGATGACTGTTCCGTGCCCGAGTGTGCGGAGTTGATCGGACGGACCGTGCACGCCACGGAGGCGTTGCTGGTGCGGGCGCGACGAGCCTTCAGAGCCCACTATCCGGAGCCGGAAGGAGGGAAGTCGTGAACGACGGCGTCAACAACAGCCACGATCCGCTGACCGTGCTGCACGGCGATGAGCTTGTCGCCCAACCAGATCCGGCGTTCGCGGCGCGGCTGCGCGCACGCCTGGAAAGCGCGCTGAACCTGCCCAATCGAACCCGAGGAGTTGACATGAGCGGCACCGACACCGCGATCGCCGAACTGGCCGAACCCACCGCGTCCTCCGCCGTGCCCCGATCGGCGGCACTGCCATATCTCTCAGTGGCCAACGCGCGCGAAGCCATCGACTGGTACGTCGACGTGCTGGGTGCCACCGTGGTCGGCGAACCGATCGTGATGGACGACGGCCGCATCGGTCATGCCGAGCTGGCACTTGGCGGCGGTATGTTCTATCTCGCCGACGAGTACCCGGAGATCGGCATGAAAGCCCCTGCTCCGCAGGCTGTTTCAGTCATGCTTGTCATCGCGGTCGCCGATACCGACATTGCGGTGGAGCGGGCCCGCGACCGCGGTGCCACCGTGCGTCAGGAAACCCGCGAGGCTCACGGTTCACGCAACGCTGCGATCATCGACCCGTTCGGGCATTGCTGGTCGCTCAACGGCCCGACGACCGGCGCGGCGGTGACCATCCAGCACGGTGACGTCGGTTACGTCTCGGTGTGGGCGCCGGACGCCGAACGGGCGGCGGCCTTCTACGGTCACGTCCTCGGCTGGGAATTCGACCGCTCCACTGGTCAGGTCACCAACACCAAGCAGCGCATCGGCATCGACAGCGTCGACAGCCGACAAGGCATGCTGTGCAGCTATGCCGTAGACGACCTCGCAGCAGCACGACAAGCGATCGTGGCCGCCGGCGGGACAGCCGGTGACGTGCTGGACTTCGACTTCGGCTCGGTGCTGGACGCCACCGACCCGTCAGGCGCGGCCTTCGCGGTGTTCGAGCCTGCACCGGGTATCGCGCGACCGGAACTGAATGGCTCTGGGCCAGGCGAGCTTTCGTATATCACCTACGAGGTGCCGGACTCGGGCGCATTCCGGGCATTTTACAGCGGACTGCTGTTCTGGTCGTTCGAGCCGGGTCGCATCGACGACGGCTGGCAGATTCAGCACACCCACCCGATGGCCGGCGTCGCCGGCGGCAGCGCGCGGTCGGTCACGGTGCCGATGTGGACCGTCGCCGATGTCCGCGCGGCGGTGGCGAGGGTACGCGAAGCCGGGGGCACCGTGATCGAGGAGCCGTCGACGCAGGCGTACGGCCAATCGGCACAGTGCACCGACGACCAGGGCACCCGGTTCTATCTTGGCCAGTTCTGACTGGTGGATTCGGCGCGCTAACGCACCCTCACGGTCGATTAGCGCGCCGGATTCGCTGATTAACCGAGGACGTCGGCGATGGGTGCGCCGGCCGCGATCTTGGAGCGGGCCTTCATGACCTTTCCCGGCATGCCGCCGCCGACCACGCCGGCGACAACGCCGTCGCGCTCGTAATAGGCCAGGAACTTGCGGCCGTCGTCCTCGACGACGTGCACCACGTCGTCGGCCTCGGGCTCACCCAGGCACTGGATCTTGACGTCGTACTGGTCGCTCCAGAAGTACGGCACCGAAACCGTGGACGGTGCGTCCTGACCCAGCATCGCGGGCACCAGCACTCGCGCCTGGTCGGCGACGTTGCTCCAATGTTCCACGCGCACTTGGTGCCCAAGGGTGTGGCGCCAGGACGCGACGTCGCCGATCGCCCACACATGCGGTGCGCTCGACCGGCCGCGATCGTCGCAGACGATCCCGTTGTCGATCTCCAGGCCGCTGCCGTCGAGCCACTCGGTGGCCGGATGCGAACCGATACCGACCACGACGAGATCGGCCTCGAGTTCGGTGCCGTCGCCCAAGACCACCCTCTCGACCCGCTCGGATCCGCTGACCTCCGAGACCCCGACGCCGCATCGCACGTCGACGCCCTCGGCGCGGTGCAGCCGGGCGACCAACTCACCGATCCGTCCGCCGAGTACCGACGCCAGCGGCGAAGGCTGCGGCTCCACCAGGACGACGTCGACGCCCATGCCGCGCAGGCTCGCCGCGACCTCGCAACCGATGAAACCCGCACCGACCACGACGGCTCGTGTCGCCGAACCCGCCTCGGCGCGCAACGCAAGGCTTTCGTCGAAGTTGCGGAGGACGTGGATACCTTTGAGATCCGGGAACGACGGGATGCGCTTGGGCACCAGCCCGGTGGCGATGATCAGTTCGTCGTAAGGCATCTCGGTGCCGTCTGCGAGCGTGAGCGTCTTGGCCCCGGTGTCGATCGACCGGGCTCCGTTGCCGAGCAACACGGTGATGTCGTTTTCTTCGTAGAACTCGGCGGGCTTGAGCGTGACGTCGTCGGTCTCGGCGCGCAGCACCTCCTTCGACAGCGGCGGCCGGTCGTACGGCAGATGATCCTCGTCGCTGACGATGGTGACCGGTCCGGCGTACTCGGAGCGTCGGAGCTGTTCAGCCGTGCGGGCAGCGGCCAGGCCGCCGCCAACAATGACTACTCCCCCAGTGGTGGACATGCGCAGATTTTGCACGATGGCTCCCGCGATATGTCCGCCACCCCGTCAGCTGCGGTCCCTGTCGATGATGTTGGTCAGCACGACGATGCTTTCGCTGCGTTCGACGTCGGCGGCCGCGCGAATACGCTCCAGCGCTTCCTCGAGATGCCGCATGTCGCGTGCGAGCACGTGCAGGATCGCGTCGGCTGTCCCGGTGACGGTGGCCGCGCCGATCACCTCCGGGATGTCAATCCAGGCCGCGCGCAACCGTTCTGGCGTAATCGTGCCGTGGCGGAACACCTGCACGTACGCCTCGGTGTTCCAACCAAGCGCGCTACGGTCCACCACCGTGGTGAAGCCCCGGATGACGCCGTTGTCGAGCAGTCGGTCGACCCTGCGTTTCACGGCAGGAGCCGACAGGCTCACCCGTTCGCCGATCTCGGCGTACGTGGCACGCGCATCATTGGCGAGCTCGGCCAAAATGCGCTCGTCTGTCTGGTCCAGACGGTCCATCACCACCTCCACGCAACAAATCACCGATATTCTAGCTGTAGAACAATGAATCATGGGCCAATACGCAATAGACGATGATTGATTGCAAAAATGCTGGGCCATATCGTTGATTTATGACGATCACAGATGTCGCCGCCGTCGCGGCTCCGGTATCCGAAGTCGCCACTACCCCGCGGAAGCGCCCTGGCGCCGACAGAACCCCCGAGCGTGCGCCCTCGATACGGCGCTACGCCATGACGGCGCCGACGTTCTTCACCGTCGAGTACGCGATCAACCCGTGGATGGACACGTCGGTGGATGTGGATACCCATCTCGCGTACAGCCAGTGGGAAACCCTGCGGCAGACATACAAGGAGCTCGGCCATACCGTCGAGTTGATCGAACCCATCGTCGGGCTTCCCGACATGGTCTACGCCGCCAACGGCGGAGTGATGGTGAACGGCAAGGCGGTCACCGCTCGATTCGCCTATCCGCAACGCGCCGACGAGTCCGCCGCGTACGCCGAATGGATGACCCGCCACGGCTATCGCCCCGTCGACACCCGGCACACGAACGAAGGCCAAGGCGACCTGCTCGTCGTCGGTTCGATCATGTTGGCGGGTCACGGCTTCCGCACCCAGTGGCAAGCACACGACGAAATCGCCGCGATCGTGCAGATGCCTGTCGTCAGCCTCGAACTCGTAGATCCGCGCTTCTATCACCTCGACACCGCGCTAGCCGTGCTCGACGCCACCACGATCGCGTACTACCCACCCGCGTTCAGCGACCCGTCCAGGACGAAACTGCTCGAACTGTTCCCCGACGCCATCGAGGTGGGCAGCGCCGATGCCTACGTCCTTGGCCTCAACGCGGTGTCCGACGGTCTCAACGTGGTGTTGCCCGCCGCGGCGACCGGGTTCGCCGAACAACTGCGCACCGCCGGCTTCCGGCCCATCGGAATCGATCTGTCAGAGCTGCTCAAGGGCGGCGGATCCGTCAAATGCTGCACGTTGGAGGTACATCCGTGACCGTTGTCGACACCATGAGCAGCACCGAAGCGGCGATCGCAGTGGACAGCCGCTACGTTGCACACAACTACTCGCCGCTGCCGGTCGTCGCCACCAGTGCCGACGGCGTGTGGGTGACCGATGTCGAGGGTCGTCGCTATCTCGATTGTCTGGCGGCCTACTCCGCCGTCAACTTCGGTCACCGCAATCCGGAGATCACCGCCGTGGCCCACGCACAGCTGGACAGCCTGACACTGGTGAGCCGCGCGTTCCACTCCGACCGGCTCGGCCCCTTCTGCCAGGCGCTCGCCGAACTCTGCGGCAAGGACATGGTCCTGCCGATGAACAGCGGCGCGGAAGCGGTGGAGAGCGGTATCAAGGTCGCCCGAAAGTGGGGCACTGACGTCAAAGGCGTACCCGCGGGTCAGAGCAATATCGTAGTGGCGCACAACAACTTCCATGGCCGCACCACCACGATCATCAGCTTCTCCGACGACGAGACCGCCCGACGCGGATTCGGACCGTACACCCCCGGATTCCGCTCGGTGGCCTTCGGCGACGCCGACGCACTGGCGGCCGCGATCGACGAGAACACCGTTGCCGTGCTGCTCGAGCCGATCCAAGGTGAGGCAGGGATCGTCGTTCCGCCCCGCGACTTCCTGCCCCGGGTCCGTGCACTGTGCACCGAACGCAACGTGCTCATGATCGCCGACGAGATTCAGTCAGGCCTGGCGCGCACCGGTCGCACCTTCGCATGCGACCACTTCGGGGTGGTCCCCGACATCTATCTGCTCGGCAAAGCCCTCGGCGGCGGTGTGGTGCCGTTGTCCGCCGTGGTGGCCGACCGCGATGTGCTCGGGGTGCTGCATCCCGGCGAGCACGGCTCCACGTTCGGCGGCAATCCACTTGCGGCGGCCATCGGGACGACGGTTGTGGCAATGCTGCAACGCGGTGAATTCCAATCGCGCTCAGCAGAACTCGGAGATCGTCTGCATGCGCGGCTACGCGCGCTCATCGGGTCCGGGGTGGTCGCGGTTCGGGGAATGGGGCTGTGGGCCGGCGTGGACATCGATCCGGCGCTCGGCACGGGAAAGCAGATCACCCTGAAGCTCGCCGAACGTGGTGTCCTGGTTAAGGACACGCACAGTTCGACATTCCGCTTTGCGCCACCGCTGGTGATCACCGCTACGGAGATCGACTGGGCGATTGACCAATTCGCCCAAGTTTTGGCCGATTCGGGTTCACACTTGTCCGATACTGCGTTATAGCTCATAGGAGGCACAATGACCGCCCCTTCGCCAAGCCTCTCCGCCCAGATGTTGCGACGCCGGCCGGTGATCGGCGCCCCGGTCGCACATGGCGCCTCCGACCATCTCAAACGAAGTATCGGCACGTTCCAGCTGACCATGTTCGGCGTCGGCGCGACCGTCGGCACCGGTATCTTCATCGTGCTGCAGCAGGCCGTGCCGAAGGCCGGTCCGGCGGTGCTCGTCTCCTTTGTGATCGCAGGTATCGCCGCAGGCCTGTCGGCAATCTGTTACGCCGAAATGGCCTCCGCGGTACCAGTTTCCGGATCAACGTATTCATACGCCTACACGACCATGGGCGAAGTGGTGGCAATGGGAGTGGCCGCGTGTCTGCTGCTCGAGTACGGCGTCTCCATGTCCGCTACCGCGATCGGCTGGAGTGGCTATCTGAACAAACTCCTGGACAACCTGTTCGGGGTTCAGATACCGCATGCGCTCACCGCAGCGCCGTGGGGTGAGACCCCGGGCATCGTCAACCTGCCCGCGATGTTGCTCATCACGATGTGTGCGCTGCTGCTGATCCGTGGCGCCAGCGAGTCCGCCACGGTCAACACCATCATGGTGATCATCAAGTTGGGTGTGCTGGCGCTGTTCGTCGCGATCGCGTTCACCGCGTTCACCACCGACCACTTCGCCGGATTCTGGAATGCCGGTTTCGCCGGAATCACCGCCGGAGCGGCCACCATCTTCTTCACGTTCATCGGACTCGACGCCGTCTCCACCGCGGGTGACGAGGTCAAGAATCCACAGCGGACCATGCCGCGCGCGATCATCGCCGCACTGATCGCCGTCACCACCATCTACATCCTGGTGGCGTTCGCCGGTCTCGGCACGCAGTCAGCCGAGGCGTTCGGCTCCGAGGAACAGGCCGAGGCGGGGCTATCGGTCATCCTCGAGAACGTTCTGAGCGGTTCGACATGGGCCAGCACCGTTCTCGCTGTCGGCGCGGTGATCTCGATCTTCTCGGTCACGCTCGTGGTGATGTACGGCCAGACCCGCATCCTGTTCGCGATGGGTCGCGACGGACTGCTCCCGTCGCTGTTCGCCAAGGTCAACCCGCGCAGCATGACACCCGTGAACAACACGATCATCGTGGCCGCCGTCACGGGGATTCTTGCCGGCTTCGTGCCACTCGACTACCTGTGGGACCTGGTGTCGATCGGCACTCTCGTCGCGTTCATCACGGTCGCGGTCGGCGTGATCATCCTGCGGCGCCGCGAACCGGATCTGCCTCGTGGCTTCAAGGTTCCGGGCTATCCCGTGACACCTATCCTGTCCATCGCCGCCTGCCTGTGGGTGCTGTGGGGGCTGCCCCCGAACACCTGGCTGTGGTTCGGCATCTGGGTGGCGGTGGTTCTGTCCTTCTACTTCCTGTGGAGTCGCCGCCACAGCGCGCTGAACGACGGCGGTGACGGTCTCATCCCCGCCGCCGCGGCGCAGGAGGACGAGGTGTTACTTCCGCCGAAGGATCCTCAATGAGCGTCGCAGTCGGCTACCTGGCCGGTAAGAGCGGCCGGTCGCCGCTCTACCTTGCGGCAGAAGCCGCGAGAACGCTGCAGACATCGCTGACCGTGGTGACCGTGGTGCCACGGCCGTGGATGACGCCCTCGATAGCCCGCATCGATGCCGAATACGCCCAGTACGCCGACCAGTTGGCCGCGGACTCGGCGAAAGAGGCGCAGGAGTGCCTGGCGTCGATCGGCAAAGGAATCAAGGTGGACTTCCACAAGGTCGCGCATCGGTCGGCTTCCGGTGGCCTACTCGAAGCCGTCGACGAGCTCGAATCCGAAGCGCTGGTGCTGGGTTCGGCGGCCGATGGAAAGCTCGGGCAGGTCGTCATCGGTTCGACGGCGGATCGGCTGCTGCACTCGTCATCGGTGCCGCTGTCCATCAGCCCGCGCGGCTACCGCGGCACGAAGGCCGGCGGATTGACCCGCATCACGTGCGCCTATCCGGGCACACCGGAGTGTGTGTTCGTGGTCGAACGCGTTGCGGCGCTTGCACAACGACTGGGTGTCCCGATGCGGGTCATCACCTTCGCCGTCAGGGGTCGCACCATGTATCCGCCCGAGGTCGGGTTGCACGCCGAGGACTCGTTGCTCGAGGCGTGGGCAGCTCAGGCCCGAGAGACGTTGGCCGAGTTGCACTCCAAGGGCGTGGTCGGCGACGACGTCGAGCTGCAGGTCGCCACCGGCAACGGCTGGGATCAGGCGATCGATGCCGTTGACTGGCAAGACGGCGATCTGCTCGCCATCGGCACGAAACCGTCGGGCGGAATCGCCCGGGTGTTTCTCGGCTCCCGAGGGTCAAAGATCCTGCGGCACAGCCCGGTACCGGTCCTGGTATTGCCGGGCTAGTGTGCAGTCAGATCGCAAATCCAGCCCAACTGGGGCGTTTTCGCGATCTGCGTGCACACCAGACGGCTGGTAGCTAGTACTTCATCGTGCCGCGGTCGACGTTGATCTGGCTGCCCGAGATCGTCATCGACCCGTCGCCGGCCAACCACGCCACCACGTCGGAAACCTCTTCAGCGCTCATGAAGTCCTGCAGACTCGATGCGCCTTCCTGACTCACAGCGCGGTACGGGAAGGGCTTGAAGCTGTGGATGAAGCTCGGGAACTTTCCGAAGAGCTCCATCATCGCTTCCTTCTCCACCATCGGCGTGTCGATGGAGTACGGATGGATCGAGTTGACCCGAATCCCGTACTCGCCCAACTCCAATGCCAGTGAGTTGGTCAAGGACGTCAGACCGTGCTTGGACGCCGCGTAGTGGCCGTTGCCCGGGGTGGCCTTCAGTCCCGCCGACGAGCTCACGATGATGATCGAGCCGCCGTTGCCCGCCTCGATCATTGCCGGAACGGCGGCACGGATCGTCTTCCACGTGCCGCTCAGGTTCACGTCGATGACGGCGTTCCACTGCTCCTCGGACATCTCGAAGAGACGCCCCCAGCTCAGCACGCCCGCGTTGGCCACCAGGATGTCCAGCCGACCGAACTGCTCGATCCCGTCGGCGACCACCTGCTGCAGTGCAGCCAGATCTCGGATGTCGACCTCACGGGACAGCACCTTGCGGCCGGTGGCCTCCACCGCCCGTACGGTCTCGGCGAGTTCCTCCGAGCTACCCAGCGGGTAGGTGATGGTGTCGGAGATCGGTCCGCAGACGTCGATGGCGATGATGTCGGCGCCCTCGCCGGCCAACCGGATCGCGTGCGCCCGACCCTGGCCGCGCGCGGCCCCCGTTACGAATGCCACTCGCCCTTCCAGGGGCCCGTCAGTCGCCGTCACCGCTGCTCCTTTCGTGAAGCTGCGGACCAGGCTAACAGCCGAACTGGAACGTGTTCTAGTAACCGGTCAGTCGAGGCCGTCGCGGATGATCGGACAGGTCATACAGTGCCCGCCGCCGCGGCCGCGGCCCAGCTCGGCGCCGACGATGGTGATCACCTCGATACCCGCCCTGCGCAGCAGGGTGTTGGTGTGGGTATTGCGGTCGTAGGCGAACACCACCCCGGGCTCGACGGCGACCAGGTTGTTCCCGCTGTCCCACTGCTGGCGTTCCGAATCGTACTTCGTGCCACCGGTTTCCACGACCCGCAGGGCGCCGAGTCCGAGCGCGTCGGCGACCACTTCGACGAATGGCTTGTGCGCCTCCTCCACCTCGACGCCCGGGTCGGCGTCGCTGGGATGCAGGATGAATGTCTGTATCGAGTCGACGATGTCGGGATACAAGGTCACGACATCGCGGTCGGCGAACGTGAACACCGTGTCCAGGTGCATGGCCGCCCGTAGCTTCGGCATTCCGGCGACGATCACCTTGGTGGCCGCCTTCTCGGCGAACAGCTTGGCAGCCACCTGCGTGATCGCCTGACGTGAGGTGCGCTCGCTCATCCCGATGATGACGACACCGTTGCCGGGCACCAGGACGTCGCCACCCTCGATCGTCGACATCCCCCACGACTCCTCCGGATCGCCCCACCACACCGTGGAGCCGACGAAGTCGGGATGGAACTCGTAAATGGCCTTCATCAACAATGTTTCGTCATGTCGCGCGGGCCAGAACAACGGATTGAGCGTCAGGCCTTGATAGATCCAACAGGTCGTGTCGCGCGTGTAGAGCGTGTTCGGCAGTGGCGGCATCAGGTACTCGGTCACGCCGGCCGCCTCACGGGCCAGGGAGCGGTACCCGGATTGGATCTCAGACGGCAGGTCGCGGGTCGACATGCCGCCGATCAGCAACTCCGTCAGTCGCTGCGGTTTCAACGAATCCAGGAAGCCACGCGTGTCGTCGACGAGTCCCAGGCCGACTTCGTTCGGCACGATCTTGCGGTCCAGCAGCCAGTCTTTGGCCTCGGGGATTTCCATCGTCTCGGCGAGGAGGTCGTGCAGTTCGACCACCTCGACATCGCGGTCGCGCATTTTGTCGATGAAGTCGAAGTGGTCGCGACGAGCGTTCTGCACCCACAGCACGTCGTCGAACAGCAGGTCATCGCAGTTGGTCGGCGTGAGGCGCTCGTGGGCCAGACCAGGCGAGCACACCAGCACCTTGCGCAGCTTGCCGACCTCGGAGTGAACGCCGTAGTTCGCAGAAGGATTCGTCACTTCAGTTCCTCTCCAACGCCTGCCCGCTAGATTTCGATCGCTCCAGTTGCCAAGGACACCACAGCTGCGACGGCGCCGAGGAGAATCACCCCGAACAGCACCGCCTCGGCAGGCTGGAAGACGCGAAGACCTCGCTCGCGTCGCGCTTTGAAGTACAGCGCCGCCGCTGGTGCGTACAGGATGCAAGACAGCAGGAGCTTGTCCACGCCCGCCGCGTAGATCAGGAACAGGGTGTAGACCGTCGCCAGGCCGGCGACCACCATGTCCGGAACCAACGATTTGCCGTCCCCGTACGTCTCGCGGGTCGCCGTGAGTTTCAGTGCGTAGGCCGCCGCGAGGAGATAGGGAATCAGAGATAGCGCGGCAGTCAGATCCAGCATGAAATCGAGTGCGTCGGCGGCGAACAGCAGCGCCACCAGAAGCAGCGAGATCAACCCGGCGGCCATGATCAGCGCGGTGACGGGTGCACCGTGACTGTTGGTGCGCGCCAGGAATTTCGGCATGTCCTCGGACTTGGCCGGAATGTAGAGGACTTCCGCGGCCATCAACGTCCACGCCAGATACGCACCCAGCACCGAGATGATCACGCCGACACGGATGAAGATCGATCCCCAGTGTCCGACAACCGATTCCAGCACCGCCGCCATGGAAGGCTGAGTGACGCCGGCGAGCTCGTCCTGGGGCATCACGCCGTAGGAGACCAGCGTGACCAAGGCGAAAACGCTCAGCACACCGAGGAACCCGACGACCGTGGCGCGACCCACGTCCTCACGTTTGCGCGCCATCCGCGAATAGACGCTTGCGCCCTCGATACCCAGGAACACGAACACGGTGATCAGCATGGTGCCGGTGGCTTGGTCCCAGATCGCCGAGAACGAATATCCCTCCTCGCCGCCCCAGAAGTTGTCGGCGAACACATCAGCCTGAAATGCGATACCGACGATCACGATGAACATCAGGATCGGGACCACTTTGGCGATGGTCACGATGTAGTTGATGACGGCCGCGTCCTTGACTCCGCGCATCACCAGGGCCGCGAACAACCACACACAGATCGCGGACACCACCACCGCGAGCACCGTGTCCCCCGCGCCGAACGCGGGTACCAGCGCGCTCAACGTCGCCGTGATCAGCACCCAGTACGACGTGTTGCCCGCGCAGGCCGATGCCCAGTAGCCAATTGCCGAGTTGAACCCGACGTAGTCGCCGAAACCCGCCTTCGCATAGGCGAAGATGCCTGCGTCGAGGTCCGGCTTGCGCATCGCGAGGCGTTGAAAAACGAACGCCAGCATCAGCATTCCGAAACCGGCGATCGTCCACGCGATGAGGGCCCCGAGCACTCCGGTCTCGGTGCCGAACCGACGTGGCAGCAGGAAGACCCCGGCCCCGATCATCGAGCCCACCACCATCGCGGTCAGCGTCGGGAGGCTGACCTTCGGATCACTCTTGGGTGTGGTCGTCTCGATATCGGTCATCGCGATCCACTCCTGACGGTTGACTACAAGTCAGCCAAGATCTGCTGACGCTTGGCCGTGTATTCGTCGTCTGAGATCGCACCGGTCGCGCGCAGGGTTTCCAACTCCTGCAGCCGCTGCGCGGTCGAAGGTTCGGATGGCGCGGAGGCGAACTGGGCCGCTGCAGGGGTCGCGGCCGCCTGCGCAGGAGCTGCGGGGGCTTGTGTTGCCGCAGCCCGCCGTACCACCGCCTGCACCTGTTGGCGGGCAGCCGGATTCGTGCGTAGATCGATCATGTTGTTCAGGCCGATGTTGTTGGCCTTGAGGATCTGCAGGATCTCCATCAGCGGCCCGACCTGTCCGGACAGATCGTAAGTCCTGTTGTCCTCGGCGATGGTGAAAGTCGCAGGCATCATGCCGCTGACCAAACTGCTTCTCTGCCAATCGATTTGGTACTCGTTCGTGACGGGGTCCACGAGTGCGACGAGTTTGCGGCTGGTGATCATCGGCAGTCGCGAAATCGACGCGATCACCCGATCCTGGCTGGCGAACGGCGCGATACCGGGTCCAGAGATCTGCAGGTCGATCTTCACCAGGGGCTGCTCGTTGATCCGCGTACCGGTCTCGTGAATCCCGACGACCTGCGCCAGCGCCAGCACACCGGCCTGTTCCAGCGCCTGCGTCTTGGCGGCCTTGTTAGCGCCCATGCTGGTGATACCCAGGGCGATCAGGACGTCGAGGACGGTGATCGCCAGACCCGCCCAGAACATCCACTTCATGATCGGCTGTGCCCCGGAAGCGAAATATATCGCCAGGAAGATCGGGCCGACGATGCCGCACAGCAACACGAAGGCCTGAATCTTGACGTACCGCCAGAAAGTGGACATATGGCCAAGCTCCTATGGAAAGTGGTCGTCGCGTCGCGTGTCAGATTAGCTCGAATTCTGCGGATGCGAGTCGTATCGTCGGGCGGTGGTCTCGGGGTCGGAGTCGGCGGAACCGGTGAAAGCCCGGTGGGTCCTGGCGGCCGTCTCGATGGCACTTTTCTGCGTGCAAATCGACTACTTCGCGGCCAATCTCGCGCTGCCGCGGATGGCGTCCGACCTCAAAAGCACACCGTCGGACCTGCAATGGGTGATCAGCGTCTACATGCTCACGTTGGGCGCCTTCATGGTTCCGGCGGGACGGATCGGCGATATCTTCGGGCGCCGCAAGGCCTTGATGGCCGGCATCGCCTTCTTCGGTCTGGCGTCGGCCCTGTGCGCGGTCGCCCCGTCCGTGCCGCTGATCGTGGCCTTCCGCGCGCTACAGGACTCGGTGCCGCACTGATCTTCCCGGTTTCGGTGAGCGTGCTCACCAACGCCTTTCCCGCGGTCAAGGCCAGCCATGCCATCGGGTTGGCTTACGGCATAGCGGGTTTGGGCAACGCCGCGGGCCCGCTGATCGGCGGCCTGCTGACCGACACCGTTGGCTGGCGGTGGATCTTCTGGCTCAACGTTCCGCTGACGGTGGTCTCACTCGCGCTCGGCGCGTGGAGCATCGGTGAGTCCTCTGATGAAACCGCCCCGCGTCGTCTCGACATCACCGGGCTGGCGCTGATCACCGTCGGAATCGGCTTGTTCACGTTGACATTTGACCGAGCACCACACTGGGGGTGGGTCTCGGTGCCCACCGTCGTCGCATTCGCGGGATCGCTGGCCGCGCTCTCACTTTTCGTCGTCGTCGAGAACCGGGCGCCATGGCCGTTGGTCAATCTGTCGCTGGTGCGCGACGCCCGCTTCGCGGTGCTCGTGATCGCCGGCGCCACCGCGAACATCGCCTACGCGGTGGCGATCTTCCTGTCGACGCTGAACCTGCAGCAGGTACGGGCCCTGGACCCCCTGATGGCGGGTCTCGTCTTCCTCGGCCCTTCGGCCGGCGCCGCGCTGGGCGGCGTGCTGTCGGGACGCCTCACCGCCGACCGGTCGCCATTGCTCGTGATGGGGCTGACAAGTGGAGCGGCCGCAATCTCGCTGGCTGCCCTGGCGGCGTCGGGCGAATGGATTGTCTATCTGCCCGCGTTGTCGGCGTGCGGGTTCACATTGGGGTTGTTGTACGCGTTCACCACCGTCGCCACCCAGGCCGTCGTACGTCCCGAACGGGCCGGCGAGGCGGCGGGCGTCACGCTGACGGCGTTGGTGACACTCGCCGGAGTCGGTGTCGCCGTGTCGGGAACGGTGCTGGAGATGCTCGAGCGCGGCGGTCAGTCGACGGCGAGCGCGATCGACACCATCCTCGGGGTGCTGGCGGCGCAGCTGTTGATCGCCAGTGCGCTGGTCCTGTGGATCGCCCGCACGCCTATGGCGTCGGTGCGCTCGCGCTGAGCGGGACGATCGGCTGGGCCTCGGGCGTCTGCGGCGCGGGGGCCTGAGCGTCGGGACCGCCGAGCAGGAAGTACAGCGGCGCCGTCCAGTCCAGGCCCGCCGTCGTGGCGTAACTGGTGTGAATCGCCACACCGCGTGCGTATGACACCGAGGTCTCTTCGTCGTCGGGGTTGTAATCGCAGACGGCATCGCCGAGATCACAAACACTGATCGTGCGCGCGCCGATGGCCGGCGACATCGGGCCGGGTGCATGCGCCAGGATCGGCCAATCCTGTGCGGCCCCCTTACCGCGCTCGGGAATGCCGCTGGCCGTCCCCAGGTTCAGGGTCGGATCCTCGGGCAGGCGGTCACCGTCGGCGACCAGCAGCACCGCGGCGAGATTCGGGCTGGCTTCGAGCGCCTGCAGATTGCGGTGCACGACCATCGCACCCTGCGAATAACCGGCGAGCACCACCTTGGTTGCCGGACAGCGCTGGACAAACCCCTCGTATTGCTTTCCCAGCGCCGCTGCTCCGGCATCCACACTTCCGATGAAACCCAGCCACTCACCGGCACCGCCGTCTTCACCCGGTGCCTCGACGGCGGGGTACTCGACTGCTTCGGCGGTCATGGTGCGACCGTCCTGCTGCACCTGGGCCGACAACTCCTGCAGGGACTGGTAGACCACGCGGCCCATCCCGTCGTTCTGCGCCACCTCGGCGGGCGTGCGCTCGCCTGAGCCTGCGGCGCCGATCCAGTGCACATCGGGGCAGACGGTCTGCGCTGAGGCGGTACCTAGGGAGAGCCCTGACAGACCGACGAGTGCGGCACCGGCGAAGGCGGCACACGCGAGTGTGGCGACGCGACGGAACATGAAATCCATACCCTTCTTGAGCCCCGACCAGGGCATACGCGAAGTACATCGCCTCGTCCGCCGCGGGTGTTACAGGGTTTCCATCCGAGAGGTACAACCGCATCGCCCGAGGTAATGTCCGCGACGTGGCCACGATGAAGATCGCCCGCATCCCCGCGGCGAATGCGAAGTTCGAAATCACCGACGTCGAGATCCCAGAACCAGGTCCGCGGCAAGTCCGCGTGAAGGTCCACGCCTGCGGCGTCTGCCACTCCGACGTGCTGACCGTGATCGGCATGATGGGCAATTCGTTCCCGCGCGCGCCGGGGCACGAGGTCGCAGGCGTCGTCGATGCGGTCGGGGACGACGTCACGTCCTGGGCGGTCGGAGACCGCGTCGGCGTCGGCTGGTTCGGCGGGTGCGATTTCACCTGCGAGGCCTGTCGGCGCGGCGACTTCATCTCATGCGATAACGCGGAGATCCCCGGCATCTCCTACGACGGCGGTTACGCCGAGTACATGGTGGCGCCCGCCGAAGCCCTGGCTCGCGTCCCCGACGACCTCGCCGACGTGGATGCCGCGCCGCTGCTGTGCGCGGGCATCACCACGTTCAACGCGCTGCGCGAATCGGTGGCGCGACCGGGCGACCTAGTCGCGGTGCTCGGCGTCGGCGGTCTCGGGCACCTCGGTATCCAGTTCGCGGCGAAGATGGGCTTCGAGGTGGCTGCCATTGCGCGCGGTACCGACAAGGAGCCGCTGGCCAAAGAGCTTGGCGCACATCATTACATCGACTCCAAAGCCGTCGATGTCGCCGAGGAACTGAACAAACTCGGTGGCGCGCAGGTCATCCTCGCCACGGTCACCGTGGCCGACGCGATGGCGGCGACGATCGGCGGCCTCAAGGCTCGCGGTCAGCTGCTCGTCGTCGGCGCACCGTCCGAACCGATGGAGACGCCGTTGGCGCCGTTGATCTTCAAATCCGCGGCAGTGCAGGGCCATGCCTCCGGGACATCGCAGGATTCAGAAGACACGCTGCGCTTTTCGGCGATCACCGGCGTGCGACCGATGATCGAGACCATGCCGCTGTCCGATGCTCAGGCTGCCTTCGACAAGATGATGAGCGGCGATGCCCGGTTCCGCATGGTGCTCACCATGACCTGACGCGGCCGAACAGACGCGAAAACCCCCCAATCCTTGGGATTTGGGGGGTTTTGCGTCTTCTCGCGAAGGACTACTTGTGGATCTTGGTGACCCGACCGGCGCCGACGGTGCGGCCACCCTCACGGATCGCGAATCGCAGGCCCTCGTCCATGGCGACGGGCTGGATCAGCTTGACGGAGATGTCGGTGTTGTCACCGGGCATCACCATCTCGGTGCCCTCGGGGAGGGTCACCACGCCGGTCACGTCCGTGGTCCGGAAGTAGAACTGCGGCCGGTAGTTGTTGAAGAACGGCGTGTGACGGCCGCCCTCGTCCTTCGACAGGATGTAGACGCTGCCGTCGAACTCGGTGTGCGGGGTGGTCGTGCCGGGCTTGACCACAACCTGGCCACGCTCGACGTCCTCGCGCTTGATGCCACGGACCAGCAGACCGACGTTGTCGCCCGCCATACCCTGGTCCAGCAGCTTGCGGAACATCTCGACACCGGTGACGGTGGTCTTGGTGACGTTCGGGCGGATGCCGACGATCTCGACTTCCTCGTTCACGTTGATCACGCCACGCTCGACGCGACCGGTGACGACGGTGCCACGACCGGTGATCGTGAAGACATCCTCAACGGGCATCAGGAACGGCTTGTCGGTCTCGCGGACCGGGTCCGGGATCGACTCGTCAACGGCGTCCATCAGGTCCTCAACGGACTTGACCCACTCGGGGTCGCCCTCGAGTGCCTTGAGCGCCGACACCTTGATGACCGGGGCATCCTCGTCGAACTCCTGGGCGGCCAGCAGTTCGCGGACCTCCATCTCGACGAGCTCGATGAGCTCCTCGTCGTCGACCATGTCGGCCTTGTTCAGCGCGACCAGGATGTAAGGCACGCCGACCTGACGGGCGAGCAGCACGTGCTCACGCGTCTGCGGCATCGGGCCGTCGGTCGCCGCGACCACCAGAATCGCGCCGTCCATCTGGGCGGCACCGGTGATCATGTTCTTGATGTAGTCCGCGTGGCCGGGTGCGTCGACGTGCGCGTAGTGACGCTTCTCGGTCTGGTACTCCACGTGGGAGATGTTGATCGTGATGCCGCGCTGACGCTCTTCAGGCGCATTGTCGATCTGGTCGAATGCGCGCGACTCGTTCAACTCGGGATACTTGTCGTGCAGAACCTTGGTGATTGCTGCGGTAAGCGTGGTTTTGCCGTGGTCAACGTGACCGATGGTCCCGATGTTGACGTGCGGCTTCGTCCGCTCGAACTTCGCCTTCGCCACTTCTGTGTCCTCCTGGACTTGTTGGTGCTTGTTTAGAGCAGTGTTGATCTTTGCAGTTGTGTGGTCCCGCGAAACCAACGGGTCGAGTTACTGACCCGTCGCCTTCGCGATGATCTCCTTCGACACGTTCGCCGGAACTTCAGCGTACGAGTCGAAAACCATGGAGTAGTTCGCCCGGCCCTGAGTCTTCGACCGGAGGTCTCCGACGTAACCGAACATCTCCGACAGCGGCACGTGCGCCTTGACGACGCGTGCACCTGCCCGTTCCTCCATGGCCTGAATCTGGCCACGGCGGGAGTTCAGGTCGCCGATCACTTCACCCATGTAGTCCTCGGGTGTGGTGACCTCGACGGCCATGATCGGCTCCAGGATCACCGGTTGTGCTTGGCCTGCAGCCTTTTTCAGCACCTGTGATCCTGCGACCTTGAACGCCATCTCCGAGGAGTCGACCTCGTGGTAGGCGCCGTCGAGCAGGGTGACCTTGACGTTCACCAGCGGGTAGCCGGCCAGCACGCCGTACTGCATGGCGTCCTGCGCTCCGGCATCCACCGACGGAATGTACTCGCGGGGGATGCGGCCACCGGTGACCTTGTTCTCGAACTCGTAGGTCGCCCCGTCCTCGCCGCTGAACGGCTCCAGGTCGATGAGCACCTTCGCGAACTGGCCCGAGCCACCCGTCTGCTTCTTGTGGGTGAACTCGACCTTCTCGACCTTGCGGCGGATGGTCTCCTTGTACGCCACCTGCGGCTTGCCGACGTTGGCCTCGACCTTGAACTCGCGCTTCATCCGGTCCACCAGAATGTCCAGGTGCAGCTCGCCCATACCGCCGATGACGGTCTGGCCGGTCTCCTGGTCCAGGTGCACCTTGAAGGTCGGATCCTCTTCGGCCAGCTTCTGGATCGCCGTGCCGAGCTTCTCCTGGTCGCTCTTGGTCTTGGGCTCGATGGCCACCTCGATCACCGGATCGGGGAACGTCATCGACTCCAGCACGACCTGCTGGTTGGGATCCGACAGCGTGTCACCGGTGGTGGTGTCCTTGAGCCCGATGACGGCGTAGATGTGCCCCGCGGAGGCCCGTTCGACCGGGTTCTCCTTGTTGGAGTGCATCTGGAACAGCTTGCCCAGCCGCTCCTTCTTGCCCTTGGTCGCGTTGATGACCTGGCTGCCGGACTCGACAGTGCCCGAGTACACGCGGACGTAGGTCAGCTTGCCGAAGAACGGGTGCGTGGCGACTTTGAACGCCAGCGCCGAGAACGGCTCGTCGGTCGACGGCTTGCGGCTGATCAGCTCGTCTTCCTTGCCGGGCACGTGGCCTTCGGCAGGCGGCACGTCCAACGGCGACGGCAGGTAGTCGATCACCGCGTCGAGCATGGGCTGCACACCCTTGTTCTTGAACGCGCTGCCGCACAGCACCAGATAGGCATCGGAGTTGATGGTGAGCTTGCGCAGCGCACCCTTGATCTCCTCGATCGACAGCTCCTCGCCGCCGAAGTACTTCTCGAGCAGGGCCTCGTCGGTCTCGGCGACCGCTTCGAGCAGCTTGGTGCGATACTCGTCGGCCTTCTCAGCCAAATCAGCTGGGATGTCGACGGTTTCGTAGGTCTCACCGAGCTTGGTCTCGCCGCGCCACACCTTGGCCTTCATCTCGACCAGGTCGACGATGCCCTCGAAGTCACCTTCGGAACCGACCGGCAGCTGGATCGGGATGACGTTGGCGCCCAGGCGCTCTTCCATCGTGCGCACCGAGAAGTAGAAGTCCGCGCCGACCTTGTCCATCTTGTTGACGAAACAGATGCGGGGAACGTCGTACTTGTCGGCCTGGCGCCAAACCTGCTCGGACTGCGGCTCGACACCTTCCTTGCCGTCGAACACGGCAACGGCACCATCGAGAACGCGCAGGCTGCGCTCCACCTCGACGGTGAAGTCGACGTGCCCGGGGGTGTCGATGATGTTGATCTGGTTGTCGTTCCAGAAGCAGGTGGTGGCGGCGGAGGTGATGGTGATACCCCGCTCTTGCTCCTGCTCCATCCAGTCCATGGTGGCGGCGCCGTCGTGCACCTCACCGATCTTGTAGCTGATACCGGTGTAGTAGAGGATGCGCTCGGTCGTCGTCGTCTTACCGGCATCGATGTGGGCCATGATGCCGATGTTGCGGACCTTGGTCAGGTCGGTCAGCACGTCCTTCTGTGCCACAGAAGTCTTCTCTCTCGCTTGTTAGTTGCTGTTTTCACGCCTGCCGCAGCGCTGCCGCGGGCGTCCCGGGATTTGTACTCGGGGTCACCAGCGGTAGTGCGCGAAGGCGCGGTTGGCCTCAGCCATCTTGTGGGTGTCCTCACGTCGCTTGACGGCGGCACCCAGACCATTGCTGGCGTCGAGGATCTCGTTCGCCAGGCGCTCGATCATGGTCTTTTCGCGGCGGGCCTTGGAGAAGCTGACCAGCCAGCGCAGAGCCAGCGTGACCGAACGATCCGGTCGGACCTCGACGGGAACCTGGTAGGTGGCGCCACCGACGCGTCGGCTGCGGACCTCGAGGGCCGGCTTGACGTTGTCGAGAGCGCGCTTCAGGGTGACCACCGGATCCGTGCCCGTCTTGTCGCGGGCTTGCTCGAGCGCACCATAAACAATGCGTTCGGCCAGCGATTTCTTCCCGTCCAGCAGAACCTTGTTGACCAACTGGGTGACCAGCTGCGACCCGTAGACCGGATCGTTGACCAACGGACGCTTGGGTGCAGGCCCCTTGCGCGGCATTAGCTCTTCTCCTTCTTGGCGCCGTAGCGGCTGCGCGCTTGCTTGCGGTTCTTCACGCCCTGGGTGTCGAGCGAGCCGCGGATGATCTTGTAGCGCACACCCGGCAGGTCCTTCACACGACCGCCACGCACGAGCACCATCGAGTGCTCCTGCAGGTTGTGGCCTTCACCGGGGATGTAGGCGGTGACCTCAACCGCGCTCGTCAGCTTGACGCGCGCCACCTTCCGAAGCGCCGAGTTCGGCTTCTTCGGGGTGGTGGTGTACACGCGGGTGCACACGCCGCGGCGCTGCGGGCTGCCCTTGAGGGCCGCGGTCTTGACCTTGGCGATCTTGTCGCGGCGACCCTTGCGGACCAGCTGCTGAATGGTTGGCATCTACCGGCTTTCTGTGTTGCTTGTGTATCTCTGGGTCGAGCTCTAAGTCTTGCAAAGTCCCTGTACTGCAGTTATGTCCCGTTCACGTACCCCGCGATCGGGTGTGTCGCATGCGCCCGCCGCGAGGATTCCTCTAGGCTTCGTGGACACGCGAATTGGCCCGGCGTGCAGGCATGCTTGCTGACTTTTCCCGAAGGCCCGGTCCGCAATGCGCCTTATCTGCCAGGCACGATCGTCCACAATACCAGGGCGGCGCGTACCGTCCAAACCTACTCCGAGCCGCCTAACCGCAGGTCAGCGCTAGCGGTCACGCATATGCGGTCAGCGCCGCTCCATTCCGGACGCCAGGCGCACGACCATGTCGCTGTACACCGCGTCCGCGTCGATGCCGTTCATCGCGCCCGTCATCTCCAGGAGCACGAAACCGTGCATTGCCGACCAGAATTCCAGCGCGGCGTAGAACGCGTTCTCACCGTCGAGTCCGTAGGAGCCCAGAACCGAGATCACCGGCGCGGCGGCGGCGCGGGTCGCCTCGGTGAACTCCGGGTCGTCACCGCCGAGCGGCATCCGCGTGAACGCCGAATACCGCCCCGGATGATGGTGGGCATAGCTGCGGTACGCCGACGCCATCGCCGTCACCGCGTCGTCTCGGGTGCGCCCCTGGCCGACGGTGTTGAGCATCCCGATGATGTCCCCCACCACCCGCATTCGCACTGTTCGGCGCAGGTCTTCGAGGCTGTGCACGTGGTTGTAGAGCGACGGCCCCTTGGTGCCGAGCTGGGTCGCCAACGCGTTGATCGTGAGTGCGTCCCAGCCCTCGCGGTCCAGGAACGTCAGGGCGGCGTTGACGATGGAGTCGCGACTCAACCTCGCCGGGCGCCGGCCGGAGGTACTCGTCGGCTGGGCTGCCATGTGCGTCGCCTCCTCCGGTGTGAATTTTCGCGCTTCGGACCGGGCAAAACTAACACCTCTAGTTTGTCCTGGTCAGTTCCCTGTCCGTGGGAGCCCGTTGACGTCAGTTGACCCGATCCTGACTCAGCTGAGCGAGCTGTTCGGTGACGGCACACAGATCGGGCAGCATCGCTGGGTTCAACGTCTGGATCGACCAGGTGATGACATCGCCACCTTTGGCCACGTAGATGCTGCAGGCGTTGCCGTCGTAGGCCTTGAAGCCCTTGTTGCCGTCCAGCGACAGTTCGGTCAGCGTGCGTCCGGCCGTTTGTTCCAGCGACCGCTCGGTGTCCATATCGCTGCCGCGGTACCACCACGTCGAGATCCCCATGCCCGCGCCGACGGTGCCGAAGACCGAATTCTCCTGCCAGAAGCAGCCGGCGTCACTGACGACGGACTTGGTGAACTTGCCCTGCCCGACGGCGGCTGTGATGTCGGCGTCGGTGACGCCGTTGCAGTCGCCGCTGCGAAAGCCCGCGCCGGGGGCGCCCGCGGCCGGGGCCGACGGCGCCGAACTCTGCTCCGACGAGTCCGACGGGCCGCAGCCGGACAATGCCGTCGCCACCGCGATCGCCGCCACCGCCCACCGAACCGCTTGCCGCGCAGTCATCACATATCCGATCGCAGGGTCGCCGAGAGCAACTTCTCGGCATCCGGGCACGGATCGGACCCACGGGCGTCGCCGCGGAACTGCACCCACCAGCTCAACACCCCGGTGCCTGCCGCGGCCGTGGCCGAGCACGCCGCACCGGTGGTGTTGCGCGTTGCCAGGAAGGCCTCGTGCCGTTCGATGTCTGCATCGGTGATCGTCGCACCCCGTTCCGTGGCCAGCTCCCGCTCACGCTCGAGGCTGCCGGATTCGAACCAGGAAAACGTCACGTCGATCGTCACGTCGCCGCGCGCCAGCACGTACTGACACACCGCACCGCTGTAGGGACGAACCACATGATCCGCGGCCAGCGTTTCTTGAACGGTGCCGTCGAGCAACAGTCCGCAGCGGTCGTCGGCATAGCCATAGCTACGGGTGGGATCGGGTACGGCGGGATGCGCCCGTAGCGCGGTACCGCCGACGGTCGAAGAACACCCCACAACGATCGCCGCCACTGTGACCGCCGTGACAGCAACCTGATTGACACGCCAACGCATCGCACATGACACGCTACCCAGCGACGTCGCGGTTGGCGACTTGGACGAACCTTGCCTGGACCTGGACTCCAGCCCGTAGTCTCTCCACATGATCTGGAGTCTTGTGGTCCGGGCCGTGCCGGCATGTCTCATTGCCCTGCCCGTAGCGATGACTGTCGGAGTTCCTGGCGCGAACGCTCAACCGCCCGGCGTCTGCAATCCATACCTGCGTCAGTGCGCAGGCAACGTCGTCGTAGGTGACGACGTCCAGGGCGACACCCACATCATTGGTAGCGGCAACAAACAGACGATCGACTGCAACAACCGCACCCTGCTGGTGAACGGCGGCGGCAACGAGATCACCGCGCTGGGCACCTGCTGGGCGGTGACCGTGCAGGGCAACGGGAACCTCATCGTCGCTGACAACATCATCAACGACGTGACGGTCTACGGCTGGGATCAGACCGTTCTGTACAAGAACGGCGCACCGAAAATCTGGGATCGCGGCCGCGAATTGGGCATGACGAACAACGTGAACAGGTTGGTCGGATGAGGCGCGCATCGGCCCTGGCCGTCGCCGTTGTTGCGACCGCCGTGGTGCTCGCGGGCTGCGGCTCGGAGAGCTCGGACACCACGACACCGTCGGCGACCGCCGGCAGTTCCGGTGCACAGGTCGAGGTCGGCAACACCATCAACTACGGGTCGTTCGGCACCACCGCCGACATCGACTGCGCAGATGGCAAGTCGCTCAACATCGGTGGTTCGAACAACACATTGACCGTCAAGGGCACTTGCGCCAACGTGAACATCGGCGGCGCCGACAACAAGGTCACCTTCGACCGCATCGACAAAGAGATCAGCGTCGTCGGCCTGAACAACACCGTGACCTACAAGGACGGCGAGCCGAAGATCAACGACACCGGGTCGAACAACAAGATCGGCAAGGGGTAGCGCTCTCCCGCTAGTGTCTTGAGTCATTAATTCGAGTGCAGTAGTTCCCGATGCTGGCTAGGATTTGGTCGGCGGTCTTCGTCCAGACGTAGGGGCGCGGATTGTCGTTCCAGGTGTCGATCCATGCTCGGATGTC
>Ga0315336_1000661_pt1 | contig 85941 bp, 70 predicted proteins | sample ASW5metaG_FD_204512 | JGI IMG/M metagenome (GOLD analysis project Ga0315336, IMG submission 204512) | Ammonia-oxidizing marine archaeal communities from Monterey Bay, California, United States - ASW #5 | ecosystem: Environmental > Aquatic > Marine > Intertidal zone | place: USA: California...
GAACAGGGTGTCGCCACCCTTTGGCGGAACGATGCGGGAACGCAACACGGTTCCAATAGGCGGATTTTTTCGAAATGTCATGTCGGAATGCCAGGTATCGATCTTCGACGGTACTTCTGGAGTGCTTTCCAAAATCATGATTTCCGGGTATCCCTCAATAGTACGATAAGCGGGGTGGGTATCCAACGGTCCGAAGATACTGGCGATTGCAAGATGCTGTTCCGGTCCTATAGCCTGATCGCGGAAGAAAATCACCTGATGCTCCAATAGTAAGTCGTTGATCTCCTGACCGATTGTCTCGGTCATGGGTTGGGTGAGGTCCAATCCCTGTATTTCTGCTCCAATTACGCCCGCGAGCAATTTTACTGTCGCCATCTTTCACACACCTTCTTTGCCGAATGATTTGAGGAAATAGTATACACATTAGTCGTCGGCGTTGACATCACACATCGGCGTTATATAATGGTGACGAAAGAACGATTGCGATTCGTACATTGGTGGTCTGAATAATTCCGACGGTATCGGGGTACTATATTCGAACGTCGAGAACCATATGGGAGAAGAATGGAAGCGAATATCCATGAAATGCACACTGTTGAACGTGAGGAGCCGGTTGCATCGGAGGGCACCGGCTTTCAGAGTTTCGATTCCCGGACGATGATATTACACCGGTTTTACCTCCTGATTCTTACAGTCGTAAATGCGGTAGGTTTTATCGCTGCCAGTTTGATTCAATGGGTATCCGGTGTTCCGTTCTGGATTATTGGTATCGTCATATCCGTTGGAATTGTTATCACATTGTCGCTCCTTTGGACTGCACTGCGGTGGCCGCGTCTGGCGTACGACCGGTACCGATGGAAACTGGACGCCGTCGGACTTCAGGTTCAACGTGGGGTGATTTGGCACCATCAATTGTCGATTCCGATCGCTCGTGTACAGCATGCCGATGTGTCGCAGGGGCCGTTACAGCGCAGATATGAATTGGGCACACTAACGATTCACACGGCCGGTACTGAGAACGCATCTATCCCTTTGCCGGGGTTCACTCACGAAAAGGCCGTGGAGCTTCGCGACAAACTGGTTGCACAAAAGAAATCCGGCCATGTCGTCTGAAGCGGATGTTGACGAGCAAGAAGAGGGGAGCGGCGTCCCTCCGACGGAAGTAATTCCCGACATTTCGATAGAGCCCTCCGATCAATTTGGACGGCTTCACGTTTCGTCCATTGTCTTCGGTCTTCTTTCTCACATCAGAGTCGTAATTTTTCCGGCAGCCTTAGCAATTTTTAATGGGGCAAGTGGAGGATTCTGGGGATATTACCTTGCCGTGTTACTTATTGTGCCCGCGATAGTTGGCCAAATCATCAATTATTATCGATTGCGATATCGAATTTTGAATCACGAACTCATCGTGACCCAGGGAATTATTTTTCGCCGAAATCGAACGGTACCGGTCCATCGCATTCAAAACATCAATCTTTCCCAGAATCCTCTTCATCGACTGGTGGGCGTCGCCGAAGTTCGGGTTGAAACGGCAAGCGGTAAGGAACCGGAGGCCATTCTGCGCGTGATTCCCATGGCTCACGTCCACGCATTGCGCGAAGCGGTTTTTGCGGAACGCGATAACGAGCCAATAGAACAAGCTGTTCCAACGGTGGAAGCCAAAGGTGCAGAAGAAGCCCAATCGAAAGAATCGGAAATCCTCACTATTCCCACCTCGCGGCTTTGCAAGGCAGGATTAGCGAACGACGGCGGCATGATTTTGGTCGGCGTCTTTTTTGGAGCGATGTACCAATTTGATCTGTGGAATTATCTGAGATTTGATTGGCTGACTTCGTTGTACGAAAACGAAACGTCCGATTATTGGAGAGCGGTCTATATTGCTGCTGCACTAATCGTGGCTTTCCTAGTGATTCGGATGCTTACGATGGTTTGGTACATTCTTCGGTTCCATGGTTACCGACTCGCGCGAGAGGGTGACGATCTTCGAATATCGTGTGGGCTTTTCACAAAAGTCAGCGCGTCGATTCCGCGAAAACGGATTCAGCTCATCAGTGTGCAGCACAATCTATGGATGCGCTGGATGGGACTGACGTCGATTCGAATCGAAACCGCGGGCGGTTCCGGAAATGAAGGCAACGACGCGGCCGGGTCTGTATCCGGACGTTGGTTTCTTCCCGTATTGCTTATGGACGACATCGAGCGTGTCGCCCGTGAACTTCGGGATGGATTGACATGGGAGCCCGAGGAACTTGATTGGAAGCCGGTTTCTGCTATGGCGGGTCGCCGACTTATTCGAATTCCTATTCTGATTGGACTGATCGTTGGGATCATCGGCGTTGTTAATTTAATGCCTTGGGGAATCCTGGCAGGACCGGTGGTGGCGGCTCCGCTGCTCTTCCTGGCGATCCGCGGCAGCCGTTCGTTGCGATACTCCCGAACTGAGGACGGGGTAGTCTATCGGAGCGGCATCGTCAACAAGAAGACGAGTAGAACGTTTTTCGATCGGATTCAAAGTGTTCGCTTGAACCGATCACCTTTTGACCGGCGCTGGAACATGGCGAAACTTTCGGTGGATACTGCGGCGGCGGGGCCGGCTGGGCACACTATCGGTGTACCATATTTGTCTGATGAGTTTGCCGAAGAGGAATATCGCGAAATCGTTCGGCGCGCATCGGCTTAGTTTATCGGCCTGATTCCGTTAGATCCAAATTAGAAACTACCTTCAAAACTCACCACGTTGTAATTTCAAAACTGGCTGGTTATGATACGTTTTCAGTTGGACGGAATGAGGGACGATTTAAATCATGGCATTAAGCGCTCTTGATTATTCAATCATTGTAATTTATCTAGTGTCTACTATTGCACTCGGATTGTATATTGGCCGGAAAATGAAGTCGGGTGACGACTATTTCCTCGCGGGGCGTTCTCTTCCGTGGTGGGCGATCGGTATGTCACTAGTCGTAACCGATATCGGCGCGACCGACATGATTGCGATCGCAGGTTCTGCCTATCTGTACGGCATCGTGATGGGAAATTATGATTGGTTGGGCAGCGTACCGGTTATGATCATTGGCGCTTTCCTGATTATCCCAATATTCTGGAAAGCCAAAGTGACCACCATTCCTGAATGGCTGGGGAAAAGATATAACGGTGCAGTTCGTACCACATCCGCTTTAATTTGGGGTGTGTATCTCAGCATGGGTTTGGGCATTACTCTCTACATTACGGCATTGGCCTTAAACGTGTTTTTGGATCTACAGCCCAAAATTTTGATCGTAAGCGAAACACAGGCTGAGTTTCAGAGTGTCGTTGACGCGACCGGCGCTGGAAAGACCCACGATTTCAAACAAGCGACTACCGCATCTGAAGCCGCTGAAAGCATTGCGCTTCACGAACCGAACTTAATCTTGATTCATACGGAACTTGCCGGAGCGGCAACTATGCCCGAGACAGGGGATTATCCAACCGTTGTTTATACGGTGGATGAGATTTCTGAAGAGTGGGCTGTGACCGTGATGGAGGAGGCCCGACCGGGCAAATGGAATCTGCTTTATACGGTAGCCATCGTCGGTATTATCGTCGGCGGGTATACCTTGCTAGGTGGATTGAAAGCCGTGGTCTACACCGATGCACTTCAATGCGTCGTGATGTTGGGTGGTTCGCTTTTCGTGTTGGCTTTCGGGATTGCTAATCTCGGCGGCGTAGGGGACTTTGTCGACGCCATAAAACAAATGGCCCCCAAAGCCCAAAACCACTTTGAGCTCATATTGCCAGCCGACGATGCCTCGCCCCATATTTGGTCCGGAATCTTTTTGGGACTTGGTCTGGTGTTGGCGAATGCGTATTGGTTGGGGAATCAGACTATCGTTCAACGTACGTTGGGCGCGAAGTCCGTTCAGGATGCTCGGGCATCTTACGTACTTGGTTCCCTGCTCAAGGTTCTTATCCCATTTGCGATGGTGGTTCCGGGAATTGTTGCATTGGCGACCATTCCCGATATCACCGATTCCGACAAAGCGATGGCGATGCTGGTAAAAGAAATTATGCCGTCAGGGATGTTGGGAATCTTTTTCGCAGCATTCTTAGCTGGATTAATGTCAAGCGTGGATTCGGCACTCAACTCATCCGCCACCATTTGGACAAAAGACATTTATCAACGATATTTCAAACCGGATGGCGACCCATTGCATTTTCTCGTGGTCGGTCGAATCTTGACGGTAATATTGGTGTTTGTTGCCATGGGGTTCGCTATTCTAGCCTCCAAGGCCGATTCGATTTATGAATACACGCAAACATTGCTATCGGTGTTCCAAGGACCGAGTCTTGCGATCATTCTCATTGGCGTCTTGTGGAAGCGAGCGACTGGAGCTGGAGCATTGGCGGGGCTGATCGGCGGCGTTTCATTTTCGTTATTGTTGATGTGGGCCAATAAGTATGCGACCAACAAGATTTTTCAGATTGAAGATCCGTTTTTGTACGTTGCATGGTGGTCGTTTGTGGTAGCGGTGGTATTGACGATCGTGGGCAGTCTTATGTCAAAACCAATGTCGGAGGAACGCCTGGAAGGCCTGACTTACATCAGGGACAAGGGGTAATCAAATGGACCAAGAAATGTCATTTATCGCGAAAATATCGGGTCCCCCTGCCGACCTCGTTGCAAACATTCTTCGAGTACCTGGAGATATGATGCGTAACGTCGTGGTGGCAATCGAACCGCCTTGGGCCAAGGGAATATTTATTGCATATTTCATACTTCTCATGGTTTGGGTAATCACCATTCCTAAAGAAGAAATGCGATTCAAATTGGAATCCGCAAATAAAGAAATTAGCTTGCGACCATTCGCCTTATTGTCGCTAACGACCTGTATCGTCATTTATCTCGTGTTTTGATTCCGCATGGCTGAATCTGAGAACAGGTACGGGGTTATAGAAGGTTTTTATGGTCGGCCCTGGTCATCTTCCGAACGGGATCAATTGCTCGAATGGATGGGGGAGTGGGGCGGGTTAAACACCTACATGTACGCGCCTAAAGATGACCTGTATCATCGTTCCAAATGGCGAGACCCGTATCCTGAATCCTATCAAATCCAGTTGGGAGAATTGATCCAATCGTGTTCGAAGCGAGATGTACGGTTTATTTATGGGATTGCTCCCGGGTTGGATATGGCCTATGCTTCCGACGCGGAATTCGAGTTACTCACCCGGAAGATCGCTCAGATGATCGATCTGGGATGTTCTCATTTCGCGTTACTTTTTGATGATATTCCCGAAACGTTACCCGAGGATGCTACGGACCGATATTCTTCGTTTGGACAGGCCCACTGCGATGTGGCGAATAGGCTGAATTCCTTTCTGACGAAACGTCTATCAGAGACCAGTCTGTCGTTCTGTCCTACGCCCTATTGCGGACGCCTCGCTGGAATGAATGTGCGCTGCAATGAATATTTGAATGAAGTGGGCGAACTTTTAGAAATGGAAATCGATGTTTTTTGGACGGGTCCGGAAGTCGTTTCCGAGACGATCACAGTCGAATCCATTCGGGAAATTGCAGAAGTCATCAAAAGAAAGCCGGTTGTTTGGGACAATCTTCATGCCAACGATTATGACATGCTTCGATTCTATACAGGTCCTTATCAAGGGCGGTCTTCGGAGCTGAAGTCGGAAGTGAAGGGGATATTGAGTAATCCGAACACGCCGTTTTGGCCGAACTACATTCCTCTTCGAACGTTTTCGGAATACGTAACGGAAGACGGGTTTACGAGTTTTTTATCTTTCGAAGACGCGATTCGAGATTTTTCCATGTTGTATTCCATCCCCCAGGAATCCCTGGAAGCGTTCGAATTGCTTTGTAGCTGTTACTACCTGCCCTACGAATTCGGAAGTTCCGCGGAAAAATTCTTGAACGATATTCAGTTCATGTTGGATTCCAAACCGGAAGATTGGTTAGACAAATTCACGTCCTTCGAAAAAACTCACAAGACCGTCCAGCAATTGTTAGTAGATTTGAATTCAATTGAAACGCGCGAAAAACTGTATTCGATTTATCATATCCTGTGGGAATTTCGCGAGTCGTTGTTTTTGATCGAGGGTGTATTGAAATCGAAGAAAGAAGGAAAAGAAAACTCGTTCCAATCACCTTACCATTTCGAAGCCCTATTTCGGGGCGGGTTTTCGGACCGATTGACGTCTCAATTGTTGGTGAAGAAAGACGGTACTGTGTTACAAACTGATAAAAAAACGCAAATCGAGTAATACCACTTTATCCCAGAATTCGATTATACTGGTAACAATTCATAACCTATTTTGTTACCTCTCTTTCGGTTGGGCCCTTGAAATGATTGACTCGAAACCACGCTGGGACGCACCTTGGTTCCCAGCGCTGTTAGCGACGGCGGCGACGTTGGTGTTTACATTCGCTTTGTGGTCAACTACCGGAAACATTGATTCAGAATCACCCACTCTCCTATCTGCCAGTTTTTTGATCGGAATCGTTGTTTCGCTGATCGTCGGGTGCCTCGTATTCGTCCTGTTTCGTTTTCGCCAGCAATTGCTGTATGCGCGTAGCGAAGAGTCTCGATACCGGCTGTTGGCCGAAAACACTCGCGATGTCATTTGGACCATGGATCTCGAATTCAATTACACCTATCTGTCCCCTTCGATAGAAGAGTTGAGGGGTTACACCGTCGAAGAAGTAAAAGCCCAGACGATGTCCGAAGTGATGAAACCGGAATCGATGCAAAAGATGGTAAGCACAGTAGGAAATGAACTGAAAAATGCAAAACGAGAAGATTGGCAAGTTCTCCGGCCGGTGACGATGGAACTAGAATTGACTCACAAGGCGGGGCACACGGTTTGGGCTGAGATTAAGGCCAATTTTATCCGCGACGATGATGGAAAAGTCATGGGGCTACAGGGTGTTACACGCGACATTACTGATAAGAAAAAAATGCAAGAGGCTTCCCTGGAAAAGCAGCATTGGGCCATCGAACAACAACGAGCTCTTCTTGATTTGGTGACCAGCGAGGAAGCTATAAAAAGCGACTTCGATATTATGTTTGAAAAACTCGCGATGCTTTCCAACGAATGGTTGCAGGCTGATCGAGTCGACATTTGGTTGCTGGACAAAGAGCGTGATTTGTTGATCTGTAAATTCGTGCATGACCCCGAACGCGAGAAAGTAACCCTCGGCCTCGCTATTTCTCGAAAAAAAATGCCCGTGTACTTCGAATTGATGAAAACAAATCGTTCCATTGAGATTTCAAACTGCCGTACCGATTCGAGAGTGAAGGAATTAGATCCTTCTTACATGATGTCGTTGGGACTGACTGCGATGTTGGATGCTCCTATACGCATGGGTGGAGAAGTAGTCGGGATAATATCCAATCAATATAGAGGAGGAGAGCGGCAATGGGAGCCGGAGGAATCGGCGTTTGCGGCCGAAATCGCGGATCAGATTGCGTTGGCAATTCACCATTCGAATCAACGAGAATCTGAACACGCATTAAGAATAGCCAAGGAGCACGCGGAAAAATTGGCCAAAGAGGCTCACTCGGCAAACGAGGCCAAAACTCGATTTCTAGCGACGATGTCCCACGAAATCAGAACTCCAATGAATGCGATTTTAGGGTATTCGCGTCTGCTAATTCGGGAGGAAAACCAACCCGGACAAGCCAGAAAGTTAGAATCGATTATGGAAAATGGCGAACATTTGCTCTCCATAATCAATGAGATCTTGGATATGTCCAAAATTGATTTGGAACAGGTAGAACTCAATCCAAAAGATTTTTCATTGAAACAACTCTTCGTAGAGGTTAGTAGCGTTGTTGCAGTCTTGGCGCGAGAGAAAGATCTAGAATTCACGATTGAGGAAGACGGGGAACTTCCTGACGCAGTCACTGGCGATCAGCAAAAATTAAAACAGATACTGATGAACATACTCGGAAACGCCGTAAAATTTACTGCTACAGGTGCTATCAAAATGGCGAGTGAGTATGTGCCGAACACAAATGAAGTCGGTGTTCTTCGCATCAAAATTAAAGACAGTGGTTTTGGCATACCCGTTGATGACCTGGACAAAATCTTTGTACCGTTTTATCAAGTCAAAGATATGGAATCGAGGGGAGGAACGGGACTCGGCATGTCGATCAGCAGAGAATTCGCACGTCTCATGGGTGGGGATCTCACGGTTTCCAGCACGTTGGGTGAAGGCAGTGAGTTCACGTTAATCATCAAAATTCGAAAATGTGATCGGCCCATTTCGTCGAATGGACCAGCGCGGAGGGTAATGGGGTTAAAATCCGGCGAACAATCCTGGCGCATTTTGATCGTGGATGACGGGAAAGAACAACGAATGATCCTGAACCGTTTATTGCAGAATGTAGGGTTTGAAGTGGGTGAAGCCAATGACGGCTACCAGGCGGTGGACAAAGCCTTGAGTTGGAAGCCCCATTTCATTTGGATGGACATGCGAATGCCGGGGATGGACGGATACGAAGCTACGAAACGAATCAAAAAAGAGATGAACGTACCCATCGTGGCTTTGAGTGCCAGTGCGTTTCAAGAAGATCGGAAATTGATGGAAAAGGCCGGTTGCGATGATCATATTATAAAACCTTTTCAGGAAGCGGATATTTTCGGTGCATTGAAGCGTTTTTTGGACGTCGACTACGTTTATCACGCTGAAGACAAGAAAACCGACAACGTGAACCAGTGTCTGGACACATTAGAGATTATCCCCAAAGATACCATTTATAAATTGAGACAATCGGTTTTGGCGGCCCAATTGACCGAATCAAAAGAGATCGTAGACACTTTGGTTGGAACTTGTCCAAATGCGAGTTCCGCAATGACTAGACTATTGGATTCGTTTCAATACGAAAAATTACTCAACGTCCTGGATGAAATGGAAAAAAATGACATATTCTGAAACACAGACAGAAAAAAAGGGGGATATCCTGATCGTGGACGATACTCCGGAGAATCTAATGATTCTTTCGGAATATTTGATACGCGAAGGGTATGAAGTGCGACCAGTATTGTCCGGGGAATTGGCGATTCAGGCCGCGGAACTCAAGCCGCCCGAGATTATATTGCTGGACATAAATATGCCTGATCTAAATGGGTATGAAGTGTGTAAGCGGCTAAAACGAAACGAAGAACTGAGTTCGATTCCAGTGTTGTTTATCAGTGCGTTGGGCGAAACGATGGACAAAGTAAAGGCCTTTGAGTGTGGCGGTGTCGACTACATCACTAAGCCGTTTCATTTCGAAGAAGTAAACGCCCGCATTCGAACTCATCTACAACTGTTTCGGTTGGAAAAAGAACAGGAAACTACTATTGAAGACCTCAAAAGTGCTCTGCAGGAAGTGAAACAACTTCGTGGTATGCTGCCTATTTGCGCCAACTGTAAAAGTATCCGAGACGATCATGGGTATTGGGAAACGGTCGAAGGATATTTCATGAAACATTCCGATACCAGGTTCAGCCATTCAATATGCCCGGACTGTCAAGAGGAACTTTACCCGGGATTGATCAAAGATTGAGTTAAAGGGAGAACGCGACGTATGAATCGCCTGAATTGGTGCCCATCTTGCCTCCGCCGCATGCAATGACCACGAATTGTTTTCCGTTCACCGCGAAAATGCTCGGAGTGGCATATCCTCCAGCCGGCAAGTCGGTTTCCCATAATAACGTCCCATCGGATTGGCTAAACGCGCGAAATTTTTCGTCCTTGGTTGCTCCAATGAAGATCAACCCACTGGCGGTGATCGCCGGACCCCCATAATTTTCAATGCCTGTCACTTCAACGTCTGGATAATTACTGCTTTCATCGTGTCCAAGTGGTACCTTCCACAATAGCTCACCTTTATTCAGGTCAATCGCGTTCAAAGTTCCCCAGGGTGGTTTGATTGCAGGATATCCTTTGCCGTCCAGGAATTTGTTGTATCCGGTATGGCCATAATGAGGACGTCTGACCAATTGAGTTCGTGCTCGTGTTTGAAGCTGGATGTTTGCCGACCCGTCGTCAGCAAACAAAAACTCCAAAACGGACCTGATTTCACCGTCTTTCAGATGGTCAAACGTCGGCATCATGTCCTTGCCCGCCCGAATAAATGATTCCGCGTCCTTTTTGTTCAGTTTTTCTTTGATGTTCAAGAGCGACGGATATTCGCCGAGCGTATCGCCCTTCCGATCAACACCATGACAATACTGGCAATGGCGCGCGTAGACACGCCGTCCCATTTGTGCCCCCGCGCCCAATTTCGTCGACGTTTTTGTATCTACCATGGTCAGAATCCAAGGCATTTCGCTCGCATTGACATACATGATTCCAGTAGATGGGTTCACCGCCGCGCCGCCCCATTCGCCGCCGCCATCAAAACCTGGTAGAACAATCGTGCCTTCACGGCTGGGCGGAATAAATTGACCATCAGACCGAAAACGTTTCAATTGATCCAGAACGAGGGCATGCGCTTCTGGGGTTCGGTTGGTAATATCGGCTTCACCGAAAAACTGTCGACTGAATGGGGTCGGTTTGACAGGAAACGGTTGGGTTGGAGACGTGTATTCTCCCACCAGATCGGATTTGGCTACTGGAAGCTCGTTGATCGGAAACAATGGCTCGCCGGTTTTTCGGTTGAATACGAAGACGTGGGCAGATTTGGTAATCTGTGCAACAGCATCGATGTCACGGCCTTTGTGCCGAAGGGTCACCAGATTCGGCGGTGCAGGAATATCACGGTCCCACAAATCATGGTGAACAAGTTGATGATGCCATAGTCGTTCTCCCGATGCCGCATTCAACGCGAGTAATGAATTCGCGAAGAGGTTTTCGCCGCGACGGTCGCCTCCATAAAAATCGTACGCAGGAGAGCCCGTGGGGACGAAGACTATTCCTCGTTTTTCATCCACGCTCATTCCCGCCCATGAATTCGCACCGCCTACTCTTTTCCAGGCGCCCGCGGGCCATGTGTCATGGCCAAATTCGCCTGGCTCCGGGATGGTGTGGAAAATCCATTTCATTTCCCCGGTCAAAATACTGAAGGCCCGTATGTGGCCGGGTGCTGACGGGTTTGCTTCGGAAACGCGCGTTCCCAAAATGTATAGGTTCTTATAGATAATTCCGGGCGTGTTCGCGACGACATAGAGATTGGACATGTCGCGTCCAAGACCGTTTTTTAGATTGACCGACCCGTTTTCGCCAAACGAGGAAATGGGGATTCCCGTCGCCGGATTCAATGCGAATAGACGGTTCGCAGCGGCGAATAGAATACGGCTGGAATCGTTGCCGGTCCAGAATGCCATTCCGCGTAGCGTACTCGTTCCCTGGAGTTTGTGGGTGGAATCCTTGGGTTTGAACTTCCAGAGCTCTTCGCCAGTTGCAGCGTTTAGGGCGAACAGATCCATGTTGGGCGAGGTACCGTACAAAACCCCATTGACAATCAACGGGTTCGTTTGAATCTGTCCCAGTTTTTTATCCCCTGTGTGGTATTCCCAGGCAACATTGAGTTGGTTGACGTTGGCCGGTGTTATTTCAGTCAACGGAGAAAATTGGGTGCTGTGTTTGTCGCCCAGATAGGTGTTCCAATCTGTGTGTTTTTGGGCATGGGAAGACGGCGTACTAACAAAAAGAACGATTATTGCAATCCACGAATATCGAAACGTCATCGGCTATAGCCTTAGGGGTTAAATGAAAGTGAAACGGTATCAAATAGACTTTTTTTAAGCAACCTACTTTCCTTTTATTTCGGCCAGTAATTGGCCTATGAACGTCGACACTTTTCCCAGGCCTTCGGCAGTCATGTGAGCGCCATCACGGCTGAAATCGAATTCGTTGAATTCTATATCCCCAAAGTCCTCTGGCCACACAATCTGGACTTTTTCGCTTTGGAACTGATCGATGTATTTTCGAAACCGCCGGTTACTCGAGCTGTAGGAGTCTTCTTCCTGAATCAGTTTCGTTGCGTCTTCTCGAAACGGAGGTTGGATCAATATGAGTTTCGATTGAACGGGCAACATCTTGACGATACGTTGCAGTGCATCGTCTTGGATGGAGAGGAGCGGTGTATCCGGGAATTGCGACTCAAGAACCGCGTCAATATAAAATTGGAGCTTTTCAGGGTCAACATTTTTAATACGTGGAATTTTTGGTTTCGAAGCTCCGGTTCTGTACAGTTCGAGCCTTTCTTGTGGCGTTGACGTGATCAGTGAATTGAGTCGTAGCCAATCGTCGACACGATGCCGTCCAGAAACGAAAGGAATAACATGATCCGCATAGGCCTTTAATTGATATTCGGGAGTCGATAGCAGCGGAATTTGATCCCAGTCCATATGTCGCAGAACCCCTGAATCGTCTTCGGGGAACGCAACGGTGGTAAAGAGTTTCATGGGAATCATATCAAGGACTATGTATTCACACTGGCTCAACAGATCTGGATAACGATTCAAATATCGTTCTGCATCGTAAAAGGAGCTTCCCGCCCATGCCATGATTTGGATGTCGTTGATGGGAAGGTTTGTCGCTTCCATAATTGGTTTGTGTTTCATGAAAATCAAGCGTGACGAACCAATGATGAGTACTTTGGGGCGCGGCATAAAAGCGTCGTAGTTTAGATGGGGCTGTGCATTGAAAAATTCTCGACGTGTTTCTGGTACGGGATCGAATACGTTTCCCTGCTGCCTTAAAAGTTGACTGGCAATGATCAAAAAAAGGATGGAAAGTACTGCCGGGAGCGATGGTTTTGGAAATCCTTGCAGCGTACTAAAACTGAAAATAGATGAACGACTCATTGCCGGCCTCCCTCACAAAACACAACGTAAATAGCGCCATTGAGTAGCCGACAGTGCGTAACCAGATCGGTGTGGATTTTTGAAACGGGAGCTCCCTGTTTTTGAGGTTACATAGTGAATCGATGATTAAGATAAATACTCCGTAAAAAAGAAGAACGGAAGGAAGTTCGGTCAAGGTCAATGCCGGCGAAGTCGTGATCCCGTTGAAGAAAGTCGAAACATAGTCGCTCAATGATCGAAATGAGTCGGCGCGAAATGGAATCCATGTAAAGCAAACCAAATGAAAGGTTGCCAAGGTACCGAGTGCGTACCCGAAAACTGTTTTCGTGTCGTGGGGGCGCACGGTTTCGATGTGTCTTGAATTGCGGTTCAACATTCGGTGTCCAGCCAAATATGCACCGTGCAGTCCGCCCCAGATGATGAAGTTCCAGCCCGCTCCGTGCCAAAGTCCCCCTAGCAACATCGTAATCATGAGGTTGAGATAGAGTCGCTTGACGCCCTTCTGGTTTCCGCCTAAGGGAATGTATAAATAGTCTCTTAGCCAGGTGGATAGGGAAATATGCCATCGTCTCCAGAAAATCGTAATGTTGGGAGATAAATACGGCTGCTTAAAATTCTCCATCAATTCGATGCCCAACAATCTACTGATGCCTCGCGCGATATCGCTATACCCTGAGAAATCGCAATAGATTTGAAGCGCGAAGGCGTACATGCCGAGCCACAGCGTGAACGAAGAGTGGGCCGTCGGATTGGAGAATATCGTATCGACGTGGGGCGCAATACTGTCGGCGATGGCTACTTTTTTCAGGTATCCCATGAGAATCAACTGTGATGCCGCATGGATGTTGTTCTGACAGACTTTTCGAGGCCGAGAAATCTGCGGAATGAGCCGTTGAGCGCGTTCTATGGGGCCAGCGACCAATTGAGGGAAATAGGCGACGTAGACTCCGTACACAATCGGATCTTCGATGGCTTCTTGTTTTCCACGATATACATCAATTGTATAGGCCATCGTTTGAAACGTGTAGAAACTGATCCCGACCGGCAAGATTATCATTAGAGTCGGCGTATCCAGCGCGAACCCAAGGGCATCGAATCCGGATTGGACGGATTCAACGAAGAAGTTGGCGTATTTGAAAAAGCCCAGAACACTTAAATTAAAAAACAAGCTCACCAAAAGCCAGCGTTTTCGTATTGCCGGAGTTTTTGAGGAGTTCATCTGCTTCGCACAGACGAAATCGATGATCGTGGACAATAAAAGTAGTCCGGAGAAACGCCAATCCCAAAAACTGTAAAAGATGTAGCTACTGACAAGTAACAGAATGTTCTGCCGCTTCGTGTCCAACATGTAATACATGACAAGAACGAGGGAAAAGAAACCAATGAATATCCATGAATTGAACAGCATAAGGAGCCTATTTTATAGAAGTTGAGCAGCCAAAATATATGGCAAATATGTTTTTCATTCCTTTATCAAGTATACTTAAGGGGTTTGAAATCAAGGATGGAATACTAATTCATGGCGATCGAAATAATACCGACAGAATTGAACGGCGTTTTGGAAATTCATTCCAATCTGTTTCGGGATGATAGAGGATATTTTACGGAACTGTACAATGCGGGTTCGTGGGAGTTTCCAGGCACCCCTCCCGTATTTGTTCAAGATAACATGAGTTGCTCAGATAGGGGAACGTTGCGGGGTCTACATTATCAAGTAAATCCCCATGCTCAAGGAAAGTTGGTCCGCGTGATGAGTGGGGCGATATTTGATGTTGCCGTTGACCTCCGCAAGGATTCACCCACGTTTGGTAAATGGGTGGGACGCAGTCTGTCCGAAGACAATGGCATTGCGTTATGGATCCCGGCCGGGTTTGCCCATGGCTTTCTGGCACTCGAAAATCAGACGCGCGTGATGTACAAATGCGATGGTGCTTGGGCTCCGGAGTCTGAGCGAAGTCTCTTGTATAATGACGAAACGCTGGGCGTCGAATGGCCTATCGATGTGTCGAAGGTTAACGAGAAAGATGCGGACGCCCCCACACTTGAGAACGCGGACTACAATTTTCAATACGAGCTTGTTTCATGAATATTGTGATCTTGGGGAGCAAAGGCCAACTAGGTCGCGATTTGCTCAAGATATTTGAAGATGAAGAGAACACTCTCATCGGATACGACCTTCCAGAAGTCGACATCACCGATTATCAGTCGTTGAAGCGGGATTTGTATGAAGCGATGCCCGGCGTGGTTATTAATGCGGCGGCATATACCGACGTGGAAGGCGCCGAAGATAACGAGCATGATGCATTCCGATCGAACGAATTGGGTGCACAGAACGTCGCGAAATTGACACGTGAGTTGGAAATTCCAGTCGTATATATCAGTACGGATTTCGTATTTGACGGCACGCATGACGAGCCCTACAAGATTGATGATGCCACGGTTCCTTTGAGCGTTTACGGTCGTTCTAAATTGGCCGGCGAAATGAGTACTCGAGAAGCGAACTCGAAACACTACATCGTTCGAACGGCTTGGCTCTATGGGCCTGGCGGAAATAATTTCGTGGAAAAAATGCTGTCGTTGAGCGAACAGCATTCTTCTCTCAAAGTCGTTTCTGATGAGGTGGGAGCGCCTACTCACACGTGGGATTTGGCGGAAGCCATACAAGCTTTGATTGGTACGAATTTATTCGGAACCTACCACGTTGTCAACAGTGGTTCTTGTTCACGAGATGAATTTGCGCGCAAGATTTTTTTGTACTCCGAAAAAGATGTGGAAGTAACCCCATGTGCTTCCGATGAATTTCCAACAAAAGCTGAACGGCCAGCCTATTCCGTCCTGGATATTTCAGGAACCGAATCGGTGATAGGGTATTCAATACGATCCTGGCAGGACGCCTTACGGTATTACATGAAACGAAGAGAACATTCGTAAAAGAAAGTCAGGATTTTGAAATGAAAGGGATTATTTTAGCTGGGGGTGCTGGTACGCGCCTTCATCCGTTGACCCAGGTTGTGAGCAAGCAGTTATTGCCGGTTTATGATAAACCGATGATCTATTATCCCTTGAGCACGTTGATGTTGGCTGGAATACGGGAAATCCTGTTGATTTCAACACCGCAAGATTTACCCCAATTTAGGCAGCTGTTGGGCGATGGTGCTCAATGGGGTATTTCGCTGACCTATGAGGAACAGGCGAAACCGGAAGGGTTGGCGCAAGCTTTCCATATTGGTGCAGATTTTTTGGGCGACGGTCCCGCATGTCTAATTTTGGGAGACAATATTTTTTACGGACATGGAATGACGAATGTGTTGAAGGACAGCGCTTCATTGACGGATGGAGCCAAAGTATTCGGTTACTTTGTTCGCGATCCTGAACGATACGGAGTGGTCGAATTTGACGATTCCGGAAAAGCCATTAGCTTAGAAGAAAAACCGGACGATCCCAAAAGTAATTACGCGGTTCCCGGGTTGTACTTTTATGGATCCGACGTGGTCGCAAAATCGAAAATCCTGAAGCCCAGTCCGCGCGGTGAATTGGAAATCACCGATCTCAACCGTATGTACCTGGAAGAAGGGCAGCTGGAAGTCAGCGTCCTGGGACGTGGCGTCGCCTGGTTGGATACTGGAACGAACAGAAGCTTGATGGAAGCGGGTCAGTTTGTACAAGCCATCGAAGAACGTCAAGGACTTAAAGTTGCGTGTCCTGAAGAAATCGCTTACGAACAGAAATGGATCGATGAAGCCGGATTGAAAAGAGTCGCGGACTCTTTGGGAAAAAGCGCGTACGGTGACTATCTACGAGAATTACACCAACGGCTCAATTTTTAATGCGCTTATTTTCGACGTTCGCGGTTTCTTCTATCGCTTTTACGCCGATCCAAGAATCTCCGAACGTTGCCTCGACGTTCCGATTCGCGCAGGTTATCGCCTTCCCGTTTTTCAAGAGGCACTTCTTCTCGACGACTGGAAGATCGCCGCTCGTTTTTTTTTCGTCGACTCCCTTTTCGTCGAAGCCCAATTCTACGAGCGATACCCCGTTTGCGGCCATCCTGTACAGCGGTGGCTGTATTTCGTTTGGTCCTTGAATGAACGAGGTCTTGGGAGCGTTCGAAGGCTTTTTCTTCACGACGCCGGCGCATGATGCCTTGATAGAAACGGAAGATGAGAAGTGCGACACAGAAGATAGCCAAATATATTAGGTACGGTTTTTCCAACTCAATATTTCCCCTACAAAATTCGACAAGTAGTTGTCAGAAGTGGTGAAGAGTGGACTTACGCGGCGTTTGGTTGGAGGCGACGATCGACAATCCGGCGTTCATTGTTTCTTCGATCAGAATTTCGCCTCTCATCCCGATGCCACATCGACATGTTCGCACGTCGATCGATTCGGCGTTGATCTTTCCCGATCCTGCGATTGGAATCAAAACGGCGGTTTTTCTGGAAATCCAAAATCCACTCTAGAAGGTAAGAATACCCCAGAGCCCCCGCAATCACCAAAGCGATTGGTATTAGCAATGTAAACGCATTCATACAAACGATCTTATCAGAGTACTTTCTGAAAATCTACCCTTCAAAATGATAATTATGATAATTTTTTACACAAAAGCCTCATTAATGGAGAATATCGAACAAGTCTTTCTCTCCCTCGAAGGGGTCATCCACCATTCCCGTTCGATTGACCAGAACCACGATGTACTTTTCCCGCGGCACTTTTCCGAAGGCAAACGGTAGCGACCCCCAACCATCGGAATAAAACCCCGCTCGTACGTTCCTTTGCCATGTCGACGCCCATGGGAACACTTTAAATTCGATGGCGTAATAGTCTTTAAAGTAATCTTCCTTAAGCCAGATCCACGTATTATTCACGGGCCAAATCATCACGTCGCCCTCTTGAACTTGCCGCACGGTGAAGTCAAAGGGTTTCCCTCCTCGCTCCTGAAAATAATATTGGAAGCCCCAGTTACCAGCGAATCGTTTCACGCCGCTAATTTCGGGCATTTCCTCATCCATATGCTGCGCGGCTGTTTTCCCTGCTACTGCTAAGGTGTAATCGGCATAGGCGAATATCAACGAGAAGGCCAAAGCTGGAACGATTGGAATCCACCAAAGACGACTTCTTGCACGTCCTCCGTGTTCGTACTCTATTCTACGTACCATCAAGATTGCTATCGGAGCAGTCATGGAGACCAACGATCGTGCGTTCACGGCCCAATTCACTTGAGTTGCGAATATAAACGTGCCCGCCACCCAGCACGCGAGGAATATCGAAGCAGAATTCCTATTACGAAGAAAATCGGAGACGACAATCCAAATTGCCATGGAAGCGATCAACGCGTAGACAGTGAAGTGGGCCAGAAAAGCTGAATCTATTTCCGAGATGAATTGAGATCGGATCTCGGGAAACAACGCGGGTCGCGTGTATGCAATACCGAACAGGGCTGCAGCGACGAGCGGCCACAGCGCCCACATCCACTTCTTCCACAAAAATGGGGCGAAGAAGAGCAGTGGTGCAAGACACCCTCCGGCGAACGACAGCCCCACCATAATTTTTGATGATACGGTCGTCTCCATAAACTCGCGATATCCGGACGTGAAGTCACCTGCTTCCCCCAACAGACCGATTCCGTATTTGAATTGAGTCCATCCTTCGTACGAAAGCAATACCACAATAGCCAGAAAAAGAAAAAGGAGCCATTTTCCCGATTTCCGTTTCACGTACAGAGTGTAAACGAAAAACAAAGGAATGAGCGATGCCCCGAAATATTTAGCGAACGTCGAACAGATCAGGAGAACCATTCCGACCATGTAATAGAAATCATCGTCTTCGTCCATGGCGTGCATCCATGCAACGATCGACCACACATAGAAAGCCATCATCATGATTTCCGCCATGACGTTTGTGCTCGAAATCAGAAAAGCAGGCGTAACGAGAACAAATGCAGCGGCCAAGAGGGGGCGGGAACAAAATCGGGTTGCGAGTTTCGCCGTACCTGTAATGAACGCTACTGCCGGGACCATGAAGGCCAAGTGCATGACCCATTCTTTCCATCCAAAGAGCAGGCCTACCAAGGCCATATAATACGACACCAAGGGAGGGTTTTTGTTTTCGTCTGACGCTCGTTGCTCTTGGCCCGACCAGCTAATGTCAAAGCCGTAAAAATCGATAGGGTCTTCTAAAATGTGCTGTCCGGTCCAAATATAGAACGGGTCATCCAGATGATAGGGTTTGTTCACGAACGGCAATAGAACGAGACAGACCACCACTCCTAATAATACGAGAGAACGGGTACTTAATTCTGTACGAACTTCTTGATCCATCAAATTTCTTCTTACAAACCCTGTTTTGCGATGCTAAGGTCGACTCGATGTCGATAAAATACAAGGCCACAACATAGCACATAGGCAATCACGCTCACCAACGAAATCCATTTTCCGATCACGTACGAATCTGGCGCGTACTCCATCATGATATGGTGCGTTCCTGCCGCCAACGGTATTCCACGTAATGTGTAGTCTACCGGTATGACTTCGTACGCTTGTTGGACGCTCTGACCCACAGATTTTGCGATCCAGTTCTTGCTGTACGAATCGGTGACAACCAGGATTGTATTGTGATCCACGTCGATTCTAAGCTCCACCGAATCTGTTGTTTGGGAAATGACTTCGAACGAGGACGTTAATTTTTCAGTGGGTGCCAATACGGCCGGTCTTGGCTCAGGGTCACTCTCCAGTAGAATTTTCTCGGTCGGGTCAAACAAATATTCGCCGTTTTCGTCTTGCCTACCCATCTCACTGAAAATCGCATCCTTGGTATCGTGTACCGAATATGTGTTCGAGAAAAAGAAACGCGGGAAAGATTCGCCCACGAACCACAGGCTCGGAGGATCGTTTAGTTTGCCTGCATTTATGATCATGTACTTACAGCGGAGGAGAGGATACAACGCCAAGTCCCCCTCGATTTTACCGCTGGGAAGAAATTCATAATTCTGTAATTCGTGAACGGACACGGTCATCGGATCAGCTCCGGTGAGGGCGGCCTCTAGCAATTTCGTATCGAAGGAACGTTTACCTTCAGCGAATATCACGAACTGTGCATAGCGGTCCAATATAATGGGGTCATATCCCCAAATAGCGGATTTGCGAGCATCAACGGCGTGATTGCGTGTGGCATTGTCGATTCCGGATACATCCATAATTCGGTAGTCCCCCGGATCCTCGACATAAAATTGATCGAAACCGGGCCGGTCGTTGATTGTCAGTTCGAAGGTTGGACGATGAAGCCTCGCAAAAACTAGTACCTCGAGAATGGTCATGACAGGAATCGCATATAGCACCCAGGATTTCTTGCTCGAAGATAACAACAACGTGCAAAGAATAGTGCATGTGCATCCTGCTACAAGAAAGCTCACGAACGCCAAACGAACGACTTGAACGTAGTAATCATCTGGAAGGGGATGCCCGGCCAACGAGACAAAAAAAGTTTCATCCATATCTGCCCGTTGGTCAACGAATTCTCGCAAAGTATCGCCCGGCTCGCCACCAATGGAAGTGGCACCGAGCCATATCGCGCCCACTAAGCAAATGCCCCCAATAAATCCAATAGCGATCGGGATTTTTTTCGTATTCACTTTTCCTTGGATGATTGCATCGGTCCCTAGTCCAGCCAACATAGCCATAAAAAGCGATGCAGGAAACATAAACTTTGCGGGTGAGCGAAAACTGTCGAACCCCGGTATGTGGTCGAAGAAAAATCCATAAATGGGCGTGTATGAACCCAGGGAGAGCACACAAAAGAACAGCAACAATGTTGCGGAATAACGGCGGAGAGATTTCGAACCGAAATAAACGCTCGATGCGACCAACACCAGGCCGCCGATTCCCATGAACGCTGTCGAATCCCAAAAAGCCCAACGTCCCCAGTACATCACATTCACGACGTTGCCGAAAAGGGCTGGCATCAGTAAGGTCAACAGGTTTTCGGGAGGATAAGAATAACTGGTAGCGAATTCATACGTGACACCAGCCGCGCGTATGCTTTCCGTAGCGGTATCCAATCCAGTCCACCATTGCACGCACGCGATCGAAGGTGGAAAAACAGCAAAAGGAACCAGGCGAATGAGGATACCAGTCCGGTTTTTCGTTCCGATCAATTTCGTGCAACAGTAAAAAAAGGCCGCCATGGCGGTCATGATCACCGACGGGGGATGCCCTACCAACATTTGCATGGCGGTTGCGCCAATTCCCACAAGCATCCATCCATTTGATCGTTTTTCAAAAATATGATCGATGGAAAGCAGAATGAGCGGTGCCCATGAAAATGCCTGGAGCATCGTAATATGGCCGGCCATTACACGGATAAAGCTCGCACCGCCATAGGCAAGCAAAACGCCTGACAGCACGGATGCGGTTGTACTGAGCCCTTGCTTTTTGGCCCATGCAAACATGAAAAAGCTCATGAGGAACACATGAAAAACGGTATCCAAATTCATTGCTCGTGCCAAGGGGAGGACCATGTACATCAAATTGGGCGGATAAAACATACCGGATTGAAACGCGCCGACGAAGGGGGTGCCAGAAAATATATGAGGGTTCCAGAGGGGCATGTTCCCTTTGGCGAGCTCACTGAATCCGAAATCTCTCATGCGTGAAAAATATTGTGAGCCGTCCCCAAACTGATGTGAAACGACCGTGCCTCCGCTCCGAAACGCGAGATCGCCGAACATCAACAGGGCGATAGCTGCCAATATAAAGACGGCATAAACGGGCCCTTTGCGTGATTCTATTTCGTCAGTGTGTGTGGAGTCGTTCATGTTGGAGATTTTTCAGAATTCCTAGAACCCAAGATACCTTTGTAGCCTACATAGACACAACAGACCAGGAAAAATAATACGCTCGCCAGCGAAATCCAGCGACCAATGGTGTACGAGTCAGGCGCATACTCCAGTAAGAAATGATGGCTACCGGCTTTTAAAGGTATTCCACGAAGCGTGAAATCGACCGGAATCACGTCATATCTTTCTTGGTCTGCTTTCGTTAACGGTACTGCACGCCAATTCTTACTGTACGAATCGGTCACTACCAAGAGTGTGTTTTGGTTGACCGAGATTTCGAGTTCGATCGAATCCGTTGTCTCAGATAGGACCCTTACCGTAGATTCCAGCTCCGCCTTGTCGTTCAATTCAGCCGGCCTTGGTGACGGTTCAGATTCCAGCAATATGCTCTTGGTCGAATCGAATAGATACTTTCCCGACTCGTCACGTCTCGCCATTTCGGTGAATATGGATTCTTGCGTAGGGTGCACGGAGTAATCGTTTGAAAAATAGAAACGTGGTAGACCGCCACCAATTTTCCAATACGCTGATGGCCCATTCCATTCACCAGAGTTAATGATGAAATATCGCATGCGCAATGCCAAAAATAAATTGATGCCCGGGTCGTTTTCGGACAGTGGAAATTCGTAATAGTTCGATTCGTGAATTGAGACGAGCATTGGATCCACGCCGGAGATGGCGATATCCCTCAAATTTGGATCAAACGTCCGTTGCCCGGCAGCGAAAACGACGAATTGGGCATATCGGTCGAGGATGACCGGATCGTATCCCCAGATGGCGTACTTACGAATGTCTACGGCGTGGTTTCGAGCAGCGTTATCTATTCCGGATACATCCATGATTCGGTAATCGCCGGGATCTTTTTCGTAGAGACTGTCGAAGTCAGGTCGATCGTGGGAGCCTAACTCGAATGCTGGCCGATGCAATCTCGCGAAGGCCAGAACTTCCAGCACGGCAACGACTGGAACCACGTAGATGGTCCACGATTTCGTTTTGAAAGGCCATAACGCGAAACATAACACGGCACATGTGATAGTAGCGACCAGAAAACTCACGAAGGCGACGCGGGCGACTTGAATATAGTATTGGTTTGGAAGAGGGGTACCCGCCAAGGAGACGAAAAATGTATCGTCCAACGCCGCTCGCTGATCGATGAAACTCCTTAACGTTTCTCCGGGTTCGTTGCCAATCGATGTCACGCTTAGCCAAAGGGTGCATAAAAGGCAGATTAGGCCCAACAATCCGGAACCTAAAGAAAATACTTTGGTGGTTACTTTTCCTTGTAGAATGGCATCAGCGCCGAGGCCGGCCAACATCGCAGCGAAAAGCGAAGCGGGAAACATGAATTTAGCTGGCGAACGGAAACTATCGAATCCCGGTATATAGTCGAAGAACCACGCGTAGATCGGAGTGTACGAGCCTAGAGCGAGAACCGTAAAGACAAACAGGAGAGTGCCCAAGTATCGCCTGAACGATTTCGATCCAAAGTAAACGCTGGCCGCGACCAAAGCCAACCCGCCAATGCCGATAAACGCGGTAGAATCCCAGAATGCCCATCGGCCCCAATACATTACGTGGACCATATTGCCGAATAGCGCGGGGGTGAAGAAGGTGAGTAGGTTTTCCGGTGGAAAAGAATAGGTGGTAGCAAATTTGTAACTGACGCCCGCCGCGCGCATGCTTTCTGTGGCAGTATCTAATCCGGTCCACAGTTGTACGCACGCCATCAACGGAGGCAGGATCCCATAAGGAATCAATCGGGCGATCACACCAAATTTTTCTTCCGATCCAACAAGACGAACGCAACAATAAAAAAACGCAGCCTTGGCGGTCATCAATACCGACGGCGGGTACCCGGCGAGAATCTGCATCGTCGTGGCGCCAATGCCAATGAGCATCCAACCATTCGAACGCTTTTCTACGACATGATCAATCGACAATAGGATAAGCGGAGCCCACGCTAACGTTTGGAGCATGGTAATGTGACCGGCCAAGACGCGAACGAAACTAGCGCCGCCGTAGGCCAAAATAATCCCTGCCACGAAGGAGGCACCCACACTTAGGCCTTGCTTCCTTGCCCATAAAAACATGAATAAGCTCATGAGGAATACGTGAAGAGCCGTATCCATATTCATCGCGTGGTCTAGTGGAAGTACCACGTAAATGAGATTTAGCGGATAAAACATTCCGGACTGAAACGCACCTACGAAAGGAGTTCCGGAAAAAACATGAGGGTTCCACAACGGCATGTTTCCTTTGGCCAGCTCGCTAAACCCGAAATCCCGCATGCGGGCGAAATAGTGAGAGCCGTCACTCAATCGATGAGATACAACAGCATCGCCGGTTTGAAAAAGTAAGTCCCCGAACATGACCAGCGCGATTAAAAAAAGCGCTAACACTGCGTAAGCATTTGTCCACGGAGCGTTTTCCAGGGCATCTGGTCCTTTTTCAGCCGATTGTTCGCTCACTGGCTGCGGCCCTCCGAAGGCTTCGGCCGTGCCATTCTTTTGTAGCTGACGGCTACGCAACAGAACAAAAAGGCGATTAGGCTTGCCAATGAAATCCAGCGCCCGATGGTATAGGATTTTGGGGCGTACTCGAGGATGAAATGATGAGACCCGGCGGCAAGCGGTATTCCGCGTAATGTATAGTCTACGGGCATTACTTCGTAACTCTCTTGGGAAGAACCACTCAAAGAAGCGACCTTCCAATTCTTACTATAGGAGTCCGTAATGACGAGGAGTGTGTTGTGATCGACTTGAATATCGAACTCGATTGAATCCGTGGATTCAGAAAGTACGTTGAGTGAGCTCACAAGTTTGTCGCCATTTTCTATTGCCGCCGGTTTTGGCGATGGTTCAGATTCAAGCAACACTTCCTGGTCGGGCTGGAATGTCTCTTTCTTCATTTCCCCAAGCAACGAATCCTTAGAGTCATGTACTGAGTACGCGTTGCTGAAATAGAAACGGGGCAGATCGCCTCCGACTTTCCAAAAACTGGCTGTACCGTCCCAATTCCCTGGATTGATGACGATGTAGCGGCATCGAAGCAGTCGAAAAAGATCCAGGTCGCCTTCGATTCCGCTTGAAGGAAACGTGTAGTTCCCGTCTTTGTGGATGGATATGGCTAGCGGGTCGCTGCCCCAGATAGCGAAATTCAGGAGTTCCTGATCAAGCGTTCTCTTGGCTCCGGCGAAAACTACAAATTGAGCGTACCGGTCCAAAATAACCGGGTCATATCCCCAGATGACATTCTTTCTCTTCTCCACGGCATAATTGCGTGTCGAATTGTCGATACCAAATACGTCCATGACACGGTAATCGCCGGGATCTTGGACGTACATTTGATCGAAATCTGGTCGACTGTTTTCACTCAAGTCGAATGTCGGGCGATGGATCCGCGCAAAAATTAAAATCTCGAGAACGGTGACAAACGGAATCGCGTAGACGGCCCAAGGTTTCTTCTTCGGTATCAGCATCACCGCGCACAAAAGGAAGCAGGTTGTCGCCGCGACTACGCAGCTCAAAAATGCCAAACGCGCGATCTGGACGTAATATTCTTTCGGGAGCGGCAGGCCGTCCATCGAGATAAAAAATGTATCGTAAAGGTTGTCCCGTTGATCGATATAATCTCGAAACTCTGTTTTTGGCTCGCTGCCCATGACAGAAAAAACGATCCAAACGCCGCCCGCTAAACAGGCGAATCCAACTACGGCAAAAAGAATGGGTATTTTCTTTGACGAAATTTTTTGTTGAAGGAGCGCGTCCACTCCCATTGCGGCCAGCATCGCGGCGAACAGTGAAGCTGGAAACATGAATTTTGATGGCGAACGAAAATTATCGAATCCCGGGAGGAATTCAAAAAGCCAACTATACACAGGCGTATTTGAGCCGAACGCGAGGAACACGAACGTGACGAGCATTGAGAAGGAAAATTTTCTTAGGGTTGAGGGACCGTAATACAGGCTCGATAAGATCAAAACCAATCCACCGATACCCACAAAAATTGTGGAATCCCAGAAAGCCCATCTGCCCCAATACATCACATGAATGCCGTTGCCGAAGAACGCGGGCATCAAAAGTGAAAGCAAACTTTCCGGGTGAAACGAAAACGTGGTCGCAAAATCATAGCTGACCCCTGCCGATCGCATACTTTCTTTTGCGGTATCGAAGCCAGTCCATAGTTGCACGCATGCCATGAGAGGAGGCCAAATGCAGAAAGCGGCGAGTCGTGTAACAATGCCTTTTCTTTTTTCGGATCGAAAATATTTCAGACAACAATACAGCCCGGCCGCGATAGCGGTCATGAAAGAGGAGGGAGGATAACCGGCCAATATCTGCAACGTCGTGGCACCAATGCCGATCAACATCCATCCATTCGAGCGTTTTTCAACGACGTGGTCAATCGAAAGAAGGATAAGTGGCGCCCAGGTAAAGGCTTCCAGCATCGTGATGTGACCCGCCATGACGCGCATAAAACTAGCCCCGCCGTACGCGAGTACGATACCGCCAACAAATGATGCGCCTGTGCTCAGACCCTGTTTTCTTGCCCACATAAACATGAAGACACTCATAAGAAAAATGTGGAGTGCGGCATCGACATTCATCGCATTGGCCAATGGAAGTACGAGGTAGACGACATTTGGCGGATAAAACATGCCCGATTGAAATGCTCCGACAAACGGAGTCCCCGAATAAATGTGCGGATTCCAAAGAGGCATATTGCCCTTGGCCAGTTCACTGAAACCGAAATCCCGCATCCGCGAAAAATACTGGGAACCATCACTGAGTCGGTGAGAACCTACTGTATCGCCCATCTGAAATATAAGGTCGCCAAACATCGCCAAAGCGATACAAAAAAATGCGAAAAAGGCCAAAGCGTTCCGGGAATTCCCGGGTTCCGCCGATGGGCTTGGCTGCGCTACGGTGTTCACGTACCTGTCTCAGGTGCTGGATTCGGACGTTTGCCTCGTCTGAACCCGACAACGGCACAACACAAGACATAGAAAGTGACACTGACCAACGATATCCAACGGCCTATCGTGTAAGATTCAGGCGCGTATTCCAACACAAAGTGATGATCGCCGGCCGCCAATGGAATGCCCCGAATCGCGTAATCTACCGGCATCACGTTGTAGGTATCTTGAACAGAGTCCCCTAAGCTCTTTACGTGCCAATTTTTGCTGTAGGAATCTGTCACGATTAAAATCGTGTTATGGTCCGCCGAGATTTTCATTTCGACAGAATCAGTCGTTTCGGACAAAATGTCGATAGACGAAATAAGCTTCGCGCCATTAGCCATTTCGGCTGGTTTCGGAGAAGGTTCAGATTCCAAAAGAATTCTTTCCTTAGGATCGAAGGCAAACTCTCCGTTTTCGTCCAGTCTTCCCATTTCTTCAAAAATCGAATCTTTTGTCGGATGAACCGAGTAGGTATTGGAAAAATAAAAACGTGGAAAATAGGTGCCCAATTGCCAATAGGCTGATAGACCGTTCCATTCTCCCGGGTTGATGATAATGTATCTGCACCGGAGCAATTCAAAAAGGGCCTTTTCGCCTCTTACATCGTCCTTCGCTCCCTTCGCGTCGAGTGCATACTTGTCCAGCTTGTGAAACGCCTCGGTGAGCGGATCATTTCCCCAAATAGCTGATTCCAACATGATGGGCTCGAAAATTCGGCTGCCACCGGCGAAAACCACGAATTGAGCGTACCGATCCAGAATCACAGGGTCATAGCCCCAAATAGCGTATTTCCTTTTCCCCACGACAAAATTTCGCGTCGCATTACTAACTCCTGCGACATCCATAATGCGGAATTCTCCGGCATCCCTCTCGTATAAGGCATCGATATCTGGACGGTCATTGATGGATAGGTCAAATGTCGCCCGATGGACGCGTGCGAAGGTTAGTACCTCAATTACGGTCACAATCGGAATGGCGTAGATGACCCATTTTTGCGACCTCGAACCCCATAACGCGATGCCCAATATCAGGCAGGTGAATGTTGCGATCGCACAGCTCACAAAAGCGACGCGTCCGATTTCAACGTACATGTGCGGAGGGAGGGGAAGCCCCTCGAAAGACATGAAGTAGGTATCATCGAGGGGTTCACGTCCGTCGATGAGTTGTCTCAACCATTCGCCCGGCTCTCCAGCGATGGCGACTAAACCAAGCCAAACCGTGCCAGCTAAACTCAGTGTTCCAACGGATCCCAAGGCAATCAAAAGAGGTTTCGTTTTGAGTTTGCCTTGAATGGCGGCGTCCATTCCAATACCGACCAGCATGGCACCAAACAACGACGCTGGAAACATGAATTTTGACGGTGAACGAAAATTATTGAACCCGGGAAGTTCGAACATCCAACTCAGAAGTGGAACATAAGAACCCAATGCAAGAACCGTATAAAAAAAGAACAACGTGAACGAAAATCGACGAATGGATTTCGAGCCATAAAATAAACTGGAGGCCATCAATACCAAACCGCCGATGCCTATGAAAACGGTCGCGTCCCAAAATGCCCATCGGCCCCAATACAACGCGTGCATGGAATTGCCGAAAAGAGCAGGGGTGAAAAAGGTAAGTAAATGCTCCGGATGAAACGAAAAGGACGTCGCAAACTCGACGTCTACACCGCCGGAACGCATACTTTCCGATGCGGTATCCCATCCGGTCCACAATTGGACGCACGCCATCAGCGGAGGAAGGATACCGTAAGGGATGAGTCGCACTAAAATACCCACTCGATGTTCCGCGGAAACCAATCGAATGGCACTGTACAAGGCGGCAGCAGTAGCAGTCATGAACAAGGACTGCGGATGGCCCGCAAGAATCTGCATGGTTGTCGCACCAATACCAATGAGCATCCAACCATTCGAACGGCGCTCAACAATATGATCGATGGAAAGAAGAATCAGGGGAGCCCATGATAAGGCTTGAAGCATTGTGATGTGGCCGGCCATGACGCGAACAAAACCGGCGCCTCCGTATGCGAGAATGATTCCGGCGACTAATGAAGCACCCCAACTAAGCCCGCGTTTCCTGGCCCACAAATACATGAAAAAACTCATGAGGAATACATGGATGGCTGAATCGCTACTCATTGCGTTAGGAAACGGGAGCGCGATGTAAATTAGGTTAGGGGGATAGAACATCCCGGATTGAAAAGCCCCCACGAAGGGAGTGCCCGAATAAATATGAGGGTTCCAGAGTGGCATATTGCCTTTCGCCAACTCGCTGAAACCGAAATCGCGCATGCGTGAGAAGTATAGGGATCCATCACTTAATTGATGCGATATGACCGTGTCGCCGATTTGGAAGATGAGGTCGCCAAACATTACAAGGGCAACACCTAGAAAGGCCATCGCGACATACGCAGACACGAAGCGAGGTTCCGAGAGTGTCGCTTGCTCATTTGCTTGGCTCATATTTTGATTCCGGCGCGCCCGAACAAAAAAATTTTCCGATACGCTATTTTTTGGATGTCTTTTTCCACGCATATTGTGAACTGAGCGAATAATTCCAAACTGCGCCGACACCGGCTCCCAGCAGACCCGAAATCCAAACGGGCACACCTTCATTGAATAAATAGGTTGCCACCATGATATTTATAAGGGCCCCACTCGAGCAACTCAAATAGAACACGATCAAACCTCGAACGTTGTCTGTACCCTTATTTCGCCGGTCTGCATACGTAAACATATTGTTGAAAAAATAGTTTGCCGTCATCGCGGTTAGGACGGCGAGACTTTGCGCTTGTACAAATGGAGTTTTCAACCAATAGAACATGCCGAATAGAATGGCCAAATGAAACAGCGCGCCCACCAGGCCCATCATCACGAAGAATATGAACCGAATGGGGATGTATTTCCCAATAGTTTTTTCGCCCAGCATCAAGAGGTATTCCCAAAGTACCACCGAATCCAGCTTGCTTTCGCCGTGTTGGCGTGCGCGCATGTCGTACGGTACTTCATCAAATTTTACGTCTCTCTTAGAGGTCGCGATAACATCGAGAAGGATTTTGAATCCCTTACCCGAGAGGTCATGGACGACTTCGTAGAAAAACTCGCGTTTCAACATGAAAAAGCCACTCATGGGATCTGTGGTCTTGACGCCTAGCATGGAACTGCCAAGCCAAGTAGCGAACTTACTCATTTTTACTCGAAAGGCTGGCAAATCACCGGTGGATCCGCCCTGAGTAAATCGGCTGCCAATCACGAGGTCTAAGCCGTCGGACTTCAATTTTTCCAACATAAGGGGAAGGATTGATTCGTCATGCTGCATATCTGCGTCAATAACGGCTACGAACGGGGCTGACGATGAACACATCCCTTCGATACACGCGGACGATAGGCCCCGCCTTCCGACGCGTTTGAGGCACCTGACATTGGGATAGTCTCGATTCATGGCAAAGGCTTTTTCGGCGGTGCCATCGGAACTGTCATCGTCGACGACAACCATCTCCCAATCGACGGTGGACAGTGCGTCCTCGATCAGGTGATACAACTCTTCGATATTATCGCGTTCATTGAATGTGGGTACGATTACGGTTAATTCAGGCGGTGTCATATACACATCATTCCGGTTTTGTACCTTCACCTAACAAAAGAAACCCCAAGGCTGGTTGAAGGAAAAAATTTTCGATGGGCTGAACCCAATTTCCCAGTTTCCATGAGATGGACGCAGTAAAGGGAGCCAAACCTTGAAATGTAGACGCTTTTGGATTGTGAAATCCGCAGGTCGTTAGTAGATTCCGTAGACGACCACGATGGAAAAAAGTGATATGTTGATCTTCGTAGCTTACTTCAGCGACGCGGTTCACGATTTTTTCCAGAATCGGCCATCCGCTTCGGTAGTTCGGAGTGGTCATAATGATCTTGCCGCTAGGTCGCAAGACCCGCTTCACTTCCCCAAGCAATTGTTCGATTTCGGTCATTTCCAAATGCTCGATCAATTCAATCAACGTCACGACTTGGAATGAATCGTCGTCGAAAGGGAGAGAACCGGGCTCCATCAATTGAAACTGATGATGTTCCGTTCCGTAGTGTTTTTGTGCATAGTCAATTTGAGGCTCGGCAATGTCCACGCCCAATGAAGATCGATCAGACGGGAGCGTCCCAACGAAGGTACCCGGACCACTCGCAATGTCCAGATGGGAACTGTAGTTCGGCGGCATGTGATTGTGTACATGGTCGAATTTCAGATGATGCCATTTACTTTGGCTGCCCTGTCTGCGGTGGTAGACGCGGTCATAGTAGCCGGAATCAATCGAATCATAGTTGTAATCTGTAGAAACCGTTTCGTCCATGGTCTGCACTTCAAGGCTGGTGTCATTATCGCGACACGTTATGTCCAGTATTATCCCATTTGAGTTGGATGAACTCAAAGTGTCGAGGAGTGTATCAGGCTTTCTTTCTGCCTTGAAAAATGAGTTCACCGCGGCAGATATAATCGTGATCCAACACTTCGACGCCTCGTTCTATCATCGCACCCGAAAGGGTTTTATACGTGTAATGTGTGACATGTTCATCAGCATACGCGTCGGGTTTAACTTTTCCATAGAGCCATTCAATCCATACCCACTCCCAACGGTCGTAGTCGGGCGTCCCCAGGACCAATATGCCCCCGGGCTTCAGAATTCGGACGATTTCGTCGACGTGGACACCATTTTCCTCTGGAATATGTTCAATGACTTCTGAACTGATCACACAATCGAATTGCTCGTCATCAAACGGCAACTTCATTCCATCGCCTCGTACGAGAAACTTGTTGGTGCGACGCATGTAGGCTAACTTGTCATGACGTAAATCTACGCCAACGGCGTTAGGTAAGTCGGCAAGTATGTGGCTGCTGCCACATCCGATATCGCAAATCGAACCTTCTTTGTCCGTGAACCGCATAATGATGTTGTATCGTTTACGTTGCCAGTATCGTTGGAGTGGAATCCTGCTATTGTGAGCACGCCAATCATAATCCGGAAAGTTTACCGAGTTGCGTACCTTCCACACTTTGCGAAAGAGGCGGAGATAATCCATCCCGAACGAAAAGACTCTTGCCTTCGAAATACCTTCCTCACGGTTTTGATAATGAAATGGTACTTCATTAATCAATAAGCCTTGAGCATGGGCTTTGAGCAAGATTTCAACCAAAATCACGAAATTGTCGGTGAATTCCAGATCCAATTTCGAAAACATGTGTTTGTTGTATAGCCGAAAACCACTGGACATATCCAAGACTTTGATGTCCAAACCAATGCGAAAAAACGCGTTCAAGATTTTACTTAGTTGCAGGCGAGTCCACGGTTGGTCTGCTTTCCCTCCAGCAACATATCGGGAGGCGATATTAATTTCGGCGTCTTTGCGTTTTGCCCACAATGACTCAACTACTTGAGTCGGATGACTCAGATCTGCGTCCATAGTCAAGACGTATCGCCCGGCGGCATCCGATATGCCCCGCAATATTGCTGCAGCGTAGCCCTTTTTCTCTTCCCCTACGTAGATCGCTTCGAATTCATTTACGATTTCAGGCGTGCCATCTTGCGACATCCCATCGATGACCAAGACTTCCCAAGTAACATTCATGGATTCGAGGGCTTCTATCAGATTTGGAAGAAGCTTTTTTAGATTGGGTCCTTCATTCAATGTTGGAATTACGACAGAAAGATCGAGAGTGCTCTCGCTAATTTGAATCTTCATCCTTGGAACCACACTCCCGACAGCCACACTTCTAGAAAAAGTAAAACGGCATAATCATTGTACAAGCCTACTCTCACCAATGTGAGAATAGAACGTTATACCATATGAATAAGGACGGGATCTATGAGATGCCTAAGCGGAAATGGAGGGATGGCCTACTTCAACGCGATTTCTACCGTTTAGTTTCGCTATATATAGTGCTTCGTCGGCAACGGCAATCATTTTTTCTACAGTAATGGCATCGGATGGTATTTCAGAGAAGAGGCCAATACTGATGCTGCACGGGAGTGTTTCTGCATCAATTTCCAAAGGCGATTCCGCTATTGCGTCACAAACCCGTTGTGCGACGACCAGCCCACCGTCTTGGTCAGTATTTGGTAGTATTAGCGTGAATTCTTCACCACCGTAGCGACCCAGAATGTCATACGGGCGTAAACATTCGGTCATTCGCGCCGCGATCTGCTTCAATACGTCGTCACCGGCCTGGTGGCCAAAGTTGTCGTTGATGGATTTGAATTTGTCAATATCACACATGAGTACTGTGGTCGTAGATTGCTCCCGCTCGGCACGATTGAATTCCTCGTGTGCTTTATTCATCAGCGCGGCACGATTCCAAATGCCTGTCAAAAAATCCCTGGTAGCTTGAATACGCAATTCTTCCTGCGCGGCCAATAATTTTTCCTGAAGTTCGATAATACGTCGCCCCGCCCGTAAACATACCTGCAATTCATGCATGTCGACCGGTTTAGCGATGTAGTCGTCTGCCCCCGACTCCATTCCTTTGAGTAGGTCTTCCTTTTCATCCTTTGACGTCAACAATAAGATGAACGTATACATTTCGGAGTTCTGTTTTCGTATGGCCTCGCATATTTCCGGCCCTGTCTTCCCCGGCATCATCCAATCCAGAATCGCTATGGAGGGCGGATTCTCACCAGTCAATATATCCAATGCATCAGAACCGTTGTCACAGGACACGATTTCGTAGTCCCACTTTTCCAACGACAATTGGAGTATGGACAAATCAAGAGGATTGTCATCTGCAATCAAGATTTGCAATGTTCGAGTTCCTCCTTGAGAAATTCAGACACCCTTCCGTATTCGGCAATAAATAGATTGTAGGTGTCCTGAGCTTTATCTAAACTATCGTTTCGGCCCATTCCTTCCAATGTCGAGGCCAAATCTTTCAAGTTGTTTGCACCAATCTGGCCTGCTCCGCCTTTGATTCGATGCGCGGAAGTTTCGATTCCTTCCGAATTGCCACTCGTCACCGCTTCAGACAAAATCTTGCTGTGGTTGTCTGCATCGTTCAAGAACAGGTTGATGAGTTTTTCAAATATGGCATAATCTCCGGCGGAAAGTTCTTTCAGCCGACTCAAATCCGCGGGTGCGTCTTCGGGTTCAACAACGGCAACGGTTTCAATAGATTCAGATTTTTCATTAATCACTTGTTCGACAATATTTTCGCTCGCGTCATTCGCCATGCTAGGACTATTTCTCGTCCACTTATCCAAGATTTTTCGGAGCAATTCGATTTCAATCGGTTTCGTGATGTAGTCGTCCATTCCTGAAGCGATACATTTTTCGCGGTCCCCTTTCATCGCGTGGGCAGTCATTGCGATGATGGGAATGTGGGGCCCCATATCCTGTTCTAACGCACGAATGTTTTGTGTGGCTTCAAATCCGCCCATCACAGGCATTTGTACATCCATCAAGATTAAATCGAATTCGCCGGTCTGAAAGTGTTCGAGCGCTTCTTTTCCATTATTTACGATTGTGAGAGGGTATCCGAATTTTTCGATGGTACGGCGTGCTACTTCCTGGTTCATCGGATTGTCTTCAGCCAGGAGCAGGCGAGCGGTCTTTTTCGTATTCAAAGGCATCATGTATTCGGTAATAATGGCCGGTTTGGTGGAAACTTCCAAGTAATCCTGTGCTCCCAAGACGGCGATCATACAGTCGTACAAATTGGATTGTTTGATCGGTTTGCTGAGATATCCTTCGAAACCGATCCCTTCTAGACGCTTAATGTCACCTGCTGAACCCATAGAGGTGAGCATGATGAGGGACGTGTCTTTCAAGTTTGGATGAGATTTTACCTCTCTCCCGAGGGTTTCCCCGTCCTGCTTTGGCATATTCATGTCCAATATTGCCAAATCAAAAGCATCATCGGTATCGAATGCGGTGGTTAACTTTTGGAGGGCTTCGGAACCGTTCTCGGCTTCCGCGTATCTTATATTCCAGGATTCCATATGCAATCGCAGGATCTGTCTGTTGGTCGCATTATCATCGACAATCAACACCCGTTGTGTACGAACATCTACAGGGAGAATAACCATTTCTTCCATCGGGTTCGCTTGTTTAATAAACGAAGCAGTAAACCAGAATGTCGAACCTCGATTGGGTTCACTCGATACGCCAATTTCACCATCCATCATTTCCACTAAACGTTTGGAAATTGTCAGACCCAATCCGGTACCACCATACTGGCGGGTCACGGTTGAATCGGCTTGTGAAAACGCGTCAAATAATTGGGGTAGCTTGTCTTCAGGGATACCGATTCCGGTATCCGTAATCGCGAAATTCAACGTTGCATTGTCGTCCGATTGAGAGTCCAACGCAACGTGGACAACGACCTCGCCATCGTCGGTAAATTTAATCGCGTTGCCCACCAAATTGATGAGGATTTGTCGAATCCGTACCGGATCGCCCTTGAGCATAGCGGGCACTCCGCCGTGCATGACGCATGCCAGTTCGATACGTTTTTCGTGCGCCTTGACGTGCAACGTGTCGATCACTTCTTCAATTGTCGTACGTAAATTGAAATCGATTGATTCCAATTCCAACTTACCTACCTCAATTTTGGAGAAGTCCAGAATGTCGTTGATAATATTCATCAAATGATTCGCCGCGGTCTGGACGGACTTGGCGAATTCGATTTGCTCATCATCAAGCGAAGTTTCATTCAAGAAACCGATAAATCCCAATACGGCATTCATTGGCGTCCGGATCTCGTGGCTCATATTTGCGAGGAATTCACTCTTGGCCACATTGGCGGCCTGTGCTTCGATGGCCATTGTATTCGCGCGCTCGATCGCGTGTTCAAGATTTCGGTTAGTGGATTCCAGTTCTTTATTGTAGGAGTCGATTTTTTTCTCGCCACGTACGCGTTCCCGGATTTCTTCCACCAATTCGTTCGTACGCTCCGATACGCGGAGTTCAAGTCCGTCATGGGCTTTTTGTAATTGTTCGTGCTGTTCACCGATCTTATCCAACATTCGATTGAATTGATCGGTCAATTGGCCCAATTCGTCGTTGGCATATTTGACTGCGCGCACAGAATAATTCTGATCATCCGAAACCATTTCGGCCGTCTTGGCCAATTGGATCAACGGTTTCGAAATTACTCGTTGCATTAAATTTACGAGAATGAAAGAAATGACGAATGAAAACATGACAAAGAGAACCGCGTTCGTGGATATCGTCTTCAATCGGGCCATTCGGGCCGGCCCAATATCCGCTTCTATTCTTACTTCGCCAATCACTTCACCCAAACGAATTATGGGCATTGTGATCAGTACGATATCCGAGCCCCTGTCGGATGTATCGGAGGATGATTTTACATCGTTGCGCCGATAGGCTGAAAAAACGGTATTTTGGTGTTCTTTCGAATAGATTTCAGCGGAGAGAATATTCGGGTCACTCTTTTGTTCGTATAATTTTTCGTACGCGCTTTCAGGTTGGTCGAACCAAACAGCGGCTTGGGTTGTCACCGCGAGGAGACGAGCTCGCGCGTCGAGATCTTTCTCTACAATTTTTTTGAAATCCTGATAATCAGTGATGATGAAGGAAGCCGAGACTAAGGAAATTGAAATCGCGCTGATACAAAGAGTCAATAACATCAACTTTTGTTTAAACGGCATGTCCTTAAGATTAAACATCGAATATTCCTGGCTCGTGCACAAAAACTAGGCAGGCCATACTGATCGAGACGAGCTTCCCCAAACCCCGATCCCCCCAAACACTGAGTGTTTTCCAAAATACTGGAAAATACCTTCTTACAAAATTTCTCGTACTTCTAATGATTATACCTGATAATTTCAGAAATCGAGAACTCTAAGCCCAATTAAAATCATTACTTATGGCCCACTGAGCAGATGCGCAAATCAAATGTTAATGCGGAGTATGCGGGACAGAATGCAATGATAAAAAATAACTATTTTGGAAATAGTTAACTTCGACTCAATCTTTTGGTTTGTACACCGGGTCGTAATCTTCAGGGTGTTTCGCGGCGTATTGCCCGTAATGAGCTTGCAAAAAGGTTAAGTCTGCTTTCATATCGTCCGTTGTTCGAAACGTTTCGCCCAATCCGCAACGCTTTTCGACGTAATCGATAAAACTGAGCACGATCGGTATTTGACCTTCCTTCGCTATGTGGTAGAAGCCGGTTTTCCAGCGGGGGACGCGTTTTCTCGTGCCTTCCGGCGCTATGAGTAGCCACAGATCTTTTGCTTCATTGAATACATCGACCATTTGATCGACAACGTTATTTGTCTTGCTTCTATCTATGGGGATGCCGCCTAACCATTTGGCCACCCACCCTATAGGCCCTCTAAAAAGCTGCTGTTTCCCCATCCAATAGATGTTAAGGTTGAGTTTTGAAGCAATTGCCACGATGATGACGAAATCCCAATTGCTTGTGTGGGGAACTCCCAAGACGATGCATTTGTTATCGCCTGTAGACCGTTCGCCCACGCATTCCCACCCGAATACCCAAAGATACGTGATACTGAACCAGCGAAAAAGAGTTCGGATGACGGGAGTTCGAAATAAGGTCATTGTCATAAATGGCAATCGGGTTCAGGCGAAATGAGGTCGTATCATATCACGATTGGAAGTATGGACCGCAAAGAAAACGGGCATACACCAAAAGGTGCATGCCCGTTCGTAATCAATTTAGAGATGCTTATTGACCGTTGATGAAGTCAGCAATCATTTGTGCTTCTTCAAGGTCGATACCACCGTCAGCGTTGGCGTCAACCATACCGAAAGCAGCAGCCAATTCTTCAGGTGCTTCATCCATTTCGATTTTGCCGTCACTATTGGCGTCCATCTGAGACATGATTTGCTCAGCCGTTACGCCAGCAGGAGCTGCTTCTTCTTCGGGAAGAAGTGCTTTGATGGAATCAGGCAATGCAAATGTTTCTTCGGGAACGTCCACGTTGATTTCAATCGATGCGAATGTCATTTCAACAGTCATTCCACCAGCGATTTCCATTTTGTGAGCAGCTTTTACACCACCACCGATGTCTTTATAGTCGCTGTAAACCGTAGTTGCAGGAGAACCATCAAGGCCCATGCCGTCAGATTTAACCAACAGGCCGGAGTCTGCATTGAAATACATGGTGGACTCAGCACCAGTACCTTTAGCAACCAACTTGATTTTGTGGCTACCGTCTTCTTCGCCATCATAGTCTGCGGAGTCGTAGTATTTGCTCCAATTCAGCAGAGGCTCAAACTCGGCTTGTTGACGAATCTGTCCAGCAGCGTCGCCTTCAAGAATGCTGTCGCCTTCCATGAAGTGCAACTGCCATACAGTATCACCAGTGATACCCTGAGTCACTTCACCCATTCCTTCAATGCTGATACGGTTTTTGAAGTTCGGGGGTGCATTGTACATTTCAAGTCCAGCAGCCATTCCCATGTCTACCAAATTGAATTCACCTTTACGAACTTGCGATTTCTGTGCGCTGATAGCGTCTTTTCCACCAGTAGCTTCGATGTACTTATCGATGACTTCTTGAGCAGAGGGTGCTGCCATTGCCATTCCGGCAGGCAACATCGTTGCAATGGCGCCCATCGCAACAACTGTTTTTACACTTTTGAATAAATCCAACACGGTTAATCTCCTATAGTTACCGTACTTTTCCAAGCATGAATGCAAACAAGTACTATAGTAAACACCGGAACGAAAATCCAGTTTCATTTAAATAAAAATTAGGGGAATCTCAAAACGCCGAAAATGTGACCGAAACGGAACGAATATGCGGAGTTTACGGGCGAAAGCTCATTTTTTCGAGAGGGAAATATCATTCAAAAACAACAAATGGAAATTTTCACGCGGGCTTTTCGGTGTGTAATTGGAACTCTCGTTGGCTGAACGTGGGGCCTCGCCGCAACGAGTCGGAAATTGACGTTGACTATCCAAATTAATACGCATACTCCTGTTCAATGTGATAGTCTTATGCGCTTTTAGAAAGAAAAAACATGTCCGAATCACCCAAAAAAGAAGAATCGCCCTGGGAAGGGTTTCGCGAAGTTGCCACAATGGCCTGGCCGGTAATGCTAGGTGCGCTTTCCTTCGTTATGATGGACTTCGTCGACAAAATATTTGTTTCCCGACTCGGAAAAGACCATCTGGCCGCGATTGGATCAGCTGGCATCTGGGCTTACACGCTTGGGGTCTTTTTTGTCGGGATCGCAGGGTGTGTCAGCACGTTTGCGTCCCAAAGCATCGGGAAAGGGAAAGAGCAAAACGCCGCACGGTATACCTGGCAAGGTATTCACGTCTCAATGGTATCCGGCCTGCTCGTGCTGATTTTGTGGCCGCTGGCTACACCTATTTTCACCTCGATGGGTCATACAGCGACGGTGACTCGTCTTGAGATCGACTATTTTCAGATAAGGCTCCTCGGATTTATCTTTTTTGCATGGCAAGCCGCCTTAAATGGATTTTTCATGTCGATTCATCGCCAGAAGATTCCAATGGCTGTTGCAATAGTCGCAAATATAAGCAATATTTTTCTCGATTATGCACTCGTGTTTGGTAAATTCGGATTCCCAAACCTTGGAATAGAAGGTGCTGCCATCGCGACCGTTTCGTCCGCAGTTCTTCAAGTCATATTGTTGCAATGGATTTTCCTCAACAATGAAATGCATGGAAAATACGTCACACGAACCACGTATCGTTTGGATTGGAGAAAGTTCAAAGAGTTATTCGATATCGGTTGGCCATCTGGGTTGTCCCAGTTTCTCGACGTGGCGAGTTGGGCGGTTTTCACGAGTTTCATCGTTGGTCGCTTTGGAACTGGACAATTGGCCGCGAATACGGCCGCTATCAATTTTATGCATCTGGCGTTTATTCCCGCGATTGCGTTGAACCAGGCGACCGCGCCGATTGTCGGGCGATGGATCGGATGTGGGGATATCGCTACCGCCAAAGCGCGGGCATACACGGCGATGAAAATCGGGATCGTGATCATGATTACAATCGGAACCACGTCAGCGGTACTTGGCCCACAATTAATGACCGTTTTTATCGACGCGACGGATGTTGACGTGATTCGAATGGGGCACGTTTTGTTGATTTGCGCCGCGGTGTTTGCAGGTTTCGATGCGGTCAATATTGTGCTTTCTGGAGCATTGCGGGGAGCCGGAGACACCAAATGGATGATGATTTGTATGTTCATCGGGTCTTATTTTGTGAGTTTGCCGTTGGCTTGGCTTTTTGGTATCAAATTTGGACTCGAGGCCATTGGCGCGTGGATTGGGGCGACCATCTACATTATTCTCCTTAGCGGTGTGTTTTTCTGGCGTTTTCATGGGGAAAAATGGCGGCATATTAATATCTTCTCCGACGAAACTATTTCTGAGCCCGGTTATGATGCAGTGGACGAGCCCCTTCTTGGGGAATCCAACAACGCCATTGAAGCGAACATGCCGTTCCCGGATTAAGCGTGACTCTCGGAAAAGCCTTTCGTCATTGTGATAGGAGGCTTTTATATGCTATGCTTCCACGATTTTATTTCACAGGAACCGTTTGTCTGTGGCCATACCGGGTGCCCCCTCGAGGGGTCGTATGGTCTGCGGTTCTCAGGCAACAACCCGATATTGGAGAACCAAAATGGCAAAGATTAGTATGAAACAACTCTTGGAGTGCGGAATTCATTTCGGACACCAAACCCGTCGCTGGAACCCAAAAATGGGACGTTACATTTTCGGCGAACGTCACGGCATTTACATCATTGACCTTCAAAAGACGATGCGTCAAATGCAGCAAGCGTACAAAGCCGTTCGCGATATTGCGGCGGAAGGCGGCAACGTTCTTTTCGTAGGTACGAAGAAGCAAGCGAGTGATGCGATCAAAGAACACGCGACGCGCTGCAATATGTTCTATATTAATAACCGCTGGTTGGGCGGTACGTTAACCAACTGGCAAACGATTCAAAAGAGTATTGACCGCATGAGCTACTTCCAGGAACTCGAATCTTCCGGGAAGGTCGAGTCTTACACGAAAAAAGAAGCCATCGTGATGCGTAAGAAACGCGAAAAGCTGGAAAACAACCTGGCAGGCGTACAGTCCATGGGTGGTGTTCCGCAAGCCATGTTCGTTGTGGATTCCTTCCGTGAAGACATTGCGATTCGCGAAGCCACGCGTTTGGGCATTAAGACGATAGCTATCTGTGACACGAACAGTGATCCGGATGTTGTCGATATCCCAATTCCCGGGAACGACGATGCAATCCGTGCGATTGATTTATTCTGCGGAATTATCGCAGATGCAGTAGTCGACGGCCGTATGCGTTATGAAAAGAAACAGGCGGAAGAAGCTGCTAAAGCGGGTAAGGGCGGAGATAAGACGGTCCAATCCAGTAAATTGGCGAAGCAGCAAGCTAAAGTGATTGATGCGGAAACTGGTGAAGAATCAGTTGAAGAAGTGGAAGCAGCTGCAGAAACGCCAGCTCCTGAAGCGGAAGTCGTAGAAGCGGCCGCTGACGACGCGTCGGAATAGTCAAACCCTATTTAGAGATAAATTGAGAACGGGCGAGGTACGCCCACGAACCATTCAAACGAAGAGACAAGGGAGTCATTACCCGATGGCTATAACAGCAAAAGATGTAAAAGATCTGCGCGAAAAAACCGGCGCAGGAATGATGGATTGTAAAAAAGCTCTGGGCGCAACCGACGGCGATTTTGATGCCGCGATTACATGGTTGCGTGAAAAAGGTATGGCTAGTGCCGAGAAGCGTGCAGGCAAGACTGCCAGCGAAGGTGCAGTAGCATCGTACATTCACATGGGCGGAAAAATGGGCGTGTTGGTTGAGATCAATTGCGAAACAGATTTTGTGGCGAAGGGCGATAGCTTCCAAAATTTCTGCAAAGATATCTGTTTGCAGATTTGTTCCGCTTCACCGCGTTGGATTCGTCGGGAAGAAGTTCCTGCAGAAGTGATCGAAGAAGAAAAGAACGTATACATCGCGCAGATGGCCGATAGTGGCAAGCCGGAAAACATTCTTGAGAAAATCGCCGTAGGCAAACTGAACAAATTTTACGAAGAAAATTGTTTGATGGAACAAGGCTTTGTGAAAGAACCAAAAACAACTATCGAAGATCTTGCGAAAGAATTGAGTGGTTCTATTGGCGAAAAGATTGAAATCAGACGATTTGAACGGTATGTTCTGGGTGAAGGAATCGAAAAAGAAGAGGTTGATTTTGCTGACGAAGTAGCCCAGGCAGTCCAAGAATCTAAATAAAGGAAGAAGATTTGAGCAAACCGGTTTACAAGCGAATCCTGCTGAAACTCAGCGGCGAAGCTCTGCAGGGCGACGATGACGGCGGTATCAATTTTGATACAGTCGGTCGGATCTGCGAAGAGATTCAGGAAGTTGTAGATCAGGGCGTTCAAGTTGGATTGGTTGTCGGCGGAGGGAATATCTTCCGCGGGTCAATCGGTGTCAATTCAGGGTTGGACAAACCAACCGGCGACTACATGGGTATGCTGGCGACGATGATCAATGCTTTAGCTTTACAGGCGGGCCTCGAATCTCGCGGCGTTTCGTCGAGAGTGTTGACGGCCATCGAGATGCGGCCTGTGGCCGAACCCTATATCCGACGAAGAGCGGTCCGGCATCTGGATAAAGGGCGTGTGGTGATATTCGGCGCAGGTACGGGAAATCCATTTTTCACGACGGATACTGCGGCCGCATTGCGGGCGAGTGAAATCGGCGCGGAAATTTTGATGAAGGCGACCAAAGTCGACGGCATCTATGACAAAGATCCTGCGATTCATGACGATGCGGTTCGGTTCGAAGAACTGAACTATACTCATGTCCTCTCAAAAAATCTTGCCGTAATGGATGCGACGGCCATTTCCTTGTGCCGCGAAAACAAATTGCCGATATTGGTATTTGATTTAACGGCCCCTGGAAACATAATGAAGTCATTGCATGGTGAAACCACAGGAACCATTGTACAAGGAGATTAGAGTATGGACGAAGATGAAATTTTAATGGAAGCAGAAGACAAAATGGAAAAAAGTCTCGTGGCGTTCCAGCAAGAGATTCTTCATATCCGTACCGGCCGTGCATCGGTTGGCTTGATTGAACACCTTCAAGTCGAAGCCTATGGCTCCAAAATGCCGCTGAATCAGATGGCCAAATTGAGCGCTCCCGAAGCACGCCTGTTAACCGTTCAGCCGTTTGATAAGACGCAAATCGCCGTTATCGAAAAAGCCATCCAAAGTTCTGGTCTGGAATTGAATCCAGCGAACGACGGGACGTTGATCCGAATCCCTATGCCGGAGTTGAGTGAAGAACGCCGTCGTGACTACGTGAAGTTAGTCGGGAAACTGGTGGAAGACGCTCGTGTCTCTATCCGCAACGTTCGACGCCACGAAATGGATAACGTGAAGAAGCTGCAAAAAGATGGGGATTTGCCGGAAGATGACGCCCACCGGGTATCGGATTCGATCCAGAAACTGACCGACCAATTCATCGCCAAAGTAGAGGCTGCATTCAAGGCTAAAGAAGCCGATATCATGGAAGTATAATTTCGTGCAACTTTGACGATTGAGAACTGATAGTATGAAGCCGCGACAGGTGCGTTGTACCTTCGCGGTTTTGTTTTATCTGGAATTGAACAATGAATGAACCCGCAATCAAATCCGAAATAGATCCGAAACGCATTCCGCGACATGTCGCTATCATTATGGACGGAAACGGTCGTTGGGCGAAAAAAAAAGGATTGTCTCGAATCAAAGGGCATGAGGCCGGGGCGACGAGCGTTCGCGCTGTTACGGAAGCGAGCCGTGAATTGGGCGAAATTAAGTCATTGACGTTATATGCTTTTTCCACGGAAAATTGGCGACGAACGAAAACAGAAGTTTCTGCTTTATTTCGGTTATTGAGTCGTTACATCAAGTTGGAGCTGGATAACCTTCATGCCGAAGGGATTCGCGTGAACATCATCGGACGAAAATCGGAATTGCCCAAGAAATTGCAACAGGAAATCGCCGAAAGCGAAGCCCATACCCAGGGTAATACTTCGATGGATCTCAATATCGCTGTGAATTATGGTGGACGGACTGAATTGGTCGATGTATGTCGCTCTATTGTCGAGGACGTGGAGTCCGGCGTGCTTCGCAAAAAAAATATTGATGAAAAGGCGATCAACGAGAGACTCTACTATTCTGATGGGCATGATTTGGATTTGATGATTCGGACGAGCGGCGAGATGCGAATTAGTAATTTTATGCTTTGGCAATTATCGTACGCGGAAATTATTGCCACGAAAACGTTGTGGCCGGATTTTCGAAAACGCCATTTCTACCAAGCGATTGTTGATTACCAAAACCGCGATCGGAATTTCGGGGGGCGCAAATAATCATGGCGGTCTCCTGGAGCGGATTAGCAACACGTGTATGTACGGCCCTGGTCATGGTTACAGTCTTTTTGACGTTGGTTTGGGTCCCCGCGTTACATTGGGCATTCGCCTGTTTTATTGCGCTTCTTTGCGCGATTGGATTGTCCGAATTGAACACGATGTTCGTGGCCAAGGGAGAGTACTCGCCTCACGTATTGGGATTTCCGTTGACGGTCGGAATCGTTTTGGCCGCTGCGTGGGGCGGCAGTATGTATTTGCACTTCGCCTTGTTTATCGGGATTGTTATTCTATTTTTCGCGCAGATTACCACCCCGCCCGTGACGCATAAGTCGTTGACCAATACGCTTTTCGGGATGGTTTATTTGCCTTGGTTTGGCGGTCATTTAATCATGATTCACGGAATAGAAAATATCGGTCCCGGTTTGGTGACGTTATTGATTTTTATTGTGTCAGGGACAGATGTTGGAGCTTATTTCACAGGTAAAACGTTGGGCAAACATAAATTGGCCCCCGTCGTCAGTCCCAACAAAACATGGGAAGGTGCCTTGGGCGGTGTAGGGTTGGCCGTCGTCTCGATGGCGGTTGCTTACGCCTTGAAACAACGATACGGTTGGTCGGGATTACCCGAATGGACATTGGCGAAGTATGCATCAATCGGTTTGGTTTTGTCGATGGTTTCCCAAGTGGGTGATTTAGTCGAATCTAGTTTGAAGAGGGACGCCGGGATCAAGGATTCTGGTAGTATTCTTCCCGGCCATGGGGGCATTTTAGATCGGTGTGACGGATTTCTGTTCGCCATCCCCGGAATGTTTTATTTATTGCAATGGTAATTCAGGAATACGGAAAAACAATTCATGTTTGAAGAAGAATCACAAAAAATAAACTCGTATATGGAGCGCTTATCGGATCTCCGTAAGGCGCTCGATGTTGAATCTGTCCAGTCGGAGATTACGAGCCTGGAAAACAAAATGGCTGCTCCGAACTTCTGGGATAAGCCGGACGACGCTCAAGTCACTGTGCAGCAAATGAAACAACTGAAATCTACGATAACGGCGCCGGAAGAATTGTTGAGCGAATTGGAAGATGCGCAGGTCCTTATAGAAATGGCCCAGGAAGAGAATGACGAATCGATGGGCGCTGAGATTTTAGAAGTTACGGCGGGTATGGAAGAAAAACTGGTCGGCGTCGAATTGTCTTCTCTGCTGAACGATCCGAGAGATTCGAAGAATGCCATTGTGAGTATTCATCCCGGAGCCGGTGGTACGGAATCGTGTGATTGGGCCGGTATGTTGTACCGAATGCTCCAACGTTTTTGCGAGATTCGGGATTTCGATGTGGAACTTGTAGAATTTCAAGAAGGTGAAGAAGCCGGTATCAAAAGTGTTACTTTCATGGCATCCGGCCCCATGGCCTACGGCTATTTGAAGTCTGAAGCCGGGGTGCACCGCCTAGTACGTATCTCTCCGTTCGACGCGCAAAGTCGACGCCACACGTCGTTTGCGGCGGTGGAGGTACTCACGGAGATTGATGATAATATTGAGGTCGAGGTACGGGAAGAGGACTTGAAGATGGATACCTTCCGTGCCAGTGGCGCCGGGGGGCAACATATTAACAAGACTAGCTCTGCCGTTCGATTGACCCATGGGCCTACGGGTATTGTGGTGTCTTGCCAAGCGGATCGTTCGCAACACAAAAACAAAGATCGTGCGATCAAAATGTTAAAAGCGAAGCTTTACGATATTGAGATGCAAAAGAAGCAAGAGGAATTGGACTCTCAGCGCGAAGGTCATCAGGATGTTGCGTGGGGGAGTCAAATTCGGAGTTATGTGATGCATCCGTATCAAATGATCAAGGACCACCGGACAAATTATGAATCCGGGAACGTGAGCAAGATTATGGACGGATATCTAGATGTTTTTATTGAACGATTTCTGAAATGGAAATTGGAACAGAAAAGAAATTAACACATAGCGAAAGCGAGCGCTGCTCGAAGTGGCGAAAAGGGAACAGACATGGAAGACGAACTAACGCAACACCGCCTGGACAAATTAGAACGTATTAGAGAAAGAGGCGATGTACCCTACAAATACGATTTCGAACGCAGCTGCACTATTGGCGACGCGCGTGCACAGTTTGAGGCGATGGAAGCCGAGGCCGGAGAAGACGGTGAAGTTGGCGAATTGAAGCTGTCGTTAGGCGGACGAATGACCGCTTCCCGCGGCCAAGGAAAAGTAACGTTTGCGGATCTCCGGGACGAGTTCGGAAAGATCCAATTGTTCCTCAAGAAAAACACCCTCGGCGAAGATTCTTACGACGCGTTGAAAGATTTGGATATCGGCGATTTCATTGGTGTGCACGGAAACGTGAAACGCACGAAAACGGGTGAGATTACTTTGTTCGCGGAATCCTGGGAAGTGCTGACTAAAACGCTTCGCGCTTTGCCTGAAAAATTTCATGGTTTGACGGATGTCGAAACGCGGTATCGCCAGCGTTATCTCGACATGATTTCTAACCCTGAAGTTTTGGACACGTTCAAAGTTCGGATCAAGATGGTTTCCGTCATGCGTACGTGGCTTGAGGCCCAGGGGTATCTGGAAGTCGAAACCCCGATGCTTCATCCCATTCCGGGCGGTGCTACAGCACGGCCTTTCATTACCCATCACAACACGTATGATCGGGACCTCTACTTGCGGGTTGCCCCTGAGCTTTATTTGAAAAAGCTCATCGTTGGCGGATTCGATAAGGTCTTTGAAATCAACCGGTGTTTCCGCAACGAAGGAGTGGATACCCGACATAATCCAGAATTCACGTCCATGGAACTTTACCGGGCGTACGAAGATTACATGGGATTGATGGATGAAACTGAAGAGCAATTCAAGGCCGTTATCGAGGGGACCATCGGAACGCTCAATTTCGAATATCAAGGGGAGACCATTGATTGCAGCGGAGTGTTCAAACGCCTAACCTTATTCGAATCGATTCGCGAATATGCCGGAATCGATTTGGAACAGACTCGCGACAAGGAAGAGGCGACAAAATTGGCTGCAAGCATAGGTATCGAAGTTGATCCCGCGATGGGATACGGGAAAATCGTGGACGAAGTAATGTCGGAAAAAGTACAACCCAATTTGATTCAACCCACATTCCTTTATGACTATCCTATAGAAATTTCTCCTTTGGCAAAAAAGAAACGCGACGACGAAAATATTGCCGAGCGGTTTCAGATATTCATTGGTCGGTTGGAGTTATGTAACGCATTTTCGGAGCTAAACGATCCGATCGACCAACGTACGCGTTTTGAAGGTCAGGGAAAACTCCGAGAAGAAGGTGACGACGAGGCGCAATTCCTGGATGAAGATTTCATTAACGCACTCGAAGTCGGGATGCCGCCGACGGCCGGGTTAGGCATTGGTATCGACCGATTGGCCATGTTATTGACGGATTCGGCATCCATTCGAGAAGTGATCATGTTTCCTCAACTACGTACGATTCAATAATCGGGAGTGTCCATGCGATTCGAACTCTTCGTTGCCCTTCGGTACCTGCGCGGAAAACGTAAAAACAGGTTTATCAGCCTGATTACGATGATTTCTGTTGCCGGGGTCGCGGTCGGAGTCATGACATTGATCATCGTGATGGGTGTCATGACGGGGTTCGATAATGCGCTTAGAGATACCATCATCGGAAATCGCGCTCACTTTAGTGTATTCGATCCCTGGTCGACCACGATGGAGAACTGGGAAGAAGTCACTGTCGAGATCGAAGATTTGTGTCCGGAAATCATCGCATCGAGCCCATTTACCAACATCAATGCGCTGATCGAAAACAAATCCGGCAGTAAGACAGGTCGGTATATTTCGCCGGCGATGATTGTCGGAGTGGATCCGGGCCTCGAATCGAATGTGACCCATTTGGCCGAAAACCTTTCGGATGCCAATGGTCGAACTGCCGGACGAGGGGAATTGCCTGGAAAAAAAGAGATCGTGTTGGGGTACGTGTTGGCGTACAACCTTGGCGTGGGATTGGGCGATAAAGTTTTCGTCATGACGCCAAAGGAAAAGGTCAGTCCGACGGGTCGCCGTCCACTGGATCGATTACTTCTTACCGTGTCCGGGATTTCGCATGCACAGATGTCGGATTTCGACATGGGGTTCGCGTGGGTGGATTTACAGACGTCGAAGATGCTTTCGGGAAAGACTGGGGTCGACGGCGTCCACTGTCGCATCGAGGATCCGTTCAAGGCCGAGGTGTACAAAAATCGGATACGTGAAAAGTTGGGATATCGGAGCGAAACCTGGTATGACAATCAGATGGCGTTTTTTGAAGCATTGCGCCAGGAAAAACTGGCGATGTTTATTATTCTCGTATTCATCGTATTGGTCGCCGCGTTTAATATCACAAGCACGCTCATCATGATGGTGATGGAGAAGCAACGCGATATAGGGATCTTGAGGACCATTGGAGTGAGTGCCGGAGGCATTTTAAAGCTCTTTATGATTGAAGGACTTTTTATCGGTATTGGTGGCACGTTCATTGGGGTGGTGCTCGGGACGATTTTGGCCTACAACCTCAACCCTGTGGCGGAATTCATTGCCAGCATTTTTGGGGTCGACTTATTCAACAGTCAGATTTACTATTTTGATCGGATACCTGTCGATGTCGTTGCTACCGACGTTTTTGTTATTACGGTTGCATCTATCATCTTGAGCTTCTTCTCGACGCTGTACCCAGCCTGGAGTGCTTCCCGGCTTGAACCTGTGGATGCTTTGCGGAATGAGTAGAATTGTCTTAGAAAGCAAAGGGGTCGAAAAGTCCTTCCACGATGGTAGCCGAGAATTGAACGTTCTTTGCGGCGTGGATTTATCGGTCAAGGAAAATGAAATCCTGGCCATTAGCGGGGCGTCAGGTGCGGGCAAAAGCACGTTACTTCAAATTATGGGGACCCTCGATCGGCCGACCGGAGGCGATGTTTTTTACGGCGGCCAATCGGTCCAAAAGATGAACAAGTCGAAAATAAATGCTTTACGAAACGAGTCCATCGGCTTCGTTTTTCAGTTCTACCACCTGCTTCAGGAGTTTACGGCTCTAGAAAATGTGATGATGCCCGGGCTGGCCCAGGGGAAGCCCCGGAGCGAATGTCTGGGGCGCGCAGAGGAGCTCCTCACACAAGTGGGTCTGGCGGAGAGAATGACGCACAAGCCGAACCAGTTGAGTGGGGGGGAACAGCAACGAGTGGCGATAGGTCGTGCGTTGTTCAATCGTCCGAGCGTTCTACTTGCGGACGAACCCACGGGAAATCTGGACGAAAACACCGGCGAAGAGATCGTTGATCTGCTTTGGAGCCTGAATCAATCGGATGGAATCACGTTGGTCATGGTTACCCATGATCTGAAATTGGCGGCAAAAGCGCATTCGTGGGTCCACTTGCAGGATGGAAAAGCACAGTTGAAATAGCCCGTTATTCTTTCCAAAGGATTTCTTACGCCGCGGTTTTTTCCAGCGTGAGTTTAGGATTCAGATCTCCATAGCCGATTAATATTTTCTGCAGTGATCTCCGCATCAAATCGGCGTATTTCCATTGTTCTTTGTTGCGAACGCTGCCGTATCATATTCGCTCAATTGGGTTCGCGATTGAATAATTTCTTCCCTGCATCCTTCAGTTTACCCCCAATTTCTTTTCCCTTCTCAACAAGTTTTTCAGACGATTCAGTCAAGCTATCGATTCCGGGAATTCCAAGTTCACTCAACCCGGATGCCATGCCTTTTAAAGATTTCCCCAGGCCTGAAAGGAGTTCGTCCGGCAAAATGCCGGCGCCAGATTTGAACACATCGGTCAAAATCGCGTTTGTAATGATGGACGTCAGTTCTCCGATGGTCAGTCCATCGTTCGAATCGAACTCATCAATGCGTATTTCACTGATGGTCAATTCGGCTCGAGACAATTCGCCGCCGATCGGCAACAAGGTTGCGGAGACCGTAATATTGGTCAACACAATTTCATTGACGGTCAGTTTAATGGCCGGTTCTTCGCCTTCCGCGGGCTCTTCGTCAACAAATCGATTTACGTTTTCCAGGATGGCATCATAATTGGCTTGGCCTTCCTTTTTTTCGATTGTCAGCTCAATACCGTCCAAGGCTATGGTAGAGACCGTAAGTTCCTTTTTTCTCAGCGACCCGGATTCGACCGTAACCGACCCGTGTCCCATTTTCATAAAGAGAGGTTTGTCGAAATTTGGAGGGTTCGCAATGGCGAGATTCGCAATCGAAATATTTTTGCCTACGAAACTCATTTTTGCCGAATCGAGTGTGACGGGTACGCCGAGTGCGAAACTTCCCCCTTCTTCGATACCCGTCTTCACGAGAGAATTTCGGTAGAAATAAAATGCGCCGGAGACGACGAGCGTGACGAGAAGACCCAAAATGAATAACCGTTTTAAGAACTTCATGTGCGACTCCGATTCCGAATTGAGGTGTTTTGATTGGGCTCAGTATATCGAATTCTTGCGAAAATACGAAAAAAATCCAGGCGACGGGTCGCCCGGATTCGATGGAAAAGGTACGGTATGTTAAATGGTAGCGTTATTCGATGGGGTCGGCGACCTCAGTTTCGAGGTCGGTATCGAGTACTATTTCTTCGACTATCGCGTCTGACGTATCTTCTGCAGGGATTTCGATAATTTCTCCGAATGGGTCATCCGACTCCTCGTCATTCAATCCCAGAATCGCGTAGATGGCTTCATTGTCACGTTCAACAATACCGTCTTCATAGGCTTTCTCAGATAAAAACATGAGGTAGTCCATCTGTCGTTCCAAGCGAGCCTGCTCACGCGTACCTTCGACGACGATGTCCCGTTGCTCGGCCCATAGGATTTCGAAATCGGCTTCATCCGGCGGTGTCATCGAAACCAGTTCAAGGAAATGGTTTAGTCCTTGAAAGTCAGCAATCGGACCTCCAATCGTTCCCGGTGCGCGATCAGCGAGCGCACCAAAGGCATCTCGACATTGCCAAAAAATGCCTTCGCTGAACAAGAAGTCATCTATACCGAATTCGCTGGATTCCTTGATTTCGAAGTTTAATTCGGGGAACAGTTCGGCGGCTTCTTCCAAAGACGAAGCATTTTCGCGAATCTCAGTAATGTACGTCATCATTTGGTTTCTATATTCGGATTCAGTTTTGAGTTCCGCGATCTTGTCGCGCTCGACTGTTTCCTTAGCTTCGTCGAACTCTAATGGACGCGGAGCTTCGACGGTATTCAATTTCAATACGAACAAATTCTTCTGTGCTTCAAACACATCGGAGTATTCCTTGTCGTTTTCGGTGCCGATTTTGAAGGCTTCCTGGCGGAATGTGAAAACGTCGCGCGGTTCCAGGCCTTCGATCTCGTTTTGCGTGGTTTCAAAGGCGGGGCTCGTTTCAACGGTCAAGTCCTGGCTTGCAGCGATTGATGCAAAATCCGGGCTCTCAGCTTCTTCGAGCGCGGCGAAAAATGCGACTGCTTTATTGGAAATTGCTTCTTTTTCGTCTTCAGTTAACGTTGCACGAATGAGTAGCTGACGTGCGTGGACTTCTCGAAGACCCGATTCTTCGTTCACGCGTTCTTCTTCAGATTTGTAAATGGTAAACCCGTTTTCCTGCTCGATTACGTCACTGATTTCGCCGGGTTCCAAAGCCAGTATCGGTTTGTAAACTTCAGGGATCCCTTCCTCTTCAGGAATCCAACCCATGTCGCCGCCTTCTGTAGCATCTATTGCAACCGAGTGTGCCTGGGCCAGTTCAGCAAAATCTTCGCCGTCTGCCAAGCGTTTCACGAGGTCATTTAGGATGGCGGGGCGTTGTGGTTTAAGGGAAAACGAGACGTATTCAACGGTGCGTTTTTCGAGTGAATTGTAACGTGTTTCATTTGCATTGAAATGGGCGCGGATATCTTCGTCACTGATTTCGACGGCCGGATCGATGGCGGCGTATTTGACCTTCATTTTAGAACGAATTGTTTTGAACTCTTCCATAAGGTCATCTTCAAATACCTGAGCCGAACTGCTAATCAATTGAAGATAAAGTTGTCGATTGACGTTTTTTGCGACGGAGTCATACAATTCTTCCCAATTAATTTTCCGTCGGTTACTGGACGTTACGAAATTATTGTATGCGGCTGCATCCAAGATGCCGTCGGCGTCCTTAAACTCGTTTTTAAGTGCAACTTCCAGATATTCCTGGTCCGGATAGATGGGATTTTTTTCTGATTCAATCGTTACTAATGTAGCATCGATTAGCTGCCGCACGAGATCTTCGATCGAATCATCATTGAGCAGATCGATGGCTTCGGTCGACAGGTTTTGGTCCGACCGGTTTCGAGTCAAAATACCGTAGGCGCGCATGAATTGTTCGGCCGTAATCGGTGTGGAGCCAACCGAAGCGATGGGAAAGTCTTGGTCAACCCCTCCAGAGCCTCCGAGGCTATCGCTAACCCCCGGCACAAAAAAAGCCAAGGGGAGCCCGATGAAGATGATGATGAAAATCATGATGAATTGTTTGTGTCTTTGGATTTCAATAAACACCGCTGTGTAATCCTCCGGTGGTGAAGTTATAACGAAAAAGGTATGGTTTCGTGCGAAAATTTAACCCAAAAAGGGTACCATATGCCCCGAAAGCCATTCAATAATTCAACGAGTTGGTGAACGGTCTTCCGGGGAGGATTCGGGAGCCGACTGAGCACTCGATAGGGGTGGGTATATTGACTTGCAAGGATTCCAGTCTTATAATAGGCACCCTTACCCGAAAAAGACGGGTTTTGTGGGGGTATAGCTCAGCTGGGAGAGCGCTTCGCTGGCAGCGAAGAGGTCAGGGGTTCGAGCCCCCTTACCTCCACCATTACTCAAAGATCAAGACTGGTTGGTTTTTAAACGCCTTCCAGTTTTTCTTTTTGGGGTTTAGAGTACTGATTCTGACTTCGATTTTAGCAACCGATATTCAGAATCGATGTAGCGTGTCATAAGGGCGAGTTCCTTTTACGTTTCAACATCGTGGTTTCGAGATTTACAAGGAAGACTGTGCGTCTCTAATTCTCGTCTCACGGTTGTTTCCCGCATCCGAATTTCTTTTCCTCAGTTCTTTTTTTTCACGTTCCAGTAGCGAACGAAGATTGCTGCGATAGGTAATTGACACTCGCGGGGAGTCGCTATATTCGTGGGTGTATCGATTAAATTGCCTGATGTTTCGCCCTTTGAATATCGAAATATTCACCGAACTTTCTTTTGAATCGTAGGTGCTTCCTTTCTCGTTGTCGGGGACGTATGCTTTTGTGCCCGTTTTGGACCGGTTCGTCGTCTCCTTTTTTCCATATTTTCGGGCTAGTACTTCATTCAGGATTTCGAAGTCCGTCTGAGCGTCTTCGAGTAGTTCGTATTTGCGAATGGCTTTAATCTGGTAAATGGTATGGCTTATGGGGGTAACGTAGACCGTGTAATGCTCGAATCCTTTCAACGGCGCCGGCGGCTTTACCTGAAATACAGTGTTGGAAAACCCATCGACCTTTTCCGCCAATGACGATTCAGTATTCAATATTGTACCGAGCTTTAGGCCGAAGCCACCTTCAATGGGCGCGGCGGTCGATGGGCCCGTGAAAAGGGCGAAAGCCAAGAAAATGATGGGGAGCATTCGTAGCATTTGAACTCGTTCCTCTATTGGTTGACTTTGAACGGCGTACCTATTTTTCGGAATGAGGCGTGCTGGCACTTTCCGAATCGAATGGTATTGCGTTTTGATTTTCAATATGGACTCGCAAGGCTTGGATCTGTTCCGCCGTCAACGTGTCCTCTTTGAACATTGGAACAATATCCCGCAGCGTTTCGTAGAGCGCGCGTGTGGAGGTCGATAATTTTTCGTGAGATTGAGTGTAGTCGACGGCTTGGATCAACGCGATCAATTCTATGGCGATTACTTCGAACGTATTTTGAATCACACGATTGGCCATGAGGGCAGCATTGGTACCCATGCTGACGACGTCCTGGTTTCCTTTGTTTGTGGGTATGCTATGGACGTACATGGGAAAAGCGAGAGTCTGGTTTTCTGCTGCGGTGGAAGTGGCGGCGAATTGAGCACCCTGCAATCCGAGATTGAGTCCGAGCGTACCCAAATTCATAAAGGGGGGGAATCGGTTGTTCAATTGGTCATTCATTAGAAAGTCGAGTTGGCGTTCGCACAACATCGACAACTTCACGGTTGAGATTTTCAACTTGTCCATTTCGAGGGCGACGTAATCCCCGTGGAAATTCCCGCCATGGAGAATCATATCGATTTCCGGGCATAGGACAGGATTGTCGCTGACCGAATTCGCTTCGTCCATCACGACATCGCGCGTGTGGGAAATCGTATCGAAGATGGGTCCCAGTATTTGAGGGGTGCAGCGAATCGAGTAGTGTTCTTGAACATTCTCGCGGAATTCGCCGGATCCGTTGCTTTGCCCTTCAAGGGACATGCCATTTGACCTTAGGCACTGGCTGTCGCTCAATAATTGTTCCATGGTCGCAGCGATGGTGCGTTGTCCGACGTGGCGTTTTCTACGGTTCAATTCCGGATGGATGGGGTCGTGAGGGCTATTGATTACTTCCAACAACAAACAGGACGCGGCAACGCTCCAGGACAGAAGTCGTTCGGCGCCTATGACATTAATCAGGCCAATTCCGGTCATAGCGGACACGCCGTTGAGTATGGCGAGTCCATCTCGTCCTTGCGGGACCAATGGGGATAGTTCAGCTTGTGCGAACGCTTCGGGGGCAGGGAGTTCTTTGCCGTCCATGCAGACGTTCCCTTCGCCAATCAACGCCAGTCCGATGTGGGCCAGTTGAACGAGATCCCCGCTCGCGCCGACGCCGCCGTGTTCCGGAATAATCGGATGAATGCGAAAATTCAGGAACGAGACGATGAGATGGACCAAGTCGTCGCTGACGCCAGAATGGCCCTTCAGAAACCCAACCAATCGACATAGAAGCGTTGCTCGGACGAAAATTTCGGGAATCGCTTTTCCCATGCCGAGGGCATGGCTCCGAATGAGGTTAAACTGTAATTCCTCCTGAGATTCGGGAGAGATCCGGCGGCTGGCCATGGGTCCGAAACCGGTGTTCAGTCCGTATACGATGTTTTCTTTGGAATGTTCTTCGAGCAACTGACGGGATTTCGCGAGATCGGCGAATGCGGTATCACATAGCGATATTTGGGCATCTTCGAAAATGATCTTAAACGCGTCAGATTGGGAAAGGTCCTGAGCTCCGATGACGATCGGTGTCACTTCCGTATTTTTTCGGGTGGCAAAATTCGCGGTACCCATCGAGTGATCGTTCCCTTCCGTCGTATTCGTCGTACAATTTGCATGTTTATTCTCAGCAAAAGGCATTTCATTTTGCACGCCATCGCCAATGTTCCGCGACAGTTGAGATGTATCTCGTCCTACTATACCATAGTAATTATTGAGCATATCAATGTGTTCCAAGCGGGTTCTGCGGGTCTGCGAAAAACCATAATTTCTGGACCGTGAACCGGAGTTTCAAGAGAATCACTTTCACGAATGTCACGTTAGGAAAGGTATTGATCAAATGAATTTTATCTTGCGGAACATCCCATTCGCGTTAGCAATGTGCGTAACAACAATTGCTGCGGCCCAAAATAGCCAGGACCAAACGGGTGATTTTGGAGGCGTTTCACCGGGGACGTTATCTGCTCAGACTCACGGATCCCATTTGATATTGGTTAAAGAATTTTCGACGGAAAAGGTCGAAGTTGTCGGTGCCAAAGACCCTTATGATAAGGAGGCTTCTGCCAAGAAAAAAAATCGAATTCGTCGGGTATTGGCTGAACGTATTCAGGCGCGCCTCCTCAGACATGGGTTCAACTCAGCTTCGTACAAATCGAATTCTACAACGAAAGGCACATTGGTCGTTGATGGAGAATTCACACGGATTTACAAAAAGAAGCCGAGGATGTCCATTCGATTCTGGGTTTATCATTCCGACAATCCAAATGTGAAAATTTTTCAACGCGAAACAGATGCGAGATCTACGGCGGGCCCGGTTAGTATGGCAAGCGTGGCGATGAATAATCTGGCACATAAGGTGATCGATCAATTGAAAGTGAACTTGCCACCAATATTAGTGGAAATGCGAGAGAAGAAAGAGTAGTCCGCTTGGTTGAAGTCGTTTGACGAAAACATATGCTATCAATTGATTTGAAGTTCGCGACACTCTTCCGGCTGGACTGCGTATTTGATCATGAAATCCAGAAGGCGTAACGAGTAGGTCGTTGTCGCCGCTTGGCCGGTGAAGACTCTTCCCATATGTCGGTACACGTGGGCACGGAATGGTTTCGAAAACCAAGTGGGAGGGCGGTCACGGCCTGCGATGAATAGCGCGAATAATTCGCCGGAATAGTAGTAGTCGACGATTTTCTGCCATGCTTGGATATGTTCGAAATATTTCTCTTGGTATTTTGGGAAGGAATCATTTAGGTCTTCAATAATCGCATCGGCGAGTGTGTTGGCTCCGTGCATACCCAGATACAGACCACTTGAAAATACCGGATCCACGAAGCCGGCGGCATCCCCGACGAGGGCCCACCCGTCGCCGTACAATTGGTTTGATACCCACTGGTAATTGTTGTATTTCGTAACGGTTGTCAGTCGATTCAGGTTTGGCACGTATTTTCTTAGCGCCGGTTCCTGGGCAAACATGTTGTCGTATCGTTCTTCGGTCGTCGCGCCGTAGTTCCCGAATTTCTCGCTATTCATTACGATCCCAGCGGACATTTTTCCGGGCAGCGGTATGAACCAATTCCATCCGTGAGTCAGTCGTCCGACGTGGATATTTCCGGGCATTGCTGTAGCTGCGGATTCGATATGGGCAAAGAGGACGGTATCGGTTCGCTTCCCGGCGACAGAAGAAATTTTCGCTAAATTTGAAAAGAGTCGTCTTCGCCCTGTGGCATCTACTACGAGGTCAGGAGTCTCGACGGATAAGTGTTTCCGGACCAATTCGGTCGTTTCCGAATCGAGTTCCACTCTACCTGTTTCCGTATTGAACTTTGCCTCTACTGATTTTTTGATCCGAATCGCGCCGGCTCTTTCTGCCGCGGTTACGATCGCGGCATCAAACCGTTCGCGAGGTACATTGTAAGCGTAGCCTGGGAATCTCTTGCCGAATTCCCCAAAGCCGTAATGCGTTTCCGTTTTGTCCATGAGGAACGTGGCGCCGGGTTTATGCATGCTGAATGATTTGACTTCGTCTTCAATTCCAAGCCGCCTCAATATCGGCACAATCGCCGGGATCAACGATTCACCTACGATCATATCCGGTCGCTTGTCAGAGTCAAACAGAATGACTTTTCTTCCGGTCTGGGCGAGGAGTGTAGCTAGGGTAGCTCCCGCCGGCCCTCCGCCGACGATGGCTATGGTTTGGATGTTGGCATTCATGAACGAGATTCCGGTGCGTCCGGCTGTCTGGTCAAAAAGAGTGTAAATTTGGAAACCGTATCGTCGCCGACTTTTATCGTCGCCCTTGTTTTTAGGTCGTTGTCTTCTTCGACGTATGTAGCGGCGACTGAAAGTTTATCCATCGGCGCTACTTTTTGCATGAATTTAGAATTTTTCACGAGGCGGATTCCCAGCGTTTCACCGAATAGTTTCTCCATTGTGATCCGGACCATCTCGATCTGAAAAACACCCGGGAGAATCGATTCGTGAGGGAAATGACCTTCAAAGAATTCCATTTTCGCGTCGAAAACGAAATGCGCTGTGGCCGACGATTCTTCTACTTGGGGTTCTAAGCGAATGAACGCATTTCGAATATCATCAATCATTGTACTTTCAAACTCACCAATCGAATATCAACGGAATACCCCAATTCCCCATTTCTGACGAGAATGGTTTTGGGAATCGAAAATCCTTCGACGAGAGATTCTGAAACATCCCGAAATTGGATCGAGTATGTTTGTTTCCCTCCGTCGAAGCGTTGGTACGTTAAAAGATTATGACTTGTTCTGTCAAAAAGATATCGCTCGACCGTATCCGTATTTGAGAGATCTGTCAGGGCGTAAGTGTCCTCGTCGGGCGCCGAGAGGACGGCGCTCGAAGACGGAGATTTACGTAAAATAAGATTCATGTCTTCTCCCGGACCCTCTTCAATCACGGACCTTTTCAGCAGTCCACTTTCGCGAACGATTTCCCCGGTCCACTCATTATTCCACGCTAGTTCAAACAGTACGTTTCCGAATCCTGCTGCTGCAACCAATCGATGTCCCTTGGTATCGTCCACGCGCAGATACCCGTCCAAATTAAATTGCCTTTTCCTTACGGTCAACGTTCCTCGATGTACTGCTTCAAAGGAGTCGGGAAATCGATTTTTGGCAGATTCCCGCAGGGCATCATGAATCTGGGGATTCGAGAGTGCCGGGTAGTCGATGAGGTTTGTGGTGGCACATCCGCCTAAGCCCCAACAAAGAGCCACACCACATAGAATCGAAACGGGTGAGCAGAGTTCCAATATGGTGAAAAAAGATCGCACTTCAATCAGTCTCCAACATATCCGATCGATTCGAGCTGTTCGATTTCCTCATCCGTCAGACCGGTTGAAAACGGCGTTGGTGGCTCTTCCGGGTGGGCGGTTTCCCATTGATGTAGTTTCTTTCGCATCGTGGCTGCTATATCAGGGAAATCATCAATTTGGTCCGTTTTTTTTCCGTTGGATTTCTTGTCCCGAGGCTGCAATTCGAAGGCGTTTACACCTTTGTGGTTGTCCCGGTTTTCGATGTAGACCCAGTCGGGGGAATACAAAGCGATTTTTCGATATTTTCGGTACGAGGTTTCAGCGTAAAATTCGGTGGAAGTCTCTTCCTTTAGTTTTTCGCCTTTCAAGAGGGGGGCAAAGGAAATTCCTTCCACATCGCGTAAGGCAGGGAGTCCGAGATAATCCAAGAGGGTCGGAAGCAGATCGAGCAGTTGAATCGGTTTGTCGATGACGGCTTTATCTAAATTACTGTTGGGATGGTAAAAAATCTGCGGTACTCTAACTTGCGATTCGTAAATGATGCGTCCATGAAATGATGATGTCGCGACATTGGGATGGTCGTTCATTCCTTGCCCGTGATCGCTTGTGATGACGAACAGCGTGTTTTCAAAGCCTGGTCGTTTTCTAAGTGTTTCAATGAAACTGGATGTGTCGCCTGATACTTGAGCCAGCGCCTGAAGATACCGTTTTCCGTTGAGCCCTTTGAATCGTCCTTTGAACTCTTTACGGGTCAGCGAATTGAAGGGGCGCCACGCTTCGTGGATTTCCATGAGGTTCAATTGTAAGTACACGGGTTCGTCAATTGATTTCGAGTCAAGTAATGCCAAAGCCTGTTCAAATACTTCCGGCGCCGACGGGAGCTGCTTGAATCGTCTCAGAGATCGATTCTGTTCTGATTCAGGGGCGTCTTTCATCCAGCTGAAAATAACGTGACTGTCCACGTATTCATCAAAACCCTGATGCAAGTTGAATACGCTGTTGATGACGGGGTTTGCGGTCACACCTAATGTCGTATATCCGTTTTCTTTCAACGTTTCGGCAAGCGTTGTAAAACGGTCATTCAAGATTTCATTGCGTTCTTTATACAGACCCAACGTACGCGGATACTGTGATGTAAGCATTGCGCCGATCGAGGGACGGGTCCAATTGGACGGGCCGATCACCGTTTCGATGCGGACGCCTTTTTCCGCAAGTGTATCTAATTCTGGCGATGGATCACCGGGAGACCCGTAGCAACCCAATAGATCGGCGCGCAACGTGTCTATCATGATGAGGACTACGTTGGGTTTCTTCTCCGAGGCAGATGTGGTTTGGATTGGGCCTAAACCCAAAGCGGAGCACATTGTAAACACGATTAATGGTAGGCGAAAATTCATATGTTGGATTCTATTCCTCATCCCAAACCTCGTAAAAATTGTACCATTGCAAGGGATACTCTCTCAGAAAAGTTTCAGTTCTGTCGAAGAGCAACTTTGTTTGTGCGACCAATTTATTCTGCCGTTCAGCGCGCTTTTTGAGTGTGTATTGATCGGGCGGAAAAATGTTGAACCGATAGTGATAGAGACTTGTCCGCATTGCGAACACTTGAATGATCGGAGTGCCGGTTAATCCAGCAAGTAAATGGGGGCCGATCGGGAAACGTGCTGGACTTCCGAGGAAGGGAATCGTCGCCGTATTCTTTTTGTTCGGATTCAGCGTTCGATCGCCCAATACTGCGACGACCTCGCCCCGCGAAAGGGCAGACATGCATTCCAGTATTCCGCCGTCGTCGCCTGAAATACCTATGAAATTTACTTTTCGTTCGGTGTGAAAGCGACTGAACAGGCGTTTGATTTTTTCTACTTCGCCTTGGTAAATGAGAATGTTCACGACGACGTCGGTACCCGCCAGGGCTTGAGCTGAAATCTCCCAATTGCCGCAATGGACGCCGGTCAGGATGAGGCCTTTTCCTTGTTTAAGGGCTTGGAATAATTGCTCTTCGCCGTTGATGTCGATCTTGAAACGTTCGGTGAATCCCATAAGGACCGCGGATCGGTCGAGTAACGTGATGCCGTAGGAAAAAAAGTGTTTGTAGGCGGCCCAATTTCTCGTGAACCATCCCGGACTATTGTATCCAATTCGAGATCGATAACCGTGGGAGGCTTTCAGCGCTTTTGGTGCGAAGAACACGAAATAGGCTGCGACGAAAATTAAAAGGGCGTAAGCGGGCATGAGTCCGAAAAAACGAATGAGCACTTGAAAGACCCAGTTCCCAAATACTCCACCGCGGGTACGGCCTGTCCATTTCCGTTTGGGTTGGTTGTCTACTTCGGCCTCCACGTCAGCGAAGGTTATTGAACGTTGTTATCGACGTAATCGTAAATATCTTGTAAAACGCGCATTTCACGGGCGGTCTCTTCTGGAATCCGAATGTCGAATTCTTTCTCTAGGGCGACGACCAAATCCAAACCGTCTAAACTATCGAGACCGAGGTCCTGATCCAGGGTGGCTGCTCCGTTCAGAATCTCCTCTTCGATTTCGAATCCCTCGATGAATACATTGTGAATACCTTTAATTACGTTTTCTTGAGTCATGCGTGTCGCCTTTTTTCATTCATGTCGCTAAAATCCATTACAAGTACGGCGTTGGTGCCGCCGAATCCGAAGGAATTCGATACGGCTGTCTTAATATCGGCCTCCCGAACTTCACGATTGATGTTAATAGTAGGATAATCATCGCCGAGTTTCAAAAAGTTTATATTGGGCGCCAGAAACCTGTCGCGGGCCATCAATGTCGTGTAGACGGCCTCGCTCGCTCCTGCCATCCAGCATTCATGGCCGGTCATTGATTTCGTTGACGATACGGGAACATCGGACCCAACGATTTTTGCGATTGCGCCCGCTTCAGCCGCGTCGCCTAAAGGCGTCGATGTGGCATGGGCATTGATATAATCGAGGTCGGATGGATCCGTTTTCGCATCGTCGAGCGCCATGGACATGGCGCGTGCCGCACCGTCCGTTTCGGGTTTTGATAGATGAGGGGTTCCATTGGAGGAAAACCCGTATCCTTTAACGATACCGTAAATGTTGGCACCCCGTGCGCGAGCGTGTTCAAGGTTTTCGAGGATCAGGCAGGCACCGCCGCCACTGGGGACCAACCCATCGCATTCACGGTCGAAGGGCCGGGATGCTTCTTGTGGGGAATCCAAACGGGTCGAGAATGCTGTGAGTGCGTCGAAACTCCCCATGCTTTCCTGGTTCATTTCCTGGGCACCGCCCGCGAGCACCATGTCTTGAAGACCGGAACGAATTAGCATGAGGCTTTGACCGATCGCGTGAGCGCCGCTGGCACAGGCTCCTGCCAATGTCCAGTTGGCGCCCTGAATGCCGAGATACGTGGCGAGATTCATCGTGACGGTCGAGTTCATTCCCTGGAAAATGTATCCACTTCCAATGAAACGAGTTTCTCCGTTTTTTTGCCATTCTTTATGGCCTTCTACTGTTGCACCAGCCACGCTGTCATTGCCCATGACGATACCGCAGCGTGGGTTTTGGATGTCCTCAAGTGTCAGCCCTGCGTCGGCGATGGCGTCGACTGCTGCTGCATATCCGTACTGAGCTGGTTCGCCCATGGTCTTTAATTGTTTTCGTTTCAGTCCCCAACTTTTGGGATCGAATTCCTCTATTTTCCCTGTCAGCGGCGAGCGAAAACCGGCTTCGATACGTCCATCATCGATCACAATTCCGGAACGTCCTGCTTGAAGGGAAGCGGAGACAGAATCGAGGGTGAGACCCAGGCAGGAAACGATTCCCATGCCGGTTATTGCCACCTGATTGTTCAAAATGTATTCTCCGTAAAATTTTATTGAGTATAAAACCGCAGATGTTGCAAATCAAATGGATGAGGCACTTTAACAGAGCCCTCCATTTACTCCGATCACTTGGCCTGTAATGTAACCTGCATCTGGTGAACATAAAAATAGAACCGTGGCGGCGACTTCCTGTGCCGTACCTAAGCGTTGCATCGGGATCGTCTTTTTGATTTCATCGATGGGCAATCCTTCCAGCATTTCCGTTTCGGTGAAACCGGGAGCTACGACGTTCACGGTGATTTTCCGTTTTGCGATTTCTCTTGAAAGGGCCTTGCTCGCTCCAATAAGGCCGGCTTTGGAGGCGGAATAATTGACTTGTCCAGCTTGGCCTAATTGTCCCGCAGTGGAAGAAATGTTGACGATACGACCTCGTCGTTTCAACAGCATTTTTTTGACGACCGAGCGTGTTACGTTGTAAAAACCGGAAAGATTGGTGTTGAGTACATCATCCCACTCTTCATTCTTCATGAAGACGAGCAATCCATCTCGTGTAATTCCGGCATTGTTTACAAGGACGTCGATTTGCGCATGTTTCTCGTAAATTTCTTCCAACGCTTTTTCGGTTTCATCGAAGTTGGCCACATCGAAACCGCAGATTTCGGCTGTACCTCCTTCGTTGACAATCTGTTCCACCACTTCTTCTGCGCTGGCTTGTTGGCTTCGGTAATTGACGATTACATGACGACCGCTCGCTGCCATTGCGATGGCAATTTCGCGACCGATTCCTCGACTGGCACCGGTGACCAATGCGACTTGTTTTTCTTCATCCACGATTTATTCCGACCTTTCTAAGTTCTTTTGAATGGTTTTGATTAGCGCTTCCATTTCCTCGCGTTCGTTCTGATAAGCAATGTGCCACGACTGTGTCCTTTTTGCGAATCCATCCGCGTCGGTCCACTTTTTCTGTTTGATCGCGATCCGTGTTTGTAAGAACGAGGTATAGTAATTATTGGGGTTGATCGCGTTGGCTTCGTCGCATTTTTTCATCGCTTCTTCATATTTATTTTTCTTGAGAAGTTTGCTGCCTTCCTCCAGTAAGTCCAGACTTCGTGTGAAATTTTCGTAGGAACCATCCATGATCAATGGATCAGCGTCCATGATTTTCTTTCCCGCGGGGTTTTCAAAATCATCGAATCCGAACGGAATGAATTTTCCTAATTGATGAGGGCTTGCGGATACCCAAATCACACCGTCCGTGACGTCGAATACGACTGCGTGGGTGGCGATGAGCATATTGATGGCGGCTGGATTTCCCATGACGGGTTCGTCGATTCCAGGGACCATGCGGTCTCTCAATATGTTCATTGCCGTTTTGGGAGAAAGGTGGCCTTTCGATTGGTCGAGGAGTTCTTTGGTTCTTGCGAATCGAATGGTTGACGTACCTTGTTCGATGTATTCTTTGTGTTCGGTATCATTCTGGAACACCGGCATCAAGAAATGGTTCGCCGCGATGATGTGGCTGTTTTCGGGGTTACGGACTTCGCATCGCTTGGGAGTCTTTTCTACGACGACGGCCGTTCCCGTTTTTCCATCTGCAATCAGGAAGGATTCGTTTACGAACATCGTACTTTTTTTGATTCGCTCGATGGCGTCTTCCAAGGTGGCCGAGTGTTGCATAACTTCACGTACGACCAGTGCGACGGGTGTGCCGATCGTACGCGTGTCGTCGCTATGGCCGGCGTTGATGGTGACGGCAATTTTCTGGTTATTGATTCCGCTGACCACGCCGATCATTCCGGGCCACGCAACGTAGATGAAATCATGGCCTTTTTCGGGTTGCACGTAGTAGACAATTTTGTTGAGATCAAAGGAACGAGCAATATCGAAGTCGAATGTTCGCCCCATGATGAGGTGGCCGTCTGCCGTGAAATCGTCCCAGGCTGCGAAGGATGTGCAGCCGACCAGGGGATTGTCGATAACGGCGTGGCCGATGTCGTGCGCGGCGTGATAATTTAATTTACGGTGATAGATAGGTCCAATGTGAGCGAATCGGTCTTCGTAGGAGTTTACGTATCCGGCGATTTCCAATTGGTGATCGATGTCGATGAATTTGGGAAGATCTTTATTGCGTACGGTGATGAATACTTTCAGAAGCCATTGGGCCATTTTGCTGGGTACGTGTTCGGAGAGATTGTCCAAAAAATCAGCTTCTTGTGCTTCAATGTATTCTTCGGATAGTCGGCCAATTGTAACCCCTCGTGTATAGGGATCGCCGACGACTTTCATCCGCATAATGCCATCGGCCCCGCGGAGAAAAGAGTCGCCCAGATGCTTTGTGCCATCCTCCGAGATCGTAATTTCGGCGGTCATGATCGGTGGATTTTCCGGCACCGCTGGAGGCGTTGCGACGCAATAGGACCAAATCCACCAATAGCCTACACCGCTGGAAAAAAGGACGACAATCCCTACCGCGATGACGGTTTTTAGTACGGCGCGGCGTGAGGGGATGAAACGCATAAGTGAAATTTTGAGCCTTTCGCGTTATACAGAATGGGAATAAAAAATATACTGCAACCCAATCGGAAAATCAACTCGTTGCGCGAGCGATTTTGGATAACATGTAGTCGGCGCCGAAGATGTTTGAACATGCTACGACGCTGCTGATTACGGTTCCAACAATACCTGGAAGTTGTGAGCTTTGCCCGATCATGAATAGACCTTTTACGCTAGTCATTGTTCCAATCTGTGACATGCCCATTTTTTCGACGGTCTTTTTTACTCCGTAGCCGGTCCCGAACGGCGAAAGCGTGTAGTCGCGAAGTGTGAGCGGTGTATTACTATCGATGAGCTCGATGGACGAAGCGGCCTCCGGCCATTGTTGGCGTACCCGTCGAAGAATTTTTTCGGAGCATGCCAGTTTTTTCTCCGCATATTCATTGCCGCGGTCACCTGTTGGCGTTGAATCCCACTTTTCCCAGTCCTCGTGATACGCCGCGGCGATGGCGACAACGGAATATCGACCTCGTTCTGGCCGTGGCAGGCCTGCTACATACAAGATTCCGGGAACTTCTTGAGTATCGACTTTCCACGGTTGAGCGGCTTTCTTCAGGTCGTTCGTGTCGAAAATGAACACATCTTTTGTACTTGAGCTGCAGACATCATGGGACCAGGAAAGGCCGACGGAGAAAAACGGGTCGGTGTTGTCCAGCTCGGCAACTCGCCATTTGAACGCGGGACGCAGTTTGGGGCAAAGGGTGACCAACTCCTTCGGATGGCCGGAGTACATCACCAAATCTCCGTGGATGACTTCTCCGTCGTCGAGACGTACTCCTTTCGCAATTCGGCCTTCGCAAATGATTTCGTCGACTGTAGTCGACCGCCTCATCTCCACGCCTAACTCTTTCAACCTGAATGTGAACGCCTTTGAAATGGCTTTTTCACGTTCATCTACTCGGTATGAACTGTTAAGGAAGGAATCCAAGACTGAAAAATGGGTGACCAGTGGGCATTGGATGGGATCGATCCCGTAGAGGGGATAACAGGCTGCGAGAAGACACCGTAATTCTAGGTTCGTTGTCAATGCGTCGAGATAATCCTGGAGGGACATCGTATCCATGGGTAGCCGGGCGAAAACTCGTTCGGGGTCGATTTGGTAATAGGGGGATCGGTCCATACAGATTTTCATATCGCTCATAAAAGTGTCTATGGCCTGTCGTTCATCCGGGAAATAGGACATGAGACGTTCGGCGTATTCTTTGTGACCGGTGGGCATTTCGTAGGTTGTGTCTTCGAATACGAATTCCTGAAAACCATCGCGATCCATTTCCACGAAAGAGATTCGGTCCAACACGCCGAGGTATTCGAAATAGCGCCATAAGACCTGATTTTCCGAAAGTGAGCCGATACTGTGCACGCCGGTTGGGAACGTAAGACGATCGCGTCGAAAGTTCTGAAGCAGGCCCCCGAAAATATTGTGCTGTTCGAGAATCAGGACTTTTCTATTTTCTAAAGCCAAAAGTCCGGCAGCGGTCATGCCAGCAATTCCGGAGCCCACAATAATTGCATCGTATTTCATTAATGTGTTCTTCCTATTTTCCACACAGATTCATCTGGTTCTTCCAGCGTTGTGAACCGTTCCTGTAAGTCAAAATTGCATGCATCCAGAGTCTCGTTGAAGGTTTCATTGAGCTGCACCTCAGGGCTTCTAAGCACTATTGCTCCATCTTCGCTCACGTGTTTATTGGCCGATTCAATCATTGAGACCGTTTGGGATTCATCTGGATCAATCATGAGTATATAGTCCCACGTGTCCGTTAGCGAATCCCATTCGCTAACGGACACGTAGGAAATATTGTTTCTGTCTCGCGATACTGAATTGGCGATCGCGATTCTCGATTCTTCGACATCGATTCCTGTCACTGCGCGTGCGTTGGATTTACGAGCCAGTGTATTACCGAAAAGACCGTCGTCAGATCCCATGACGAGGACTTTCGCACCCTCGGGGACGAGGGTGTCAATTTCCATCAAAAGCCTATCGGTTTGAATTTTTTTCTTTATCATTCGCCTGACTCTCGAGCCCTGATATGCGTAACTTGTGTTAAGTCGGGACCAGAACGTATCGTGTTTTTGGGCTTCGCGAAAGTCTTCATCGGCGAAGTCGATTATTCGGTTTTTTACTTCTTTTGCAAAAGCGCGTGGGGCGGTCTCGTAGTCGAAATTTTCAGGGGTGATTCGAGGCAAGGTTCGAACGGCCCAAGAATATTGATCGACAGCAAATCGGTGGCCGTGGATACCCGTACGGGTATTACTGACCAAGACCGGAATGACGTCGGCACCCGTTCGAACCGCCAATTCGAAGGCGCCGTTTCGAAATCTTCGAATGACACCATCATGGGATCTCGTTCCTTCAGGAAAGAATAGTACGGAAACTCCGTCCTTCAGTGTATTCTCGCATTGTTTTAGGGTTTCTGCGTACCCCTTTTTGCTGGAAGCGATGAAGCCAGAATCTTTGAGGATAGTTCCGAAAAAGGGGAGTTTCAAAAGGATCGGTTTCACCACCATTACCATGTCGCAATTGATCGTCAAGAGGAGCGGGGCGTCATTCAATGATTGGTGGTTACAGGTGAAAATTGCGGGTTTCTTCAGATCTTCTTCATTTACGTCATGAAAAATACGAGGATTGTTTTTGTACGGAAATTGATCCAGATGGTTTCGCAGGATCGATCTTAAAACCGAACGAGTTTTCTTCTGTTTTTCGAGTCGGTTATTTCCGTACCGAAGAAACCATATCGGTTTCAAAATGCACGAATAGAATGCTGCCTGGCTCATTAGGCTAATCAACGTCCAAACGGCGCGTAGGATGATTGGTATGGTGCCGATACCGTGAATTCCATTTTGTGGGATGAACAATCGAATGAGTAGGGGAGTGATGGAAAGAGATGCCGCCAGGCAGGACAAAATACCGAGAAATCCGGTCACACCCATGGAGTGAATGGCGGGATGGTGAGCGAGAGCGAGTGCCCCGAATCCAAACAGAGTGGTGAGTGCGCAGAGGACAACGGCTCCCGGCGACGAGGGGATGTCTTTTTGGCTTCGATATTTCTGAAGCTTCGAGTTTAAGAGGAAAATATTGAAATCGACGCCCACGCCCAACACATAGATGATAAATAAACTGCTCACGAAATTGATGGGCAGCCCGATCCATCCGAGGATGCCTAACGTTAGTAGAAGACCGAATAAAACGGGCAACAAGACGACCGCTGCGAGTTCAACACTGCCAAAGAACAGCAGCAAACAAAGGACGATGACGGCGCTTGCTGCTATCCCGAATTGGAGCATTTCCTCATTCACTAATTTTTGCGTGTGGCCAGCGAACCAGCTTCCATTCATGATTATCGCATCGGGGTAAGATTCTTGGATGCGGGTTCGAGCTTCAAGAAATGAATCACGATCTTCCGTATAAAATGATGACTGGAGCAACGTTTTCTCATCAGTTTTCACTATTCTGGAAGCGATCAAGTCGCTCATGCTGCTGTCTTCGTAATCGGCCAACGTGAGAAAGGTTGGTTCTTCGTTCAGATACTTGAAGAAGGGGTCGAAGGCCTTGGGCGTAAAGCCGATTGTTTTCCCTTCCGTGGCCGTCATTGCTCTTACGGAGTCCTTTTTTTCAGTGGGCCATAAGGATGCCCAGTTTGACCAACGTTCTTTTTGAGTTGCGTGAGAAGGTAATAGCGGCGAGAGAGAAACGGTCGATTGCACAATCTTCTCATTCTCTAACGCCATCAATAAATTGTATAACCGGTCATTTTTTTCCAACGCCATTTCGGTGGAGTCTGCTGCCAAAACGACGACCGACGGTGCCATTTTCTGCCACAAGTCCCGCACATAGGTGTCCTCGGCGCGGTGTTCCGGGTGCAAATAGTTCATGCTTTCCAAATCGCCTTCGAAGTTCACGCGGGGCAGTCCTGCGAGAGCGACACAACTGATCGTGACGACAGTAATTAACGTGCGTTGCCAATAGTCGTCCACCCATTGCAACAATCGATTGATCGGGCCGGATAAATCCAGGTTTCTTTTCGAGGCGGAGAAAAATGAAACCAATTGTGGCAAAGCGTTGACGGCAAACCAGGCGGAGCCCGCGATGCCGAGCGCGGCCAATATACCCATGTGGCGTTGTCCTTCTATTCCGGAGAGAAGAAGGGTGAGAAACGCCAATAGAGTGGTTACGGCTCCAACCACGATAGGAAACTTTATGTCGGAAATGTCGTCGGATTTGGAATTTTCGAGATGGAACACCACATGAATTCCATAGTCGACCGAAATACCGATCAGTAATGCTGCGCAACCAATGACCAAGCCCGGAACATCGAGCGTGTAGAAAGAAAACGCCGCAAGGGCGACGGCGAGTCCGAAAGTAACGGGAACTAATATCAGAGCGACAGAAAAGATTCGACGAAAAAATAGTATCGACAGGAGAAAGATGCCCAGAATCATCGCGGGAACCGTACGTTTCATATCAGTCTTGATAATGGCAGCGTTATCGGCATACGCGAAATGGCCACCGGAATATCGAATTCGAACTGCATCATCCATTTTGAGTAGGTCGGTGCGTGTTTTTTCAAGGAGGGTGAACAGTTTCTCACTTTGTTCAGTATCACCCGGAGGAAAGGATGGTATTGCGAATAAAAGGATGTGTCGTCCATCCTGGCTGGTGATTCGTCCGTCGACGATTTGGGCTCCCGGGCTTTGATTACCAACGGTTCCAATGTGGGCAAATCCGAGGCCGGCAATGTCGAAAGGGTCGGAACGTAAGCGACGTTTCTCCATGGACGTAAGGGACGTAGTCAGTGAACGTTTAGCCCTTGCGACGTACCGGTGAATGGATTCCGGGTTCAGGCGACTTTCGACGACTTCGAGATCCGTCTCGTCGAGAAGCGCGGGATGAGCGCGGCCGATCGTGTTGTAAAGACCCATTAGAGAGGATTCTTCTAGCCTGTACTGGATGCGAGTGAACAATCCGGATGAAAGAAGGCGTTCGTACAACGCGTCGGACACAGCGGTCATTCGTTCCAGTTCATCCGCTTCCAGATTCTCGCCATCAATATCAATATAAAGGGATTCGAGAGTCTTGAATTGGTCCGCGACGAAGAAATAGTCCCGAACGACGTCGTCTTGAAGCGGGAGCATCGTCGATATCTCGTTGGACAGCTGCAAGCGGGAAAACCCCAAGGCAAATGCGCAAAGACCTACCACTAGAGAGAGGAACAGTTTTTGATTTTTGGACATTTTCAACTGGGAACTTCTTCACTATTTTCAAGATTCACTGTCCGAACCAATACGAAAGCGATTAACGTGGATAACAATCCCGCGATGAATGAAAATCCGATGCTTCCAAAAATGTATTGAAGCGCATACGTGCGTTGCCATCCTTCGGGTAAATCGGTCAAGGACAATAACAAATCATTGTTTCCGTACATGAGGAATTGTCCGGTATAGAGGCTGAAGTACAAAATGAACGGCATCAAAATCGGAATTGAAATATTTGAAGCGAGGAACGCGAGCGTGCGGCTCAGTTTGAATGCACCGGCCAACGCAATCGCAGCAGCACCTTGAAATCCCCAGATGGGGAGAATCCCGCAGAAAACTCCGATTCCAACGCACGTCGCGAATTGAATCGGAGTTACCGATTCCTGGATGATTGTTGTTCGGACAAAACGTCCCCACCGCTGCCGAAAAGTACCTTGACGAAATGAGGCCCGGTGAATTTTCTGGCGAACGCCTTTCGATAACAGAAGTCGTTCGAATATCAGATGGATATTTAGCCGTGTCACACGGAGGAAATCGACAATTGGGCGGAAATGGGATTCGCTGCCGGGTCCATAATATGCGCGGACTGGAACTGAATGGACGTTCACGTCGTTCCAGAGAGCAAAAATCAAGACTTCGATCTCGAAATCGTAGCGGGCTTTTTTGTAATGGAGATCGGCTACCGCATTGATAGGATAACATCGAAAACCGGACTGAGTGTCGCTCACTTTTTGACCCGTCTGAACCCACGTCCAAAAATTCGAATTTGCGCGCAACACCCGACTCTTCTTCGCTCGTCCTGCGCCTTCAAGGTTGCGCATTCCTATGATTAGGCTCTCGGGATGTTCTTCAACAGTATTGACGAAGAGTGGCAGTTCCGCTGGGTCGTGTTGTCCGTCCGTATCCATCGTAATCGCGTGGGTATATCCGTGTTTTCGGGCGTACTCGAAGCCCGATTTTATCGCAGCGCCCTTACCAAGGTTTGTTTCGTGAACGACTACGGCAACATCGTCTATGGATTTCAAAACAGCTGCGGTTTCATCGGTGCACCCGTCATTGATGACGACGACGTCGGTTACGTATTGTTTAGAATATTCGACTATCCGAGGCAAAGTCTGCGCGTTGTTGAACGTGGGTAGGAGAACACAAATTCGTGCATGACTCGGCATAGCGATCTAAATTTCTCCCTTTGAAAACCGACATTTGATCTTCGCCCGGAAATCCTAATGGATACGGTGCAAATGGTGCAGCTCGAAACCGAACGCCAGTATACAAAAACCGTTCGGCATAATAAAAATGACGGCGTAACTCGGTGTTCCAAATTCGGGCTTGTCATCGGACTTGGTGATTTGAATGTCCAAATCTATCGGTGTACAATCCGATCTTTGTCCATCTAAATGTCTGTTCTGGACGGGAGAGTGCAGTACGTGCCACAAGAAATTGCCGAAATCATGTTGCATCGTCCCCCGATGCTTCTCATTGACGAATTGATCTCCTACGACGAAACGCGCGCCACTGCACGAACAACTTTCTCACACGAACGTTACGGCGCTGAAAATGGATTCACTAGTGAACCTGCACTGATCGAATGCATGGCGCAAACTGTCGCGGCTCAACGGGGACAGCTTGCCTACGACAAGGGGATTTCTCCGCAACCCGGGATGCTGGTGGGTGTACAGAATACGGAATTCCACAGGCCCGCTGAGGTTGATATCCCGTTGAATATTGATATTGAAATTACCCACAAGCTCGACAATCTATATCTTGTTGACTGTGAAATCACCCACCGATCCGAACGGATTGTTTCAGGTAGTTTAAAATTCTACGCGCCGGAAGATACCGAATGAGACATAGACGATCGCGTAGACCCTCGGGTAAATACCTAGAATTCAGCACTCAAGTCACGGTTCGTTTTCAGGAAGTAGACGCTCTACGAATCGTCTGGCATGGTCACTATCTATCTTATTTCGAATCGGGGCGTGTCGCTTTCGGAAAGGAATACGGGCTGAATTACACAGACTTCGTGAATGCTCAATTGATTACGCCGGTCGTACATGCCTCGTGTGACTATATCCGATCCGCTACGTTCGGCGACGAAATAACTGTCGTCACGCGCCTCTATCCACAAGTCAGCGCTCGTCTTCATTACCACTTTGAAATCCAACGTTCGAGCGACGGCGAATTATTGGCTACTGGAGAGACGGTACATGTCTTCTCGGATATGAATAACGAACTTTGCCTGACGATTCCGAAGTTCATGGCGGAATGGTATGCTCGCTGGAAACCGGAGATGGAAGACCATGGGTAGCGGTGTCGGCATTGTCGGGGCAGGTATTGTAACTGCACTGGGGGTGGGACTCGATCAAAATTGGTCGGCTTTGGTGAACGCGAAATCCGGAATCGAAACGCTGACCGGGTTTCCTGCCGATCATTACATTACCGACGTTGCTGCCGCAGTCTCGGAACGTTCGATGAATATGATCTATGAGGAGCTTGGGGACGACTCCCTTTCGCGCGCGTATTCCATGGCCATATGGGCCGGGCAAAAAGCACTAGCGGAACGTTCTATCAATCCTGAGAAAATTTCGTTGATCTTGTCGACGGCAAAAGCAGATTTTAAAGAATTTGAAGACACCTTAAATTCTGGCACGCAATCCAGCGCGCGGCGTTTTAATCCCGGGGTAATGGCTCGCGAAGTTGCTGACCATTTGAATTTGGGCGGGCGAGCGTTCGCGGTTTCGAACGCATGCGCGTCAGGCTTGATTGCCATCATTCAGGGTGCTCGAATGTTGCAACGCGGCTCCGCCGAGCATTTGCTAGTCGTCGGCGTTGATGTGCTGTCCGATTTCGTCCTCAAAGGGTTTTCATGCCTACAAGCATTGAGCCCGCGACCAGCGAGACCTTTCGACGAGGCTCGTGATGGGTTGTCGCTCGGAGAAGGCGCTGGGGCTGTACTCCTTTCCAGCGTCGATGCGGGTGAGGCTTCCAGGGCAATGCTGCGCGGTTGGTCGGCGACGAATGACGCGGTACATATTACGGCTCCGTCCCGTGAAGGTGCGGGTCTTCAAAGTGCGATATCAAAAGCACTCGCGATGGCCGGACACAATCCTGAAACGATTGGTTACATCAACGCTCACGGAACGGGGACTCGATTTAACGACGAAATGGAATCCCACGCCGTCGCGTCAGTTTTCGGAGATATGGAACAGCCTTTCATAACCTCCATGAAGGGGAATATCGGCCATACCCTTGGGGCGGCTGGCGTAATTGAAACAGTCCTGAGCCTTCCAGTTTTGGAAGAGAATATCGTTCCGCCTTCAGTTGGGTTTGAAACCATGGGAGTCCCGAAAGAATTGAACGTTCCTCGTGAGCCCGTACCCTTTCCAGCGGGTAAAAATATCCTGGGAATGAAATCCGGATTCGGTGGGGTGAATGCCACACTGATCTTCGGTTCGGGTGAGCCATCATGAGCGGTGTCGGCATTTACGGATACGGACGGTACGATGCTTCTGGCATTTCAGGTACGAGACGTACTTCAGATATTGAACTTATGGGAATTGACGATCTGAAGTGGAAACACGTTTCAGATGTTACCTACAAACGTTTTGGACAGTTGGATGCGCTTTCGAAAGCGGCGATGGCGGCGACTGAAATGATCGGCATTAGTGAATTGATGGGAGCTGATATTGCTTCCGAAACGGGAATTACTTTGGGCACTAAAGATGGTTGTTTGGGAACGGACATCGATTTTCGTGCCAACGCTATCGAACGCGACGTTTCCAATCCGCGTCTCTTCGCTTATACACTGCCCAGTACCGTCTGCGGTGATCTCGCGATTCGCCACGGGTTTCAAGGAGCCAATGCGTGTTATATGTCGGAAAATGACAACGGTGTATTGGCCCTGGCTGAAGGGTTCTATTTGGTCGAGAGCGGCGAGCTCCAAGGGTGTTTATGCCTCGAAGTGGATGCGCTCTTCGAAGAGTCGGCTTCCGCCGCCAATGAATTCAAAATGAATCTTGATACCGATCGTTTTTCCGCGTATGCATTTTTGTTGATGAATACTGACGTGGCGGCCGGCTCCCCATTAGGTGAGTTCGCGTTCACCCCGGGAGAGGACTGTAAGATGGGTTCGTTGCGGGAATTGTGTGGGCTCATTGAAAGCCGAGGCAAAGATGTTCCGATCACGAAAATAGGTTATGATGATTTGGCAGTTTCTATTCGAGGAATGGAACGCTGAACGAACGGTTGAATATACGGGAAGACTACGAACATGGATGATTTAATCAGCGAATTGAAAGTAGGCATCATCAAGCACCTCGGGTTTGACGATATGGAGCCGGATGAAATTGAAACCGACGCTCCATTGTTTGAAACGGGTTTAGGACTCGACTCGATTGATGCCCTTGAACTGGTCGTCCTGCTCAAAGAATCGTACGGAATCGAGATTAAGGATATCGAAGAGGGTAAAACAATCTTCGCTTCGATTCAGGTCTTGTCTGAATTCGTGAAAGAGAACCGTCAAAAATGACCCTTCCCAATGTCGTCGTTACCGGCATGGGGATCGTCACTTCCATCGGCTGGTCTCCAGAGGAAGTTCAAGAATCTATACTTAACAAACGGTGCGGCTTTCGGGGAATTTCATGTTTGGATTCACCACTTTTCAAGGGCACTCTCGCTGGAGAGGTTCTCGGGGATCCAGCGGCAAAAAGTGGGTTAGCTGAAGGGTCCCGTTCCGACCATCTCGCGCTCTACGCTGCACGCCAGGCATTCGTCGCTGCAGGACTCGAAGGATTGACTGAAGATGTCAAAGCTGAAATCGGGATCGCGCTGGGGATTACGACCGGCGGCTTGTCGACAACGGAAGTGTATCTAGACCAGCTTCTGACCGAAGGCGATTCGGATATCGCGCAAATGCGTTTCCATGAATGTTCAACGCCAGTCGCAACGATATCGCGTGAATTGGGACTCTTCGGAATTCAAACCAGCGTGTCGAATGCGTGCGCTTCCAGCGCAAACGCGCTCGCGCTAGGTCGCGAATTCATTCAATCGGGGGAAGCGGAAGTGGTGTTGGCTGGAGGGGTAGACTCGCTTTCGCGATTGACTGTCAACGGCTTCAATTCGTTGTTGGTGTATGACCCGGATGGATGTCGTCCGTTTGATGAAAATCGCTCCGGCATGACGCTTGGGGAAGGCGCTGGTTTCGTCATACTTGAATCGGAGGCTCATGCGAACGCACGCGACGCTAGGACACTCGCTCATTTTGTGGGGGCCGGCTCAAGTTTCGATGGATTCCATATTACGTCCCCGTCGCCGGATGGCTCCGCGATTCACGATGCAATGAGCAAGGCTTTAGCCGATGCTGGTCGGGTACCTTCAGATATTGACTATATAAATGCCCATGGCACAGGTACGCTGGATAACGATGCGTCGGAAGGCGAAGCGATCCAACGTTTATTTGATGGCGATGTTCCAGTCGTATCGTCAACGAAAGGGTATTGCGGGCACACGCTTGCCGCTGCCGGAGCGGTGGAATCCATACTGTGTATCCTTGCTATGGAACACGGAGTTGCTCCGCCGAATCTGGGAATCGAGAACGTGGACCCGGCATTTCGATTTGACCCGATTCGCGAGCCCATAGAAACAGGTCTAAATACTGTGATGACGAACTCAATCGGATTTGGCGGAAATAACTGTTCGTTGATTTTCGAGAACGGAGATTCGAACCAATGATGAGCGGTGATTATCCGGTCATCTTGGGCACCGGTACGGTCTTACCTGACACGGAAGCTGCCTTGTTGGAGGTCCCGGAAGGATTGGGCGAACCTCGTCGCGCTCGCAGATGTGTGCCAGCCCCGGGAAAAGGGGTTTTGCCGAGTGCGGCGGTCCGGCGACTTGGTCGCACTCAAAGATTGGCGATGACGGCAATTCATCATGCGCTTGAAGATGCCGGAATACCCATTGATGAACGGGACAATGTTGCGGTTTGCGTGGGCACGGCTTGGGGCGAATTGGGACATACGTATACGTTTCTGGAAAACATGATTGTTCAGAAAGAAGAAAACCCCAAGCCCGCATCATTCGTCAATTCGGTTCACAATGCGATTGCGGGCCAAATCGGTCTGACGTTGAAGTGTAAAGGTGAAAACCATACGCATATCCACAGCTCCGTTTCTTTTGAAAGCGCACTATGGCAAGCGGTGGGGATTCTGAACCAGAGGCGAGCCGACAAAGTTGTTGTTTGCGGAGTCGACGAATTAAATCCGTACATCGTGGTGGCTGAGGAATCCCGTCGACACTCTGTTTCGGGAGAAGAAATTATCCCTGGTGAAGGGGCTGCAGCGATCGTGTTGGGGCGTGATGAGGGTATGGACAATCAGCCGCGGCTGCGAGCGATGAAGTTCCGGCCCTGGTCGATAGAACGAGTCGACGCAAGGCCCGTTGGTATGGAAATGACATTTATCGATAGGGTCTTGGCGGAAGCTCAATTGGCTGCGAGCGACGTTGATCTCGTACTTTGTACCACTACTGGTAGTCATGAATTGGATAATATTTACGAACGTGTCGTTGGTGAACTTTCAAAATCTGCCGGCCGCGACATCCCGTTTGGCGGTTATCATCAAATGGCGGGTGAGTACCGAACGGTATCAGCCGTGGGGGTTGCCCTTGCCGCTCAAAAAATCAAGAACGGGACCTTTCCGGAAATATTGAAATTGGATTTGGTAGAAGCCGACAACATGCTTGTATATAGTTTGAGCGACACCGGATTTCAAAGTGCGTGCGTGGTCGGGCGATGAGCCGATTTGTAATTACGACGATTTTAGCCATTGTCGTATCGACATTCACCGGACTGCTCGTGCCCACACCATTGAGTTCGTGGCTTGTGTTTGCAGTCGCGGTAGCCTATCTCGTTATGCTTGGTTTCGGCGTCGCGTCTATTCGATTCAATTTTTTTCAACCCGCGTTTTGTCATGGGTCGAACGATAGGCAGAATATCGCCATTACGTTTGATGACGGACCCGATAATGAGACGACGGAAATGGTGCTAGATATCCTTGCTGAGTACGATGTTCCTGCGACGTTTTTTTGTGTAGGGGAAAAGGTTCGCGCGTGTCCACTAATAGTCCGCCGCATGGTCGAAAATGGGCACTCTCTTGGAAATCACAGTATGCACCATCATTGGTATACGAACTTTCTCTTCGGCAAACGTCTGGAATCGGAGATTTCTGCGGCGCAGGACTCGATAGTCGATGCGGTCGGGGAAGCTCCGAAATACTTTCGGCCTCCGATGGGCTTGACCAACCCCCACTATAAGAAGATTTTGCGTTCCCAGGGATTGGAACTGATCGGGTGGAACGTTCGATCACTGGATTTGAACACGACCGACCCGGAAAAGGTAATTAGGCGGGTTGTGAATCGTGTTGATAACGGGAGTATTATATTGCTTCATGATTCGGGCCATGAGAAAGATTTTCTACGGGTAGTATTAACGCGAATTATCGAACAGTTAAGCGAGAGAAAATTTAAGTTCGTTTCTCTAGACCGACTTAAGGGTTAAATGATGAGTTTTAAGATTTCTGAATGGATATTCGCTATATTATTCATGCTGTGTAGTTTTCTGTCCATTGCTGATGAAACCGAACCCGAATTATTAAACGCCGACGAATTGGGGGCGTTTTTGAAAAAAATCGAAACGTCGTTGAGCGACATAACTTCCCTCGAAACGAAGTTTCGACAGGAAAAGCACATTAGTATTTTGAGCGAAGCTGTTGAGTCGACGGGCATTCTGTACTTCCAAAAACCGAAATCGATTCGTTTCGAAATCGTAACCCCGTACCATTCCATACTCGTTACTAACGGAAAGTCGGTGGCTCAGTTTGAACTGATCGACGGCACGTGGACGAAATTGCGCACCGGTGGAGCTGGTGTGATCTTGTTGGTTACGGACCAAATCGCGTCGTGGCTGCAGGGGAACTTCGAAGAGCAGATGGAGACCTTTGAAATCAGCGCGAAAAAAGGGGCTCATCACCTTTTTCTACGGCCGACCGATCCGAAGTTCGCCGAATTCATCCAGCGAATAGAACTTACGTTCAGTGACGATCTATCGGTCATCACTCGATTAGAGATTCATGAACCGAGCGATGATTATACGGTGATCGAATTTGAAGAAACGCGACAGAATCCCTTGAACGATAAAGACTTGTTCAAGACATCCGGAAAGCGCCCTTTTCTCGTACTGAAGCCCTAATCAGTGGATGTATTTCCCATTTTGGCGTTCCTCACATCTAATCTTTCGATAGGATTGTGCTGTAGTTATGGCGCAATCATTTGTGTATTATGTCATTAAATACCTAATGCAAATACGGAGGAATCCCACATGAATGCTGGTCGCGTAATCGTTTCGTTCGCCATGATTGTTGTACTTGGAATCGCTGGTACTTCGGACGCGCAAAAATCCAAATCGAGAAAATCCAACAAAAATGTTCAAATTGTTGAGATTCCTAAAGCAGACTACAAATTGGAAATGCCGGTATACGTCAAAATTTTTTCAACACAGAATACTGTTGTCAAAGGAGACAATTCGAAAAAGGCTGCCAAAGTCGCTGCGAAGAAACAACGGGTTCCAGCACATCTCGCATCCGTGATCGTAAAGCGATTGAACGCGGTGGGGCACAAGGCGATTCTGTTTGACGGCGCTGTGGACACAACGGGCGGCCTGATACTCGAAGGAGATATCGCGCTGATCCACAACGGCTCTGGATCCACTCGCTTTTGGGTCGGGTACGGGTCGGGTAAAGCCAGATTGTGGGCAGACGTGAAAATGTATTTCGCGGACGAATCATCTCACGCGCTGATTCATGAACGCGTCATATCCAGAACTTCGGGCGGATTAACTGGCTCTGGCGGAGTGCTCGCCGGGGGCAACATCGAAAAGGACGTAAATCAGAAATTCGCAAGAAATATGACTTCGCGAATCAATGATATTAGTGCCGCGATTGCACACGGCAATACGCCACATGTGACGGAAATGGCGCCCATTACGACTCCTCCTTTGGACGGTTCTGACAACGCGGTTGTTGACTCACAACGACCGACATCAAATCGGCCAAAGAATAATTTCGCACGAAATGCGAAGCCGATTGAGGAGCCAATGCCAATACCCGCTCCATCGAAGCCTGCAGCTATATCAACGGCGGACGCTTTGACAGTTGAATCTGGAAACGACGATCTGTTGGAGCAGGTAGCAACGCCGGTTTCCAGATCGGATGACTTAATTATATCGGAAGACAGTGACTCTGGTGTATCGATTGTTGATTCGACAGCTGAGATTAAAAAAACTCGCGAGGTCGCGGAACCGAAAGGGAATGGCTCGGATGATTTAATTATCTCGTCGTCGAATCCTGTGCGGGAAGTTGCAGATACCCGGGTCAATAATTTCGCGAAAGCGAATACCTCTGCGGAAAAACAACTAATCGTTGAGGAGAATGAAGTCCCGTCGACGAAAAAGAAAGAAGAAAAAGTCGAGCAAAAACAAAAAAAGCAAGAAGCGAAGAAAATGAAGGCGGCTGCGAAAAAGAAAAAAGAATCGGAACGGAAACAACTGGCAGAGACGAAGGCGGCCGAAAAAGAAGCCGAAGCAGAACGCGTGGAAATTGCTCCGAAGGTGGATGATGATTCGTTGACCATCGAAGATTCCGATAGTTTGGTGGTTGAGTCAAGTATCGAATCAAGTAACTCGGAACCGGCCGCTAACAAGAACAACTTCGCCAAGAATACCAAGCCCGAACTGGTTGTCGAGGCGGATACCATAGCCGAAGAAGCCACGCCGGAGCCGGTCGTCGAAGCGAATTCGAGACCCACCATCCAAAAGCAAAAAAAGAACAAGAAGCAAAAGACAGCCAACAAGCAAAATACGCCCAATAGGCCGCGAGCGAACGAAAAATTCGCCGAGACTGCATCGTCCAATTTCGTGGTCGAATATAGTGTCCATTCGAAAACATCACCTCCCATCGGGCTTCGGGTGGGGGAATCCAAATTTATGCCTCTACAAATAGGGGAAAAAAGATATGCCTCGATAGCTCCCGGGACTATCTCAGTAGTATTTCGCGACCCGAAACCGAAAAAGGCCCAAAAACCAAATTGGAAAAACTATTCATTACAGGTCAATACAAGAGGAGTTTCGCAAACGAAAGTGACGGTTATGACCGAACCCGTCGAGAGCGAAATCGCTTTGAAGATTTTTTTGATTCAAGACGGGAAGATCACTAAAGAAGTTGATCTTAGGGCCTTTTAGGAGAACCATGTAGTATGACTCTTCGCCTGTGTAGGTCGTCGTGGATATTCATTGCGCTGATGGCGACGGTTTCGATTCATGCTGAGCCGGTCAATTATTATCGAGACATCGCTCCGGTTTTTGAAGAACATTGCGTTATCTGCCATCGTCCCGGCCAGGTCGGCCCGATGTCGCTCATGGAATATGACCATGTGCGGCCGTGGGCCAAATCCATCAAGGCTCAGGTCTCCAGTCGGACCATGCCGCCTTTTCATGCGACGGGTGCGGTAGGGCGTTATAAAAACGATTTGAGGCTCGAACCAGAGGAAATCGAACGAATCGTTCGTTGGGTGGACCAGGGGGCGCAGAAAGGCAACCGTGCCGATTTTCAACGTACAAGAGATTGGGCTACTAAAAAATGGCCGGGAGGCGAGCCTGACCTAATTGTCAAATTTCCTCGTCACAAACTGAAGCCCGGAGAGAATGATCCGTACGTCTATTTGTTCGCACAAAATACGACTGATCGGGATGTTTGGGTACGAGGATTCGATTGGAACTTTTCTGCGAAGGATTACGTGCATCATTCGATTGGTGACGCGTTGGCAAAAGGTTTTAGACGACCGGAAGGCGACATCCACGATCCCTTCGAGACGGAATTAAAGAACGCGCCTTTCGGAGCGGGGAACGCATTTTATCTTCCAGGAATGGGCCCGCGTTTTTTTCCGGAAGGTACCGCGATGAAACTTTCAGAAGGTGCGCAATTCTACGGTATATTTCATTACGCACCCTTGGAAGGCGATGAGGAAGTATGGGATGAGCCGGAGCTGGGTTTTTATTTCGCGGACGGAGTGCGGACAGCGCCCTATATGAAAATGCGATTGAACTTTGAAGAAATTTCTATCGAACCGGGTGAAGCCAATTACACCCGGGTATTGCGGCAAACGTTCGAGTATGACGCGTATATTCAGGACATCAATCCACATATGCATCTTCGCGGAAAATCGATGAAGCTGGAACTGATTTATCCGGACGGCAAGAAAGTCGATTTCGATATTCCAAAGTTTAACTTTGATTGGCAACGACACTATGAACTTCAAGAACCGCTTTTTGTTCCGAAGGGTACCGTGGCAGAACTTACGGCGGTATGGGACAATAGCATCGGAAATCCATTGAATCCCGACGCAACCGCCACGGTGAAATACGGACCGTTCACGAAAAACGAAATGGGCTCTATGGGGGTTGCCTATATTCCTGTTGGAGATTTTCCGTATAGCGGCACCTATCCCCAAAAAATTACGATGGGGAAAAATGTGACATTGAGCACATTAGATGATTTCGTCCAATCGGTTGAGAAATTATCTTGGGAAGAAGTCCTAGAGCTTATTGATTCGCTTGATGAGAAAAAAGGGCTTAATGTGAAGAGGATCTGGGAACGAAAACACGGCTCGGGCGGTAAACCAGAGTAACATGTCCATCTACGGTGCGATTGAAAAATGCATTTCTCGGAAAACCAAACCATTTACCAAGATTTTTAACGAATTGTTCTCGTCTTTCAGATCGGCGTTTGGTATTCGCCCTTCGTATCCAGATTTATGTGGATGATTCGGGTACTGCGTATCGATTTCCGGATGAGCCGTGTAATTTAGACCGTAGAGTTTTTCATTCACAACTAGGTTCACGCGGAGTTCTTTCGTGGAAGCCGTCCAAAATGAAACTACCAGCTCCTTTGAATTTGGAACCGACTCGTTTTCTTGTTGGGCCATCGATATTCCAAATTCGATCCCATTGAATGGGTTACCAAACTGCTTCGGCTGAACGTTCAGCTGACGCTCAGCGAACGCGTAAATGACCACATCGGGCTTCACTCGCTCGATAAGATCTTCGTGATACTCCTGCATCCCTGTATGAGGAGCTACCCACAAGTCCTGAAAGGTGGCAGCGAAGTACTTCAACAAGTAGCTGCCGAAAGAATCCCTTATGAGCAGAACTTTCGGTTGGTCGGGGAGCGGCGATTCGAAATGAGCAATATTCGACGCTCTCTTCGCTCTTTCGTAACTCGCCGGCTCAAAAATAAAATCGGCTTTTCGCATCGTTTCTATTGTGCTGTCAATGGGATCTTTAAACTCGGCGACATAGTGAAACGGTTCTTCGTAATCGGGAATGTAAATGAATCGGGCCAAATCGGAATTCGTTCGTTCTTCAAGAGAGAACGTAACGTCACTTTTCGGCTCAAGCTCTGGAAACGTTTCACTCAGTCGATTCATGATGGCTTGGTACGCGATAAAGCCTCCATAGTCGTTCCAGTGGGTGTCCGTTTTGTAGTAGGTCGACCTCTCAATCTCCCCCGCGATCAAATCGTTTTTTAGATCAAGAATCGGGAGATCAAGTTCATTTTGGAGTATGTGCTCGGTCAACTGATCCAAACGAGTCGCGGCACCACGTTCAAGCCAATCCGGCAGGAATTCGGTCTTGACCTCCTGTTTTTCCGGGATGGCTACCAAGAGTAATGGAATGTCCCGATCTTCCAGCCACGACTGATAGGCCAAAAACTGGCTGGTCCAATGTATCAACTTTTCTTCTGAAAAAGGATGGCGTCCCCGATAGGCGTTGTTAATATTATTCCCGTCGTAAAACAACCAGCCGTCTTTACCGAGAGTGACTTCCGGTGACATGGAAACTCCCAAGCCGAACATAAGCTGGCCGTAATTCTCCAATAGGCCCCGTCGCAGCCCGAAATGGTCATCTAAATGAGCACTTACTTTGGCGGGATAGTCCGAAAGCTCGTCCAGGCTTACGGGCATTTTAGGGAGAGGTTCAACATTTCTTCGTTCCGTGAACGAAATGTAGGTGGTTGAGTTTTCCGTGAAGAAATGAAGTAGCGCGGGCGTACACAATACGCCAACGAACAGGACTGCGGTCAAGCGGTTCATTGTATGTTGAAGAGATTTTTTTGACATTTTTTCTTGGCTCTATATCTTTCGTTCTAAAACCGAAAATAAATAAACGGGTTGTAGGCGCCTGAAGCCAGCGTCATAGTTACGCCCAAAAAGAGCATCGACAACACGAGAAAAGTTCCCGTTGCACGAAGAAACGAGAATTGTTCTGTTTCACCATTTTGTTTTTTGTTCATCAATGAAATAGCGTACGGCAGGACCGGCATGGAAGCGAGCATTCCGATGCTCAGTGCCAACACTACGTCATTCGGGAGAAGTTCCCTGATGTGGATTTCACTCCCGGCGTTCAACCCGGCCATCGCTCGAAAAAAGTTCAGTGCTTGGCCGAAACTTTCGCATCGAAAAAGTACCCAACCCACGACAACCACGAACAACGTGTATATGTGTTGTAGAGGGCGCCACAATTTATTCAGAATGTCGAGCAACAGAACGCGCTCCATCACCATAAACGCGCCGTGATAACATCCCCAAATGACGAAGGTCCAACTCGCTCCATGCCACAGACCACATAGGAAGAAAATTATCCAAAGATTCAAATAGGTCCGAACTACTCCGTTTCGATTGCCCCCTAAAGGTATATAGAGATAGTCTTTGAACCATCTGGAAAGAGTCATGTGCCATCGTCGCCAGAATTCCGTGATGGAGTTAGCGACGTAGGGATAGTTGAAGTTGACGGGAAACCGAAATCCGAGCATAAGACCCAGCCCGATGGCCATATTTGAATATCCTCCAAAGTCGAAATAGATTTGAATGGTGTAGGAAATCGCACCGAGCCAAGCGGTGAAAAAGCCCAGCTCCGATTCGGGCATGGAAAAGATCTTGTCTGCGGTAACGGCGACCGTATTGGCGATTAAAACCTTTTGAGCCAATCCGATAACAAAAATTTTGATGCCTTGGACGAATGAATCTAACGAATGTTCGCGGCTCTTTATCTGTTGTGCGATCGTGTGATAACGAACGATTGGGCCGGCGATTAATTGCGGGAACAAGGCTATGTACAGTGCCAGATTAATTGGGTTTTTCTCGACTCGTTCGCGATCTCTGTATACGTCGATGAGGTACGACATGGCTTGAAACGTGAAGAAGGAGATGCCGAGGGGTAAATGAAAGTCGGTGACGCCGAGTGTTGGAGCACCGAAGATTCCGGCAAGGTCGTTTATGATTGTTGCGAAAAAAGCAGTGTATTTAAAGAAGGCGAGGATTGATAGATTTGCAACGACTCCAAAGGCGAGCGCGCTTTTGCGTACTGCTTCGTCCTCGTCTGCCACGAAACGCCCTATCCCGTAGTTCAGTACGCAAGGGATTACGATGACGAAGACGAATTGAATTTCACCCCACGCATAGAAAAAGAGGCTGGCGAAAAGGAGCGCCACGTTTTTCCATTTAGTCAGAAAGTAAAGCAGGAGGGTGGCTGGTAGAAAATAGAACAAAAATGTAATCGACGAAAATACCATTTGAGCATTATATTCAATTTGCGTCGCTTTTTTGCAATGTCTCACTCATTAATAGAAACCGGGCACATGGTTCATGTGCCCGGTAGATTATTCGAACTCGTAAATAGATCTATTTCGATGCGATACCCAAATCACCAAGAATACTTACGGTGTCAGTCCCAGCTGAAGCGGCCTTGACCTCTTTGTCGATTTTGGAAATGACGCCTTCTTTGTCGATGTAGAATGTCCATCGATTGTAAAAGCCCCGCTCGTGAAGGCCGCCGTATGGATCGGCGAGTGTTTTTTCGGGATCGCTGAGAATGGGGAATCCAGCGCTATGCTCTTCCGCGAATTTTTTGTTGTCTTCGGGTTTATCATGGCTGACCATGAAGTAGGCTACATCTTGATTTTTGAGGGCGTCAGCGCTGTCACGCAGCGATTTACATTGAGCCGTTCAGCCACCGGTGAATGCTTTTGGGAAAAATGCCAATACGACGGCGGATTCACCTTTGTACTGAGACAGCGTATATTCTTTTCCGTCCGAGCCCATCAATTTGAATTCGGGTGCCTTATCACCAACTTTTAATTCCACTTTCGATTTCTCCTCCGCAGTGACACCACCTGCGATTAGCATTACGGTCAAGGCGATGCCCCATCGCATAGTCAACATGTTCATTTCGTTCTCCTCGATTTGATCGTGAGTGGATTCAGTATACATGAAGGAGCGTCTCATCTACTGAAAAATTGGATAAAGGCTGCCATGCCGGTAACATGGGGCGAAAGAGACTTGAATGAAAGGCCAAAATGAGCGAACACGATCCATCTTTTTCGAATCGCCTATTGTCTCTCGATTTTTTTCGAGGGATGACGATGTTTCTGTTGATTGCAGAGGGAACGCAGTTGTTTTCAGCGATGGGCAGTCCTGAATTTGAAGGGACGTTGGTGGGGTTCGTCGGTACACAGCTTCACCATCATCCATGGCACGGGCTGCGATTCTGGGATTTGATTCAACCGTTTTTCATGTTCATCGTCGGTGTTGCATTGCCATTTTCGGTCAAAAATCGACTTTCAAAAGGCGATTCACATTCTACAATTTTGAAGCACGTTTTGATCCGTTCTTTCCTGTTGTTGCTTTTCGGGTGGGGGCTGTATTGTATTGGGCCGGGAAAAAT
>Ga0315336_1000662_pt1 | contig 85765 bp, 93 predicted proteins | sample ASW5metaG_FD_204512 | JGI IMG/M metagenome (GOLD analysis project Ga0315336, IMG submission 204512) | Ammonia-oxidizing marine archaeal communities from Monterey Bay, California, United States - ASW #5 | ecosystem: Environmental > Aquatic > Marine > Intertidal zone | place: USA: California...
TCGTCGAATTTGTAGCGGTTGCACAAAGCGCGCGGGGCCAAGGTGTTGGAAAGGCGCTTTTTGAAGTATTGCATACCTCTTACGCCGAAAAAGCAGGCTGGTTAGAAACGACCAAGGAAGAAAATCTTTCGATTTTCGCCAAGCTTGGCTATGAACATGTAAGGACGAATGTTTCTCATGGTGTCGATCATCACCAAATGAAACGTGAAAAGATCGAGACCTAACATTGCCAAGACCTGACCGAAGTGCTGAACGAATTCCACAAATCCTTGGCGCAGCTGCAAAAGTATTTGCTGCTGATGGCGTTCAAGGTGCCAACATGGATAGTGTGGCGAAGGAAGCCGGACTTTCAAAGGCTGGGGTCTATCTTTATTACAAAAGCAAAGATGCGCTGGTGCTCGCATTATTAGAGCAGTTCTTCGCCGCCAATTTGGAGGCATTGAAGCTAATTCCAATTGGCGACAGCGCATCTATTCGTATCTGCAAATGGATCGACTTAATCTCTGCAGCGATGAGCAACAATGATCATCTGCAAACAATAGGCTTCGAGTTTTTAGCTCTCGCAGGCCGGGACCAAACGGCGAGATCTGTCGTTCTGGGTTTTTACCAAGCGTATATTGACGCGATTGCTCAATTGCTTCAATCCGATGGCGTAGGCGAAAAACAGGCAAACGAAAAAGCGACGGAAGTCGTCGCCTTTTTGGAAGGTATCAATTTGATCTGGATGGCCAAATCTGGAGAATTGGATTTTGGCAAGATCGCAAAATCTGGTGTGATGTCCTTACTCGCCTAACGTCCGAACAGCGACACAGATTGTCGTTTGAAGATAACGACCAAAGTTGCACCAACCACAATGCCGCCAATGTGCGCCCACCATGCCGTTGATCCATTGTCTGGAAACAGTACATAGAAGACCTGAAGTCCGATCCAAAGTCCGAGTGCTGCGATCGCCGGAACCCGCATTGGAATTGGGATGAATACTCTAGCGAGCACATATACCCATACCTTGGGGTATAGGATCACGTAGGCAGCGATGACTCCTGCAACTGCACCTGATGCACCAACTAATGGCGCCGTACTCATTGGCTCCACCAAGCTGTGGGCTAAACCACCGCCGATGGCGCAGGCGAAATAAAAAATCAAATACCTGAAATGCCCCATTGCGTCTTCAATGTTGTCGCCAAAGACAAATAGGAAGATCATATTGCCAAAGATATGCATGAAATCTGCGTGCAAGAAGGCATAGGTCACAAGAGTTGTTTCGTCAGGCAAAAATGGCACTTGATCGATCAAAGGCTCAGAAAGCCAGCCCGGGACGACCGCCATTGTGATCAGCATGAATTCTTCGCCAGCATTGGGAAGAATGAACTGAATGCCAAAGAAGACAAATGTTATGACAATTAGGCTTTGATTGACCCAAGGTCGTTCGACATATTTTTTGGGGTTGTGATCAAATAGTGGAATAAACATTTTGGTCCCCAAACAACGCCGATACTAATGGCTTAACGAAACTGACCTGGCTGCCAAAGCACGTCGCGGTCGCCGTTGTCATTTGTGACACGGGATAGCACAAACAGCAAATCTGATAGTCTGTTTAAGTACTTGATGGCGATTGAGCTCGTGTCTGCCTCGGCTTGCAAGAGTGTCACGCCAATCCGCTCAGCGCGTCGAACGACAGTTCGTGCCAGATGCAAATGTGCTGAAAGCGCCGAGCCACCAGGTAGAGTGAAGCTTTTAAGCGGCGAAAGATCTTCATTGAACTTGTCGATTGTTTCCTCGAGCCAATCCACTTGGCTTTGCACAACGCGCAAGGGTTCGTATGTCAGCTGATCATCTGGCCCGGGTGTGGCAAAGTCGGATCCCACGTCAAAAAGATCGTTTTGTATGCGCGAAAGCACTGCATCCAATTGTTGTTGATCTGCCGAATGTAGCCGCACCAAACCAATTGTTGAGTTGGCTTCGTCGATTGTACCGTAGGCTTCAACGCGTATGTCGTCCTTTGATCGACGTGGACCGGAGACCAAGCCAGTTGTGCCGTCATCACCTGTACGTGTGTAAATCTTGTTGAGCTTGACCATGGGTTACTTCGGGCCGAAGAAGAACGCAGCGGCCATTAGCAATATGATCGCTACAAACTGAACGGCTACGCGGGCACGCATCAGTTTTTGACTTAGATTTGGCGAGCCGCCTCGAAACATATTGAAAAGGCCTGCGCCCAAAATCAACACGACGGCGCCGATGGCCACAAAAATTGCGATGTTGAGGATTTGATCCATAATTCGATTCTTTGCTTCAGATTTTTACCCAGTATAGGCGCTTAGTTCAGTCGCTAACAGGTCATAAATGACGCGGATGCGATTTGCTTTATGCACTTCACGGTGAGCAACAAGCCACATTTCCATGGATGGGATTTTGAGCTCTGGCAGTATGGCAACCATGCCCGGGGTTTGGGCCACGAGGTATTCCTGCGCGAAACTGATGCCTAGCCCTTGTTTGACCATTTCCCAAATCAGGGTGTGGCTGTCGGACCTCAATTTGAAGTCAGACCTTTCTAATGTGAAGCCAAGGATTTTTGCGATGGTCACAATGTCATCCTGCCGATCAAGCCCGACGATTTCATGGTCATACATGTCTTTGATTTTTTCTGGATAACCGTGTTTGTCCAAATAGGATTTCGACGCACAGGCGACCAATGGGACTTCACCAATTTTCTTTCCGACGACATCCAACTGACCTGGCCTGAACATGCGGATGGCAATATCTGCTTCGCGCAACAATAGGTTCTCCACGGAATCTGAGGGCACTATCTCAAGCTCAATCATTGGATAGATCTCGCGCGCCTTCTTTAGGATTAAGGGCAGGATGTGGTGAGATATAATCTGGGATGCGGTAATGCGGACAGTACCATCTAACACTTGGGTCGCGCCGGTCACTGCCAATTGTGCTTCGGCTAACGCAGACTTCGCATTACGAACCGGTTCGACAAGTTGAAGGGCAATGGTGGTGGGTTTAAGTCCTCGGCCAGTTCGGTCGAATAGAACTGCACTCAGGCAGCTTTCAAGTTCTTCAATGTGACGGCCAATTGTAGGCTGTGATGCGCCAAGTGCGCGTGCTGCACCCGACAAAGAACCCTCATCCATAACCATGAGGAACGAGCGCCATAAGAACCAATCCGGTTCGCGGGGGAGAGTAGATGTATTCATTTTTGAATATCCGAACTGCAAAATCTGCCAATTTCAATATTATTATGAATAGATACATTGGGGTCAGTCAAGAGATAAACAACGGAGAAACAAGATGACTGATACAGTTTCAATTCTAGGCATTAACGGTCGTATTGGCCAATTCGCAGCAAAGGCATTCATCGATTCAGGCTGGAATGTTATCGGCTTCGGCCGCGAGAACCGTGTGCAATTTGAGGGTTTTGAATTTCGCAAAGGTGATGGTTTCAATTTGGGAGATGTTCGAAACGCAATTGAAGGTGCTGATGTTGTCGTTCATGCGCTGAACTTGCTCTACGATAAATGGGAAGCAGATGCAGAGCGTTTGAACAATGTTGTCATTGAGGCAATGAAAGGTACCGGTAAAACACTGGTCTTCTCAGCCAATGTCTACAACTACCTTGCGAGTGATCAAAAGCTTACAGCCAACTTGCGCCAAAAGCCTGAAACCGCAAAAGGTCATGTCCGTATGCGCATGGAACAGGCTTTGCAAGCAGCAGGTAAGGCACACGGCTTCCAAGTCATCATGGTGCGCGCTGGTGATTTTTATGGACCGGGTTCAGAAGGCAGTTGGTTTGACTTGGCGATTGCGGCGGAAGTCAAAAAGGGAAAAATACAACTCGCATGTGATGGCAACACGAAACATACATGGGCCTATCTACCTGACCTTGGTCGTGTGTTTGAAAAAGTATCAGCTGCCCGAGCTGATCTGAACGAATATGAGAATTTTCACTTCAAAGGCCACTATGTGACCGGCACGGAAATGGCCGCTGCAATTCAAAAAGTATCGCCATCACCGCTAAAGGTTGGTGCTATTCCTTGGTGGCTGTTCTCAATCTTGGGCCTGTTCCAGCCGATCATGCGTGAGATTTTGGCCATGCGTTACCTATGGCAAAACCCACACCAACTGGTCGATCCTAAGCTAGATGAACTGCTAGGCGACAGCTTTGGAACACCGTTTGATCGCGCAATCGCTGAAACAACAATTCCAATGTTGCCAGAAGCTGAACTCAATAAGCTCAGAGCGCGCAATGGAACAGCAGCAGCTGCTTAGTCTTCCAAACCAAGCTGGGCGCGGATTTGATCTGGCGTCCAGTCTCTGCCTTTGAGCGCATGTAAGCTCAAAGATTTTTTGGATTTTGACAGTTTTTTGTCTTCATCATCAAGGATAAGCCCATGATGCATATATTTCGGTTCTGGCAACTCAAGCAAAGCTTGCAAAACGCGGTGCACGGACGTCGCTTCATATAGATCTTTTCCCCGCGTCACATGGGTGATGCCTTGATCAGCATCGTCCAAGACAACGCTCAAATGGTATGAAGTTGGCGTATACTTGCGCGCTAGGACAACATCGCCCCAAGCCGCACCATCTACCTTGATCGTTTCGTGTGAACCCAGGTCCTCATCGAATTCTTCCCACGTCAAATCGCCGACCTGTTCTAAGGCTTTCTCCATGTCCAAGCGTAAAGCATAGGCTTTGTCTTGATGCATCAAACGGGCCCGTTTTTCTTCGGTGAAATGTTTGCAGGTGCCCGGATAAAGCGGCGCGCCATCAGGGTCTTTTGTTCCAGTCGCGTTTGCTTTGATTTCGCTCCGCGTACAGAAACACGGGTAGATCAAACCATCATTTTTAAGCTTAGTGAGCACGTCGCCATATTCATCGAAATACTGAGATTGTTTTCTGGGTTTTTCGTCCCAGTCAAAACCAATCCATTTCAGATCATCCAGCATCAACTTTATCGCTTCAGGCGTACAACGAACGATGTCGATGTCTTCAATTCGCAATAGAAGTTTGCCGCCAACTTGACGTGCAAGTTTTTGCGTTATAAGGGCCGAAAAGGCGTGGCCGAGATGCAAGTCGCCGTTAGGGCTGGGGGCAAAACGGAAAATGGGTTGTATATCTTTGCTCATGCTTGTTCTCTTTGCATGTTCACAGCTGAAAGCCAAACATGAATATCGATCCATTGGATGAAAGATTGAGAAGCCACGACGTGCTTGACCAGCATTTGGTCGCACTGTGTGCGCTCGACTCGTCGCTAATGTCTGTTGTTGAGCGTTGCGAAACAGTTCCCTTACGTGCCTCAACGCCTGGGTTTGAAGGGCTAGCACGGATCGTTGTTGGCCAATTGCTTTCTGTGCAATCCGCTGCTGCAATTTGGAAAAGGTTTGAAGCGAAGCTCGGCGATGTTGTGGCGAGACGGTTTACTGAGTATTCCTTTGAAGACTTTCAAGGCGTTGGCCTATCAAATGCGAAGTTTGCGACACTAAAGAATGTCGCAAGGGCTGAGCTTGAAGGTGCGCTAGATTATCAAACAATAGCGCAGATGGACGTTGATGCCGCGTTGGCATCGTTATTATACCATAAGGGTATTGGCCCATGGACAGCAGAAGTGTACTTGACCTTTTGCGTAGGTCATCCCGATATCTTCCCAGCGGGCGATTTGGCATTGAGAAAAATTGTTGCGCATCATATGGAACTTGATGCTACACCCAGCATCAAAGAAACAAGAGAATACACACAGCATTGGTCACCATATCGTGGCACAGCAGCCCGATTGATGTGGCGGTACTATGCAGTTGTGAAGAACCAAGAAGGCATTTTGCTATGAACGAGCTTTTCGGCCCAAAACTTGAACCAGCAAACGGCAATCCAGCCAATAAGATGGTTATCCTCCTACATGGCTATGGTTCTGACGGTAACGATCTGATTGGTTTGGGCGAGTTTTGGGCGCAGGGTTTTCCAGATGTCGCCTTTCTTGCCCCCAATGCCCCGCACCCTTGTTCGGTAAACCCGATGGGCCATGAGTGGTTTCATTTGGACTTGGAGCGTGCTGGCACCGATTATGAAGCTGGTGCAGAAGAAGCCTATCCGGGCATTCGGGACTATGTTTTGGCGCGTACTGAAGAAGCTGGATTGAAACTAAGTGATGTTGTTCTCGCAGGTTTCTCTCAAGGCGCCATGATGGCGATATACACTGGGTTGCGTTTCGAGGAACCGCTGGCAGGTATCGTTGCCTTCTCGGGCAAGCTGATTGGCGAAGATACACTGGCAGAAGAAATTGAATCCAAATGTCCTGTTTGCCTAATTCATGGTGAAGACGATGACGTTGTGCCAGTCGCTGGCTCCATCGAGGCCAAAGAAGCGCTCGAGAATATGTGGATCGAGACGTCGCTAAAAGTCAGCCAAAAAACCGGACACAGCATTGCGATGGATGGGTTACAATTTGCGACTGGCTTTATGAGTCATGTTTTTGCGCCTAAGGCTGGCGGCGAAGAATAGTCGCCACTCGTGGTTAATCAAATCTTAACAAGCCTTCACATGGCTGACTTCTTCTGCCTACAATGATGAGACGAACGTAGTGGCGTGATTCTCACCAAAGGAGGCAAGGTGTGACGATCCACGTTTCGCCTGAAGCACTTCCTGCTCTAGTACTCAATGCGGACTATCGTCCATTGAGTTACTACCCACTCTCGCTTTGGTCTTGGCAGGACGCCATCAAAGCTGTTTGTCTTGATCGCGTGAACATCGTTTCCGAGTATGACCGGGTGATTAAAAGCCCAAGCTTTGAAATGCGACTACCAAGCGTTGTTTGTTTGAAATCTTACATCAAACCGTCCGCGAACCCTGCCTTCACACGGTTCAATTTGTTTTTGCGTGACAGGTTTGAATGCCAATATTGTGGATCTGGTCAGGAACTAACCTTTGATCATGTGATCCCACGATCGCGCGGCGGTCAGACAACATGGGAGAATGTTGTAGCTGCTTGTTCACCCTGCAATTTACGTAAAGCCAACAAGATGCCACGTGATATTCGCATGTGGCCGAACCAGACGCCTTATCAGCCAACGGCTTTTGACCTGCACGCCAATGGCCGCAAGTTTCCGCCCAACCATTTGCACGAAAGTTGGATGGATTATCTTTATTGGGATATTGAACTTGAGCCCTAGGCTTGATCTTTTGAATGGAAGTTCAAGTGTCCAGCGTACAAAACTGTTGCACTTAAAATCAGCGACAGAATTGCATTATAGCCTGCAAAGCTGAGCCCGAAGAAACGAACCTGTGCGCGGTCACATGGTATCACGACACCGTCTGCCAAATTGCCGAGTGCGTTAAAGTCGTTGATGCCAGCGCCAACGCCTGTACATGTGTCAGGGCCCGGCCACCATGCCCATTCAACGCCTGAGTGATAGCCGCCCATCCACATGCCATACAGAAACACAAGCGCTGAAACTCCGAGCAATATGGTTTTGACTTGCTGTGGCATTCTTGTCCAAAGAAAGATTACAGCCAACAGGATAGGAATGGTGACGTAATAGGGATTTCTTTGTTCGTAGCAAAGATCACAAGGCACGAAGCCGCCAATATATTGGAAGCCGTAAGCGCCAACGATGGTCGCTGACGCAAGCACTGTCGCGCCAATGGTCAAATTCTTTGCGTTTACTTCAAACATGGGTACCTCAACACGATCGCGTTTAGATTAAGAACTTAACCGCGATAAATCCACCAACCAGCATCGCGCACCCAAGGAAGAACATCAGCCCCAAACGCTTTTCGATGAAGTCTTTGATCGGTGGACCAAAGAAAAACAAAAGCGCTGCAACGATGAAGAACCGCAAGCCGCGAGAGACGATAGATGAAAGGATGAATATGGGCAGATTAAGGCCAGTGGCGCCGGATGCAATAGTGATAACTTTGTAGGGAAATGGTGTCAGTCCGAAAACAAAGACGATTAACAGGCCCCACTCATTAAAGGCTTCTTGGAACTGCTCAAATTTATGCCAATAACCGTACACTTCAAGGATCGGACGAGCCACCGTTTCAAGCAGTGCCGCGCCAATGTAGTATCCAAGTAAACCTCCAAGCACAGACGTGATCGTACAGATGAGTGCGAATTTCCACGCTGAAGCGCGTTTTGCCAGCACCATTGGGATCAACATGATGTCAGGCGGAATAGGAAAGAATGAGCTTTCAGCAAATGAAATCGCACCCAGTGCTTTTGGTGCATGTTTTGAAGCGCCTAGCGCCAAAACCCAGTCGTACAGCCGTCTAATCAAACTCTTGTTCCTCAAATTACATTCAGGACAAGTCGTCCTTTAAGGCCTCAGATGTAATGAGTTTGAATAATGTGTCAATCAGTGATTGACGCGGGCCATTGATTCAGTATATTCCGCCTCCATTACCTTAGTGCGGGTATGGCGGAACAGGTAGACGCGCGGGATTCAAAATCCCGTTCCTTCGGGAGTGTGGGTTCGATTCCCTCTACCCGCACCAAATCTCTCAATCATATTGAAATTCTCGTTCTCGGCATTCTGTTGCTGATTGTCTTTGTGCAATTTGTGCTTAATATTGCCTTTCACTTGATGGTTTATCCTTACTTAACTGATCTGTTGCAAAGTGCTCACCACAGAACTGCACATTTTGCGGCTGTGATGGTGCATTTTGTATTTATGGGTTTTCGAACGCAGTCGGGTGGGCTGCGCGCGTCTTCTCTTTGCTCAACGTCACAACTGATCTGTTGCGGTATAAAGGTCGATTGAGTCCGCTCAATTATTGATGACCCCCAAGGGGGTCATGGGGTAAAACATGCATAAACTAAAGATTTCAGCTCGTATCTATTTGCTGGTGGCACTGTCGTTGATGACTGTGGGACTGCTTGCGTACTTGGGCATTTCCAATATCAACAATACGCGCACGGACTTGCGTTCGCAGGAACTGGTTTCACTTACGGATTCAACGATTGCGATTGTTCAAGCTAATTACGATCGCGCACAAGCGGGTGAAATTAGCGTTGAAGAAGCGCAGGCGCGCGCACTGCGGGCGATTGAAGACATTCGTTACCGTGGCAACGAGTATTTCTTCGCCACAGACGACACCGGCGTTATGATTATGCACCCATTTGCAAAACAATTGGTTGGCAACAATCAGATGGGCCTCAAAGACGTCAATGGTAAAGCAATCTTTGTTGAAATGATTGATCTGGCGACGAAGAACGGATCTGGTTTCTTAGAATACGTTTGGCCGCGAGGCGAAGCGAAAGAAGCTGTCGACAAAAACAGTTACGTTTCTTACTTCAAACCGTGGGGCTGGATCATCGGCACCGGGGTTTATATTGACGACATTCGCGCCGACAACCAACAAACGATGGTGACGCAATTGGGCATTGCGGGCTCAATCGCTGGCGGCTTGTTGTTATTGGCATTTTTCATCGGACGTTCGATAACTAAGCCGGTTGACCGCCTTACTCAAACTATGGGCGTGCTCGCCTCGGGCGACTATGACGTTGAAGTTGAAGGGGCTACGCGCTCTGACGAAATCGGTGAAATGGCCCGCGCTGTTGAGGTGTTTAGAGAAAACGGCATGCGTGTAAATCAGATGAGCGAAGCGGATGTCGTACGCCAAGCGCAAACTGCGCAAGAACGCGCAAGCATGATGCAAGATTTGCAACGTTCATTTGGTCAAGTCGTCGATGCTGCTGCAAAGGGTGACTTTTCTAATCGTGTTGACATGGAGTTTCCAAATGAGGAACTCAACGCCCTTGGCCGCAGCGTGAACAGTCTTGTCGAAACTGTTGATCGTGGCATGGGCGAGACCGGCGATGTTTTGGCTTCATTGGCGCAAACGGACCTTACACAGCGTGTTTCTGGTGAATACCATGGCGCGTTCTTGAAGCTAAAAGATGATACGAACGCGGTAGCTGACAAGCTAACTGAGATTGTAACACGCTTACGTGAGACATCTGGTGGCTTGAAATCAGCTACTGGCGAAATCCTGTCGGGCGCTAATGATTTGAGTGAACGTACGACGCGCCAAGCAGCGACCATTGAAGAAACGTCCGCTGCAATGGAAGAGCTGTCAAACACAGTTACTGACAATGCGACGAAGGCACAAACGGCGACTGAGAAAACTCAAATGGCTTCCAAGCTAGCTTCGGCAGGTGGTGAAGCCATGACCGAAGCAACTGGCGCTATGGAGCGGATCACAAGTTCTTCTTCCAAAATCTCAAATATTATCGGCATGATCGATGACATTGCTTTCCAAACGAACCTGCTAGCATTGAACGCTTCGGTTGAAGCGGCGCGTGCAGGCGAGGCAGGTAAGGGCTTTGCAGTTGTGGCGATTGAAGTTCGACGTTTGGCACAAAGCGCAGCACAAGCTTCTTCTGAAGTTAAAGTGTTGATTGAGCAAAGTGCTGAACAAGTTGCAGACGGTTCAAAACTGGTTGCGGGTGCTTCTGAGAAGCTAGAAGAAATGCTGACAGCGGTTCAAGAGAATGCACACTTGATGTCTGATATCGCAACGGCTTCTCGTGAACAGGCTGGTGCGCTTGAAGAAGTTGGTTCAGCGGTTCGCCAGATGGACGAGATGACCCAACATAATGCGGCATTGGTCGAAGAGACGAATGCAGCGATTGAGCAGACAGAAGTACAAGCCAATGATCTTGATAAGATTGTTGAGGTTTTCCAGTTGGCTGGTCACACACGTGTTGCTGCCCGTTCAGCTCAAGTGTCTTCTCCAACATCTTCACCAGTTCATGCCGCACAAGAGAAAGTCGCCTCGGCTGCTAAGTCTTTCGGTACGAACGGTAATGCAGCGATTGCAGAAGAATGGTCTGAGTTCTAATTTCGGCTTTCAAAGTCTAGAAACAAGCAGAATGAGCGGTAGACATTGAGCCTACCGCTCATTTTTGTTCGGGCAAGTCGACAATTTTTGTTTGCGAAAATGCACTAGCAATTGAATCAAATGCCTATCGTGGCTACAAGAAGTGATCGATTGTTTTGATTGGGTTCTAATGCGTTCGTTGTATTCACTTGTTGCAAGTTTGTTTTTGTTGGTTGGATTGAGCCTACCAGCGCATGCGATCCCGCAGTTGCTGATCGACATGAAAAGCGGCGAAGTGCTTTACGAAGAAGACGCCGGGCTGTCTTGGTATCCAGCGTCGCTAACTAAACTCATGACGGCATACGTTGCATTTGAAGCGATTGATGCTGGCCAAGTTACGCTAGACACTCCAGTGGTCATCTCAGCGCATGCGCTGAAAGCGCCGCCGAGCAAGATGGGCTTCCCCGTTGGTACTGCGATAACCCTAGAAGACGCGCTTTATCTGTTGATTGTAAAGTCAGCCAATGACGTTGCGATTGCAATTGCTGAGACAATTGGCGGTAGTGAGGGTGGTTTTATCAATCTTATGAACGCTCACGCCCGCAATTTGGGCATGACGGCCAGTAACTTTGGTAGTCCCAATGGTTTGCATGTTGCGGGGCAGGTGACGAGTGCTAGAGATCTAGCCATTTTGTCTGTCGTTATCCGCAATCGTTATCCGCAATATGATGGTATCTTTGATACCCGAACAGTTGAGTTCGGGAAGTCGAAGTTGGCTTCCTATAACATCCTGCTTACACGATTTCGCGGCACAACAGGCATGAAGACGGGTTACACCTGCGATTCTGGCTTAAACATCGTTGCGACAGCGGAGCGGCAGGGTCGAAAGCTCATGGCCATCGTGATGGGTGCTTCTTCTGCACGTGAACGCGGAGAGCTGACGGCTCTCATGTTAGAGCGCGGGTTTGACAACCGTTATAAGGGCAGTGGAAAATCGGTCACTCGTGTGGCTAACCTGACGATCCCTGCACAAAGTATGCGGCCTAAAATATGTGGCAAGCAAGCGAATGAGTATGTTGCTGCACGCAAAGCAGCGTTCCCATTTGGCCTTGAAGGCGAAGCGACTTATTTGGGCGATACTATTGCGCCAAAACGTGTGCGGGTTCGCACACTTGGCAAGATCGTCGACGTGGATATGCCACGTCCACGTCCAGCTTATGATTATGTACCAGTCGTGGCTGTCATTGAGCTGCCACGCCCGCGGCCTAACCTCTAGTTAGAGCTTTAGATTTACGCGCATATTGCTGCTCGAGCTCTATTAGCTTTTGCTTGCGCCACAGTCCGCCACCATATCCTGTAAGTGAGCCATCTGCGCCAATAACGCGGTGGCAAGGAATGATGATTGCCAGTTGGTTGGCGCCGTTTGCTCGGGCAACAGCACGCGTCGCAGTCGGCCGCCCAAGTGTTTGCGCTAGTTCAGAATAGCTTCTGGTTTCGCCTGCGCGAATGTTGATCAATTCTTGCCAAACACTGCGTGTAAACTCTGGGCCATGCATGATCAGCGGAACCTTGAACTGAGCGCATTCGCCGGCGAAGAACGCACTAAGCTCTGTTGCTATTTGTTCAGTAGGCGCGAGGCGCCCGATGCCGATGTCGCCTTTTACGGTTTGGCTTAGTTTTTTTAGTTCGTTTGGCAGGGCCTTTCGGTCTGCAAATTCAAGAAGGTGCAAAGAGCTCTGATCGCTGACAGCAATCATTGCGCCAAGTGGAGTTTCAATCCAGTCAGCTTTTAGCATCGCATCTTTTGCGAGCTTACCTGGCGGGATGCCGAGCAATTTTGCGAATGCACTTCGAAACGCGCTGGGCGACGAATACCCGGCATCCAATTGCGCTTCTATGACTTTGCCACCTTCTGCAAGGGTTGTGAAACCGTCGCGCATGCGGCTAAGTCGGGCCATCTCTAAAAAGGTGATGCCGAATTGACGCTTGAATGCACGACGTACTGTTGACGGATCAAAGCCAAGCCGGATGACATCGTCCTCGCCCCATCGGCGTGAAGGTTCGGCTTGCAGCGCCTTAGTGAGCGTTTGAATGGTGTTGTCGCCGTTTGCCTCAGGTGCAAGTGGATGACATCTCTTACACGGACGATATCCAGCCTCAATCGCAGTGCCTACTTCTTGATAGAAGTTGCAGTTCTCGCGTTTTGGTTTGCGGGCGGGGCAAGTCAACCGACAGAAAATGCCCGTGGATGAAACGCCAACGTAAACGCGACCATCATATGATGGATCACGGTCTAAGAGTGCCTGATACAATTGGTCGTCATTTGTGTTTTCAAAAAGCATGCAATTAGACTAGCCCAGTGCAAAACTTCTGTCCGCTCATTTTCGGGCGTCTATTTCAAAGACTAGGCTTTTTGGATTTCGAACCTAAGCACAGCATCTGTTTGGGATTGTGCAAGCAAGGTGTGGCCTTGCTTGTTGCACATGTTCGGAATGTCGATGGCCGCCAACGGGTCGCTGGCCAATAGGGTCAGCTTTTGACCAGAAGAAAGCGAGCTCAATGCCTTCTCTGCTTTGATAACTGGCAGGGGGCAGTTTAAACCGATTGTATCCACTTCCATTATGCTTACTCGGAAACGATCAGCACCCAATGTGTGCCAAAGCTAGAGTTCGCATTGTATTGTACTGCTATGCCAGCTTTAGTCGGCTTGGGTAAAAGTAATGTTTTGGCATCACGGCTTGAGCCGCGCCAACCTGAGAATGTTTCCGCGAAGTTCGCATAGCCAGCGCTGAACAATGCTGCCGCATTTGATCGCTCAGCCACGACGGCAGCGGCACCATTGTTGTTACCTTCTGCTGCGTATCTTGCAGCGGCAGCAGTTGCGACGTCGTTGAGGTCAGCAGAGAGCACTAGCGTGCTAAGATTGTTCGCAGCTCGATATTGGTTGATTAAGCCGATGGCTTCTTGTTTGTCTAATTGCGCGTTGGGTCGAGCCATGGATGCAGAAAGCCCAACGGGTAGCGGGCTGGTTGTGCCTAGACAGCCGGCAAGCGGTAGTAACAGTGCAAATACGAACAACAATCTAAGCATCTTGGCCCCAATCCAACTTCTTAAACGCTCTTAACAGAGCGAAACAAAAACAGCCAGCACCTTGGCGCCGACTGTCGGGCATCAATTAGCGGTAAAGTTAGGCAAAAATGAGGTTTTACTGACCAAAACTATCGTGTTCGCCGCCAAGGAATTCGTTCTCTGCTTTTGTGTTTTTACGTCCCAGGACTTCGTTTCGGTAAGGGTAACGTCCGAATTTTTCGATCATGTCACGATGCTTGATCTCATATTCCTGACTGTTTTCACCCGGAAGCGCGCCGAATAGTTTCATAGCTACATCATGCACTGGCAGGCTTTCGCAATGCATGTAAGGCATATAGGCAAAGCTGCGCATTTCTTCAGGCAATTTCTGATCATCCCCACGATTGACCATTTCTTGCGCGAGCGTCAAAGCAATCGGATCACATGCGAATGCGCGAGGGTCTTTGCGATAGATCTGGCGCGTGAACTGATCCAAAACGATGATTTCTGCTAAGCGGTTTTTAGGGGAGGTACGCCACCCAAATAGCTCGCCCTTGTGAGCTGCCGCATGCGTTTGTGCGAACTTGTCGACAATTGCTTTGTCAAATTCGTCGCCGCCCGTGAACCAGTCCTTAGGTCCGTGATCTACAAACCAGAACTGGATGATGTCTTCAGGTTGAACGCTCATATTGACCTCTTGAAATTTTTGATTTGCATAGAGCTTGTCGATTGGGCAGCTAAAGATCAACCCAGCTGCGGTCACAAATTTGAAATTCCGGTCGCATTCATTTTGATGCTAGGTTACACAAGCGCAAACAAAAGGACGTAGTTTTCCATGCAAGATCAACAGCGCACTGTTTTCCAAATGCCTCCTGAGAGCCTTACAGGGCTTAGCCGTGACCTGATGCAACTCGAGGCGTCTGGCAAGGAAGTGTTGATTGGCTTAATCGGCGCCGGTGAAATGGGTACGGACCTGATCATGCAAATCGCGCGGATGCGTGGATTGCGTATTGGAGCTGTCGCTGTGCGGACTGCGGAGAATGCCCTGAAGGCCGTTGAGATTGCATACGGTGACCGCGATATGGCGATGGTTTGCGAGAGTGATGGTGCGATTACCAAAGCGATTGAGCTTGGTAAGATTGCTATTTGTACAGATGCCGCGCTTGTAGCGAACAACCCAATGATTAGCCAAGTCGTGGAAGCCACCGGCAAACCGAGTGTTGGCGCCGATATAGGCTTGCAAGCGCTGGAAGCCGGCAAACACCTAATCATGATGAACGTAGAGGCCGACGTAACAGTCGGCGCCTATCTTAAACGCCGGGCTCATGAGTTAGGACTGATCTACACTGTTGGGGCCGGGGACGAGCCGTCTTCCATCATGGAGCTCATTGATTTTGCGAATGCACTTGGCTTGCCGATTATCTCAGCAGGTAAAGGTAAGAATAATCCGCTGAACGTTGATGCTGTTCCTGACGATTATGAAGCGGAAGCGACCGCCCGTAACATGAACCCCCGCATGCTCGTGGAGTTTGTAGACGGATCAAAAACGATGGTCGAAATGGCTGCTTTGGCGAATGCAACCGGCATGATCCCTGACAAGCCGGGAATGCATGGGCCGCAAGCAACGCTTGATACACTCGAAGACATATTAGTGCCTGAGTGGGATGGCGGATTGCTATCAGATGTGGGCCGTGTGGACTACACAATTGGCAAGGGAGTTGCCCCGGGCGTATTTGTCGTTGTCAAAGCACCGCATGAGCGTATTCACGAGCGAATGGCTGATCTAAAAGTAGGGCGCGGCCCATATTTTACTCTTTATCGTCCATTCCATTTGACCAGCCTTGAAGTTCCGATGTCCTGTGCGCGTGTTGCGCTTTACGGACAAGTGGACATGCAGCCATTGGATGTTCCAGTTGCTGAAGTCTGTGCGCTGGCTAAGAAAGACATGATTGTTGGAGAGCATTTTGATGCTATCGGGCAGTATTGTTATCGTTCTTGGACGATGACTTCATCTGATGCTCGAGCGCAAAAGGCAGTGCCCTGCGGGTTGATTGAAGGCGGCGTTGCCACCGCCTCAATTCGTAAAGGTGAAAAGATAACCTACGCCAATTGCAAGCCTGACGCGAACCAAGCGATTGTTAAACTCCGCGCCAAGCAAGATGCACTGTTAGGCTTAGTCTAAGCAGCCAACGATGTTTTCTGAAAGCTGGTTGATCAGCGCAGCATAGAACTCAGGGCCACTTTCAAGGTTTGCGCCTAGCGGATCAAGGATTGCGGTTTTGACGTTTGTGCCCTCAACAGCTAATTGCACCAACTTTGCATCGAATTGCGGTTCAGCAAATACACATGCGACATTGTCATGGCTCAATTTCTCTTGGAGCTCCTTTAGTCGTTTCGCGCCTGGTTTTACGTCTGGGCTGAGCGTCACAACACCGGCATTATGTAGGTCGAAGCGTGCCTCAAAATACTGGTAGGCGTCGTGAAATGTCACGAATTTCTGATGGCTCGCATCATGTAGTTTTTCTTCATTTTCAGCGACCAATTTGTCCAGCTTAGTTGAGTAAGTGGCTGCATTATCCTGATACATGGCAGCATTTTTCTGATCCATTTGGCCTAATGTATCAGCAATAATTGAAACCATGGTTTTGGCGTTTGCTGGATCTAGCCAAATATGCAGATCGCTTTCGCCATGTTCATGTCCTTCATGTTCATCATGTCCTTCTTCTTCATGGTGCGTTTCTTCGTGATCATTGTCGTCGTCTTGGTGTTCATCTTCGCCGTGTTCGTCGTGATGCTCATCTTCCTCATGATCTTGGTCTTCATGAAAGTCACGATTGTCCAAAACTTTGATGCCAGATTGTTCCGCGAACGCAATTGAATTGGCGTTCTGCGGTAGAGTTTGAATTGCTTTGTCTAAGAATGTCTCAAAGTATTCGTCGATCCAGAAAACGACATCTGCGTTCTGTAAACTGCTCGCATCCGAGGGTTTTAATGCGTAGTTGTGCGGGGATGCGTTGGTGGGCACGAGCACAGAGATGTTGGCGTTGCTGCCAGTCACGTTCTCCACCAAGGAGGCAATTGGGCGAATGGATGTTACGATTTTGAGGTCGTTGGCAACAGCAGCCTGTATTGGAAAGCTGAGAACAGAGGCTGCAGCAAGAATGGGAAGATAACGCATTGAAGATCCATATATGAAGTTTAAAAAGGATATGTAATAACATTACATTGATTGTGTTATGATATAACGTATGCCATAGAGAGTGACAAGTGCGTTTTGGAAGAAAACTTCCTATGAATTCGAACGTGAATAATATGCAAGGCATACGAGATGCTAAAACAAGACCTGTTGGTTTCACTAAAAAACGTTGGCGTTGAGAGAGACGGTAAGTGGCTCGTTCGAGGCGTGGATTTTGATGTAAGTCGTGGCGAAATTGTTACGTTGATTGGGCCCAATGGTTCGGGAAAATCTACGAGCGTTAAATGTGCTTTGGGCGTTATCAAGCCCACTGAAGGAAGCGTTAAGCGCAGCGAAAACATGGTCGTCAGCTATGTGCCGCAAAAGTTCAATTTGGACTGGACTTTGCCCCTGAGTGTGTTTCGCCTGATGAACCTAACTTCAAAGCACAGTAATCGTGATGTGGAAGAGGCTTTGGAACAAGTCGGCATTGCCCACTTGCGTGATGCAGAGGTTAGTCAGCTTTCTGGTGGTGAATTGCAACGTGCACAGTTGGCGCGTGCGATGCTTCGAAAGCCTGATCTACTCGTTCTAGACGAACCGGTACAAGGCGTCGATTTCCAAGGTGAAGTCGCTCTTTATGAATTGATCCAACATATGCGAGATCATCATGGGTGCGGTGTGTTACTGATTTCGCATGATTTGCACGTTGTGATGGCCGCGACAGACACAGTTATCTGTCTGAACGGACATGTGTGTTGTCGTGGGGCGCCAAAATCTGTGGCGGCAAGTGCAGAATACAAGAAGCTTTTTGGGGCGCGAGCGTCAGAAGCTTTGGCCGTATACGATCATCAACACGATCACACCCATCTACCCGACGGTCGAGTTCAACATGCAGACGGAACAATCTGTGATGACTGCGATCATTCACCTAACGGACATTCGCATGAGGGGCATGATCATGCTTGATGATTTTTTCACACGCGCGTTGGTTGCCGGGATCGGCTTTGCGATCATAACCGGTCCGCTTGGCGCATTTGTCGTGTGGCGACGCATGGCCTACCTGGGAGATACAATGGCGCACTCTGCATTGTTGGGCGTTGCCATTAGTCTGCTTCTAAACATCAATATGATGGTTGGTGTGATTGCGGCAGCATTTTTGGTGTCTGTTGCCCTCTTATTGCTTGAAAAGCGGGGCGTGTTTTCTTCTGATGCCTTATTGGGCATTCTTTCCCATTCTACCCTCGCGCTTGGCCTCGTCATGGTTGGCTTTATGAGCTGGGTACGGATTGATCTCATGGCACTTTTGTTCGGCGACATTCTTGCCGTTTCTAAAGGCGATATTGTTCTGATTTATGGCTTTGGCGCTTTAATTTTGGCTGGCATTGCGTGGGCCTGGCGCCCTCTAATTGCGGCGACGGTCAATGTGGAGTTAGCCCAAGCAGAAGGCATGCACCCTCAGCGTGCGCGAATGTTGTTGATGATCTTCTTAGCTGTACTAATTGCGGTGGCGATGAAAATCGTTGGGATATTGCTGATCACTGCGTTGCTTATTATTCCTGCGGCAGCGAGCCGTCGCATGTCCGCAAGTCCTGAACAGATGGTCGTCATTGCATCGATTGTTGGTGTTGTGGCTGTTATTGGCGGTCTGAACCTAAGTATGGCATACGATACCCCGTCAGGACCTTCCATTGTTGTGGCGGCGCTCGGCATATTTCTTGTCAGCCTGTTGCCAATTGGGGCAATCATTAGAAAAGTCAAACGGAGTTCCAATGATGCCTGAGCACCACACGCTTACGAAAAACCAGTCACTGGTCTTCAATTGCCTTTCGAATTCAAAAGGCCCAAAAAGCGCCTATGAGTTATTGGATGAGTTACGCGGAGACGGTCTAAAAGCACCGTTGCAAATCTATCGGGCATTGGAAAAACTGCAGGAATTTGACCTTGTGCACCGACTTGAGAGCTTAAATTCATTTGTCGCTTGTAGTCACCCCAATTGTCACGAGCAAAATGCGCTAACTGCATTCGCAATCTGTGAGAAATGTGATGCGGTTTCGGAGTTCTCTGATGATCAAGTTGAAAAAAGATTGTCAATTTGGGCAGATGACCGTGAATTTCAAACAAGCAAAACAAGTCTTGAAATTCGCGGGATTTGCAAAGAATGTCGTTAGGTCGCAATTGTTAATTATGCAATAAAAACACTTCACTACGAGGAACGAAGTAGGTAAAATCAAATACATCGAAACTCTTGAATTTGTTGGAGTTTTGGCGCTCTAGCTGGTTTTTCAGCGGTTCAAACATTAACTTTTTGATTTACTTTTCTTAACTTTGGTCCTCTAAACTGCTGCGAATTCTGGGAAGAGTGTTTAGAGGCAAATGGAAGATTTCGATCTTTTTGCAGACGATGTTGATGAGATCAACACGATCGTCAAGACGCAGCAGTCGTTGTTCGATACTGAACAGCGCTTGGGTGCGATGCTTGATGCGATGCCTATTGGCCTTTTCTTTCACACCCAGCAAGGCGTACTATATGCCAACGACGAAGCCTGCCGGTTGGTCCGTGCGAAAAAGGAAGAATTGGTTGGTCGTCATTTCCTAGATTACATCCGAGAAGCTGAGTTTGGCGACGCGAATGAATTGTTGCAATCTGCATTTCAGGCATCAAATAAAGCCGTTGAAGCCGAAAGCGTTATCTCTTGCCCGGATGGCAAAGACAAGCTGATCAAAATCACTGCGAGCCGCCTTCCTTGGGATGGTACGCCTGTGATCCAAATCCTGTTCCAAGACATCACGGTCCAAAAACGTGCTGAACAATCACTTCGCAAGCTTAGCATCACAGACGAGTTAACCGGTGCCTATAATAGACGACACGCTTTCTATGAGGCCGACTCATATTTGCAACAACCTGACATGCCTTCAGTTAGTGTAGCGTTGTTGGATGTCGATCATTTCAAGGCTGTAAACGACAACTACGGTCACGGCATTGGCGATCTTGTGTTAAAAGAAATCACGCGGTTAGCAAATGAATTTGTGCCAACGATCGCTAATTGCAAATCAGCAATGTTTTCGCGCATCGGTGGGGAAGAGTTTTTGTTTTTGTTGCCGGGGCTCGAAAGAGCTGCCGCTGCGGGTGTCGCAGAAGAGTTCCGTAAGGCGCTTTCTCGCTTAACTGTTGCTGCTGAGAACGGTGATCTTCTCAAAATCAGTGCTTCATTTGGCGTGGCTGAGTGCTACCCACTAGAGCATTCCATCGACCGATTGCTAGCGCGTGCCGATGCTGCTCTTTACCGTGCAAAAGACGAAGGCCGCGACCGCGTTTGCTTGGCCGACTAAGCAAAGCCTGCGACTTCCAACAATAGAACAATTTCCCTATTGACCTTCCACTCACTGGAACCTCTATCTTGATCCAGGTCACAGATGTGTCTGCGCTCAAATTATACGGTGCCGTTAAGAGGATTGATCCAGATGAATGAACAACGATTGCCTATTAAAGGCCTTAACTGCGGCTCATGTGTGAAACGTGCGCAAGATGCAATTGCTGGCGTTGAAGGCGTTACGGAGGTTTCAGTCAATCTCGCAACCCAAATGGCGGATTTTACTCTACAGGATAATGTGGAGTTGAGTGCGGTTACAGATGCCGTTCGTGGTGCTGGATATGATGTTCAGATAGAGACGGTCCAATTTGAAATCACAGGAATGAGCTGCGCATCTTGCGTCAAGCGTGTCGAAGACGCTTTGACAAAAGTGCCGTCTGTTCAATCTGCCTCGGTGAACCTTGCCAACGAAGTTGCAACGGTTGATGTGTATGCAGGCTCGGCGATCGCGCCGTTAACAAAGGCAATCAGAAACGTTGGATACACCGTCAAACTGAAGAAGGACGGTTTAAACCAAGATGAGCAACGGCGTGCAGAAAAAGATGCCGAGTTCCGCGCGCTGTTGCTGCGGTTCATTGTTGCTGCAGTTTTCACAATTCCGCTTTTCATTCTCGAAATGGGTTCTCATCTAATTCCTGGCGTACATCAACTGCTGATGAACACATTTGGCATGGGCAATCTCCATTTGCTCTATTTCGTGCTGTCTACAGTCGTTCTCTTTGGGCCTGGCCTGATTTTTTTCACAAAAGGTGTTCCCGCATTATTGAGATTTGCACCAGAGATGAATTCGTTGGTGGTTCTGGGATCAACAGCCGCGTGGACATATTCGGTTGTTGCTGTATTCGCACCTAGCCTGCTTCCTGCCGGCACTGCCAATATCTATTTTGAAGCGTCCGCCGTTATCATTACCTTGATACTGTTGGGCAGGGTTATGGAAGCGCGGGCAAAGGGGCGAACCAACGAAGCGATTACCAAGCTAATCCAGCTCCAAGCAAAGACTGCGCACGTACAACGTGACGGTGCCTTTGTTGAAGTAGATTTGGACGAGGTGGTTACCGGCGATGTTTTGCAGGTTAAACCGGGAGAAAAAGTCGCTGTCGACGGCGAACTATCAACTGGGCACTCGTTTATAGATGAATCAATGATTTCAGGGGAAGCAATACCTGTTGAGAAGGTCGTTGGATCGTCTGTGATAGGTGGGACCATTAATGGAACAGGTTCGTTCACCTTCAAGGTCAGCAAAGTTGGTGCCGACACAGCGCTCGCGCAAATCATTCGCATGGTTGAGCGAGCTCAAGTGGCCAAGTTACCTATCCAAGCGCTAGTCGACAAAGTTACGGCAATTTTTGTCCCGGCCGTCATGCTCGCCGCAGCATCCACATTCCTCATTTGGCTAAGTTTTGGACCTGATCCGGCCTTAAGCTTTGCTTTAGTCAACGGCGTTGCTGTGCTCATCATCGCATGCCCATGCGCAATGGGCCTTGCAACGCCAACGTCAATTGTGGTGGGAACAGGTCGTGCAGCTGAACTGGGCATTCTGTTCCGAAACGGCGAAGCGCTTCAGGGTGTAAAAAACACAGAACTTGTTGCGGTCGATAAGACCGGTACATTGACGTTGGGCCGGCCCGTGTTGACTGACTTGAAAGTTTTCAGCGAGCGAGACGAAAATGAAGTTCTTGGTTTGGTTGCAGCTGCAGAAAGCCAGTCGGAGCACCCCATCGCTCAGGCCATTGTAGCCGAAGCGCAATCTCGAGACATTCCGCTAGTCCGTGTTGATACGTTTAAATCGGAGACGGGTTACGGCATTGAAGCCAAAATCGGCAAACATTTTGTGCAAGTGGGTGCTGATAGATACATGAGCAAACTGGGCTTTGATCCAGCTGCGCACAAGGGGTTGGTTGACCAGCTAACCGCCGAAGCAAAAACACCGATGTTTGTGGCGATCGACGGCGAAATTGCCGCGCTTATTGGGGTGGCTGACCCCATAAAAGAAACAACTGCGGCTGCAATCGGCCAACTGCACCAACTTGGCCTGCGAGTTGCTATGATATCGGGTGATAATCAAGGTACAGCAGAAGCTATAGCCAAAAAGCTTGGTATTGATGAGGTCTACGCAGAGGTCCTCCCAGCAGGGAAAGTGGATGTCATAAAAGAGCTGCAGTCCACCGGTCAGCACGTCAGCTTTGTGGGTGACGGGATTAATGATGCGCCAGCGCTTGCACAGGCAGATGTCGGTATCGCAATTGGCACTGGAACCGATATTGCGATTGAAAGTGCAGACGTTGTTCTGATGTCGGGTGATATGCGGGGCGTTGCGAGTTCAATCGCACTATCTGCTGCCACTATGAAAAACATCCAGCAAAACTTATTTTGGGCGTTCGCTTACAACGTGTTTCTCATACCGGTTGCTGCAGGCATATTATGGCCGATAAATGGGACACTGCTGTCACCAATGTTGGCTGCTGGCGCGATGGCTCTCTCTAGTGTGTTTGTTTTGGGCAACGCGCTGCGCTTAAAATCTTTTGGCGCTAATGAGAAAGATCTAGCTGACGCGCATTAGCGTGCCAGCCAACCTCCATCTACGTTGAGCACTGCGCCCTGAATGTATGCCGACGCTGGCATGCATAAGAAAGCAACTGCCCCAGCGATATCCGATGGGTCACCCCATCGGCCTGCAGGGATGCGTGATAGGATCTCCTTGGATCTCACCGGGTCTTCGAGAAGGGCAGTCGTATTGTTGGTTTCAATGTAACCGGGTGCGACCGCGTTTACATTAATCCCTTTGGTTGCCCATTCGTTGGCTAGGATTTTAGTTAGCCCTGCCACGCCATGTTTTGATGCTGTATATGATGGCACACGAATGCCGCCTTGAAAGCTAAGCAGCGAAGCAATGTTGACGATCCGGCCTTGAGCATTTCGTTCGAAGACGGATTTTGCAAAGCACTGCGATAGCTGAAATACAGCTTTCAGATTGACGTCCATAACATCGTCCCAGTCTGCTTCGGAGAAATCTACGGAGTCCTCGCGTCGGATGATGCCGGCGTTATTGACCAATATGTCTAAGTTCTTGATGCTGGACATGGTCTTAACCGATTGGGCATTGTCAGAAAGGTCCATTTGGACCTGCTCCGCGCTGTTTCCCTCTGCGCTGATCATCGATAGTGTTTCATCACAGGATGATCGACCTGACGCGATAACATGTGCGCCAGATTGAGCGAGGCCAAGTGCTATGGCTTGACCGATGCCCGTATTGGCTCCAGTCACCAAAGCCCGCTTGCCTTCTAGACTAAATGCACTCATCGCAATTTACTCATTGCGACCATATCCATGTCTGTGAAATCAACATTGTCTCCGGCCATGGCCCAGCAGAATGCGTAAGAACCTGTTCCTGCACCGCTATGGATAGACCATGGTGGTGAGATAACAGCTTCTTCATTGGCGACAACCAAGTGGCGTGTTTGGTCAGGTTCACCCATGAAATGGAATACGCGTTGATCATCTGACATGTCGAAGTAGAGATATGCTTCCATGCGACGGTCGTGAACGTGCGCTGGCATAGTGTTCCAAACTGAACCTGCGCTAAATTGAGTGTAACCCATAAGAAGTTGGCAGCTTTGGCAAACATCTGGGTGCAGCAATTGAATGATCACCCGCTCATTTGCGGTTTCTGGAGCACCCAGCTCGACCCGTTTCGCCTCAGCAAGTGTGATGAGTTTGGTTGGATATGTGTGATGTGCAGGAGCGCTTAGAACATAGTATCGACCTGGCGCACTAAACGAAATTTCGCCGGCACCCATGCCGATATACAGCACTTCGCCTTTACCAACAGCATAAGTTGCACCACCAACTTTGACTTCACCAGTGTCGCCAAGGTTTAGAATTCCCATTTCGCGGCGTTCAAGAACTGTTGCAGTTCCAGCTTCCGGAATGTGATCGACCACAAGGTCTTTGTCCGTCGGAACGACGGAACCTAACAACAAACGATCGTAGTGTGAGTATACGAATTTGGCCTCGCCTTTAGCGAATAGGCCTTCTACGTGGAAGTGAGACCGCAAGCCTTCCGTATCCAAATCTTTGGCGTTGGCTGGGTCGATGGCATAACGGGTTTCAACTTCTGTCATGATTGTTCCTTTAAAGAATTGTCTCTTGTGTAGGAAAACTAAGGTCTTCACTTGGCTTCACCAAGCATCATATCAACAAATGCGTCCGCAGATATTACAAATTTATACAAATTCGTCTGAACAAGAGCTATTTGGGTGCAAAATCAACTTCAAGGGAAATGTTGGTGGGTTGTTTGGAATGGTGATCCCGACGCGATTCGAACGCGTGACCCCCAGATTAGGAATCTGGTGCTCTATCCTGCTGAGCTACGGGACCACTCGCGCGCAACATAGCTACTTGTTTCAATATAGAAAAGTCATGATTGGGGATGATTTTTGCCCTAATTTGATGCAACATCACATACTGTTGTGATGCGACGGTGTTTGGGGCGAGATAATTCTTGGCATTTTCTTTTTGTAAATCGATTTTGGCGGCGATAATGAGCTTTTCTGTTTTTGGCGGCGCTTCTGCCTATGCATGCGAAACCCTCAAACCGGGCCCAAAAGGGCGGGTGGTTGAGGTTACTGATGGCGACACCGTTGTATTGGATAATCGTGATCGGATCCGCATGATCGGCATTCAAGCACCAAAACTGCCGTTAGGCCGTGTTGGCTACAAAAAATGGCCGCTTGCCGACGAGTCTCGAGATTTTTTGAACGATTATGCTTTGGGCGAAAATGTTCGGATTTACTACGGCGGTGCGCGCAAAGATCGGCATGGACGTGTGCTGGGTCATGTTTTTATTGATGACGACAGGCAAAAATGGGCGCAAATGGCAATGATTGAAGAGGGCTTGGCGCGTGTTTATTCCTTTAGCGATAACCGTCATTGTCTTGAAGAACTTATTGCAGCGGAACGCCAAGCCCGCATTAATCGAAAGAACATTTGGTCAAACGATTATTACAAGATCCGCGATGGGCAAAAGCCATCTCAATTGGAAAAAAGAGACGGCCATTATGAACTCGTTGAGGGTCGTGTCTTTGGTGTTGGTAATACCAAATACAAGATCTATCTAAACTTTGGCAAAACATGGAAAACAGATTTCACCGCGGTTATCGATCGCAGTGCTGTGAAGCATTTTTCCGAAATGGGCATTGATCTGAATAAGCTCGACGATGCTTTGGTGCGCATTCGAGGATGGATTGATATCGATGATGGACCACGCATTGATGTAACGCATCCTGAACAAATCGAAATTTTGGCGCTAAGGTAGCTTCATGAACTTGCGCGCAATCTTACTTGCTGGCTCTCTGGCCGTCCTTGTGACGGGGTGCACCACCATTTTCACAGGCGGGCCACAGGTGGGCGTAAGTCGACTTGGCGATGGAACTACTGCAATTCCTGCTGGCACTGACCCAAGCAACGATGTTGTTGGAGCGCGCGAGCACCCCAAAATCGTGGCTTCCTACGGCGGTTCATACAGCGATCGGTCTTCAGAGATTATGCTGGCACGGCTCGCGAGCAAGCTTCTCGTCGCGGCAGGCGAAGGCAACAGCCAACTGACCGTTACTATTCTGGACAGCGAAGAAGTGAACGCTTTTGCCCTTCCAGGTGGCTATATTTATGTGACGCGCGGGATCTTGGCATTAGCAAATGATGAAGCTGAATTGGCGGCTGTGATTGCTCACGAAATTGCTCATCTAACCCTGCGACATGCTCGCGAACGTTCAAACAGAGAGCGTACCAGCAAGTTGGTAGACCGCGTGATTTCGGGGATTTTGGGATCAAATCCTGAAGTTGATCAGGCGGCAGCACGCTCTAAACTATCACTAGCTGCATTCTCGCAGGCACAAGAACTATCGGCAGATAAAGAAGGCGTAAAAATTGCAGGGCAAGCGGGATATGATCCTCATGCCGCAGCACGTTTTCTCGGCCTAATGGGGCAGTTCGCGTCATTTCAATCTAAGACAAAGTCTGGTGATGACTTCTTGTCTAGCCATCCGTCAACGCCGGATCGCATTGAGATGGCAGTGAAGGCTGCGCGTGGCTTTGGAGCACCTGGCATTGGCGCAACAAACCGTGAGAGTTATCTCAAGTCGATCAGCGGGATTGCCTATGGACCAAATCCGGACAATGGCGCAATCGCTGGCCAAAGATACCTGCACCCTAAGTTGAGATTCACTTTCAATGTGCCAAAAGCTTATAAGCTTTCTAATGGCAGTTCGTCCGTTGTTGCAGTTACTGCGGACGGAACAGCGGCGCGGTTTGATAGTGTTTTTGTGCCAAGCGAAGTCACGCTCGAGGCATATTTGTCGTCAGGCTGGGTGGCAGGACTTGATGCAAGCACGATCAAGCATCAAACCTTCAATAAAATTCCAATGGTCACCGCGACTGCAAAGACGTCTGATTGGGCGTTTAGAATTGCTGTGCTTAGATTCCAGGGCCAAGTTTATCGCTTCATTTTTGCGACAAAGAAATTCACTTCTCGTTTTGAGAGTGACTTTGTCTCGACGCTTAAAGGCTTTAGGAAAATTCGCACGGCAGATCTAAAGCAAATTCAGCGTTACGAAGTACAAACCGTTGTGGCGAAAGCAGGTCACACGACCTCTCATTTCGTTTCGCGTATGAGTGGGATTAGCGATGCCGGAGCATTGTTCAATGTCTTGAATGGCCTGTTGCCCGGCGATCAATTGTTGACGGGCACAAGCTACAAAATCGTGACAAAAAAATAGGGCCGACCCAAGGTCGACCCTATCGAATAATTCATTTGCCGTTTGTTATGCAGCAGCTTCTGAAGAAGAATCCTTAGGTGTTTCTTCTTCAGTCTTTGCGCCACGACGTGGGCTCTTGTCCAAGTTGTCTTGGATCAGCTTTAGCGCTTCTGTCAGAGTGATTTTGTTCACTGATGAAATCTCGCGAGACATACGGTCGATTGCTGCTTCGAAAAGCTGGCGTTCTGAGTACGACTGTTCTGGCTGATCTTCAGAGCGGAACAAGTCACGCACAACTTCTGAGATAAGGATAAGATCACCTGAGTTGATCTTCGCTTCATACTCTTGTGCACGACGGCTCCACATTGTCCGCTTTACACGTGCACGGCCTGTGACTGTTTTTAGTGCTCTTGTAACTGTTGCTTCTTCAGCAAGTTTACGCATGCCGACGCTTTTAACTTTAGCAAGTGGTACGCGTAGTGTCAGTTTGTCTTGTTCGAAGTTGATTACAAATAGCTCGAGTGATGTGCCTGCAACTTCTTGTTCATCTATTCCGGTGATTTGACCTACACCGTGGGAAGGGTAAACAACAAATTCGCCTGTTTTAAAACCTTGACGTTGAACTGACTTCTTAACTGCCATTCGGTAGTACTCCTAATTGACGCCTCGACACTCATTAGTGCCAAACTTGGTCTTTATTTGACCATTGTCGCAAACTGACATCGCGCCGGGCTTTGAGGCCAAGCGTTCGTTACCAAACTCTTAATTTCATTGCTGTTGAGCAAAAAAAACGCGCCCTCCGGCACGACTGGAAACAAGGCAATATTGCGACTGTTACATATGTGTAACACAAATAAGCGACAAAATCAATTTTGCCGCTTTTTGTTGCAAATTGTACTTAATTGATCCCTAGCGACAAGGGGCGTCGAATCAATCGCCTTCGCCAGGTGCTTCTGAAAAGTACTTTTCTAGCTTGCCTGTTTCGCCATCATGCTTTTCAGCATCTGCTGGTGCGTCGCGCTTTTCAGTGATGTTAGGCCACACGTCAGCGAACTTAGTATTAAGTTCAAGCCAAGCTTCTTGACCAGGCTCTGTATCCGGAACAATAGCTTCTGCAGGACATTCTGGCTCACAAACACCGCAATCGATACACTCGTCAGGATGGATCACGAGCATATTCTCGCCTTCGTAGAAACAATCTACCGGGCAGACTTCCACGCAGTCCATATATTTGCACTTAATACAATTGTCGGTGACGATATAAGTCATGTAATGCGTTCCGTTTGTCGCTTATGGCAAGATATCAGTAGGCGTTGTTCGATTTAACACAGCCATCCTGAGAAACTAACGGTTATTGGCTAAAGGCTTTTTGGCTAAAGCGCAAGTGCGCTTTTGAGCATCGATTTTCAAACATGCGCTAAACTGTAAAATGCTGTTTCAAATGTCTGGTTTTAGCTTGTCTGTGTCGCGTCTTTCGCGCTTTGTCGGTCTGCCTGCGCCTTTTTCACGCACGGCTTGAGAAAGTGGTCTTGGACCATCTGATTTCGGAATTGGTGGCGGGCTTAAGTCTTCATATAGCTCAGCTGCTATTGTCGCGGACCCACGTTTTTCGCCGAGTTCAACAACTTTGAGAATTTTGATGCCACGCGGCAAAGTGATGGTGAGCACGTCGCCGACTTTAACCTTAGATGCTGCATTGACGGTGCGCTCGGAATTAACGCGAACATGACCCGCGTTAGCGAGTTTTTGCGCCAACGTTCGGGTCTTCGCACATCGAGTGAACCATAACCATTTGTCTAAACGCTGCTTTGCGGCAGGTTCGTTCATTGATGATTACTTCTTCAATGCAGCAAGCGCTGCGAAAGGAGAGTCAGGATCAATCGGCTTCGGTTTGCGAGCTGGCTTCTCTACACGCTTGGGTTGAGGGCGTTTATTTGCCTTGCCATCTTTGCCACGCGCAGCATTCGGGCGTTTTTTGCCCTGATGATTGTGGTTGCGACGAGAGGCAGGTGCCCAAACTTCGTCGAATTGAGGTTCGGCGTCAGCTGCAGCTTCAGTTTCACCAGCTACTTCATTGTTATTTGCAGCTACTACGGTTTCAGCGGCAGCTTCTTCAGGTGCTGCAGCTTCAATCGGCGTGCGGGTAACGCTATAGCCGAGAGATTTCAATACCGTTGAAAACTCTTCGCCAGCACAACCAAGTAGCGATGTCATTTCAACTGTTACTCGGAAGCTGTTGCCATCTGCTGCGCCTTCAGGCGGAGTGTCTTGATTGCGTTTTGGATCAAACGCGATCAATGGGCGAATGATATCGGCTAGTCGCTCTAGAATGTCGACACGCACAGCGCGATTCCCAGTAACTTTGAAACCAGCAATCTCATAGAGTTCTTTAGCAATCTCTGGATCTAAATCGATTGACGTACGGCCTGACAGTACGATCTGCGGCAGTTCGCGAACACCTGGCTGACGTACGCCACCGTTCTTCAACGCCCACAGAATTAGCGCAAGTTCACGCGGAGCTGGCTTAAGGGAAAGCGGCAGATAGATATGATAGGCGCCAAACTTGATGCCCATCTTACGCATAATACCGCGAACGTCTTGATCAAGAGACTTTACATCTTCGGCAACTGCTTGGCGTGGCAACACGCCCATTGCTTCTGAGAGACGGAATGCTACACCGCGAGCGGTGCCTTCAAGCTCAGCTGGTTCTTTAAGACCCATCAGCTGCTCGAGTTGTGTGTTAATTGCGTGGCGCAACCATAGGTCCAAACGATCCTGCACAGATGCAAGCTCAGGCCCGGTTAGGCTCTCGTCTGCCAAAACCAACAATCGTGGAGACCATATGTCGTCGCCCGGTGATAGTTCAGCAATAACTTCGCCGCGCCAGCGAACAACGCCGTCAGCGGTGAGCACGAACTCATCGTTGGGTGAATCGGTAACTTTCTCAGCACGCTTTTTGATTTCAGGTGCTATCGCAACGCTTGCAGCTGAGCGAATGTTCTTCGTCTCGCCGCTATCAGTTGATGAAAGTGTAAATCGAAATCCCTCGATTGAGCCAATTGCTTGACCCTCAAGTGTAACTTCGCCGCTCTGTGATATTTCTGGTGTAGTCATTTCTTTATCTCTTAAATGGCGCATTAGCACGCTGGTGCGACGGTCAATAAATCGCTGTGTAAGACGCTCATGTAAAGCGTCCGATAGCGTGTTCTCAATTTCATTCGTTTTTTCGCGCCAATAGGTAGGATCTTTAAGCCAGCTTTTTCGATTTGCGACGAATGTCCAAGTTCTAATCTGTTTGATGCGATTGGACAATGTGTCAATTTCACCGTGGTCATTGTCGCAAAACCTTACCTGTTCGGCAATCCAGTCTTCGTTAATTGTCCCATTTTGTTCAATATTTTGGTAGATTGTGGCAATTATCTCACCATGTTGGGCAGGTGAGATGTTCCGGTAGTCCGGAATCGACGCACAATCCCACGCTAGCTTGGTCAATTCTTTACCTGTCTTTGGACCAACATCTGGATGACGCATCAAAAATTCTAAAGCGGATTGATCTTTAGCTACAGGCACATTTGTTAGTTTTTTGTGGCTTGAGCGTTCTTCCAGCGATTGTTGAAGAGCTTGGAACGACGAAAAGTTTAGCTTCGAATTCCGCCATTGAAGAATTTTTATGGCTTCGAAATCGTGGCCTTCCAGCTGATCGACTAAGGCATCAGGAAACGATTCTACGCCGGCCGTGACACCAAATGTGCCATCTCGTTTATGCCTGCCGGCTCGCCCAGCAATTTGCGCAAACTCCGCAGGAATTAGAGGGCGCATCTGTTTGCCATCAAATTTCATGTCCGCGGCAAAGGCTACATGTTGAATGTCTAAGTTGAGCCCCATGCCGATGGCATCTGTGGCGACCAGAAAGTCGACATCACCATTTTCATAAAGTTCGACTTGCGCGTTGCGGGTCCGTGGGCTCAGTGACCCCATCACAACCGCGGCGCCGCCACGCTGACGGCGGATCAACTCGGCGATTGCATAGACTTCATTGGTCGAGAAAGCGACAATGGCTGAGCGACGTGGCTGACGTGTTATCTTTTTGGAGCCGGAATAAAGCAATTCTGAAAATCGTGGTCGGATAATGATTTCTGCTGTTGGCACCAATGCCCCGATGATTGGGGCCATGGTGCCTGCGCCAAGCAACAACGTCTCTTGCGTGCCGCGCGCGTGTAGGATGCGATCGGTAAAAACATGACCACGTTCGAGATGTGTAGCTGTTTGGATTTCATCGACCACCACACACTCAACGGTCAAGTCTTTGGGCATCGCTTCGACGGTAGCTACCCAATAGCGGGTGCCCTTGGGTACAATTCGTTCTTCGCCAGTTATCAGAGCAACAGCGCCTGCGCCAACACGATCCACAAGTGTTTGATAGACTTCGCGGGCGAGAAGGCGCAGCGGCAAACCAATCAAGCCAGATCTGTGCGCAAGCAAACGCTCTACCGCGTAGTGCGTTTTTCCGGTGTTGGTGGGGCCCAACACAGCTTTGATGTTTCCAGTGGCGAAATTGGTCGTCATTGGTCTTGATTGCGTCCTCTATGCGATCATTTGATTGTTTCAAATTGAAACAGGACGGTACGCCCAAATGACCTCAAATTCATACTTAGTACAAAATGAGAACGAACACAGGCCGAATCGCGGTTCTGTGTAGATTCTGATTTTGTTCTCTACAGTATATGGTGTGGTGTCGGCTTAGGGGACACTAATTTTTACAAATTCGGTAAAATCCGCCCTTGAAATGACCTAAAGCCGTTCATTCTAGTTGCTAAGTGGTTAATTTGAGACAATTTCTAACCAATATTGAATTAGTCTGAATGCACTTTGTTCCAACTTTTTTTGTAAATTAACGAATTAGCACGTGTTATCGGGGCGTTTCGCCTCAATTTTAACGAAAAACACTTTGACGTCTCGAAATGGGAACGTCATGAAACGGCTTATGGTTAACGAAGAGCAGCTGATATTTGGCTGGCTAGAGCGCCATTCTCGTTAGAACCATAGAAAGGTCGCCAAATGCGGTGCCGATGAGAACACGATAAGGAATCATATATCCTGTATCGCCCAACGGTGCGTACCAAATGAGGAACCGTTGGTTGTTCTGCATGAACTTGGTACTCTCAGAATTGTTGAAGTGACCTGAGATAGGGCGGTAGTCCATTCTACAAAGAACCACGGGGCCCTGATAGCCTGTGCGTTTTGAGGTCGCTGTCTGATTTTCTGCGAACGTCATCGCAATGTCGTATCGCTCAATGCCCGTAAAGACTTTGACCGTTCTATTGCAAACATCAGGCGAAAGACTGTCAGCTTTTACTAAGAACGCAGCAATTGGATCATTGATGTCTTTGCGGTGCCTGCCTAGCACAGGCACACGGTTTTTGTTCTCGCTTAGCGGTGGGAAGACCTGAAAACTCATCACATCCGCGTTGCGAGCCTCAAATCCGACCGAAAACCGATCTCCATTTGACCTGGTCTCTAGGGCGAACTTCTCACTTTGTAGGTTTTCGCCTGACGAATTGCCGTTTGACTTCAATGCGGCTGTTCCCACTGCAACAAGCGATGCTAGGCCAGATACGTCGCCATGGATGTTTACGTCGTAGCGACTGCCATTATCCTTCAGGGAGACACTTACATCAGAAATGTTGACCCCACGTAACGTCACAACGTACCGAGCTGTTGCATCTAGCTCCGCAGCAATAGTGCTGGCGGGAAGCATTGTAACGCCAAGGAATAGGGATATTTTAGCGAAAGTGCTGAAGATGGATTTTGCGGCCACTTTGTTGGTCGCTCCCTTGGTATTTGGCGTTAAGAAGTATCTATAGCGAATCAATAGTTTTAGAGAGTGCCGATAAGGAATGACGCTTTCAAGGCATTTACGATCTAATTTTTATGGAATCGCTTGACTATTGGTGCTCGTTTATCTATTTAAACGCGACTTTTTCATGTAACTAAGACCTGTCTGGAACCGCGGACCTGCGGAAAAGACAAGGTATTATTGATCGAACGGGAATATAAACATGGCACGGCGTTGTGAACTTTCTGGCAAAGGTGTTATGTCCGGCAATAATGTGAGCCACGCGCTCAACCGGACTCGCCGCAAGTTTTTGCCAAACTTGTGCAATGTAACATTGATGTCTGAAGTATTGGGCCGCAATGTGAAACTTAAAGTTTCAGCACATGCGTTGCGCACTGTTGAGCACCGTGGCGGCTTGGACGCTTACTTGCTCAAAGCAAAAGACACTGATCTTTCAGTTCGCGCTCTAAGCGTGAAAAAAGAAATTCGTGCAGCGCAAGCCGCTTAATTCGAATTTTCTTTTTTGCAAATTGATCATGATGCCGCGTAACGATCTCGTTTCGCGGTATCTTTTTTTACATAAGTAGCGTCGGTCTAATGCCGGATTGCTGCGCAGTTAGAGGTGCATTATCTTGCTCGCTCGTTTTTTCTTGGCCATTGCGGCCATGGCGATTGTTGTAACGTCGTCGAACTATTTGGTTGCCATTCCAGTTGATCTCCAATTGGGTCCACTTGATCTCAAAGAGATCCTGACGTGGGGCGCCTTTACCTATCCTTTCGCATTTCTAGTTACTGACCTGACGAACCGTTATTTTGGCCCAAAGTCCGCTCGGATTGTCGTGCTTGTCGGTTTCTCGCTGGCTGTTTATTTGTCCCTTAAGCTTGCATACCCTCGTATCGCCGTTGCTTCAGGCACAGCGTTTCTGGTGGCGCAGCTCCTTGATATTGCGATTTTTGATCGTTTGCGCGAAGGCAAATGGTGGCGCGCGCCGCTAATTTCCTCAGGTGTCGCTTCTGTGATCGACACAGCGATTTTCTTTACGTTAGCGTTTGCACCTGCTTTTGCTGGTATAGACAATTTCTTCAAACAAGAGGACACATCGCTAGGCTTTGGTGTGCCACTGCTGAGCTTGGGTCCGGAAGTGCCGTTGTTCGTTTCGCTTGGTCTTGGCGATCTGATCGTGAAGGCTTTGATGGTGTTTGTTTTGCTCGCGCCGTACAGCCTGCTCAAGCAGGTGATCGTTGATCGACAAGTTAACAAGGGCGCAGCGGCCTAATAGTCCTTGAAATCATTAGTTTTTTGCTAGTTGCATGTGAGCGCTTACTGGCAAACTGAGCGCCCCGATCTGTCGGGGCGTTTTTGTATGCGATTCGATGATTGTCTATTCGTTCACTGAGGGGTTCGACCATTTTGGGGCCGCAAACGGCTGCTTTATGGCGCGCTCAACCAGCTCAAGGTGATCTTGGCCATAGAATGGGTCACCATCAACTATGTAAGTGGGTGAGCCAAAAACATGTTGTTCTTTTGCCCAAGCTGAGTTTTCTTGGAGTTGATTTTGTATTGGCTCTGAAGCAGCTGCTTTTAGCAATTCAGTTGCATCGTGGCCCAATTCTTGAGCCACGTGCCGTAATGACTTTTCATCAGATAAATCGATGTCGTTTAGCCAGTGGGCGCGCAAAAGTGCATGGGCCATTTTGTTTGTTTCTTCGCCGCTTTCGCCAAGCGCGAGAACCATACCGGATGCAACGCTATAGTCCGCGTCGTGGAATGTTGGTCGATAATCGATGATAGGAACATTGCGATATTCTGCCCAGCGTTCAATTTCTCGGCCGAAGAAATAGTCTACATGTGCTTGAGTTCGAGCCCGGAATGAAACACTTCGCTGCGCTTCCACTACTGGCGACAATAGGACAGGCTTATGGATAAGGGTTACATCATGCTCAGCGCAAATGCGCTGAAACTCAGCCGAACCTATGTAAGCGAAGGCAGAATGGGCGGAGTAGATGTATTCAATGGTGGGCATGGTCATACCTGATTGGCGGAATTGCTATGTATGAGGCTGCAGTTGTTCTCTTCTCATTGCAAGTGGGAAACGAGCTGGGGTTGATTAGGTGACTCAGGTCGAGCTGATGATTCCAATATTTGAACTTCCTCGCTGACCAAGGCAAATGTGTTTGAGTGGAACATGAGCTGAACCCGTTTTTGTCTATTACTCGACTTCTAGACACTCGATGCTTGTTAGTTCTGGTTCACCTCCACGCGCGCCACTCCCAGCTGCAATCCAGAGTTTGTTGTCATAAACACAGCAGTTTGTGCCGTGACGTGCGCGATTGAGTGGAGCGTCTAGGGACCACTTTTGTGAAGTCCCATTGAGAACTTGCATTTCGACAAACGCCTCTGCTCGACCCGCTTCGCCGCCAACATAATGAATTTTATTGTTCAGCACGCCAGCTCCGCCGGCCGCAGTTTCAACAGGCAATGGCTCGTCGTGAACAGACCATTCGCCAGACGTAAAATCGTACACGTCTACTTCGCCAATCGTGTAGTGAAAGAACGCGTCATAATCAGTGCCATTGTGCCGTCCTGTTTCTCTGCCGCCAAAGAAATAGAGCTTGTCATTCAGAATTGCGCACGGGGCATGGTCGCGTTTGTTGGGCGCGTCTGGCAACACTTGCCATTCGCCAGTTGCAGGGTTGATGCGGTCGAACCATGCTTGTGTTCCGGAGTGGTGACCATCAACGATGCCTCCAACTATGTAGATCCAGCCATCACTGTGGAGGGCGCAACCTGCCGCGCCGCGACGACGGTCCTGTGGTATGGTTGGGCCCTCTTTCCATACGTCTGCTTCAGGCTCGTAAATGAACACAGTTTCCAGAGGCGTTTCGCGAGGAAAAATGCCTGTCATGGTTCCCAGTAGCCAGATTTGATCGCCGACGACAACGGGTTGGAAGTGGTGGATTTCCATTGGCGGCGGCGAAGCGGATGTCCAAGTGCTGGTAATAGGATCGAAAACATCGACTGGCTGAACGCGGCGACCGCCGAATAGATAGAACTTGCCCTTAAACACAACAAATCCGTTTTCGTGTCGGCAATGTGGTTCGCCATTGCAATCTATCGTGGTCCAGTTGTTCATTAAACGTCTCGCAAAATTGTTTCGTACGAGAGTTATTTTGAAACCTGCAGCAGGATTAGTTCAACTCTCGAATTAAAGATAGTTGATTTGCTGCAGTTCGCCAACACAGTTTGCCAAGGACCAGTGTTTAGGATTTTTTCCAAACAGATATGTGGCTTTTACTGAGCTTGTCGAATGGAGAATCGATCCAATCTGACCAACGCTGTTCGAGTTCCAACCCAGCGGATTTTGCCATAAGGTCCATTTCGGATGGCCAAGCGTATCGGAACGGAACAGATATGCTTTGGAAAGTGCCGTCGATAAGCCTCATATGATGAGATGAATATTGCTGGGTAACGACGTCAAACTCGTCAATGCCCCAGTGTTCATCTGATAGGTTAAAGGCGAGCAGGCTCTCGCCATAGGGGACTTTCTGGATAGGCGGCACCAAAGTTTCAATAACGAAACGACCACCTTTCTCCAAATGTGCAGATGCGTTTTTGAAGCAAGCAATTTGAGCATCTTGCGTGGTGAGATTGTCGATCGTGTTGTAGACGAGGAAAACAAGGGAGAAGTCACCATCGACTTGTGTGGTCGTCATATCGCCGACCGTAACTTCAATACTAGACTTTTTGCGCAATTCCTCAGTCATGGCGGTGGACAGCTCTATGCCTTTGACATCACAGCCACGTTGATGAAGTGGGATGCCAACACGGCCAGTACCGATGGCGAATTCCAATGCATTGCCGCCGTTTGCCAGTTTGTATAGCTTATCGACCATCATGCGGACTTCTTTGGTGTCGCTGCCGCCATGCACCGCATCATATCTGGCAGCTACACTATCTCCGAAGTATCCGTCGTCGTTCATTGCTTGCATCCCCATCCAATTTCCATAGTAGGGCGAACTCTTAGCGCGTGTGTCAATTCAGATTGTCGTCACAATGGACTTTACAATTGTAGCGTGGCATCCATCCCACACATTTGAGCATTATAGGGAACGTATTATGTCTTCTCAGTCACCAACATTGCATCTGGTATGCGGAAAAATTGCAGCGGGAAAATCCACACTAACGGCAAAGCTTGGTGATGCGGATGCAACTATTGTGATTGCTGAGGATGATTGGCTTGGGTCTCTTTATGCGGATCAAATGACTTCAATCCAAGACTTTGTGCGTTGCTCAAACAATCTGCGAAACGCAATGTCGCCGCATATTGTTTCACTTCTGAACGCTGGCACATCTGTGGTTTTGGATTTTCAGGCGAATACCATCGAAAGCAGAGAATGGATGATGGCGATCATTCGTGAAACTGGTGTTGCTCATCAACTGCACCATTTGGATGTGCCTGATGAAGTTTGCAAAGCGAGACTACGCGAGCGAAATGAACAAGGCGATCATCCATTTGTGGTGAGTGAAGATCAGTTTGACCAGATTACAGAACACTTTGTTGCACCAACGTCGAGCGAAGGATTTAATGTGGTATTGCACAAATTTGCTGGTGTTTAGTAAGCAAAAGGCCCGCAGATGAACTACGGGCCTTAAGAACTTCAAAATGCTCTTAGGACTTAGTGTGCCGCTAGGAACGTAGATAGAATATCACGTGCAGCTTTTAAGTCGGTCTTGTCGACCATTTCAGTTACAGTATGCACGTAACGACACCCAACGACGATGCCCACAGCCTTTGCGCCAGCTGCTGCTTGTTGCGCTGCTGCGCCGTCTTGACCACCACGTGCCAAAATTGTGCGCTGATATGGAATGTCGTTATTTTTCGCCAATGTTTCAACTTCACGCACGAGATCGATATCTGCAATGAAAGAAGAATCTTTGATGTGAAGCCCGAAGCCTTCGCCTTGTGTGGTCACAGACTGATGCTCAGGTACGCCCGGCGTGTCACAGGCGAGGGTTACGTCGATACCGAGGCCGATGTCAGGCTGGATTGCATGTGACGCTGTACGGGCGCCGCGCAGGCCAACTTCTTCCTGCGTGGTGAAGGCAACATGGATTTCACAATCGTGAGTTGCTTTGTCTTCGACGAGTTTACGGATCGATTCAATGCCCAGCCAGCATGCAACGCGATTGTCGAGTGCTTTTGAAACCACTTTGTCGCCAAGCTCAAGCAATGGCTCATCCATAACCACATAGTCGCCAACTTGAACAACGTCTTTTGTTTTTTCACCAAGACCAAGATCAACCACAAATTCTGAAACAGTTGGGATCTTTTTGCCTTCTTCGGGCGATTGGATGTGGATTGGCTTGCCGCCTGGATTCATCACAGCCTTGTAGTCGCCGTTTTCAGTGACAACCAGAACGCGCCGGCTGAACAGGTTGCGTGTATCAAATCCACCAACATTGTCGATGTAGACGTGGCCTTTAGGGCTCACGTGGGAAACCAGGAAACCGATCTCATCCATATGGCAAAGCAACATGACTTTCTTTGGCGTGTCTGAAGCTTTACCCGTTGGGTTACGTTTGCACAAAAGCGAACCCATTGGGTCTGTGGTAACTTCATCAAAAAGGCCTTCGATTTCCTTTTCAATAACGGCACGGATGCGATGCTCGCGCCCTGGTACACCTGGTGTTTCACAAAGACGTTTGAGTAGATCGATGTTCATGGATAATCCCTTTTATGAATAGCGCACTTTTTGCAGGCGCTTAAATTGTGCGCACATACTAAACGTGTTCGAGTTTGGAAATCAAAATTATTTTACTAGCTCAAATTGCAGCAAAAGCGTGCGTTCCCAGCCGCGGAAATTATCGTCCGATAAAAGGGTGACCACTGTCCTTCCATCTTTATCGATATGGGTGGCGATGCCCTCCATATTGTCGACGTCTGTGCCGTTTGCTTCTAGAAGAAGCTTACCCTGCATCACTTTTCCAGCTTTGACAGCATCAGCAGAGATTTGACGCAAGCGCATGGCAAATCCGAATACGCCAATGTCCCGAGATAAGATCAAAAGATCCCCCTCAGGAGTGAACGCGCAACCTGTCGGTCGGAACCCACCATCATTCTTGTAGGTAAGGTCACCGCCGTCGCGTTTGCCGGACAGCCAGGCCTTGTTGTTGCCCTTGCTGTCGCGCACATCTTCCAAAACCATCAAAGTGGAACCAGCAACTGGCGATGTCAGGGGGGCGATGCAAAGTGTTTCAATTGAGCCGTTGTTGCGTTGTTTGGTGATCCAAGTTGGGATTGGATATTCTTTGGCCGCGCCGCCGGGCACCGTGCCGTCTAGCTTAAAGTCTGCGACACGAGTGAGATGTTCAAAACCCACACGTACAGCCGTAGCTTTGCCGTCTCTATAGATCGTATCGATAGATTCAGGGTCGCGAGAAAAGGCTGTGGGAAGTTTGTTGCCTTTGGAATTGCGCAAACGTTTTATGTCTGCGTTTTCAATTCTGTTCGGGCTGCCGTCAGGATTGTACTTTAAAGCACCAGAGATGAAATGGCCCTTGTCCGTGACAACAGCGAAATCACCGTCCGTGGACGTGAAAGTAATATCGGACAGGCCGCCAAAATTCTTAACGGAACGGAGCAGATGTAGTCCGCCACGCCAGATTAGCCCGCTGCCTACTGGTTTGCCGATTTCTTGGTTTTTGAACCAGCGGATTTGATTGGCTTCGATTGTGAATGATTCTGCATATGACGTACTAGGCGCTAGAGCAGCGCCCAGAAAACACATGGATAAGACAAATGAACGAACTATTTGCGGCCTCGGCGACGGTTTGCATTCGGCGGCTCTTCGTCAAACAGGTCTGCAAGATTGTCCGTAAGGGCACCAGCTAGTTCTTCAGCGTCGAGCAAAGTCACAGCGCGTCGGTAGTAGCGGGTGACATCGTGGCCAATGCCCACTGCAACAAGTTGCACTGGTGAGCGGGTCTCAATGTCTTCAATTACGTATCGCAGATGTTTTTCCAAATAGTTACCGGGGTTGACGGACTGCGTGCTGTCATCAACAGGCGCGCCGTCAGAAATCACCATCAATATGCGGCGATTTTCAGGCCGACCCAAAATTCGTTTGTGAGCCCACTGGAGCGCTTCACCGTCGATGTTCTCTTTCAACAATCCTTCACGCATCATTAGACCCAGATTTGACTTGGCGTGACGCCAAGGCTCGTCAGCAGATTTGTAAATGATGTGGCGGATATCGTTGATCCGGCCCGGATTAGCAGGACGCCCGGCTTGCATCCAAGCCTCGCGAGATTTTCCGCCTTTCCACGCACGCGTGGTAAAGCCCAAGATCTCAACCTTCACGCCACAACGTTCAAGCGTACGAGCTAGAATATCTCCGCATATCGCAGCAATTGTAATTGGCCGGCCGCGCATGGAACCGGAGTTGTCGATCAACAAAGTTACAACGGTGTCACGGAAATCCGTGTCTTTTTCCATCTTGAACGATAATGGCTGAAGCGGATCTGTCACCACGCGGGTGATCCGCGCAGTGTCCAAAAGACCTTCTTCAAGGTCGAATTCCCATGAACGACTTTGTTGAGCCATCAAGCGACGCTGCAATTTATTGGCCAATCTCGCGACGGCGCCGGAAAGGCCATCCAATTGCTTGTCTAGCAAGCCGCGTAATTGCTCCAACTCTTCAGGTGGGCAAAGCTCAGAAGCGCTGACTGTTTCGTCAAACTTGGTCGTAAAGACTTTGTATTCCGGCATGTTGCGGAAGTGATCAGGAATGTCGCTGTCAGGCTGTGCGTTCGGAGCGTCTTCGCCGTTGTCGTTTGGCACTTCCTGATCTTCCATATCTTGGAGATCAGCATCTTCGCCTTCAACTTCGCCGTCTTGTTCTGTATCGCCAGGTGCTTGTTCAGCTTCAATTTCCTGCTCATCTTGCTCAGATGTGCCTTCTTGCTGATCGGCGTTTTCGTCTGGCGCATTTTGAGGATCAGCGTCGTCGCCATTTTCCTCTTCTTCGCCATCCAAATCCGTCGGGTCAGCATCAACAACCATGTCCATCTTGCGCAGAGCAGAACGGCATATTTTTGAAAACTCAGCCTGATCATCGAGCAATGAAGCTAAGTCGTTTAGCTGATCGCCAGCTTTTTCTTCGATCTTTTCGCGCCACAGTTCAACCAAGCGCGAACCTGAGCTTGGCACTTCAATACCAGCTAGCTTCTCACGTAGCACTAACCCCATTGCTTCTGCCAAAGGGGCATCTGCTATGTCGTTAACTGAGGCGTAGTTTGCCCGGAACATTTTGTCCTCAAGCATTGCTTCTAGATTGTCTTTCATCCCCGGTAGACGTTTAACGCCAAGGGCTTCCACGCGAACCTGTTCAAGCGCGTCAAATACAGCGCGTGCTTCGACGTCTTGAGGTGAGAATTTGCGATGAACAGCGGTGTCGTGTGATGCTAGGCGCATCGCCATCGCGTCGCCTTGACCACGCGCAATCGCTACATCTTCTGCCTTGGGCATGCGCGGCAAATTTGCCAAACGTGCTTTGTCTTTGGTCAGAAGAGGGCGGTCCGAAGTAAAAGCGACTTCGAGTTCCTTGTCTTCTGCGACCGCGCGCATAGCAACGCTAATCGCGTTTTTCAGCGAAGCAGAAGGATCCGGTTTATTTGCCCGTTTGTTGATGCCAGACATCGTTTCCCTTTCGGGGTACTATGCGCTCAAGGCGATGTTTGCAGCAGATTCTGGAAGATCAGTGCCGAATACACGTTGGTAGAATTCAGCAACAACCGCCCGCTCAAGTTCATCACATTTATTCAGGAACGTGAGGCGGAATGACATGCCAATATCCCCGAAGATGGATGCGTTTTCAGCCCATGTGATTACAGTACGTGGGCTCATCACGGTTGATAGGTCACCATTGATGAAGGCTGAACGAGTGAGGTCTGCAAGACGCACCATGTTTGAAATGGTTTTTTCGCCTTCTTCATTTTGGAAAGCTTTTGCCTTAGCCAAAACGATGCCAACTTCTTTTTCGTGCGGCAAATAGTTCAAGGTCGTCACGATCGACCAACGGTCCATTTGACCTTGGTTGATTTGTTGTGTGCCGTGATAAAGACCAGATGTGTCGCCCAAACCAATCGTGTTGGTTGTTGAGAACAAACGGAACGCAGGATGCGGCTCGATAACTTTGTTTTGGTCAAGCAAAGTTAGACGACCAGAAACTTCAAGCACACGTTGAATAACAAACATCACGTCAGGACGACCCGCATCATATTCGTCGAACACGATGGCGATATTGTTTTTCAGAGCCCATGGCAAAATGCCGTCACGGAACTCGGTGATTTGCTTGCCGTCACGGATAACGATTGAATCTTTACCAACGAGGTCAATACGGCTTACGTGGCTATCAAGGTTCACGCGCACTAGCGGCCAATTAAGGCGTGCAGCGACTTGCTCGATGTGTGTCGATTTACCTGTTCCGTGGTAACCTTGGACCATGACGCGTCGGTTGTGCTCAAAACCGGCCAGAATGGCCAAAGTGGTGGCTTTATCGAACAAATAGTCAGGGTCAGAAGGCGGCACATGTTCTGTGCGTTCCTTATAGCCTTTGACTACCATGTCTGAATCAATGCCGAAGAGTTCGCGAACTGAATATTCAGTATCTGGCAATGGAGCTGTCGTGGTCATGTTTGCAACCTTTGTTACATCAGTAATCGTCAAAAGGGTTTTGGCACACATTGTGCCGGAAAGGTAGGATGGTCTTACATTGTAAGACGGCACCTTATAGCAATAAAGTTTTGGCTCGACTAGGCCGAGCCATTTACTTTTTCGCTAAAATCAAACGAAGCCTTTAGACTTCAAATGATTGTAGGCTGACACGATGTTTCTGAGGCGTTCCTCAGAGCTTTTGTCGCCGCCATTAATGTCAGGGTGGTGCTTCTTGACCAAGTCTTTGTAAGCCTTCTTGATCACGTCAGGTGCACTGTTTTTGTCCACATCAAGCATTTCCAACGCTTTCACGTCCGCCTCAAGTAGCTTACGCTCCGCAGAACGATTAGGGCCTTGGTTACCAGCTTGGATACGATTGTAACGTGCAAACACGTTAGACGGATCGTGGTTTTTCTTTTTCTTTGTGCGTGGGCGCGGCGTATCTTCACCTGTATCGGTGCCGATTTTGTTCGCAGCCATATCCCAAGTTGGACGACCACCGGTACGGTCTGTCACGATCTTTTGGATTTCGTCGTCATTCATTTCTGAGAAGAAATTGAAGCCCTTATTGTACTCTCGTACGTGCTTCATGCAGAAGACGTAGTAACCAGGCGTGTCTGTGCCTTTAGGCGCTTTGTGTTCGCCAGCTTCCTCGCAGCCTTTCCAGGCGCAACGTGGTAGATCGTCTTCAGGCTTGACCGCAGATGATGCGCGACGCTTGACTTTGATTTTATCGAAGAGCTTGGAATTCAATGGACGTGCTCTTAAAGTTGGAGAAATGGACACCTCTTTTACATCAAAAACTAATGAGAACGAAACCCCTTATGTCGATGAAACAGACAATCTTTGGAAAATTATCACAAGAACTCCAACCCTCGCATTTGAATGTGATCGATGAGAGTGAGCTTCATCGTGGTCATGCGGGGTATAAAGAGGGCGGAAACTCTCATTTCCGCGTGCAGATTTCAGCTACGGTGCTCGACGGAAAACTGCGCGTCGCGCAACATCGTGCAATCATGGATTGTTTAACAGAAGAACTCAAAGAGGCTATTCATGCGTTAGCGATTGAGGTGATCCCGACCACTTAGCGCAGTTGAATAGGTTGAGCTCAAGGAATGACTTTGAGCTCAGTAATGCGATTGCGCTCTTTCTTGAGAACGCGGAAACGCATGCCGTGGAATGTGAAGATCTGATTGACCGCTGGGATCATCTTGGCTTCATCAACGACTAGGCCAGCTATTGTCGTGGCATTTTCGTCTGGCAAATCCCAATCAAGTGCTCTGTTCAGGTCACGGATCGGCAGCGAGCCGTCTACAATGTAGGAACCGTCGGGCTGTTTTTTTGCGCCTTCCATGACTTCGTCATGCTCATCGGCGATTTCGCCCACGATTTCTTCTAGAATGTCTTCAAGCGTTAGTAGGCCTTCAACTTCACCATACTCGTCCACTACGAGGGCAAAGTGCGTCTTCTCGCGCAAAAACGCATTAAGCTGAGCTTGAACTGGCGTTGTATCCGGAACGAACCATGGCTTGGATACGATTTTGTCGATGTCCAATTTCTTGACGTCGCCGCCTGCCTTAAACAAGACACGCAGCAGATCTTTGGCATGCACCACACCAACAATATTGTCTTGGTCCTCGCGCCACAAAGGAATGCGGGTGTAAGGGCTCTCCAGAATGTCTTGAACCAATTGTTCTTTGGGCAAATCGGCATCAAGTGCCAACATTTTGGTGCGGTGCACCATGACGTCGGACACTTCAAGTTCATTTAGGTCCAAGATTCCACCAAGCATATCGCGATCGTTTTTGATCACTTCGCCTTCACGGTGAAGTAGGTCCACAGCGCCACGCAATTCGTCGTGCCCTGTCATGCCACCATCATCGCCTTCGCGACGTGCGCCGATAAGTCGAAGCATGCCATTGACCAGTTTTTGGATGGCGAATGTGATTGGGGCAAACAGAGCAACGACTGGGCGCAGGATGGGTGCAACACCCAGTGCGAATTCATCAGGTTTTGAGATGGCCCATGTTTTGGGCAAGACCTCTGAGAAAATCACAACAAGTGCCGTCATAGCGATCGTTGCATAAATAACGCCTGTATCGCCGAACAATGCGATCATAACACTGGTGGCAAGGGCAGATGAAAGGATGTTGACCAAATTGTTGCCGAGCAAAAGAGCGCCGATGAGGCGTTCTTTATCTTCGATCAAACGTTCTACAACTTTGGCGCGCTTGTTGCCAGATTTCACCCAATGATGAATGCGAGCGCGTGAAGCTGCGGTAAGGGCCGTTTCGGATCCAGAGAAAAAACCAGAAAGGACCAATAGGACAATAATTGCGGCGACTGAAATCCAAATGGATACAGGTATAGACGCAAGGGCGGATAACATTAGCTTCTTTGCTCCTCAAGAAACGCGGTGACCACTTTTGGGTCGACATTCTTTTCAATGAAAGCCTTGCCAACGCCTTTTGTCAAAATAAAGGTCAACGCGCCGCGAGAGACTTTCTTATCTTGAGCAATATGGTGCATTAATTCTTCAGTTGAAGCCAGCTCACCCGGAATATCTGATAATTCAGTCGGAAGGCCCACGCGTTTGAAATGGTTTGCTACGCGCACAGCGTCCTGACCATTGGCCAATCCCAGTTGGGTCGAAAGCCGATGTGCCATGACCATCCCGATGGAAATGCCTTCGCCGTGTAGCAAACGATCCGAATAACCAGTGACGGCCTCAAAAGCATGTCCGAATGTGTGACCCAAGTTCAAAAGCGCACGGGCGCCGTGCTCTTTTTCGTCAGCGGCGACAAATCTAGCCTTTGCACGACACGAGTGAGCAATAGCTTTGGCACGCGCAGGCCCGCCGTCAAATACTTCTTGAACGTTCTCTTCTAGCCAGAAGAAAAATTCTTCGTCATCGATCAGACCGTATTTGGCCATTTCGGCATAGCCAGCCCTAAACTGGCGCTCGGTAAGTGTGCCGAGCGTTTGAAGATCAGCTGCCACGAACCGCGGTTGGTGGAATGCACCAATAAGATTTTTGCCATGAGGTGAGTTCACCCCCGTCTTGCCGCCTACTGAGCTATCCACTTGTGCCAACAAAGAGGTCGGAACTTGCACAAAGTCCATGCCGCGCCGAATTATTGATGATGCAAACCCTGCGAGATCGCCAACAACACCGCCACCAAACGCGATGACAATATCTGAACGCTCCAAACGTTCATCCAGCAATTGCTCGACAACCGTGTTGAGCATCTCCACAGATTTGGAGCTTTCGCCGGCTGGAATTATTGCAACAGAATAGTGCAATCCCGCCGCATCTAAGCTTTTCTTTAGCCTTGGCAATTGCTCGCGTTCAACATTCTGATCGGTGACAATGCCAAACCGCGCACCGGGAAACATTGACTTCAGCTTCTCGCCCAAGCGTTCAATGGCGTCGTGTGCCACATCGATGTCATATGAGCGGTCGCCGAGATCGATGTGAACAGTGTGACTATCTTGCATGTTATGCTCGTTGTGTTGGGTCTAGATGGTCTGCGAGGGCTTCAATGATTTCAGCAGCAATTCGCTCATGTGTTGTATCATGGGACATTACCGTTACTTCAGCGTTCGCATAAATCGGGTAGCGCTCGTCGACAAGATCTTTGAGCGTTTGATACGGATCTGCTGTATGTAGCAACGGTCGTGTGTTCTTGCGCGACACACGGGCAAACAGAAGGTCGAGTTCCGCCTTCAGCCAAACGGATATGCCGTGCTGGCTAATGTTTTTGCGTGTAGTCTCATTCACATAAGCGCCACCACCCGTTGCAATAACTGCCTCTGATCGCGTGCGCATTAGTCGTGAGATGACGCGCATTTCGCCGGCGCGAAACTCTTCTTCACCATGGGTATCAAATATATCTGGAATTGGCATGCCCGCAGCTTCAACGATTTCATCGTCGCTATCGATAAATTCTAGGTCGAGAAAATTTGCAACGCGGCGGCCAACGGTAGATTTTCCAGCGCCCATCATGCCGACGATAACGATCGGTTTTGTCCCGCGGTTATTGTTCACGCGGTCAGCGTTCCGTTGCACAACAGTGCTGTCCAGTTCGACGGGCACAAAGCTCTCCATGGTCAAGATAGTGTTGGTTGAAGCGATGTGCGCCAAGTTTGTCAAGCCAAACCATTTAATCAAATGCTTGATTGAATGTGAGAAATGGTCGAAAAAGGAACTTCAGGTGGAGGATGAGTATAAATGGCTACGCTATTTCGATTTGTGTTGATGATGGCAATACTTGCAGGCATCGTCATTGGCGCAATGTTCGCTTTGACGATTTTCGTGAAGCCGACACCTACTGAAATGAGTGAGCGCATTCCTTCTCGGGAGTTGTTTGGAAAATAGGTATTGCCTATGTCTGACGACCAATTAGTCGAAAATTTTCTTGAGATGATGAGTGCTGAGCGCGGAGCAGCAAGCAATACGCTTGAGGCTTATCAACGCGACCTTCACGACTATTCATTGTTTGCCTCTGCAAAAAAGCAGCTGTTGCTGCAGGCTGATCGCCATCTCATTCAACACTATCTCATATCGCTTGATGAGCGTGGGTTCGCTGCCACAAGCGCAGCACGTCGATTAAGCTCGTTGCGCCAGTTTTATCAGTTTTTAGTTTCTGATGGAGTGCGCAAAGATGATCCAACTAGGGTCATTCCTGCGCCAAAAGCCGGAATTCGGTTGCCCAAAACCATGTCGATTGAAGAGGTGGATGCTTTGTTTGCTCAAGCTGAGCAAGAAGCCGAGGAAATCGAACTTACGGCAAAAGGAAAACTAAAGGCACAACGGCTCTATGTGCTGCTCGAACTGCTATATGGCACTGGCATGCGCGTATCTGAGCTCGTAGGGCTGCTAAGATCAAGCGTCACTCGAGAAGGGGCGATGTTAAACATTATTGGCAAAGGCAACAAAGAGCGCGTGGTGCCACTGAATGATCGCGCAAAAGATGCGTTGCTTGCATATTTGTCCAATCTGACACCGGGCAGATTTGTTTTTCCTGCAAACACGGAAACAGGCTTTGTTGCGCGCCAGGTGTTTGCGCGTGAGCTTAAATCGCTAGCAGGTCGCGCTGGACTTGATACAAAAAAGATATCGCCACATATCTTGCGCCATGCTTTTGCCTCACATTTGTTGGAAAGAGGCGCCGATCTTCGTGTGGTTCAGCTTTTGTTGGGACATTCGGATATATCTACAACACAGATCTACACACATGTTCTTGAAGAACGGCTGAGTAGTTTGTTAAATGAACATCACCCCATGGCTAAGGGGTAAGTAATTAGTTTGTGTCGTAATGCTTGACATTAACCGGTGGAATAGCCACTTTCCGCCGCACTAAATGGGGTTCCAAAAGAGGCCGAATGGCCCGGAACAAAAGAATTGGGTTAAAATGCAGTCTTATCTCGAATTTGAAAAACCAGTCGCTGATATCCAAGCTAAGGTTCAAGAATTGAAATCGCTCGCGCAAAGTGGCGAAGCTGTTGAAATTGAAGATGAAGTTAAGCGTTTGCAAGACAAAGCCGAAGATACTCTTCTTGAGATCTATGGCAAACTAACCCCTTGGCAAAAAACGCAAGTCGCGCGTCATCCGCTGCGTCCGCATTTTGTCGACTACATTAAAACGCTGATCACCGATTTTGTGCCGCTTGCTGGCGATAGAAAGTTTTCTGAAGATGCAGCTATTCAAGCTGGCTTTGGTCGCTTTGAAGGTCAAGCAGTTGCTATTATCGGACAAGAAAAAGGCGCAACGACCGAAGCGCGTTTGAAGCACAACTTTGGCTCGGCACGTCCTGAAGGCTACCGTAAAGCGGTGCGTATCATGGATATGGCGGATCGTTTTGATATTCCTGTGATCTTCTTCGTGGATACTGCAGGTGCTTACCCAGGTGTTGGTGCAGAAGAGCGTGGACAAGCTGAAGCTATCGCACGTTCAACTGAAATGTGCCTAGAAATCGGCGTTCCATCAATTGCAATCGTGATCGGTGAAGGCGGTTCTGGTGGCGCGATTGCGATTGCGACTGCGAACAAAGTCGTAATGCTCGAGCACTCAATTTACACTGTTGCCTCTCCTGAGGCTGCTGCTTCAATTCTTTGGCGCGACGCTGCCAAAGCACAAGATGCTGCCAACAATATGAAAATCACCGCTCAAGATTTGCTCGAGTTCAATATTATTGACCAAATTATTCCTGAACCTGCTGGTGGCGCACATCGTCATCAATCAGAGATCATGCAGGGGGCTCACAAGGTCATCGCTGATTTCTTGAAAGAGTTTGAAGAAAAAGGTCGGTTGGAAGTGCGTGAGCATCGCCGCGAAAAATACATCAATATGAGTGCTGACCTCACCTAATTGTGAATATTTGACTGGCAATCAGCGCTTTGGTCAATGAACAATTAACTGTAAATTATGCCCACCAAACTAGATTTGACTTGTTTGGCGCAATTGGAGTTCTGCGGTGTTCGCTCGATTACAGTTCATTTTAAAGTCTGTGTTGATCCTTGTTGGCATCAGTGTGCTTGCGGCCTGTACAACCGGCTTTGAAAGCAACCGTGGCAACATACCTCTGACCTCGCTTACCAAAGCGCGTTTGAGCCAAATGGGTTCGAGCGAAGGCGCGCCAATGCTTGTGCGTATTTTTAAACGCTCGAGTGAGTTGGAAGTTTGGAAGAAGGTCAAAAAGTCAGGCAAGTTCGAATTGTTCAGAACTTACAAAATCTGCGCTTGGTCTGGCGAGCTTGGTCCAAAGTTTCGAGAAGGCGACCGTCAGTCCCCTGAAGGTTTCTACGATGTAACGCCGGGTTTGATGAATCCTCGTTCAAACTACTTCTTAGCGTTTAACCTTGGCTACCCTAACAAATTTGACCGTTCTCACGGTCGTTCGGGTTCGAACATCATGGTGCATGGTGATTGTTCTTCCCGCGGTTGCTATGCCATGACCGATGAGAAAATTGGCGAGATCTATGCACTAGCCCGCGAGACATTTAAAGGTGGCAACAAAAGCTTCCAAGTACAAGTGTTTCCATTCCGTATGACGGCGGAAAACTTTGCTGACTTTAGCGAAAGTAAACACGTCGATTTTTGGAATGACATCAAAGTTGGCTATGACCATTTTGAACTCACAGGCAAACGCCCAAGTTGGAGTGTTTGTAACGGCCGCTATGGCATCAACCGCGCTGGTGGCTGCGGTGCGTCAACTCTGAGCTCAAGCATGCAAATCGCCTACAAAGAGCGCGTCACCTCTGATGCAGCTGCTCTTAAAGTTGCTATGTCGAATAAGGCCCAGAGAAAGCTGGATGCCGAGGCTGAAGCCGTCCGTAAAGTCGAAGCTGCACAAGCGGCTGAGGAACGAAAAGTCGCGATTAACTCAACAACCAAAAATGTCACCAATTGGATTGGCGGACTGTTTGGCGGTGGCAATAACTCGCCAGCTGGTGTTGACGATCCCAATGCTCCGGTCCCACCTACACGGAATTAGGCAGCCACAGCGATTTCATATGGGTTGATGTAAGATGCATGCGAGATAAAGTGTGTTCTTATGGTTCGATCATTGCTCAAATCTTGGCCGTCACTCGAGTTCCAACTTCAGCTTGAACAACAATTGTTTGGCGCAAACTCAAATTTGTTGCGTGATTGGTTTGAGGTCCAGCTTAGTTGGATAAATGACGCACAATTTGCGCGACAGTTCTCGGATAACATCTCCCTGCCCAATATCGTGCCGTCGGACTACAATCACAGGCATGTTCGAACACGCTTTGGCAGTCTGCTCGCTGGGGTCCGTTTCTTTGGGCGAGATGTAACGCGCCCATTTGTCGAAATTACTGCTCACTCTTTCACTGACATGGAGCGTTTGGGTACAGTCGTTGACGACGAATGGCGTGCGTTTGCACCGCCGTTTATGCGCTTGGCCGTATCGAAAGGCACGCTGCCGACCGTCTCCTCATTCTTGGACGTTACAATCCACGCAGCTCGTTTTTGCGAAATGTCAGATCCCGCTACATCAGTTAAGCTGGTTCCAGTTGCTAATTTGAATGACGCGCTGGAAATGGTACAGAAACGCTACAAAGTGCTTCGTGATAAGCGACACGAGTTGGCGTTGAACACTTCTCCAGCAAGCATGGAAGACCTCAAAGACTGCGCTGATGCGTCAAAACTGTTTTGGATTAAGAATGATGATACTGCGGCTGTTGGACTGTTCGCAACTCAGCCCGGCCAGATTGACTGGATTGAAGGCGATGTGGTTTACGAGGAAGTAACTCAAGCAAAGTTTTCTGGGCAAGGTTTTGCAGTGTCAGCGCAAGGTCGATACGCAAAGGCACGGCTGGAAACTGAACCAGATCGGTTTCTCATCGGAACTATAGATCGGCACAATCACACTTCGCGCAAATCGGCCGTTCGGGCAGGACGGCCAGAAGTCATGCGAAAAGTGTTTGTGCCTCTGGGTTAGGCGTTGTCTCTTAAAGCGGCCAGAACACCAAAATTGATGGCACGGATACAGCGACGATTAGGATTTCGAGCGGTAAACCCATGCGCCAATAATCTGAGAATGAGTATCCGCCCGGTCCCAATATGAGCATGTTGTTTTTGTGTCCGATGGGGGTGAGAAACGCGCAACTTGCGGCGATGGCTACAGCCATCAAAAAGGCATCTGGATTGACACCCATTTGGTTTGCAAGGCCAATGGCGATGGGAGCCGCGACGATGGCGGTTGCTGTATTGTTCAAAACGTCTGAAAGGGTCATCGTGACGATCATTAACAGCGTAAGGGCTACCCATGCAGGGTAATCAGCGGTGGCGGAGCCTATGGCGTTGACGATGAGCTCCGTGCCGCCCGAGCTCTCAAGCGCAGCACCAAGCGGGATCATAGAGCCCAATAAGACCACCACAGGCCATTCGATGGTCTCGTAGAGTTCACGCAATGGTACGATGTCTGAAAAGACGTAGAAGATCACAACAGCAGCTAGAGCTACTGGCAAGTAAACCCAACCGACGCTGGCAGCTATCAATGCCGCTGTGAAGACGCCAATGGCCATCCAAGCGCGTTCGTATTGAGTGACTGGCAGTTTGCGGTCCGCAAGCGGTAGACAACCCATGCGTCCGATGACGTCTTCAGTGTTTTCTGGCGAACCAAGCAACAGCAAAATGTCGCCGGGCTGCAATTCAGTTTTTCTTACTTGCGTGCGGATTGTTTTACCTTGCCGTGAAAGCCCTAGGAGGCTCACGCCGTAACGTGCAAGCAGTTTGGAGTCCATGGCTGTGCGGCCAGCAAGTCGGCTCTCACGGGTAACTACAGCTTCAGCAAGCACTATATCTCCGGCCAATGCTTTCGTAGTTGACGCTTCACCCTGATATTGAAGGCCCAGTGCGCCAACAAGTGCGTTAATGGCTTCTGGGGAAGCCTCAATGATCAAGTGATCGCCAGCTTTAATTTCTTCATTGCGTGCACGTCCCGGCAAGCGGTTTCCGCGTCGCGCAAGTCCAAGCACGTAACAGTCATTCTCCTCAGCGATGTCATCGAGCTCTCTGACTTTTTGACCAACAACCTTGGAATCTTTAGCCACGACCAAATCTGCGACATAGCCCTCGAGTTCTGCAAGCTCAGTTGCAGAGTTTTTTGAACCTGAAGGTGTTGGAATTAGACGCCAACCGATTGTTGCCACATAAATCATGCCCACGAGCGCAGCGATGAGTCCAACCGGCGCAAAGTCAAACATTTTGAAGGGTTCGCCAAGTGTCGTTTCTCGAATAGATGCGATGATGATGTTTGGTGGCGTACCAATGAGCGTGACTAGCCCGCCTAAGATTGTGGCGAACGATAAGGGCATTAAAGTCTGGCTTGGCGAACGGCCCGATTTTTGTGCGGCTTGAATGTCGACAGGCATCAGCATGGCCAAGGCCGCTACGTTGTTCATAAATGCTGACATGACCCCAGCTAAACTGCCAAGGATCGTTATATGCATGCCGATGGAGCGGGTCTGATCAATCACCGAACGTGTGATCAGGTCAATCGCCCCAGAGTTGGTAAGGCCGCGTGAAACAACTAGAACAAGCGCCACAATGATGGTGGCCGGATGTCCAAAACCCGAAAAAGCCAATTCCTTGGGCACAACATTGAGCAGAAGGGCAACTATTAGGGCGGTGAAGGCGACAATATCGTAGCGCCAGCGACCCCAGAGCAATCCAACAAAAACGAGGAAAAACAAAGAAAACAGTATGATTTGGTCTATCGTCATCGCAGAGAAACTCATTCAATTAACGCGGGTGTGTTTTGCGGATCATGACAATATGTAGCAAAATGATCCAGTGAAGAATTTAGAATGTTTTTCTGAAGTCCAGTTGAATGTCGTGAACCAGTTTGTCAAACGCGCAAAGGCAAGGAAATTGAAGCCTTCTCGGAATAGCAACGCAAAACATCCATTTGAAGCTGCCCATTCGATTGGCCCAAAAATGGTCGGCTATTTGGCAATGATAGGTGTCAAACAATGGTCGGACCTTGAGGGTGTGGATGGCGCCGAGTTGGCCATGCGGATCAATATAGAAACAGGCAAGAAAACAATGAATAGGTTGGGCGAAGAAGCTTTGGAAAACTTGGTTGCCTACGCGAAATTGATGACGCCCAGTGACTGATTTTGATCAACTATATGCTGAAATAAAGCAGTGCCGACTGTGCGCGCCACATCTAGAGCATGGGCCAAATCCAGTTCTACAAGTAAATCCAAAAGCCAAAATCCTGATTGCGGGGCAAGCACCTGGGCGGCTTGTACACCAGTCAGGGAAACCGTTTGACGATAAGAGCGGTGAGCGGTTGCGCAATTGGCTGGGGGTGGATGAAGCCCAGTTTTATGACCCGGAACTGTTTGCAATTGTTCCGATGGGTTTTTGTTTTCCGGGCACTGGCAAAAGTGGTGATTTGCCACCCCGCAGGGAATGTGGGCAAACTTGGCACGACAAATTGTTTGAGCAATTGGACGCAATTCAACTCAAGCTCGTTATCGGCGCTTATGCCATGAATTATCATTTAGGCGATAACCAAGAGAAAACACTGACGGGTACAGTAATGCGTTGGCAGGACTACTTGCCAACGAGTTTGCCCCTGCCGCATCCCAGTCCGCGGAACAATATCTGGCTGCGCAAAAATCAATGGTTTGAAAAGGAAGTCGTGCCAGCATTGCGCTTGCGCGTGCTTGATATATTGGCAGGCGATACGATTTAACAAAGGAATGCGTGTTTATGTCTTCTCCTAAAACTCTGTTGCTCTCAGCAGTTTCGCTGACTTGCCTGGCTTTTGTTGTCGCACCAGCGGTTGCAAACAGCGATATTCAACGTCATTGCAATCACCCAGATTTTACAAAGTCGGCACGCATTTTTGATGCTGTGCAAATCTGTGCGACCGCAGATGTGTCCGCAGCCAAGCTAAAACACGCTGCGAATGTAGCGGCACAGTGGTTGGATAATGATCAAGACGGCAAAGTTGATGATGCTCAATTGCGAGAGATCATCGAAGAAAACAAAGCCACACTGGTCATGACGAACGAGTGGATGGATGAAGAGCGCTCAGAGATGTTCATGGAGCATTTTGACGAACATGTTTCTCAAGATCTTGGCGGCATTGAAACTAATCCAACAGACGCTAGGGATGCCTCTCAGGAAGAATTGCACCACCTCATCGTCAACAGTGGCTGGGTGCTGTATGAGCCTGAGATATTCAGCGATGAGCCAGAAGAGAATAGCGAACTTTATAACATTTGGCTTAAAGCTGAAAAAGAGGGCTACTATTCCTACGACGACCCGACCTGCAATGCGGCCTGCAAAGTTACTGAGTTCTTCTACTTGGCGACAGCCGCCTACCTAAATTCTCAAGCAGATCTGTTTTCAGACGAAATGCGGATTAAGACGCGAGAGGGGTTGGAGGAGAAACTGCCAACGATTATAGAAATCATGGAAGATGATGCTTTCACCTATCCGCTGAAAATGTGGCCAGACGGCAAATATGCTCATTCGAAGAACGTATTGATATCAGAATAACAAAAAAGGCCGCTGAAGTAGATCAGCGGCCCTTCTAATTCAGTTCACAAAACGCTTATGCAACGGCGCCGTGACAATGTTTGTATTTCTTGCCTGAACCACATGGGCAAGCGTCATTGCGGCGAACTTTGCCCCACGTGGCTTGATCATCTGGGTCAATTGCAGGAACAGCGTCGTTTTCGCCGGTAGTTGGATCAATGTGCTGAGCTTGCATTTCTGGAAGCTCTGGCTCCGGCGGAGCAACTTGCACTTGAACATGGCTTAACTGAGCAATTACAAGTTCACGCAGGCTGTCCAATAGTGTTTGGAACAGTTCGTAGCCTTCTTGCTTGTATTCATTCAATGGATCGCGTTGAGCCAAACCGCGCCAGCCAACAACTTTTGAAAGATGATCCAAAGTCACAAGGTGCTCGCGCCATAAGCCATCAATTGATTGAAGCAAGATTTGCTTTTCAATCTGACGCATAATCTCTGGCGTATATTGTGCTGTCTTCGCAGCAGCAACTTCGTCAGCTTCTTTGATCAAGCGCTCAGTCATTTGCTCAGGATCAATACCTTCTTCGTCAGCCCACTCTTGGAATGGCGCCTCTACGTTGAGGTATGTCTTGGCGGCTTCAGTAAGCTGCTCAATGTTCCATTGTTCAGGGTAAGACTTTTCAGGAATTGCCTTGTCCAAAACGTCATGAACCACATCTTCGCGCATCTCTTTGATAGCTGACGCAACGTTGGCGTCTTCCATCAATTCAAGACGTTGTTCAAAGATCACCTTACGCTGGTCATTCATCACATCGTCATACTTGAGGATGTTTTTGCGAATGTCGTAGTTGCGCGCTTCAACTTTTTGTTGGCTTCGCTCAAGCGCTTTAGTCACCCAAGGGTGAGCAATGGCTTCGCCTTCTTCTAGGCCAAGTTTAACCAACATGCCTTCCATACGCTCTGGCGCAAAGATGCGCATCAGATCGTCCTGCAAAGACAGATAGAATTTTGAATAACCAGGATCACCCTGACGACCAGAACGGCCACGTAGCTGATTGTCGATACGGCGAGATTCATGTCGCTCAGTACCGATCACATAAAGGCCACCAGCAGCGAGTGCATCGGCTTTTTGCTTCTCAATATCAGCTTCGATCTCTTTGATCTTTGCTTCGCGCTTGTCGCCCTCAAGGCCTTCACATTCAGCTTCAACGCGCAACTCAAGGTTGCCGCCCAATTGAATATCCGTACCGCGTCCAGCCATGTTGGTCGCGATGGTCACCGCACCTGGCATGCCAGCGTTTCCGATGATTTGCGCTTCTTGCTCGTGATGGCGGGCATTGAGGATTTTAATGTCCTTCGCGCCTTTTTTCTTCAGCAAATCGGCAAGGAACTCAGATTTTTCAATTGATGTTGTGCCAACCAAAACAGGTTGGTTGCGTTCTTGGCATGCAAGTACATCATCAGCGATTGAAACAAACTTCTCTTCAACCGTCCGGTAAACTTCGTCTTCCTCGTCTACGCGAGAAACTTCTCTGTTCGTCGGAATCGAGATCACTTCGAGTTTGTAGATTTCGCCAAACTCTTCTGCTTCTGTGGCAGCTGTACCGGTCATTCCAGCAAGCTTTTCATAAAGACGGAAATAGTTTTGGAAGGTCACTGAAGCCAAAGTCTGGTTTTCTGGCTGAATGTCAGCGCCTTCTTTTGCTTCAAGTGCTTGGTGCAAGCCCTCAGAGAAACGACGACCAGGCATCATACGGCCAGTAAACTCATCGATGATCACAACTTCTTTGTCGCGAACGATATAGTCTTTGTCTTTGGTGAAAAGCTTGTGCGCACGCAAAGCTGAATTGAGGTGGTGGACAACAGAAACGTTGTCGACATCGTAAAGGCTCTCGCCCTTGATCAAGTCAGCTTCCTTGAGAATCGCTTCAAACTTCTCAATGCCTTCATCCGAGAATGAGGCCGAACGTTGTTTTTCGTCGAGTTCAAAATCTTCGTCAGCCACATGTTCTTGAATGATTGCGTCAATCTGAACGTAAAGCTCTGAGCGGTCTTCAGATGGGCCAGAAATAATGAGAGGAGTTCTTGCCTCATCGATAAGGATTGAATCTACCTCATCCACGATCGCGAAATAGTGACCGCGTTGAACCATCTGCTCACGCGAAAATTTCATGTTGTCGCGCAAATAGTCAAAGCCGAACTCATTGTTCGTGCCATAAGTCACGTCAGCGGCATAAGCAGCGCGACGTTGATCATCAGATAGGCCGTGAACGATGATGCCGGTTGTGAGGCCCAAGAAACTATAGACTTGGTTCATCCATTGCGCATCACGGCTTGCTAGGTAATCGTTCACTGTAACAACATGAACGCCTTGGCTTGTAAGTGCGTTTAGATAAACAGCCAAAGTCGCAACAAGCGTTTTACCTTCACCGGTACGCATCTCAGCGATTGCATTGTCGTTCAAGACCATGCCGCCGATAAGTTGAACGTCGTAGTGACGTTGACCAAGGGCGCGTTTTGCAGCCTCGCGAACGGTAGCAAAAGCTGGGACAAGAAGATCCTTTAGCGTTTTGCCGTCTTGGAATTGTTGTCTAAACTCTGCGGTGCGGGCGCGTAGTTCTTCGTCACTCAGCGCGACCATTTCTGGTTCAAGCGCATTAATTGCAGTCACCAAAGGTCGATATTTTTTGACCTGGCGATCGTTATTAGAGCCAAAGATTTTTCGTGCTAGTGCGGCGAGTGCCATATAAGCGGTCCCATTTTTGCGCTTTGTCGCCATGTTTTTGGCGCATAAGCGAATAATTCTTTGTCAATGTTGGTGGATTTAAGACGATTATTCTCATTTCTACTAACAGAGCGTTGGGAGATGTAAGTGCGGGGAAGTGTCTTGTCAACGGCAAGGAAATCACGCAAACCTCAATCAAATTTGTTCTGCGTTGTGATTTGAAATGGGTTATCAAGTTGCATTGCGTAAAAAAGAGAGAAAAATGATGCTGAAATCGATCCTTAATTCCAGACAAGCTTTGGCAAAACTTCTGTTTAGTGGCGTGGTCGTTTTTGGCGCATTAGGCATAACATCTGCAATGGCGCAATCGACACCATCTGAAACTGTCATCGCGACTGTGGGCGATGAGAGCATCACAGAGCTTGAGCTCAGCTACATGCTTGAAGATATCGGTAAAGACATTGAGGGTATTCCAGCTGCTGAACGTCGTCAGTTTTTGATCCAGATGATCGTCGATATGAAAGTATTGGCGCAAGCGGCACGCAAAGCTGGCATGGCAGACACCGATGTATTCGTTCGTCGCAAGCAATTCCTTGAAGACCGGGCGTTGCGCAGAGCTTACCTTCAAGTCGAAATGGGTGTTGAACCAAGCCCGGAAGAAATCAAAACCGCCTACGATGCAGCTTTTTCAGACTTTCAGGCAAAAGAAATGCTTCGCGCTAGCCATATCCTAGTCACAACCGAAGCGGATGCCTTGGCGATTGTGTCTGAGTTGAACAATGGCCGAGACTTTGGCGAGGTTGCCAAAGAGAAGTCCACAGGCCCAAGTGGTCCAAATGGTGGCGACCTAGGTTATTTCAGTGAAGGCGACATGGTTGTTGAATTTTATGATGGCGCTCGAGCGCTTGAAATCGGTGCACACTCGGCTCCGGTTCAATCTCAGTTTGGTTGGCACGTGATTAAATTGGTAGATCGTCGTCCTTCAACTCCACCAGCACTTGAACAAGTTTACGGACAAATTCAACAACAAGTGATGGTGAAAAAATTCGAAGACATCGTCGCTGATCTCAAAAAAGAAGCTGACATCAAAATCGTTGGCGCAGGTAACTAAGAATGTCGATGGATCTTCCTGTTTCGCCTTTGGCGCCAAAATCATTTCCTGAAATCGATCAGATTGACGGTGTTGAACTTTTTACGTCTTCGATTGGTGAAACAAAAGATCGCGAGAACCTTCTGCTTGTGCGCCTTGCCCAAGGCTCACAAGTTGCCGGCGTGTTGACCAAGTCAAATTGCCCGTCTGCGCCAGTTGATTGGTGCAAGGAGAACTTGCAAAACGGATCTGCGCGAGGGCTTGTGGTGAATGCCGGCAATGCGAACGCATTCGTGGGTTCCGTCGGAGCCCGAACGGTCGAGACGACTGCGACATCTGCCGCTCAATTGATCGGCTGCGACGCTGAAGATGTATTCATCTCATCAACGGGTGTTATTGGTGAACCGCTCGACCCTGAGCCGATCACCTTGGCTATGAAGGCCGCAATTGATGGCGCATCGGATTTTCAACGAGCAGCAAATGCAATCCGGACTACGGACACATTTGCGAAGGGCGCTTCAGCAGAGTTTGACCTAGATGGAATCTCTGTTCGCATGGCAGGCATCGCCAAAGGTTCTGGCATGATCGCGCCGAACATGGCGACCATGCTAGCGTATGTGTTTACTGACGTGCCGGTAAACAACGGTATTCTGCGCACATTGTTGCAAGAAGGGAATGCCAAAAGCTTCAATGCGATTACGGTTGATAGCGATACTTCCACTTCAGATACCTGTCTTGTGTTCGCAACCGGCGCTGCTCAAGCCAAGGGGGTTGCCCCAATCACGGCTATGGATGATCCGCGCCTTCCTGATTTCAAACGCGCACTAGATGCCGTTTTGAAAGACCTGGCATTGCAAATCATCAAAGATGGTGAGGGCGCAACTAAGCTGATGGTCGTGAACGTATCTGGTGCAACAAGCGATGCGAGCGCTGATGTCATTGGCCGTGCAATTGCCAATTCTCCATTGGTGAAAACCGCACTTGCTGGCGAAGATGCCAACTGGGGGCGGGTCGTTATGGCTGTAGGCAAGGCCGGCGAACCTGCCGACCGCGATAAACTGCAAATTCGTTTTGGAGACTTAATACTGGCAAAAGATGGTTTTCGTGCACCAGATTATTCTGAAGACGAAGCATCAACCTATATGAAAAACCAAGAAATCGAGATTGGTGTTGATCTAGGCATTGGCGACGGCAAAGCCATCATTTACGGATGCGACTTGACCCACGGCTATGTGTCAATCAACGGCGATTACCGGAGCTAGAACACAATGAGTGAGCAAAAACCGGTTCTGCTTGTTGTCGCATGTGCGCTTGTTGATGCCGATCGTCGTGTGATGATTGCGCAACGACCAGAAGACAAAAATATGGGCGGCCTTTGGGAGTTTCCCGGCGGAAAAGTCGAACCCAACGAAACGCCAGAAGAGGCGCTCATTCGTGAATTGAAAGAAGAGCTGTCCATTGAAACGAAGGAAGCCTGTTTAGCGCCGCTTTCATTCGCTAGTTTTTCTTATGAAAAATTTCATCTTCTAATGCCACTTTATGTCTGTCGGAAATGGCAGGGCACCCCTGTGGCGAACGAACATACTGCGCTCAAATGGGTGAATCCACGTCGCTTACGCGACTATCCTATGCCACCGGCTGATGAACCATTGGTCGCACATTTATGCGACCTGCTGTAACACCTTCGGGTGATTGGAGGAGAGCCACATGAGCTGTGTTATGACTAATGTTAAACGTTTTCTTCAAGATGAGAGCGGTGCTACAGCGATCGAGTATGGTTTGATAGCTGCTCTTTTGGCCCTAACAATTATCGGTTCGCTTGCAACATTCGGCACAAGCTTGGGGAATCTTTTTGGTAGTAACCAGGGCGGTGTCGGCAGCGCGATCGAAGGTTCATTGAGCAAAAACCTCTAAGACTTCTTTTCGAGAACATCTTTCAAAGACACTTTTGCGCTTCCCGGAGCGAGCGGTTTCTGCTGGCTTTCGTGCGGTGCCCAAGCTGATAACCAGATCATTTCCAGTGTCGCTGGTATACGGCCATCATCATTTTGATATGTATCCACGTAGTTTTTGATTGCTTGACCCAATAGTGTTCTAGTCATTGATTTTGCTGGAACGTCAATCATTGGATTGCTCGCACCAAATTGGCGCAACTCGTTCATAAGTGCCAATGGGTGCTCATAGCGCACCACATGATGTTCCAGATCAGCCACCGGAAGCGCGAAACCCGCACGTTGCAATAGAGCGCCTGCGTCTCGAACGTCAATGAAAGGCGCCACGCGTGTATAAGCTCCACCGGAGATTTGTTCATCAGCACTCAGCCAAGCCGCACGCAATTCTTTCAGCGTTTCACCGCCCAGCGCAGCGGCTAACAATAACCCATCTGGTTTAAGGTGATGGCGAATACGTGTGAGGTAGCCCGGAACGTCATTTGTCGCTTGCAGGTCCATCAAAGACACAATCAGATCATATTGTTTTTCTGGCGGCGTGAAACTCTCGACATCTAAGAACAATGCGCCATCTGCGGACACTAAACTGGTGGCAGTTTGGAAGTGTATTGGGTCAGACGCTGTATTCGCGGTCTTGACCAGATATTCTTCGGACGGCGCAATTATGAGCGCATGCTCGAATTTTCGCGTGATCGTATCAAGGCGATCATGAAGGTCACGATGGACCATATCGGCGATGAAGCGATCATCGGCATGTCCCCGACGTTCCAATCGTTTCTGAATTCGGCTACGATTGAATAGTTTTGGGGGCTGCATATGTTGCTCCACGTATACTTTGGTTATTTTTATGAGCGCGACTGACAAACATCATATTGTCGCAACAGCAAAACAAGTGCTTTCAAATGCGAAGCGGGTTTCGAACCAGCTAAGCAACGGCGCTTTGGATATGCTGTTTCCGCCGACCTGTCTAGCATGTGATGCACCCACGATGCACGCCAATGCTCTTTGTGCATCGTGCTGGAGCGATCTGACGCATATCTCAAAACCCTATTGTCCCGTCCTTGGGGTGCCTTTTGCCGCTGACCTTGGCTCGCAGGTCATCAGCGCTCAAGCGATTGCCAGTCCGCCACACTACGCACGAGCACGTTCTGCTGTTCTTTATGACGATGTTGCTCGCCAACTTGTCGGACATCTAAAATATCGTGACAGATTGGAAATGGCGAAGTTTTGCGGGCAGCTGATGTTTAATGCGGGATCAGACTTCTGGGGAGAGCCCTGTGTACTTGTTCCAGTGCCGTTACACTGGCGCAGACGGCTTTCTCGACGGTACAATCAGTCACAACTCTTGGCCGACGAAATTGGCAAGTTGTCGGGCAGCGCCATACAGCCGAATTGGCTAAAACGGCGGCGAGATACTAAAAGACAGGTCGGACTGAGTTCAAAAGTTCGAGAGCAGAACGTGCGCGGTGCATTTATAGTTACCGACGATTTTCTCAGTCAGTATGAAGGCCAACGCATTGTAATTATTGATGATGTGGTAACAACAGGCGCGACAATTGACGCAATTGCGCGGGCGTTTCGATCAAAATATAGAGACAAGATAGACGTCTTAAGCTTCGCACGGGTTGTCACGGGCCCCATTGGGGCAATATAGAACGTGTCTCCCTTGATCACTAAGGATCAGTTTATGTCAAAAGTTGAACTTTATACGACCCCCACATGTCCATATTGCCTGGCAGCAAAAGCGCTTCTCGAGAACAAAGGCATTGCCTTTACTGAGATGACGGTCATTGGCGATCCGGCCAAACGCCAAGAAATGCTTTCACGCGCAAATGGCAGTCACACCGTTCCTCAAATCTTCATCGACGATATGCATATCGGCGGATTTGACGACATGAACGCTCTCGAGCGCCAAGGCAAACTTGATGGTTTGTTGAATATGGCAGCGAGTTAAATGTTACTTGGCGCCCTGCAGATGCGTAGTTCTACGGATGCTGCGACTAATCTGAAAACCATTGCTGATGCATGTGCAGATGCGAAAGGTCAGGGCGTCGATTATCTACAATTGCCAGAAATGGCGGTTATGTTTGCCGAAGACCATGCTTCCTTGAAAAAGTGGGCACATGGCGGCGAAGCTCAAGCGGTTATCCAAACTCTGAGCGACCTAGCAAAGCAGTTTGAGATCAACTTGCATGTTGGCTCCCTGGCTGTCGCTAGTCCATCTGGTAAGTGTTTGAACCGTTCTTTTCTATTCGGGCGGTCGGGCCAAGTTATCGCTCAGTATGACAAGATACACTTGTTTGACGCTGATGTTATCGGAGATGCTCCCTACCGGGAAAGCAACAACTTTGATGCTGGTGAACAAGCTGTTGTTGCTAATGTCGATAATGTGCAGCTTGGATTATCCATTTGCTACGATGTACGGTTCCCCAGTCTTTATGCCGCACTACGAAAATCCGGCGCTATGGTCTTAGCTGTTCCAGCGGCCTTAACTGTACCAACGGGTCAGGCCCACTGGGACATTCTTCTGAGGTCGAGGGCGATCGAAACGGGCTGTTACCTAGTCGCAGCGGCTCAATGTGGTCTGCATGCAAATGGGCGTAAAACTTATGGTCACTCAATGATTGTTGGCCCTTCGGGTGACAAATTGGCAGCTTGCACAGACGATCAGCCTCAGCTAATAGTGGCGCGCTTTGACGAAAGTCTGGTCAATGATGCTCGCTCTTGTATTCCAACTTTGGCAAATGAGCGTCAATTTTCGTTAAGCGTTAACCAAAATGCGGCACAATAAAAACGTGAACATAAAAAGGTGTCCAAGTGATCCAATATTCGCTTAGCTGTGAAAACGAACATAAGTTCGAAGCCTGGTTTAAAAATGCTGCTGCATATGATGCGCAAGCAAGCCAAGGCGTATTGGAGTGCCCGATCTGCGGATCTGAAGATGTTGCAAAGACCTTGATGGCGCCAGCTGTTGGCAAAAAGTCCAATCAAAAAGTTGCTTTGTCAGCCGGTCATCCGGAACAAAAAGCACTACGTGATGCCATGAACAAGTTGCGCAACAAAGTTGTAAGCGAAGCTGAATATGTTGGCGATCGTTTTGCTGAAGAGGCACGCAAAATACATTCAGAGGAAGTAGATTCGCGTGGCATTTATGGTGAAGCGACTTCTGATGAAGTGAACTCATTGGTTGAAGATGGTATTGATTTCTTGCCGCTGCCAAACGCACCAGAAGATCACAACTAACTGTTTTCAATGCATTATTGATTATTTGAACCGCTTGGCTTTGTCAGGCGGTTTTGTTTTGCGCATTCCAGTGTTGACTCTATGTAAGTTTGTACTTACGGTAAGTTATGACTTACCAAGATATATTCACAGCACTAGCGGATCCAACACGTAGACAGATTTTTGAAAATCTGCGTGACCGCCCCAAAACAGTCGGTGAATTGGCCAAGGGACAAACCGTCTCACGGCCAGCCGTTTCTCAGCACCTTCGCGTGTTGCAAGACGCGCATTTGGTGAGCGCTGAACCTCAAGGCAATCGTCGTTTGTATTCCATCAAACGAGAAGGCCTGAAGGAACTTAAAGATTATCTCGACTGTTTTTGGTCGGACGCGTTTTCTGCTTATCGGGCTGAAATCGAGCGTATAGTTGACAAAGAGAGGAAATAATATGTTGGAACCACTCGTAAAAACGATTGATGTCCCTTGTGATCAAGCCACCGCGTTTGACGTTTTCATCAATAAAATGGACAGCTGGTGGCCTTTGGGCAAGTTTACTTTGTCTGCCATGAAGGGTGCCCCTGCCGAAGGTATTCGTGTTGATGCACGTCCAGATGGCCAAATTGTTGAACTCGGCGCTGAAGGTGCTGAAACACTTTGGGGTACAATCAAAGAGTATAATCCAAGTGATTTTGTTTCGATGGATTTCCATATTCCAGCGCCGGGGCATGAAGAAGTTGGTGAGCGCACATTGGTGGAAGTTCGGTTCACATCGTTGGGTGACAACTCAACACGCCTTGAACTAACGCAAAGCAACTGGGAAGCACTTGGCGACATGGCCGAGATGGTGCACGGCGGTTATGGTCAAGGTTGGAATATGATCCTTGAAGGTGGTTATTTGGCTTCGTTTTCGAAGTAATCACTTTACCAATCAGAAGTATTGAAATGGGGCTGGCCTAGATTGCCAGCCCCATTTCGTTTAGGACAGATCTTGCGCAAGCATGAGCGCATTTCCATCGGGATCAAACATCGTTGCGGTGGCAACCATGCCTTCCACGACGTCCGTTGGTCCATCAAACTTCACGCCCTCAGATTCCAAAGCCGTTCTCGCAGTGTCCATGTCTGCAACACCGAAAACGGGCACACAATTGCCGGGCTTGGGCTCAACGTGCTCACCAAACCCGAGTGTGACATTTTCGGTATTGGTTTTCATCTCGCTCCATCCTGCATCATCGAAATGATAAGCGAGTTCGAACCCTAGCATTTGAGTGTACCATTTGGCGCTTGCGTGACGGTCGCTCACCGAAAGTGCGATAGTAATTGTATTGTCCAGTGTTATGACAGACATTTAACTTCCCTTTTGACTAAAAATATATATTATATACTTTATGGACATTACATTGATTGTCAAGGTTAGTTCGCGGGCTTGGTCTTTGAAGATCCTCGCGCTGATGGCCGAAGGGGTCGTGGGGCGTCAAGCGCCGCTGCTTTCAGCATCGGGCGCTAGTCGCACTGCCTTCGTGCAAAGCTTAAACCATCTCGTTGCTCTTGGCATGTTAGAGCGCAACCCCGGATATGGCCATCCTTTACGCCCAGAGTATCTTATCACGCCGTTGGGAGAGCAAGTCGCTATTATGGCCGCCAGAATTGGTTCCATAGAACTTGAAGATGATCAACAACGTCAACTTCGTCGCGCATGGACTGTTCCTGTGCTTTCTCTCATACAAAAACCACGATTTTTTGGTGAGATCAAAGGACGATTAGATTCGGTTACAGACCGCGCACTTTCTCAATCCCTACGTCAGCTGAGATCGATGGAGTGGGTGCAAAGAGATGTTGATGTGGCGCTGAGCCCACCTCGACCGCTCTATCGAGCGAGCAATAAGGGGCTGGATATCTGTCATGCGGTAGGTGAGTTGAATGAGAATTCAGCGTGATTGTTCTAAATAGGAAGAGCGCTGGTCATAATGCCAGCGCCCCTTCTGTTTATGCTGCAGCGTTTGTACGCAGATCGCCAAGGTGTTTGTCCCAACCTGCATCCAAAGCCTGCAAAAGACCAAAAGTCTCTTCTGTATGAGGCAAGTCTTTGTGCTCAAGTGAAAGTTGAGTTCCACCAGGAACGGCTTCAAGTGCCCAATTGACGACGGTCACATGACCATCGAGCTGTGGCATTTGAAACTCGTGGCTTAGGAATGTTGGTTTATCCGAACGCAAAACTTTGCCCCACATAAACGCATTGCCAGACTCTGCGCCGATCATTTCGAAACTGCTGCCATCGTTTAACGGCTGGTTTGGTTTGTGGAACCAAGTTGCCATTTTTTCTGGATCAGTCAGGAACTCCCAAACATGCTCTGGGCTGGCTTTCAGAAAGATCGATTTTGTGATGTCTGAAGTTTTCATTGTACGTCCTTTTCAACGGCAGACTTAAGGTCTGCAAGTTTGTCGTCCCAGAATTGGTTGAAGTAGTCGAACCATTGGGATGTTGCTCGAAGAGCTTTTGGCTCTAGGTGATTGTACCGCTCGCGACCTTTTGGGTAGATGGAGATCAGGTTCCCTTCTTCCAAAATGGTCAAATGCTTCTTTACAGCGGCTCGTGTGATTGGAAAGTGTTGTGCAACTTCGCCGATTGTTAAATCCTGAGCGCTCAGGAGCGTCAAAATTTCTCGTCGATTTGGGTCTGCTAACGCCCTAAACGCGAGTTGCGTATTGTCTTGATGTTGCTGCATCATCGTGCCTCATAATACCAAACAGTATCATTTATATATGATACCAAATGGTATTATGTCAACAGCTGTTGTCTGAGTGTCGAGCATTTAGAGCGCAACACTGCAGGTGGCAGTCAATATCTGGCGGGGAACGACGCTCTTGAGCGTCGAGCTAATGCTTTGATTTAGAAAGGAAAGAAACTAGCGCATACCCATCAGGTTTGCGATTTGCTTCGTGCGTTTTTGTTCCATTTTTTCTTGGATTTTGTGCGCTAGATCGGCTTCTGGACCACAGCAAACAACAGCAACTTCTTTCAAGTCTCGATGGGTTCGGCTGGTAGAATCAATCATTGCGCGACGCACGATGTCTAGGATTTCTTCTCGCTGCTCGGCAGGAATATCATCAGCAAGCGTTTCATTAAGTTCTTTAGTAACGCGGTTCGATAGTTGTTCGAGATCCATTTAGTTTTCTCCAAGTATGGCCCGTTTTACGAAGCTAGTTATTGGCGAGAAGCTTCAATGCGGCCCTATGTTTATCGCGCACACATATCCCCATGTGTCGCGACCTAATGAAGAGGTTAGGTCAGCAAAGACGATGTGGCAATGAAAAGTGGCTTTGCCTGTGGATCTAGGGGTGGGCTGCCAACTCAAAACTACCAAAAAACAAGTATCTGCCACTTGCTTGGTTCATGCATCGTTTTGCATTTGCAGACTTTAGGATCGCTTTGCAGGCCTAGCCCTTCGCGCGTTCAGCCAAAATCATATAGTTCACACTCAAGTCTTTTGACTTCTTCCAAGTGTCTTCAAGCGGATGATAGCTGACGCCTGTGCGTTCTTTGATCTGCATGTCGTTACGCTTCAGAACGGAGATGATTTCTTCTGGGGTGACGAACTTGTCGTAGGTGTGGGTGCCTTTGGGCAGCCAGCGTAGAACACGTTCTGCGCCGACAATCGCCAGTGCATAAGCTTTAAATGTGCGGTTGATTGTGGCGACAAGCATAATGCCGCCCGGTTTGACCAATGCTGCACAACTATTCAAATAGAGTTGAATGTCTGCAACGTGCTCGATCACTTCCATGTTCAAAACAACATCGAACTGCTCGCCCGCTTCAGCTAAGGCTTCAGACGTTGTAGCACGATAGTCGATATCTAGTTCCATACGTTCAGCGTGGTTGCTGGCAATGCTGATGTTCTTCTCACCTGCATCGGCACCAACAACGTCAGCGCCTAAGCGTTTCATGGGTTCACAAAGCAATCCGCCACCGCAGCCAATGTCCAAAAGACGCAAACCTGAAAATGGCTCGCGGGCCAATTCATCTAATGCGAAGTGATTGATAACGGCGTTGCGAATATAGGAAAGACGGACAGGATTGAACTTATGCAATGGTTTAAACTTGCCATTTGGGTCCCACCATTCGTCAGCCATTGCTGTAAATCGATCGACTTCTGCTGTTTCAATCGTTGATTTGGCCATTGGGCTTCCTTCGTCGTCCGTTTTTCGCTCACAGTACAGATAGTGTAATTCTAGCCAAAATCCAGCAAAATACGCAGGTGTGAAATTGTCTCACTGTGCGCAATTATTTGCGTTTTGGTTGATTGATTTGGCAGATTATGGCAATGGTCCGCGCGCGGCAATTTTAAAGTGCATAAATAAACCCGTGGCAGAGGAACGCCAGACGGGACCAAATACAATCAGGACCTTTTGTAATGGCAACCATTGTAATGAAATTTGGCGGCACGTCGGTCGCCGATATTGATCGTATCAGACACGCTGCCCGACACGTTAAACGGGAAGTAGAAGCTGGCAACCGAATTTGTGTTGTGGTCTCTGCTATGTCTGGAAAAACTAATGAACTTGTTGGTTGGGCAAGTGAAGCCTCAGCTCTGCACGACGCGCGTGAATATGACGCTGTCGTTGCGTCAGGCGAACAAGTTAGCGCTGGCCTCATGGCGATTGTATTGCAGGACCTTGGCGTTCCAGCGCGATCATTCGCTGGCTGGCAAGTGCCTATCGAAACAAATGACGCGCATGGCTCTGCTCGAATTACGAACATTGAGCCAGACTTGTTGAACGAACGCTTGGACGACGGTGTTGTTTGTGTTGTGACGGGCTTCCAAGGTGTTTCACCACAAGGGCGCATTACCACACTTGGTCGTGGTGGTTCAGATACAAGCGCGGTCGCGGTTGCAGCCGCTGTGAAAGCAGATCGCTGCGACATCTACACAGACGTTGATGGCGTTTACACAACGGATCCACGAATTGTGCCAAAAGCACAGCGATTGGACCGTATCAGTTTTGAAGAGATGCTTGAAATGGCGTCTTTGGGTGCCAAAGTATTGCAGACACGCTCTGTTGAATTGGCAATGGCACAAAAGGTTCGCCTTTCAGTGCGCTCAAGTTTTGATGATCCGGACAATGTGCCGGCTCCAAACGCGGATGGATCATGGAATGGTCCTGGGACGCTAGTTTGTGATGAGGAAGAAATAGTGGAAAAGCAAATCGTATCTGGCGTGACATGTGCACGTGCTGAAGCAAAAATCACACTGCGTGGCGTTCGTGATAACCCTGGCGTTGCGGCTGATGTTTTTGGCCCATTGGCAGATGCGCAAATCGTCGTCGACATGATCGTTCAGAACATCGCTGACGATGGCAAATCTACTGATATCACGTTCACTGTCCCTGACAGCGAGTATGAAAAGTCACTCAACGTGTTGACCGAGGCTGGCAAGAACAGTTTGGTTTATGATCGTCTGTCTGGCTCAAAAGGTAGCGCAAAAATTTCAGTTGTGGGCGTTGGTATGCGTTCTCATGCGGGCGTAGCAGCTTCAATGTTTAAGGCTTTGTCCGATAAGGGCATCAATATTCAATTGATTACAACTTCTGAAATTAAGACCAGTGTTTTGATTGATGAAGAGTATGCAGAGCTTGCAGTTCGCGCTCTGCACACTTATTACGGACTTGACCAAGAAGAGGCGTAACCCAAAACCCTTTTGGGAAAACGCCATAAGGCAACCGCATGCGGCGCGGTTGAGAGGACTATGGCTATATTAACTGCCGGGCCACGAGAGCTATTGAGGCGTTTGCGCGCAACAATGGCAGACCCCTTGGGGATGCAGGACCGGCTCGATAAAATCGTTGAACTGATTTCGGATAGCATGCACGCGGATGTGTGCTCTTTCTATGTCTTGCGCGATGATAGCCAATTGGAGCTTTTCGCGACGCAAGGCTTGAAGCGTGAAGCTGTCCACAAAACGACACTTCGCCTGGGTGAAGGCCTTGTTGGCTGGATTGCTGCTGAAGCTGAACTGCTAAATCTCGCCGACGCGCCAAGCCACCCTTCTTTCGCATATCGTCCAGAAACGGGCGAAGACCCGTATCACTCATTCTTGGGTGTGCCGGTGCTACGTTCGGGTCAAACACTTGGTGTTTTGGATGTTCAAAGCGCTGAAGCACGTCAGTTCTCAGAAGCTGAAACAGAAGCTTTGTTGACCACCGCGACTTTGCTCGCAGAAATGGTTGCAACGGCTGAATTTGGTGAGCTGGTTGGTTCTGGTTCGCAAATTGATCTACGTCGCCCGCGTACAATTGAAGCGGCGAGCTTTTCTGACGGCATCGCGTTAGGCCAAGTTTTTGTGCATGACCCGCGGGTTGTTGTAACGAACTTTGTTGCTGACGACGTTGAAGCTGAAACAGAACGACTAGAACGCGCAATTCGCACGATGCGCATGTCTATAGATGACATGTTCAACAAACGCGATATGCAAGGGCGCTCAGAGCACCGCGAAATTCTTGAAAGCTATCGCATGTTTGCCCACGATCGTGGGTGGGTTAGGCGATTGCGTGAAGCCGTTGAAAGCGGCTTGACCGCTGAAGCTGCGGTTGAACGTGTGCAAAACGATACGCGCGCGCGCATGTTGCGCCAAACAGATCCATATATTCGCGACCGTTTGCACGATCTTGATGATCTGGCGAACCGTTTGCTGCGTGTTCTTACAGGCGATACCAAAGTATTCGGCCGTCATGAGTTGCCTGAAAACGCAATTCTGGTCGCCCGTAACATGGGCCCAGCAGAACTGCTCGAGTACGATCGCAACAAGCTTAAGGGCGTTGCGCTTGAAGACGGCGGTATGACTGCGCACGTTGCGATTGTCGCCCGTTCACTTGGCATCGTTGTGATGGGGCAAGCTGACAATCTCGCCTCGATTTGTGAAACATCAGACAATATTATTCTGGATGGGCAAACCGGCACAATTCATGTTCGCCCAACTGAAGATGTTGAAGCCACTTATGCAGATAAGGTTCGTCTGCGCGCAAAACGTCAGGAACGTTTCGCAGCCCTAAAAGACAAGCCTTCCATCACTTTGGACGGCGTAAACATTTCTTTGCTCCACAACTCGGGTCTGTTGGCAGACATGTCGGCAATTGATCAAACTGGTGCTGATGGCATTGGTCTGTTCCGGACTGAGTTGCAGTTTATGATCGCGTCGAAATTACCAAGGCTTCCAGAGCAGGTTGAGCTTTATAGCCAAGCGATGGATTTAGCCGACGGCAAACCGATTGTGTTCCGACTGTTGGACATTGGCGGCGACAAAGTTGTTCCTTATTTGCGCTCGGCAAATGAAGAGAACCCTGCCATGGGCTGGCGTTCATTACGCTTGGGCCTTGATCGTCCAGCATTGTTACGCACTCAAATTCGGGCGCTTTTGCAAGCAGCAAACGGTCGCCCGTTGGACATTCTTGTGCCAATGGTCACAGACTGCTCTGAATTTGCCCAAGCCCGCAAAATGGTCGACGTTGAATTGGCACGCCTCAAAAACTCTGCGTTCGCTATGCCAAGCGAATTGCGTGTGGGTGCGATGATTGAAGTGCCGTCGCTGTTATTTGAATTGGATCAATTGTTGCCTTTGGCAGACTTTGTTTCCATTGGTTCGAACGATTTGGTACAGTTCCTAACGGCTGCCGACCGTGCAAATGCAACAGTTGCTCGCCGTTATGATGCCATTGCTGCGCCACGACTTCGTGCGTTTAAGCATATTGCGGATGCTGCGAAACGGCATAATTGTCCTTTGACAATGTGTGGTGAATTGGCTGGCCGACCGATCGAGGCTTTGGCTTTGATGGCTATCGGTATTGAGCGACTTTCAATGTCGGCGTCTTCGATTGGCCAAATCAAAGAATTGGTTCTAAGTCTTGACCTTATGCAATTGCGTGGGCAAATAGCAGAAGCTTTGGACAATGATCGTGGCGATCTTGATGTCCGCGATTTTCTTTATGCGCTAGCCGACCGTCAAGGTTTGCCGCTTTAGCGCTTTAGTACAAACAGAAGGTGCCGGATTATGGCTAAACTACCAACCGACAAGTTGGCAGCAATGGACAAACGTTACATTGCGATCGAGGAACAGATGGCATCTGCTCCTGAGCCTGAGCTGTTTGTTAAATTGGCCAAAGAATACGCCGGGCTTCAGGCTGTAGTTGAGAAGTTTCGCGAGTTTATTCAAGCAAGCCAAGAACTTGCAGACGCAGAAGAAATGATCGCGTCTGGTGACAAGGAACTTGTTGAACTTGCTGAGATGGAACGCGAGGACCTCAAAGCGCAAGTCGAAGACTTCACTAATGAAATTCGTTTGTTGTTGCTGCCACAAGATGATGCAGACGACAAAAGCGCGATCCTTGAAGTGCGCGCAGGAACCGGCGGTGATGAAGCTGCATTGTTCGCTGGCGATCTTTTCCGCATGTATCAACGCCATGCTGAGCTTTCCGGTTGGAAAATGACCATCATGGAACAGGCCGATGGTGACATGGGCGGGTACAAAGAGATTGTCGCCAGCATTAAAGGCAACGGCGTTTATGCGCGAATGAAATATGAATCTGGTGTGCATCGTGTTCAACGTGTGCCGGACACAGAATCAAGCGGGCGCGTTCACACATCTGCGGCGACGGTGGCGGTTCTTCCGGAAGTGGAAGACATCGACATCGAAATTCGCAACGAAGACTTGCGGATTGATACAATGCGCGCGTCTGGTGCGGGTGGACAGCACGTGAATACAACCGATAGCGCGGTGCGTATTACACACATGCCGTCAGGTATCGTTGTGATTTCTTCTGAAAAATCACAACACCAAAACCGGGCAAATGCCATGAAGGTTTTGCGGTCGCGTCTATATGAAGAACAACGCAACAAGCGAGATACCGAACGTGCTGACGCGCGTCGCGATCAAGTTGGATCGGGCGACCGCTCTGAGCGCATCCGGACATACAACTTCCCACAAGGCCGTTTGACGGATCACCGCATCAATCTAACTTTGTACAAGTTGGAAAAATTGATCGCAGGTGAGGGCTTGGATGAAGTGATTGATACATTGATCACTGAGAATCAAGCTGCCCAGCTGGCTGCTTTGGACGAATCTGTTTAGGCAACATGCCAACTTATCAGGCACGACGGAATCATTGGCGTAAGCAATTCAACAGTATTGGATTGCCTACAGCCGACCTCGACGCGCGTTTATTGTTGCTGCATGTGGCTGGGATCGAAGCTGCAAAACTGATCTCGATTGAGCTGAACGAGATTTCAGATGCTCATTCCGCAGAATATGATGAGTTTTGCGAACGGCGTATCAAGGGTGAACCTATTGCGCGAATCCTAGGGTTCAAAGAGTTCTACGGATATTCCTTTTCTTTAAACAATGACACATTGGTCCCACGGCCCGATACAGAGTTGTTGGTCGATAAACTCATAGAGAAACTGCCGGATAAAGGATGCTTCCTTGATCTAGGCACCGGATCAGGTGCGATTGCAATTTCTACTTTACTTGAAAAACCAAACACAACAGGAGTTGCGACAGATTTATCTAGTTTGGCGCTTTCGTGTGCATTGTCCAACGCTCAAAAACACAGTGTCGACAATCGGTTGCAGTTTTTGCAAGGGTCTTGGTTTACCCCAATTGGGGAGAGAATGTTTGATGTCATTGCTTCAAACCCGCCATACATCTGCCGATCTGAATTGGCTGATATGAACAATGAAGCTCTGCTGTTTGATCCAGAACTTGCCTTGTTCGCCGAGGACGATGGGCTGGCAGCGTACAAGGTTATTGCTGGCGAAGCTGGCCGCTATTTGAGTAAAGGTGGATGGCTGATGTTTGAGGTTGGACATCGTCAGGGCGACGCAGTTTCAGCGCTGCTGGCGTCTCATAACTTCACGAATATAGAAGTATTTGAAGACTTATCTGGTCACCAACGTGTTGTTGTTGGGCAACGCTAACCTGTTCATTTTTTGAACATTTGTTGAATAGACATTTTTTTCTTGGAAATATTTTACGAAGCATATAGGTTCCACACACGTGCTAAGGCATTGGGCGCAGAGTCGCCTGATCGGCAGATATCTTTTTAGACTTTGATATATGCACACAACGGACAGCAGGCATATCGCAGCATCCTAAACATTGTTGAATACAAGCGACTTCCGAAGTGAAGTGCTTGGTACAATTTGGACTGCGATGGACCTTGAGAGCATAAGCTCGTTGTTCATTCAGGAAAAAGAACGAAGATTGTAGTCATCGCATGAGACCTGGACAGCAAAATAAACGCTCGCGCGGCCGTAATAACAACAATAACAACGGCGGCCGGAAAAATGTGAATCCATTGCAGCGCAGTTACGAAAGTAACGGCCCTGACGTAAAGGTGCGCGGAAACCCTGCGACCATTGCGGAGAAGTATGTGCAACTGGCCCGTGATGCTCAGACATCTGGAGACTCTGTTGCTGCTGAAAACTATTTTCAGCATGCCGAGCACTATTTCCGGATTATATCTGCAGCACAGGCGCAATCTCAAGCGCGCCAAGAGCAGCAAGCGAAAGAGCGTGCTAGTAACGAACAGCAAGCTGAAGCGTCAGCACCGTCATCTGACAATGCGCCAGCTACTGAGCAAACTGAAAACGCAAATAACTCGGGCGAGAACTCGCCTGTTGCTGAGGGCGAAGAAAATCGTCGTCCACGCCGTGCACCACGTGCGCGTCGCCCACGTCGTTCGCCAGCTGATGGAAGCCGCGAGCTTTCAGATGCGCCTCAGCCTGTGATGAATGTTGCAACTGCGGATGCTGAAATTCCAGCGGCGCCAACACCGGCACCTGTTGCTGAAGTTGCTGCACATCCAGAACCAGAAGCTGTGGTTGCTGCTAAGTCAGAACCTGAAGCTGCGGTTGAGGCGGCTCCGGCACCTAAACGCACACGTAAGCCGCGCGCCAAACCGGCGCCGAAAGATGAGACACCCAGCACAGAAGCTGCGGAATAGAATTTGAAGGGCTGGCTTTTGTCAGCCCTTTTTAGTTTGTGTGTTCTTGATTGACCATGAACTGATTGCGGTAAGCGTTGGGGCTGATGCCCAACTGACGTCGAAAATGATGCCGTAGTGTTTCAGGTGTTTTAAATCCTGACTTCATCGATATCTGGTCTATCGAAAACTCAGCCTTTTCCAACAGTTCTCGCGCAAGATATACTCGCTCGCTGGCTATCCAGTTTGATGGGCTTTGACCAATTGTTTGTTTGAAGCGTCTTATGAGTGTTCGTTCGGACATCGCTGCTGTTTTTGCAATTTCGGATATCGTCCAATCCTGATCCAATTTTGCACGGATCTTGTCTAGCAACATGGCCAATGGCCCCTGTTGAGTTGCACTTACCGGACGGGGAACAAACTGGGCCTGACCACCATCTCGGTGCGCAGGTAGAACCAGCCTTTGCGCGATAGAATTAGTGATTTTGGTGCCAAAGTCAGAGCGAACGACATCCATTGCAAGGTCTAAACCTGCGGCTGAGCCTGCTGAGCTCAACAATTGCCCATCAGAACAATAGAGAACGTTCTCTTCTATTTTGGCGTCAGGTGCGCGCAGTTTGAGCTGCTCCACATAGCGCCAGTGCGTCGTGATGGTCTTTCCCTTTGTCAATCCGACATCGGCCGCTAGAAAAACACCCGAGCAGATGGTCATGATTTGTGCGCCGCGTTTCTCGGCTCGATGCAATTGTTCTGCTAGTGCGTTGTCTGGAAGCGTTTTATCTGTTGGCCATCCCGGAACAATAATCAGATCAGCGGTTTCTAAATCTGAAATTTGCGAATCACACTGAACAGTGAGGCCGCCTGCTGCGCGAAGCGGACCGACCTCTGCTGCAATCGTTTTGCAGTTATACCAATTCTCAATTTCGGGCCGGCGTGTTGCAAAAACTTCAACGGCAAGCCCGAACTCGAACGTACATAGATTGTCGTAGATTAGAATTGCTACATTCTTGGGCTTCGTGAGTTTTTGCATTGTGTCATTCTCAAAGTGTTTTTGGCGATATATTAACGCACCTTGTCATATATGCCAATTCTATTTGTGAAGCAAGAAGCTATTCTTGGCGCAACCAAACAGGAGACTAACGATGAGCAGCGTAACCGACATTCAAGCAGCCCCGAGCGATTTGGCCGAAGCGCACTACGTTTCTCGTATGCAATTTGAAGCTGATTGCTGGGATGTGCACCATTCGATGGCAACCAAAGATATGGATTTTGTTCTGCTGGATGTGCGCGGGCCCGATATGTACCAAAAAGCCCATATTCCCGGCGCGATCAATCTGCCACACGGGAAAATCATTAATCGCAAACTCGCCGATTGGCCTGCGGATACGTTGTTTGTTGTTTATTGCGCCGGCATTCATTGCAACGCTTCTACCAAAGCAGCCGTCCGGCTGGCAAAGCTTGGACGACCGGTGAAGGAAATGATCGGCGGTATGATGGGATGGGAAGACGAAGGGTTTGAATTTGCCTCTGGCGAAGAACCCGGTGCAATCAGCTAAGCGGTCTCACTTGCTTTGTCAGTCTAGTTGGTGTGGAATTGGTATTCATTTTGGAGAATTTGAGATGGATACCATTCTTAGCGCCATCGAGGCGCAGGGTTTTAGTTTGTTTATGATCGGCTGGGTGGTCGCTCTTAGTGGCGGCATTGTTCACCTGATCGGCGGCGGTTTTAAAGACGGGGCTTCAAAAGTCCCCGTTCTTGGAAACTGGCAAGCAGTAAGAGAGGGAGAAAAAGGATATTTCCAGCAATTCATCGGCGCTTGGATTTTTCGGGTCGGCGCAGTAATGGTTGTGATTGGTGGACTTATTCATTTTTTGTAATGGCAAATGGAAATTCGAAGCTTTGAGAAAAGCGATCTCGCGCAACTGATTGAACTGATGCAAGACCTTGCCGCATTCGAGGGCTACTTGGAAGAGTTTACAGTCACTGAATCGGAGCTAGAGAGCCGGGGTTTATGTGATGACCCAGAATTCTATTGCTTGGTCGCGGTTCAACAAGGCCAAGTGCAAGGCTATTTGGTCTACTTAAGATCTGAATTTACATTCAACTTGAAGCCTAATTTTGTCATGAAAGAACTGTTCGTCGCAGAGCCTGCACGCGGGCAGAGAATTGGCGATGAGCTTATAAGCGCCTTAAAGCAACGTGCAGTTGCGCAGGGGATCGGTAACATCAACTGGTTAGTTCTTCCCCAAAATCATGCTGCAAAACGGTTTTATCAACGCCAAGGTGGTGCCCACGATGTGTCGTGGGAATGGTGGCAATTGAGGGTGAGTTAAATTATTTCCCCCTCTATCCTTTTCTCGATCAAAATCGCTCCTATATTCAATAATGAAGGATGTGCCTACTAGGGCATTCTTAAAAAAGGCCTTTGGGTTTAAGGTGCTGAAAGGCATTTGAAAGCAAAGGTGACATACAACGCTTCGAGACGTGAAATCTTGTGCCATACTTGGGCAAGTTGAGCGGGCCGAAATAGGAGAGTTGAGCGTGAATATAGAAAAGTACACCGAACGTGCGCGCGGATTCGTCCAATCAGCACAAAGTGGCGCCCTATCAGCTGGGCACCAACAGTTTTCCCCCATCCATCTTCTAAAAGTATTGCTTGATGATGATCAGGGCATGGCATCTGGCCTTGTCGAACGCGCTGGCGGCAACTCAAAAGCTCTGCGTAAAACTGTAGAAGCTGGTATCAAAAAAATTCCAAGCGTAAGTGGCGACGGTGGCGGACAGCTTTACTTGAGCCGTGAAATGGCGCGGACTTTTGAAACTGCTGAAAAAGCAGCCGAAAAAGTTGGCGACAGCTTTGTCACTGTTGAGCGATTGCTGCTTGCGCTGGTGATTGAGAAAGACAGCGACGCAGGTAAACTGTTAGCTGGAGCAAATGTTACAGCGAATGGCTTGAACACAGCGATCAATGAATTGCGCAAAGGCCGCACTGCAGATTCGCAGAGCGCCGAAGAAAGCTATGACGCTTTGAAAAAATACGCTCGCGATCTAACCGAAGTGGCTCGCGAAGGTAAACTTGACCCTGTGATTGGTCGTGATGAAGAGATTCGTCGCGCAATTCAGGTCCTGTCTCGTCGCACTAAAAACAACCCCGTCCTTATTGGCGAGCCTGGCGTTGGTAAAACAGCTATCGCTGAAGGGCTAGCGCTACGGATCGTAAACGGCGATGTACCCGAATCGATCAAAGGTAAGTCGCTTCTTTCGCTTGATATGGGCTCTCTTATTGCAGGTGCGAAGTATCGCGGTGAGTTTGAAGAACGATTGAAGGCCGTTTTGAACGAAGTCCAATCGGCTGAAGGCAATATCATCTTGTTCATTGACGAGATGCACACTTTGGTCGGCGCTGGTAAGTCTGATGGCGCCATGGATGCGTCCAATTTGCTCAAGCCAGCATTGGCTAGAGGTGAGCTTCATTGTGTTGGTGCGACAACGCTTGATGAATATCAAAAGCACGTTGAAAAAGACGCCGCATTGGCGCGTCGCTTCCAACCTGTGTTTGTGTCTGAACCCACAGTTGAGGACACGATTTCAATTCTGCGTGGCCTTAAAGAGAAGTACGAACTTCATCACGGGGTCCGGATTTCGGATAGTGCGCTTGTTTCATCGGCAACACTTTCCAACCGTTACATCACAGATAGGTTCTTGCCAGATAAAGCCATCGATTTGATGGATGAGTCATCCGCGCGCTTGCGAATGCAGGTGGATAGCAAGCCAGAAGAGTTGGACGAGCTAGATCGTCGGATCATTCAGCTGAAAATTGAACGCGAAGCGCTCAAAAAAGAAACTGATGATGCATCTAAGTCTCGCCTTGTTAAACTTGAAACGGAACTGAGCGATCTTGAAGAGCAAGCCGATGCGTTAAACCAGCGTTGGACCGCGGAAAAGGATCGTCTTGGCGCAGGACAAAAGCTCAAAGAGCAATTGGATCAAGCACGAACTGATTTGGAGAATGCACAGCGCGATGGAAACTTAGCCAAAGCGGGCGAGCTGGCCTATGGGCTTATTCCGGAGCTTGAGCAAAAAATCCAAGCGGCTGAAGCCAATTCAGAAGAGGCAGAACAAGCACCGATGTTGGAAGAGGTGGTGTCGCCTCAACACATTGCGCAGGTTGTTTCGCGTTGGACGGGTGTACCTGTCGACAAAATGCTCGAAGGCGAGCGCGACAAGCTGTTGCGCATGGAAGATGAGTTGGCCAAACGTGTTGTCGGGCAAGGAGAAGCTGTAACCGCAGTTGCAAAGGCTGTGCGCCGCTCTCGTGCTGGGTTGCAAGACCCCAACCGTCCAATTGGCTCATTCATTTTCCTTGGCCCAACCGGTGTTGGCAAGACTGAACTGACAAAAGCTCTGGCACAATTCATGTTCGACGACGACACCGCCATGGTGCGTTTGGACATGTCAGAGTTCATGGAAAAACACTCTGTGGCTCGTCTAATCGGTGCCCCTCCAGGGTATGTTGGATATGACGAAGGCGGTGTTTTAACTGAAGCAGTTCGTCGTCGGCCGTATCAAGTGATCTTGTTCGATGAGATCGAAAAAGCACATCCGGATGTCTTCAACGTTCTGTTGCAAGTGCTTGATGATGGGCGCCTGACAGATGGTCAAGGTCGTACAGTTGATTTCCGCAATACGTTGATCATCATGACGTCGAACCTTGGCGCTGAGTTTTTGGTTGAGCAAAAAGAAGGCGAATCGGTTGAGTTGGTGCGTGGTAAAGTCCTGGATGCAGTGCGTTCGAACTTCCGACCTGAATTCTTGAACCGAATTGATGAGATCCTCTTGTTCCATCGCTTAGCGCGTTCTGACATGGGAGCGATCGTCGATATTCAGTTGCGTTATCTGCGTAAACTGCTTGTGGATCGCGACATTACACTTGAGCTGGACGACCTTGCTCGCGACTGGATCGCCAACGAGGGATATGACCCTGCATATGGTGCTCGGCCTTTGAAGCGTGTGATCCAACGTTCATTGCAAGATGAGTTGGCCGAAAAGATTTTGGCCGGTGAAATTGCGGACAATCAAACTGTTTCTGTAACAGTGAAGGATGGGGTGCTGGCGATTGACCCTGTAGATTCTGTCAAAGAAGCTGCTCAATAATCACCAAACCTAAGTTCAACGATCAGCATGTGCTCGGCCCCAGAAATGGGGTCGGGCATATGTTGGTTAGGGCGTGTCATTTCTCGCGCTTTTCAACTTCTACGCGGATGAATTCGGGCAAGTAGTTTGGTGTGCAGCCGCGCACAAATGGTTCATCTGAGTATAGGCCGACCTCTTTGCCCAACATCACAAGTTCGTCGCGGTACTGTTTGTCGTGGATCCCAATCCAAGCGGCGGTGAAGTTCATGGTCCACTGCACTTCAGCGGTTTCTTTCGACAACTTGTCTTTAATGGTTTTCACAAGGATCGCAGTATTTTCGGGTGGTTCCTGACCTGTCCATCTCAGCCTAGCCTGATGATACCAGAATAGACGCCGAAGTGTTGGCATCTTGTGGTGTTCCCAAGACTTGAGAAGTTTGACTGTCGGCTTTGATTTCATCAATTGGTTGGCCATGAACCATTCTGAAAGCCGGTTCCGCTGGGCTTCATCGTGAATGGACATGCCGTCCACCAGCTCTTCGATGACTTCTTGGTTCAAAAGCGATTTGTCCATGATCAACACAGCTAACAGTCTTGGCGTAAACTCACCTGTGGCCCAGAGCACTATAGCAAGATCATGGTCTTTCTTGATCATGGCTGCGAGCTTCTTGATGTCGCCCATTCTAGGATTGTCTTTGTCGAGTTGATCGTAAATTTCTCGTGCTTTGGGTGAAAGTGTCATGGCTCCGCCTCACGTTTAGTGCACTGATCTTGCGGCGAGACGAAGCGAATTGCAATTGGTTGCTTTAACTGAGACTAAAGCGCCTCGCTGAAACAGTTTAGCCTATTTGTTTGGTGGGCACGCTAGAATTGGAAAGCTGGTGTACACGCATTGCAAAATAAAGCGGCATAGAAACAGACAGGCCAACAAGGCTGCCGCTCAGCAATATGAGCCACCATCCTTTGATGTCATTGTGTTTGGCGTCGTAGAACGACCATGCCCAGAAAACAAATGTCGACCATAGTACATCCAACGTGAAGCCTGTTGCGGGCCCATTAGCGAAAATGCCTTGGATGAATAATGGTAAGTTTAGCCCTTCAGCCGCAATGAATGGCACATAGTGCCACCATGGTAATATCAGCCCGACGACAGCCACAACGATATAGATGTTTCTTTGGTTCATTTGTCGAAACTCCTTTAGGTTGTCTCGTTCCTAAGGAGAGTTGAAAACGAGTGCAATTCCTGTGCGGGGAATGAAAACGTGAACCGTCGGGTCTTATTCTTGAAGTGCTTTGCTAAAGCGAAGCTCGCCTGTTGGCTTGTCATCTTTAAATGCAAGCCATTGCACGAACTTGTTTGGAGTTCCAGAGTAAGTCACGTTCCCATCACTGACAAAGCCAAATCGGCTGTAATAGTCAGGATTCCCCGTTAAAGCGCATCCTTTTGCGCCTTCAACTCTTAGCCTGTTTAGTCCTTCAGCCATGAGTGCGGAACCAACACCGGAGCGCTGTCGATCGGGCGCCACCGAAACGGGACCAATGCCGAACCAGCCAAGTTCTTCATAGCCGATTACGGCTGGTGAAAATGCGATATGACCGATGATCCGATCATGATCGATCGCGACGAGGGACAAATATAGGTCACCATCGCTTCGTAGGTTATCCAACAAATCCGCTTCAGAGTTATCACTAAAACTCATTGGCTCGAAGGCTGCATATGTCAGTTCGTGCAGAGCTTTGATGTCAGACGGTGTTTCGGGGCGAATGTGCATTTCAAAAGTCTGACTTAGCTCACGCCCCTTTTCAAGGGAATGCTGGTTCCTATTTGCGGATTTATCCCCGCCCTAACATTTTGGGCTACAATTGCGTCATCTTTCTTGAAGCCGGTGGATTGCTGACGAGCAATGAGGCCGAACAAAGGATCTGTCCTTGTCCGAAAGAGAGAGGTTAGTGGAGCTGTTGGTCGCAACGGCTTCCATTGGATCGTTAGCTCCAGTTTGACACCAAGAGCAGCCGTTAAGACGCTTTCACCATAGGACGTTTTCTTAGGGGTGGCGCAGGTAAGGGGATAGAAGGGTAAGCACCCCGGGTGTTAGCGGTCAAATTGTAAATGCTGGCCACACGAGGCGTTTGTTGTCTCATATAATTCAAATTAGACGAGCCAACATGCGCCTCGTGTTCCACTTAACGTCGTTTGGCTTATTTCAAATGCGTACAAAAGGCATGGGATTGACTCTGTCGTTGATTCTCATTTAGAACAAAAAGAGAACAAAATAGTCTAGAATAGATGACCCATGCATTCGACCAATTACAAGAATACGTTCATTGAAGTGTCGCCGGACTGTCCCGTCCTCGAAGGGACCCCGCCGTTCCGCCAAGGCACGATTGCACAACTACAATTTCAGCGAATCGCAGAGGCGCCGTATCGTTACGATAGTGACGAGCTGATTTTCGGTGTTTTTACTGAACGAAACCATGTCAGCACTTCTGAAGTGGATGCGGCACGGACGGAATTCTTTTCTAAGGGGCAACCCTGTTTGCGCACATCGCCTTTGGTCAAAACATATGGTTGGGGTGTGCATCATGATCAGGAAGGGCGTGTCGCAATATTTGGATCAGAGACAGATCAGTATGCGGCACTAAAAGACGATTCGAGTGTCGTCAAAATCAAAGGTATGCGTTCAAGGCGCAAAGTGGAGTAGAGCAATGGAACTTTTAACAATTGATTATGTCGAAATGCCCGGCGCTGACATGGCGGCCAGCAAGCATTTTTTTGCTTCTGCTTTGGGCTGGAAATTCACTGACTATGGGCCTGAATATTTCTCTTTTGATAATGCTGGGCTTGATGGTGGAATGGACGGGACATCTGATGCATTGCCCAAGCCACTTGTGGTTTTGAAGGCTTCAGACCTAGAAGCAGCTTTGAAACAAGTCGAAGCGGCCGGCGCAAAAATCGTCAAGCCGATATTCTCTTTTCCGGGTGGTCGGCGTTTCCATTTTGTTGAGCCAAGCGGCAACGAGATGGCGGTTTGGAGCGAATTGGAACAACCTGCATCATAGCTAAGCTTTAGTCTGACTTGATGAAATCCAATTATTGACGCACACTTGATCCATCGAAAGGAGAAATGCAAATGAAAGTTAGCGATATTCTTCATGAGAAGGGCAGTGCTGTTCACACCGTCACTAGAGGTGACACTGTTGGCAAGGCTGTTGATATTTTAGGTGAGAATAATATTGGTGTTGTTGTCGTACTTGGGGACGTCAACGAAGTCTGCGGTATTCTGTCAGAACGGGACATTGTTCGTCGCATGCGCGAATCGGGTGCGTCTGCACTTGAAGGCACAATTGGCAAATGCATGACGCCGGACCCATTTACCAGCGATCTTGAGGCAACAGTTGATGAGCTTATGGGCGTTATGACCCAGAAGCGTATTCGTCACATGCCTGTAGTCGATGGCGGTAAACTTGTTGGTTTGGTTTCAATCGGTGATCTTGTAAAGCGCAAGATTGAGCAAGCTGAGCAAGAAGCTGCGGCCATGAGAGACTATATCGCGTCTTAGACGTGGAAAGCTTGGCTTAACGTTCCGCGACCGTGATTGGTTTCGCTTCGCGGGACATGAGCTCTTGGATCTGGGCAATTGTTTGATCGAACTTGCGCTGATAATTGTTCGGCAATGCCTTATCGCGCGGCAGTCTTACACTGAGCGGATCAACTGTACGGCCATTGATCTTGATTTCATAGTGTAGGTGCGGGCCAGTAGAATAACCCGTTGAACCAACATAGCCGATGACTTGACCTTGCTGCACGCGGGTGCCCGGTTTCATGCCTTTGGCAATTCGCGTCATGTGCGCATAGGCGGTTTCATAACCGTTTGCATGGCCAAGCGAGACATAGCGACCATATCCAGAAACCCATTGCGCGCGTTTCACGACGCCATTGCCGGCAGCATAAATTGGCGTTCCGGTTCTGGCCGATAGGTCAACGCCGGTGTGCAACTTGTATGTCTTGAAAATCGGGTGAACGCGATAACCGTACTTCGAGCGAAGATTGCCGCCGCCTTCAAGCGGACGACGCATCAAGAACTTTTTGCCGGTCTGACCGTTCTCGTCATAATAATCGACAATACCCTCATCCGATTGATGCCGATACATATGCCGTTGTGCATTCGCCAGCTTCAGACCCACATAGAGCAACTCCTTGTTGCCTAACTGATCAGGTTCAGAAAGCAGTAACTCGACAGAATCACCAACATTGATCCGCTTGGTTAGATCCAAATCATAGGCGAACATAGAAATGATACGCTCAATCATCGGATCAGGCAGGTCGTGTTTGCGACCTGTCTCAAAAATCGACCTATATAGAGACGGAAGGTTTGCTACATCAACTTCCTCAGTATCTTCTTCTGGAAATTCAATTGCCGGCGGTGCCAATCCCAAAACGTATCGACCGCGGTCTGTTCGCGCCACTGTTGCTAGATGTGCTGCATTGGCGTTGTAGACGCTCATTCTATAGGGGAGCTGTGTATCAGCACCCGCTTCACTACCAAATAGAATGCGAAGTTTAGTTCCAGCGTTCAGAGTAGATGAAGGATAAACATTGCGAATTGCGCCGACAATGCTTTCAACCATTGGGCCCGTGAAGCCATTTTTCAACAGTGTGTCGGGCAGTGGTGCAGCTTCGCGTACTGTCACAACACGCTCTGTCCGAGCAGCACCATTTTCAGTGTCACTATTTGTCCGAGCAATAATTGAAACATTCTGAGCGATAGAAGTGAAGCCGTCGCCTTCAACGGAAAGTGGGTTCAGTCCACTGACTTCAGTTGGCGCATAGGCAAATGCTGTTCCGTCTTCGCCAGTATATGCACCTTCGACCGCGGTGCGCACATATTCTGACGCTGCATTGTCATCAACCGATGATACCGGCAAGTCATTCAGCTGTAGACTGACCTGAACAACTGTAACTTCGCCTTCAACTTCTGCACCATAGATATCCGTATTAATTGTGCGCGTATCGTCAGGAAGAGCAACAGGCTGGTTTCGTTTAAGAAGTGCAATCGGATCGTACTTTGGAATATTCTGAGATAAAGCGGTTGCGGACGTTGCCAAAGTGGCCCGTACTCGCTCGAATGGCTGTCGTCTGATCTTTGCAATCCCGTCAACATTCTCTCTAATAGACGCTTCAACCGTTTCCTTCTCAGATCGACTTGCGATAACTGGACGAACACGAGAAGTCTTTTCAGTTACATGAGAGACTACGGTCGGGACTGCACTCGCAGATTGCGTTGGCTCATATGGAGTTGAGAATGTTTGTTGGCCATTAAACGAAACATTGAGAACCAATGCCATTAACATAGCGCCAGTAAGACCAGTAAGAATTGTGCCGCCGAGCCAGCTTAAAGAGACTTCGCGATTTTCAGGTTGGTCGTTGCGCAGCGAACGCAAAGAAAGAGCAGCGCCGTCACGGAAACCGGCCGACTTCAATAAAGCTCGATCATGCTTCTGCTTAATAGGGTTCAACACTCAATCCACTTGCTTAACGAACACTCAACTTCGTCCACCAATTGCTTAACATATGGAACGATTTGAATGGAAGATACAAACTTGAAGCCTACTCTGGTTGCAATCTATAGACTTCTAATGGTTCCATGCACTCACAATGAGGCAAAACTAGGCCTCTCATGTGCACGTGCAGTAAAGAGTTGGGTTACCAAATAGGTAAGAAAAGCATCGGAAATCAAGGAAACTGGGGCATCACAGCGTGCAGCAAATTATGTGCTCGAAATAATGTCACATTTCGTTGATTTTTATTGTTTTGTTCGTTGACTCTTAGTTTGGTCGGCCCTATAACCCCCAAGCGCTGAGGGAAACGGTTCCTAACGGTTTCGGATTTATCAGCTAACTACTTGAAAATTAAA
>Ga0315336_1000663_pt1 | contig 85754 bp, 66 predicted proteins | sample ASW5metaG_FD_204512 | JGI IMG/M metagenome (GOLD analysis project Ga0315336, IMG submission 204512) | Ammonia-oxidizing marine archaeal communities from Monterey Bay, California, United States - ASW #5 | ecosystem: Environmental > Aquatic > Marine > Intertidal zone | place: USA: California...
TATAGGGTGCCAGAAAATCTTCCTTGCCGGCCAGCAAATATCCACGCATGCCGGTTTCCATATCCACAGCACTGGAAAGAATGGAATTGGCGTGCTGGATCACCTTGTAGGTGTGCGTGACCCAGGCTTCGTTCTTCTGCATGATTTCGAGGTTTTCAGTCACATTCTTTTCGGCCGTGACGGCGGTCTCCTGCCGCTCGTGCATCAAATCGAATTCGATCTTGCTGAAGGCAGCGATCTGGTCGCGAAACGCGTCGAAGTACTTTTTGCCGAGTTTGCGCCCGACCAGGTTTTCGACATCCTGCAGGGTTTTGCTGCCGGCAACGACTTGGCGGCGCAGCGCGATGGCCGGTTCTGTCACATTGTCGACCCACTGGCGGATTGTTTTTTCAGTTGCCTTCAGACGGGCGACCTGGGCCGGATTATCACTGACGGTTTCCCGCAACGCCTTGATATCGGCGAAAAAAGCGGTCTTGCCGGCCGTGTAAGGTGCGAGGAAACCATCCTCACCCGCCAGCAAATACCCGCGCATGCCGGTTTCCATATCGACAGCGTGGGCGAGAATTTTTGCTGCCTGGGCCAGCACATTGTGCGTGTGATCGACCATCTTGCCGGTCGTTTCAATCAGTTTAACGCCGCTCGTGACTTCCACTTGCGCATGTTCAAAGGCTTTGTGTCGTGCGACCAGCAATTTGGTTTCGCGGTCGATGAAGGTCTGGATCTGGCCACGGAATTTGTCAAAGAAGACTTTTCCGCGGGCTTCGCCGACCAGTGCCGCCATGTCGTTCATGGTTTTGGCATCGCCGATCTCGCGGCGCAGTTTAATCGTCGGCTCGGTAACCTTGGCCTGCCATTCGCGCAAGACACTTTCGACTTCTTCCAGGCGTCCGACCTGTGTGGGGTTGTCGCTCACCGTATCCTTCAGCGCAGCAATGCCGTCGTAAGTTGATTTCTGGCCACCGTTGTAGGGGTCGAGGAAACCTTCCTTGCCGGCCAACAGATAGCCCCGCATACCGGTTTCCATGTCGACCGCCGAACTGACGATACCGTTGGCACTGGCGAGCACATTGTGCGTGTGCTCGACACGTTCGTTCGTGTCCGTGATTGAGTTGATGTTAAAGACCGAGATGCCGCCCAGAAGCAGCAGCAATACCATCGGCGAAAGCACACCGATCAATATCTTTGGTTTGGTCTTGAGGTCAGAAAACTTGGAAAACAAATTCATGGGAGTTACTCCTCGACTGATTTCAGGGGTCATTTGATGATGGATGAAGAAATTCAATGCGAGGATACTAGTGTCGACTTGTGGTGAGGCTGTGTTAGGCATGAAAGAAATTGTATCTATTGCGTAACATTTAGCTCACTATTGTTTCGCTACCAGTCTCTGATATCAGTAGAGTTTGGCTGACGCTGATTTTGCACATTTTGATTGAATATTCAGCGCATCTTTATGTCATCGACCTAAGTAGTTCCACTTCAAACAATTTGATTGGACAGCCAGGATATCGACTAAATAATAATTGAGATTTACGAGGGAAACCGAGTTGGATCAATCCGCCAAAATCTTGGTCGTCGAAGACGAATTGGAAATGCTGGAGACGATTGACTGGTATCTCAAAAACGCCGGCTTTTCGGTAACGGTGTTTAGTGAAGGTCAACAGGCGTTGAACGCCGTTGAAGCGTCAAATTTCGATTTAGCAATTCTTGATATTAACCTGCCGGATATAGACGGCCTTTCGCTAACCAGACTGCTTAAAGCCCAATCGAATATTGGCATAATAATTCTGAGCGGGCGCGGCGAAACATCCGACCGCATACTTGGGCTCGAGTATGGTGCCGATGATTACCTTGCCAAACCATTTGAGCTGAGAGAATTGCTGGCCCGCGTACGCAGTGTTCTTCGCCGTTTAAATGAAAAAGCGAAGGTTTCCACAAATGGCGAGAAAACATATTCGTTTGGTGAGTGGACAATTAATGAGACAATGAGAACACTTTCAGGTCGCGAAGGAGAAATTATCGAATTGCCACGCGGGGAATTTGATCTATTGCTCATGTTTGTGCGCCACCCAAAACGGCCACTCACGAGAAATCAAATTCTCGATCTTTTGGGAAAAACCGGTGGCGAGGGTTTCGACCGAAGCATCGATAGTGCGATCAGCCGACTTCGGCAAAAAATGGAATTGGATACAAAGAATCCAGAATACATCAAGACAATCCAGGGTGTCGGGTACCTGCTGTCAGCCGAAGTTCGCATTCTGTAAAATTCTGCACATCGACTTATCAAGTTTCATGTCGATAAATTGCATGTGTTACTCAGGCAAATACGTTCACCCAAACCCTCACCCGGTTCCGTCCAGTATCCGCCGAACCGTATGGGCAAGTTCAATAAAGTTGTAGGGTTTGCTCAGCAAGTTGGACGAGAGCCCGGCCTGAAGGTCATTCTCATTGTAACTGAACTCATTTTGCTTCTTCGAAAATCCGCTGGCCAGGAGGACTTTTAGCGCGGGGCGCTTTTTGAGAGCCTGCTCGGCCAATTCGTAGCCATTCATGCCGCCCGGCATCACGACATCAGAGAACAGCAGGTCAATCTTTTGATTTCCATCGAATGCCTCCAAACCGTCTTTTCCGCAGCAGGCGGACAGGGTTTTGTATCCAAGGCTTTCAAGAAGAAAGACGCTGGTCTGGACCAAATGATTTTCGTCATCCACGACCAGGATTGTCTCGTCGCCTCTTGGAAGTTCGACTTTCTCCGGAGCAATATCGATATCGTCGGTTTGATCACGGTTGCGGGGCAGATAGATTCGAACCGTCGTGCCTTCTCCAGGTTCGGAATATATCTTCATATGACCTTCGGATCGCTGCACGAATCCGTAAACCATACTAAGCCCCAGACCTGAACCCTTGCCTTGATCCTTGGTCGTATAGAAAGGTTCGAACACCCGGTCCCTTACTTCTGGTGTCATACCTTCCCCGGTATCGCTCAGCGCCAGCATCACGAATTCGCCCGCTGTGCTTTGAGGGTTGCGGCGCACGTATTCATCGTCAAGCACTTTGTTGGCCGTTTCAATTACCAGTGCGCCGCCATCGGCCATGGCATCCCGGGCGTTTATCGCGAGATTAACAACGGCATCCTGAAGTTCACCAGGATCCACTTTTACCGTCCACGGTTCATCAGCGAGGTGAAATTCTACTTTTACCGACACTGTCAACGTCTTGATGAGAATCTCTTCCAGATTCTGGATGAATTCGTTCACAGATGTCAGCCTCGAATTACGCGCTTCAATTCGGGAAAAATTAAGTAGTTTTCTTGTAAGTTCGGCGCCTCTCTTGGTGACCTCGAGTGCTGTATCAACACGGTGAAGAACATTCGCATCGCCGTCAGTCAAGAGATGGAGGATCTCAAGATTGCCCATGATGATACCAAGAACGTTATTGAAGTCGTGGGCAATTCCGCCAGTTAACTGACCGATAGCATCCATTTTTTGGGAATGACGAAGTTGTTTTTCCAAAGTAATTCGAGCGGTCGTGTCCGAAGATACAATTACAAAATATTCGAAGTCACCCTTATCGTTCTTTACCGGCACGATCGAAGAATGATACCAAACTTCCTCGCCTAACAAATTTGTGACTGGCGCTTCCTGTTCTACTCTTTCCCCTGTTTCTCTTGCTTCATTCATACTTCCGATCATTTCCTCTTTGAATGCCTTTGGGTAAAATTCAAAAGGATAAGATTCTCCGTAAAGCTCCTTGACATCATCCACGCCGAGTCCGCCAATACCGGCGCGGCTCATGTATCTGAGATTGTAATCCGGATCGACGATCTTGGTACAAACAGGTGAATGATCTAGCCAAATCCGGCTTCGTAGTTCAATTTCGGCGATTTCGGCTTCAACCGAATTCCGCCCGAGCGAGTCCATTGCCGACGGTTCGGCGGACTGCTGTTTTTGTTGATCACCTGATGGCGGGTCAATCATTCCGATAGCAACTTTCTGAACGATATTGGGAGCTTGTTCAAAAGGTACAGCAAGCACACTGACGATATCAAAAATTTACCACAGCGCCGTATATTCCGGAAATCACGAATTTCCGCTTATGGCTATTAGCCGACCTTATTTCACAACTCAATGATGTCTGCTTTTCTTCGGAAAGCGGAAGTGAGAACGGCGAAATCCAGATTTCAGATCTTGATGTCCGCTAATAGGGGGTTAAGCAGACATTGTTTTTGGCTCGGCGGCATAGTCCGTTTCTGACCCAAAGCGGACGTCTGGCATCGCTACTTTGAAATATGTTTTTGCACTTTTCACCAACTAACATACGGATATTCCGACATGTAGCCGCGCAGAAACATATCGGCTAGTCTCGACTATATTGACTCGGAGGATTAATGGCTGAGAACAAAGATAACAGGAGGTTGGCTGCAGTTCTTATTGCCGATATTGCTGGCTATACGCGCTTGGTAGAACAAGACACAGACGGAACAGTGGCTGCCTGGAAAGCTGCACGCGCTGGCGTCATTGAACCTCAAATCGCAAAACACTCAGGACGTATTGTCAAGCTAACGGGCGATGGATTTTTGGCTGAATTTCCTGTGGTTCAGGACGCGGTACTGTGTGCAGTCGCCATGCAGCAAGGGTTGGCGACAAGTTCGTTGGACTTTCGCATGGGCGTAAATCTTGGTGACATCGTCGATGACGGCCAGGATATCCACGGCGAAGGCGTCAATATTGCTGCCCGTATTGAAGCTCTTGCAGACGAAGGCGGAATTTGTATTTCCGGAAGCGTATTTGATCAGGTGCGCAATCGGTTGGATGATAACTTTGAAGATATGGGTGCGCATGATGTTAAGCACGTCTCAGCCCCTGTACAGGTATATCGCGTTGTGCCAGATGCCAGTGTGACGGATGAAGCCACAACTCTGACTCCGCCGGACAAACCATCTATCGCCGTCTTGCCTTTCGACAACATGTCGGGCGAAGAAGAACAGGAATACTTCTCCGACGGCATAACTGAGGACATCATCACCGCCCTCAGCCAGGTGCGAGAGTTTTTTGTCATTGCCCGCAACACGACGTTCACATACAAGAATAAAGCCGTAAATGTGTCCCGGATTTCACAGGAACTGGGCGTTCGGTATATTTTGGAGGGAAGTGTTAGAAGGGCGGCAAACCGGGTTCGCATTACCACTCAGTTGATTGATGCTGAAACAGGAAACCACCTGTGGGCAGAAAAATTTGATAGGGAAATGGAGGATATTTTTGCCGTTCAGGATGAGATTACACAGCGGGTTGTGGGGACAATCGGTCCAGAGCTGGGTCGAGCCGAACAGCAAAGGGCATTGATGAAGCCCCCCAATGGACTTGATGCCTGGGAGCTTTTTCATCGCGGGGCATTCCATCACTTCAAACGGACCCTCGAAGGAAACGCTGAAGCAAAAAAATACTTTCATAATGCTATCGAACGTGATCCGGATTTCGTCCAGCCATTTGTGCTTATGGCAAGGAGCCACATTACGGACTGGCTCATGATGGGAGGCAAGACCAGCTCGGACGAAGCAATGCATACGGCTCAGAAAGCCCTGCAAGTAGACGACCGATATTTTGGTGGCTATCAGGCGATGGGACTCGTTCAGATGTTGGTCGGACGCAATGACGACGCTGCAATTCAATCTTTTGAAAGAGCCCTGGAACTAAACCCCAACGACGCCCAGTCTTATAATTTTCTTGGTTGCGCCCTGGCGAGCGATGGAAGGGCTGACGAAGCCGTTTCCGTGATCGAGCAGGCGATCCGCCTTAGCCCGTCCGACCAGATGCTCAGTATTTTTTTCTCGCGCCTCGCTGGCGCACATTTATGTCTCAAGGACTACGAGGCGGCAATCGAATGCGGGTCGAAGGCGGCACAGACATCCAAAAATATCTGGATGGATATGCTCAGCCTGCCGGCTGCTCTTGCATATTCTGACCGGGTTGACGAAGCACGACTGGCGTACGAGAGCATCAGAAAAATTCGACCGGAGATTAGTGCTGCGCTTGTGCGGGAATTTGGACCCTTCAAAAACCCGGACTATCTGGAGCACTTGATCACCGGTTTGCAAAAAGCCGGGATGCCATCAGAATGATGTCCGCTTGTGGCTAAAAGCCGGCTTTATTTCCCCAACTCAGTTAAGTCTGCTTTTCTACGGAAAGCAGAAGTGAATACGGCAATATCCAGATATCAGATTTTGATGTCCGCCTGGAGGGGGTAATGCAGACATTGTCTGGAGGTCCGGACTACTTCCGGTTTGACCCATAGCGGACTTCAACTTTTGCAGCCGTCATTGTCGCCTGGCCGGGCCAATCGGCGTCAGATGAAAAAACACCCGGATACTTGCAATAAGTATCCGGGTGTGGTCGCCGCGGGAACGGCGATTGTCGGGGCGACAAATCAGGAGAGAAAAGCGCCCCGGGGTCGTCATTTATACGATGTCGTCTCCTTCCCAGGGGTCATCGCCGCCGACCAGGGTGGCCGTTTCGGCGAACGCGCTTTCCAGCGTATTGTTGTGATGCAAATCGGGGCCGGCCGCGGCGGCATCCAGCAGGTCTTCCATCTGCTCGAGCTGATTGTCGCTCAGGGCTATTGTTGGCGCGGAGACATTACCGGCAGAGACGGAGGCGAATTCCGCCAGGACGTCGGCGAAGTTGAGCTCCTGATCGCCGATCCTCAGCGTATCGATCATTTCGCCCTCGGTCATGTCGAGGTGTAATGATCCCCAATAGACCTCTCCACCAAATCCGGCGTCACCGCCCTCTTCGGCGTCGGTCTTGAAGAGCATCTGGACCTGGGTACCATCAGCTTTCATCGCGAAGCTGATGTTGTCGAGACCGAAGTCTCCACCCAGCGGGCCACCGCGCAGTTCCAGGGTATCGCCATTTCCGCCGACGATGGTGTCGTTGCCTTCACCCATGGTGTAGATGAAGGTGTCGTTGCCTTCACCGCCGATCAGGGTGTCGTCGGCGAACCCGCCGGACAGAATGTCGTCGCCAGCACCGCCGTCGAGAACCGATCCCTGTTCAACAAGACGGTTATCTTCCATGGTGTCGTTGACGTCCCAGCCCCAGTCGCCGCCGTCGAGATCAAAGTTGGCCTTGTCGAACGCACCCGACGCAACCTGGTAGCCCAGCGATGCTTCGAGAACTTCACTTCCGTAGGCACCACCGAACGCTGCTGCGTTCAGACCACCAGCGACAAGGATATCGTTACCGTCTCCACCGCTTAGAGCTTCGGCTTCCCCGTAAGCGACGATGATGTCGTCCCCTGCACCGCCGTCGGCGGTTGAGTCTTTGCCGGACATCACGATGTGGTCGCTGCCTGCACCGCCGTCGATGGCATCACGGGCACCGGCTGACAGGATGGTGTCGTCACCTTCACCGCCTTTCATTGTCGTTTCGCTGGAATGACGGTGTGACTGCAGAATGTCATCTCCGGCACCGCCATCGTAGACATCGCCAACGCTGTTGCTAAAGATGTCATCAACGATTTCATCGTTACCAGCACCGCCATAGGCCACATTGTGGGAACCATTCATTTCGATCGTGTCGTTCCCGACGCCGCCGGAGACTTCGTTGCCATCACCCCTGACGTAAAGCGCGTCGTCGCCGTAATTGCCTTCGAGGGTGTTGGCATTGCCAGAGACGATGATCGTGTCGTTGTCCAGACCGCCGTCAATTTTGTTGGCGTCGCCGGATACTCTGATGGTGTCACGTCCGGCTTCGCCCAGAACAGTCGTATTTGAACCCGTAAGGTTGACACTGTCGTTGCCGTCACCGGCTGCGATCAGACCGCCGTCACCTGTCACGTTGACGACATCATCGCCCTGTTCGGCAAAAACCCAGTTGCCGTCGGCTTGTACATTGATAGCGTCGTTACCCGTGCCAGCCTTGGAGATGTTGCCAAAGCCCGTCACGTTAATGGTGTCGTTGCCGGCACCACCATCGATACCGAAGTTCGAGGAGCCTGTCACCACGATGGTGTCGTTGCCCTCACCGGCGTCAGCCGTGTTGTAGGAACCATTTACATGGATCGTATCGTTGCCCGCGTCGCCCTGGGCCGTATTGAATGCGCCGTCGATCGAAATCGTATCGTCGCCTTCGCCGCCAAGAACGGTGTTGGTTTCACCGACAACTGAAACGGTGTCGTTGCCGGCATCTCCGGAGACACTGTTGTAATTGCCGCTGACGGTGACTGTATCGTCGCCTTCGCCGCCAAAAACGGTGTTTGAGCTACCCGTAACCTGGACTGTGTCGTGACCGCTGCCGCCGGCAATGCTGCTCTGCGACGCTTGGGCGATAATCGTGTCGTTACCTTCACCACCGTCGATGTTGATATCTGTGCCGGTGGCCGCGAGACCTGAGTAACCGTTGCTAGAAGCGATAATAACGTCATCGCCTGCGCCGCCATCGACGTCCATGGCGTGGGTGTTCTCGAGTTTGATGGAGTCGTTGCCGTCTCCACCATCGATGGTCGATTTGTAACCGCCGAGGAACGAAACTGTGTCATCGCCTTCGCCGCCAACAACCTCGCCCTCGAAGCCTGAAGCTATGATAGTATCGTTGCCTGTCCCCCCGTCCGTTTTGAAATATCCACCTATATTGGCGATAACATCATCGCCGGCCCCACCGTTCGCCGTGTGGTTGGCACCAGATACTTTGATATTGTCGTTGCCGAGACCACCATCAACCGTGCTCGAGGTGCCAGATGATGTAATGGTATCGTTCCCACCGCCGCCATTAACAGTGTTGTCAAACCCATTGGACCAAATGGTATCGTTGCCTTCGCCGCCATCGATTACATTGGCATTTCCGGTTGATGAAATTCTGTCGTTGCCTTCGCCGCCATCGATTGCATTGAAATTTCCGGTTAATGAAATGCTGTCGCTGCCTTCGCCGCCATCGATCGTGCCCCAGTCACCTGTAGATGCGATGGTGTCGTTGCCTTCCCCGCCGTTCATTGTGGAAGAGTTACCTTGACTGGTAAGAGCATCATCACCGGCCCCACCGACGATAGTATTGTTGTTGCCATAAGCTGAAATTGTATCGTCTTCGTCGCCATGCGCATCTGCATCAATGATGTTGTTGCTGCCCAAGACCTTAATGCTATGGTCACTGAAATTTCCGTCGAAAATGTTGTTGTGGCCTTCGACTGTGATTTTGGTGTCGTTGACGTCTACTTTGTCCATTGCCATTGTTCGTCTCCTGATCTGATTTTTTTGTGCCCGGTATTGGGCGTCTGCTGTTTTTGGTTATAGGCGACGGCATCGTGGCAATGGTCCCCCAATTGTCCCCGTTCAAAAAATCCATTCAAGTTATTGGTTTAATTCAATTATTTCTTTGAGTATTTTATTTTCGGCGAAAAATGTGTCCATCCGCCAGCGCCGGGCGAAGTTCGATTTACCGCATTCAGGCGTCGCTGAAACCCCAAGGCCGGAAGATCTGCTAATCTGGGGTCGGGACTGTCCAGCCGCATTTGTAGCCGGCGCCGTATTCCGACAGGATGGCGTCTTTACCCAGTTTATTGCGCACTTTGTTGGCCATGGTGTCGACCGCCCTTAATGTCTCAGGACCATCCCCTGAGGCGGTCGCATCAATCAGGGCTTCGCGCGACAATATTTTACCGTCGGCTTTGGCCAGTGCCCAGATCAAGGCAAATTCGGCTGAAGTCAACTGTATTACGCTGCCGTCAGCCGCGCGTGCATCGTGGCGGCTGTAATCGAGCGTAAATTCGCCCAGGTGGATAACATTCTCGTCTATACCTCGGGCTTCGGCAGATCGCTCGAGAATGGATTTCAACCGGACTGCCAACTCGCGCGGATCGACGGGTTTGGTGACGTAATCGTTGGCGCCGAGCTCAAATGCGGCAAGCTTGTCGTCCAGATCATCGCGCCCGGTCTGGACGATGATGGGCGCGTCCGAGCGGGCGCGAAGCTTGCGGATCAACACAATGCCGTCTTCATCAGGCAGCGTCAGATCGACGACAAAACAATCGAAGTTCCGGTCATCGATAATCTTGAACATCCCGGCGCCGGTTTCGGCCGACACCGCATCAAAGCCCTGTTTGTTCAGATAAGTTGTCAGCGATCGAGCGAGAAGGATGTCATCTTCTACCAGCAAAATACTGTCTTGTTGTGAGAGAGCCGCGCCACCAGCTCCATCGGCAACCGGCATCGCGGGGGCGTTATTGTCATCCGGCCCCGCACTTTCAAGCTGTTCGGCAATACCACCGACCACGTCGGTCATCTGACTGATTTCCCGGAGCATGGCGGCGGTGTGTTGTTCAAGTTCGCCCGACGCCAGCGGCGCACCAACGCCGTCCTCAAGATCAACAACGGTGCCCAGCATGCGGTTCATGATGCCGCGCAGATCGTGCGTAACCTTGCCGAGCGCCTTCGACCCCGTGTCTTCCGGTTTGCCTGGTTCGTTTTGCGCCTCCCAGACCGCAAGGGCTTCCTCGGCTTCATCCAGCGTCGGCTGAAGTTCGCGTCCTAGTGAGACCGCGTCTTCCAGGCGATCATCCTTGCAGGCCAGTTCGGTCTCCCGACAAAGCTGCGACAACGATGCGAGACCAATGATCGCGGCGCTGCTCTTCAGGTCATGGGCATGAAGTTTCATCAGTTGCAGGTCGCCGGTCCCGGCGGCTTGCGCGAAACTTTCGACAGCGCCAGGCGCTATTTGGCGAAACAGGACGATAAAATCCTTGATCGCCTCGTCGCCGTGATCCTCGCCAATCTGCGCCAGCACAGACTTGTCCAGGATGGCGATTTCACTGGTGGCCTCTCTGGCAGCTTCCGGGACTGGCATGTCGTCCGCCTCCCCGCCGACGCCATAGGCCCTGCCTGTATCTCCGATAAGACGGCGTATCGCATCTATTAACTTGCCAGGATCAATTGGCTTGGTGACAACGGCATTCATACCGGATTCGAGGCAGGTTTCGATTTCGTCGCGGGTGGCGGCGGCGGTCAGTCCGATGACCGGCATCTGTGAAGCCGGCTCGTCCAGGGCCCGTATTTGGCGGGTCGCCTCGATCCCGTCCATCACAGGCATGTGACGGTCCATCAGCACGACATCAAAATATTTGTGCTCATCAATCAGATCGAGGGCCTGTTGGCCGTTTTCAGCGACATACGTATGTGAGGCCAGTTTGCGCAACATGCCGAGCGCGACCTTGCGGTTCATGGCATTGTCATCAGCCAACAGAACACGCGGTGCATAGGCCAGATTTTGTGACTGGTCGGCCAGCGGCAGCGACACGACAACATCGTCTTCGCCACCGACGTCGAGACTGAGCGATAGCGTGAAGGTACTGCCTTTGCCACGCGCGCTGTCGACGCTGATGTCACCGCCCATGAGTTCAGCCAGTTGCCGGCAGATCGCCAGCCCCAGACCGGTGCCACCGTATTTGCGCGCCACCTCGACGTTGGCCTGGGTATAGGCCGCGAATAATTTCTCTGATTCCTTTTTGGTCAGGCCGACACCGGTGTCAGTTACGGCCAGTTTGAAGGCGCTTTTGCCGTCCTCGCCAACGGCCCCGGTGACGGCCACGGAGACGCTACCCTTACTGGTGAACTTGATGGCATTGCTGAGCAGGTTGAAAAGGATCTGGCGAACCCGGTTGATGTCGCCGATCAGGACCTCTGGCAGTTCGGGAGAAATATCACAGGTCAGGTCCAGATCTTTTTCACGGGCGTTCGTTGCCATCAGGCTGACCGTGTCGGTGATTAACCGGTTCGGCGCGAAAGGCACGATCTCGATCTCAAGCTTGCCACTTTCCAGCTTCGAGAAATCGAGCAAGTCGTTGAGGATGGTCAGCAGCCCTTCGCCCGACGAGACGACGTTTTGGGCGAACTCATGCTGCTCGGGCAGCAAATCCGTCTCCAGCAGCAACCTCGCCATGCCCAGAACGCCGTTCATCGGGGTTCGAACCTCGTGGCTGACCATGGCGACAAACTCGGACTTGGCCTCGGTGGCGGCTTCAGCCTCCTCCTTTGCTTCTCTCAATTTCTCTTCGGCATGTCGCTGTTCGGTAATGTCTCTGCCAATCGCTACCGTGCCTCCGTCACCGGTCGGGGCCCGCATGAATTCAATAATGTGCCCGTCCGGCATCGGTAAAGTCACCGTGCTGAAATCGCGGGCCCGATAGGACTCAATCCGTTTTTCCAGGACTTCATCCGGGTTGCCGGAACCGTAATCATCAGCGATCACCTGTTCCCTCAGGATATCCTTCAGGTGGGCGCCGACAAAAACGTTCGCTGGATCGACCTGGGCAAGTTCCGGGAACTTGTCATTGTAGACCTGGATGCGAAGGTCTTTATCGACCATAAAAAATGAACCGGACATATAGTCGATGGCCGTGCGTAACAGTTCTTCTTTCTCTAAAAGGTCTTGCTCAGCCTTCTTGCGTTCGGTGACGTTGGTGTAAATACTGACGAAACTGCCGCCGCCGACAGGTTGGGTGCGGCATTCCAGAATTTCGCCTGCGGCGCTCGTCCGCTCATACTGCTGCGGCTCAGTGGCAAACTTTTGGGCATTCATAACGGATTGAACCAACTCGCGCCTGTCGCCTTCACCATAGTCCCCGCGATTCACCATAAATGTGATCAAGTCGCGAACGGGTGTGCCAACTTTTACAATTTCTTCCGGCAGACCCCAAAGTTTGCAATACTGCTTGTTAAACAACACTAACCGCCAGTCTTCATCGAGGAAGCGAATCCCGCCGGGCATATTGTCGAGAACAAATCTGAGCTGAGATTCTTTTGCCGCCAATTCCTCTTCGGCATATTTTCGTTCATCGATGTCGACCAGGAAAATAATATAACAGTCAAGTTCCCCATGCCGATCACGGATTTGGGATACCCAAAGATTGCCCCACACCAGAGCGCCGTCTTTACGCAAGAACTGTTTTTCTGTGACGTCAGCGCTTATTTCGCCAGATTTCAAACGTCGTAACCGTTCTACGGCGTCATCTACAAACTCTGGTGCGGAAATGTCAGATACGCTGAAGCCTATTAGTTCTTCGGGTTCATAACCCAAAAATTCACTGTATTTTTCATTGGCCCGCGTACACTTACCCAGCAAATCAAACTCGGCAATTCCCACTGCGGCATTCTCAAATGTTATGCGGTTTCGCTCTTCCCGGTCATGAGATTCGATTTCGCCAAGCTTGCGTTCCGTGATGTCCTGGATTGTGCCGATGGTTTGCGTCAACACACCTGCTTCATCGAATATGGGCTTGCCGATTTCCCTGACGTGCCGGATGTCGCCGTCCTGTCGGACAATGCGATATTCGGTATTCCAGGCTGTCTGGTTCTCCATGGCGTCTTCGATGGTCCTGTCGAAATGCACCTGATCGTCAGGATGGACGTTCACGAAATCATAGGCACCGCTTTCCTGGTGCCGGGCATACTCATCAGCCGAATAGCCGTAAATCCTGGCGTATTCTTCCGAGCAATGGGTGCATTTGTCCTCAAGGACGTCCCATGTCCAGTGCCCCAGGTGGGCTATTTTCACCGCCTCATCCGTAATTTCCCGGCTTTCGCGCAAGGCTGCCTCGGCCATCACGTGTTCATCGATGTCGATCAGAAAGGCGATGAGGTGGTCGGGCGCGCCTTCGGCATCGTTGATCATTGACACCCAGACTTTCCCCCAGACCGTCGTGCCGTCCTTGCGCAGATATTGTTTTTCCGTGGCAAGGGTTTCGCCGCCTTCCTTCAACACGTCGCGCCAAATTCCGGTCCTTTCCAAATATTCCGGCACGGTGACATCCTTTGACGAAAGGCCGACCAGTTCACCCGGCTCGTACCCCAGAAACCGGCTGTATTGATCATTGGCGCGCACGCAATATCCCTCGAGGTCAAATTCGGCGATACCGACGGCGGCGTTCTCGAAGGGGATCCGGTGCCCTCTATCGACGTCCTGATAGTCACCGGGTTGCTGCCCGCGTTCATCCTGTTGCCGGCGAAGTGCGATCACTTCGTCCACCAGTTCGGATTTATTGCGCCGCATGAGTGTCGAATGGATGTCTGACATAACATTGCCCATGGATTTCGCGAGTAATTGGAAACGTCTCGCCCGGATCAGCTACTTTAGGTTCGGAAGGTTATTTGGGGAACTCGGAAATTTGGCTGACCCCGACTCCCGAAAACGATTTACTGGAATGGATTTCCTGAGTTGGAAATTTCCTGAATGAAAAGCCCCTGGTGCCGGAAAAGAGCCAACCTTGATCTGATTCGTACGTTTTTGATCACCCTGGTCCAGGGATAGTGTGCGACAGAGATCAATCGACTTATTGATATTAGAGAAAATTAACTGTCCTTGACACCCTTTGTACCGCAAAGGCCAGCAGTTCGATCCTCGCCGGCTCCACCATTACCGTACTAAACAGCGGTAAGCTGGTTCTTTGTCTCAGCCTTCTGGGCATCGCCAGGTTTTTCGCGCGATTTGTTGTCGACCATGCATCCCGCCCTCTCCACAGTTCCACCCATTCCGCCGACCAACCGAAGCAGTAGTTTCTTTTGCTGTCAATATTTTACTCTCCCGCCCGGAGGTTGTGAATATTCCGCACGCCGGCTGTGTCTGATAACCGAAACACTCTCATTTGGTAAATCCGGTTCAATGTATGAGTGCCTTCCGCAATTGGTCAAAAATCCGACCTTATTTCCCCAACTCAGTTAAGTCTGCTTTTCTACGGAAAGCAGAAGTGAAAACGGCAATATCCAGATTTCAGATTTTGATGTCCGCCTGGAGGGGGTAATGCAGACATTGTCTGGAGGTCCGGACTACTTCCGTTTAGACCCAAAGCGGACATCACCAGTGGTGGCCATCCTTGCTGATGTCAGGAACGACTTTCTGCCAAAACCAGGCAATTGATGTTTGGAAACATACGATTACCGCATCCCGGAAAGCATGAGTTGGGAAATCTTGTTCGTCTATCGTTTCCGCCAACGATATTGACGATTCATCCAGAACACCGAATACTGCCACGATATTTATGGCTTTTTGGCAACCCACTGAAATGTAACAGGTTTACTGATGAATGCTTCGATTGAACCAGAGCAGGTTCTGCTCACACGACAGCGGGAAGCCGTTCTTTATGTTACGCTCAACCGCCCGCAATCAGGGAACAGTTTATCCCTCGAACTGCTCGGGAAATTGCGTGAGCTGTGGCAGCGTCTTGAAGATGATCGAACGGTAAGGGTTGTCGTCCTGGAAGGCGCGGGGCGCTTTTTCTCCACCGGCCACGATTTAGACGAAATCCTGGCCGGAAATAGTAACGCCACCGAATTTACGCGCGGTCTTGTGGAGGAATGTAACGCCCTGATGCAGGGCATTGCCAAACTGCCGCAGCCAGTGATTGCCCGCGTCCACGGTGTCGCCACGGCTGCGGGGTGTCAGCTCGTGGCAAGTTGCGATCTTGCCATCGCTTCGGAAGATGCCCGTTTTGCCACTCCCGGCGTAAATATTGGCACATGGTGTGCCACACCGTCAGTTGCGCTGAGTCGCTCCATCGGCCGAAAGCACGCCATGGAAATGCTTCTTACCGGCCGCTTGCATGATGCCGAAACCGCACTGCGGATGGGGCTCGTCAATGAGGTGGTGCCACTGGACGATTTGGACAAGGCCGTGGATTCTCTGGCTGATGAAATCGCTGCCAAATCACCTTATGCAATTTCCGTTGGCAAAAAATTGTTTTATGAGCAACTTGATCTTGAAATCGCTGCTGCCTATGAAGCGGCTGGAGAAGTAGCTGTGCGCAATGCCTCGGCGGGCGATAGCGAAGAAGGCATTTCGGCATTTCTTGAGAAGCGCGACCCGCTTTGGCCCGGCCGTTAACCATGATGATTTTTCGGCTATCCGACAGGTCCGGCATTGCATAATCTCGCATACCATTTAACCCGTTCAGCGCGGCGGATTCCGGGTGCCCCTGCTGTGCTGCATAGTGATCAAACGATGGACTATGCTACCCTCGATGATCGTGTCGGACGGTTGGCCGACGGTTTACGACAACTTGGGTTGGCGCCGGGAGACCGGGTAGGACTGATTGTTGATACCGAGCCCCGATCGCTTGAGTGCCTGTTGGCGCCACTGCGGGCCGGCCTGACAATTGTTCCCGTCAATAACCGCCTGCATCCCGCCGAGCATGCCTTCATGTTGAACGATTGCGGGGCTCGCGCCCTTTTGTGCAGTGCTCCACGCGTTGCACCCCTGCTTGGCGTTCATGATCAGATCCCGACGCTGGAATTTATCATTGCGATGGATGGTGCGTCCAAAGGGGAGAAGGGCGTCCTCGACTACGAAGAATTGATCGAGCAATCCCGACCGATCGATGATGCGCCAGTGACCGAAGATTCCCTGGCCTGGATTTTTTATACTTCTGGTACGACGGGGCATCCAAAGGGCGCGATGCACACCCATCGGTCAATCAACGCAATGGTGATCGCTCAACTGATCGATGTCTTGCCTTCGGATCAGCATGACCGGATGGCGTACGTCTCCCCCATGAGCCATGCTGCCGGCTTGCTGGTCTTTCATCAGATCGCGGTTGGAGCTTGCAACGTATTCCCGACCTTTGACAGGTTTACGCCGGAGAATTTTTATGCGCTGGTTGAGCGCCACCGGGTGACCAAGGTCTGTCTGGTGCCGACCATGATCCAGCGACTTCTTGATGGCCCGTGGCCGGTTGAAAATGATTTATCAAGCCTCCAGACCATCATGTATGGCGCGGCGCCCATGTATCTTGAACCCATGCGCGAGGCACTTCGGCGCTTTGGCCCGGTATTTGTCGGTGCCTATGCTCAAGGTGAAGCACCGCTGGCGTGCTCGTTCCTGCCGAAGCCCGAACACGTTACCAATACTGCCGAAGAAAACCGTCGGCTTTCATCGGTGGGGGTTGAATGTTTCGGTGTTCAGGCGGAGATCGTCGACGCGGACGATAACCTCGCAGCACCTAATGAATCCGGTGAAATCGTTATCCGCGGGGATATTGTGATGAAAGGCTATTGGAATGCGCCTGAAGCAACCGCCGAAACGCTGCGAAACGGTTGGCTGCACACGGGCGACGTCGGTCATCTCGACGAAGACCGCTATCTGTTCATCACCGACCGGGTAAAAGACATGATCATCAAGGGCGGAACGAATATCTATCCGCGCGAAATCGAAGAAATCTTGCATCGCCATCCGGCCATTGCGGAAGCAACGGTCTTCGGCATTCCCGATACAGAATGGGGTGAAGAGGTTGCCGCGGCCATTGTCTTGCGGGATGAGACAAAAATGGAAGCCGACGAGATCATTGATTGGTGCAGTGGCTCGATTAGCTCTTTTAAACTGCCGTCGGAAGTACATTTTGTGCCCGAGCTGATTAAAAGCAGCTACGGCAAGATTCTCAAAAGAGAAGTGAAGGCATCCCTCTACCCGCAATAAATTGATACATTGTCCTGCCCCGTTTAACTGACCCGTTTACGGTATGAATGTTTTGGTTCATCAGGGAGGCATTCATGATCCTGCCGCTTTGGCCCGCAGGTGACTATTTCGCGAGGTGTTTCTCGAGAAACCGGATCGTCAATTCCCGCGCTATTCTCATTTTCCAGTGAGACAAGAACTTCGAACATTTTGTCTCTTGCCGTTTGTCCGACGAAAATTCGAGCCGAAATACCCTGTCGCTACAAATCGAACGGCGTTTCGAACCGCATTATTCAACCATTTTCCCGTTGACTGAAACGATCCGGCAGTCCCCCTTACAGAAACCGAGCGCTCCTTCTTCGGCTTCCTCGACCGTTCTGCGCCGTGTGCTCCAACCGAAATAGCCGTCTTCAGATATGGCAAATGCCTTATTGTCGCCGCCCTTCAGGTACCTTTCCCATTTCCTTCGATTTCTAATATTCAATTCCTCAGGGGGAGGTATCTTTTTGTACAATTCCGCGGGCGGTGAATCCCAGGTTGGAAGGCCCACGGTTTTTAAAAAACGGTCAACAGGGTTGCGCCACAAATGAACTCCTGCCAAACCGCTTGAAAAAATTTGATGTCCATCTTTGCCAAAAGAGTCGAGGAGTTCATATTTGGCCTCTCCTCCTCCATCGACGAATGCGTCAAATAGCCTCTCGGATACATCCGGAGAGAAATAACCATCATTCCTCGAATATAGCCAAAGGGAAGGTACGCGAGACGTCTGGCCAAACGTTGTAAACGCCTCGACCAGTTTTCGTTCGCTGCAGATTTTACCTGCTACATTGGCGCCCCTGCCACCGGCAAAATTTATTGCCGCAGTGACCTTGTTTCCTTTTTGGGAGGTCAGTGCGATCGTCCCGAAACCCCCACCGGAATGCCCCACGACAAGAATCCGATCGCGATCAACATCAGGGCGCAGGATCAACGAATCAACGGCTGCACCGATAATTCCTGCCGCATTCCTTCCTGCCGTCAGAAAATTTGCGTTGTTACAACTAACGTAGTTTTCCGAATACCGGCCTTCCGACTTGCCGAAGCCGAAGCGCATGACAATCGCCGTGATATACCCCCGTCGAGCAAATTCTTCCGCAGTTCTGATAAAGGCGTAAGGGCTAAATTTTCTGCGATTTGAAACACCTTCTGCCGAAGATCTCGCGCGCGGAACTCCGTGGGTCAACACAGCGAGTGGTCTGGGGGTATTTCCTGACGGCCTTGATATCAACACTTCCAGCTTATAGCTGTCATTTTTAATGGTGACGGGAAGCATGATGTGCTCGCGCACGAGGTCTTCAACAGGGATTGGCGTCGCCGCGTTTACGGATGAAACCGTGATAGCGAGAATTGCACCAACGACAAACCGAATGAACAGCATTTGAATGTTAATCAAAGCCCTATCCCTTCTCACTCTCCATGCAAACAATTGCGTACTTCGAGTTTATTGACGTTCACACAATTCTCCGATTACGAAGCATAACTTGTCAGCAGGATATTTTCAAAAGGGGAGAAAATGAATGATCGCAGCACTTTAATGCCGGCAGATGCTGCCTCGTTTGATGTGCTGACGCTGGCCAGAGTTGTACGCCCCACGTGACGCCAGCCCCGGACCTGCAAGCGGACCATTTTGGAACGGTGATTTAGTCCGCTTCTGACCCATTGCAAACGTGACCGATGTTTTGCGGCACGGTTCCAATGGCGGTGACGTCCGTCAGCGGATCTGGCGCTTGCAAAACGGAACGAACGGCCCCGACAAAATCGGGACCGCCCATCCGTCGTTATCCTTTCGTTGATGTCAATCAGGCCATCGGATCGATGATGTCGTCGTCGTGACTGGCGTAGTCCATGGTCCCGGCCACGGCGCCGCCGACATCGTACTGATCGAACGCGCCCACCGCACCACTGCCCATGGCTTCATCGAGGGCATCTTCCAGGCGATCGACGACAGCTTCGTCCGTATCGCTTCGCATGCTCATACCGCTACCGATATTGGCATTGGCCAGAATATCCGCCATGGCGAACTCGGTGCCACCGATAATGACGGTCTCGACGCCACCTTCCGAAAGATCAATCTCGACCCTGGAAAGAACGTTCATGCCGCCGCCGTCCGGCACTTGTTCCCAGAACGCCAACTGGGCACTTGATCCGTCCTCTTCTTGCCATGCCAGAACGTTGATACCGTCCTCAAAGCTACGCGTTTCAAAGACGAAGTTAATGTTCTCGCCATCCAGGCCATCAAAGACACCGCCGCGGATGTCCAGGACATCGGTACCAGCACCACCGACGATGACGTCGTTGCCTTCACCGAGATGGGTGATGAAGGTGTCGTCGCCGTCGCCGCCGATCATGGTGTCATGACCAAAGCTGCCCAGCAGTGTGTCGTTACCGGCGCCGCCATCAAGGACCGAACCCTGACCGTCGATAAATGACGACGTCCCCTGGGCTTCCTGCAAGGTATCTTCCAGGCCTTGCTTGAGTTCGGAACCGTCCCTGGCAAAGGCTTGTGCGCCCAGGCCACCGGCAACCAGCAGATCATCGCCGTCACCGCCCTGAAGTTCGGAATGCGCACCCACGGCCACGATCACGTCGTCGCCCGCACCACCGGCAAAGACACCGTCGTCACCCGTGGTAACGATAACATCGTCGTCGGCACCGCCGTCAACCTGGGTGCCGCTGATGTCACCGCGAGAGTAGATATAGTCTTCACCGGCGCCACCGTTGACGACATTGTCGTCACTGGTTTGGCCACTTTCGCCGAATATTTCGACCACATCATCGCCGTCGCCGCCGTCGATCACGTTGTCCGATGCACCTTCGACATAAATATAGTCATCGTGGGCGCCGCCATCGATCTGGTTATCCGAACCGTAGACGTCAATCCAGTCGTTGCCTGCATCACCGTTGAGGGTATTCCCGTCACTCATTGTGGACAAATTGTCGTTTCCGGCACCGCCATGGGCGACGTTGCCCTGATCATTGACAGTGATCCTGTCCACCCCTGCACCGCCGTCGACCGTGTTGTTCTGACCTGAAACGGTGAGCGAGTCCCAGCCGTCGCCAGCGTAGGCCGTGTTGCCTGAGCCTGTGACGGTTACAGTATCGTTGCCGCTGCCGGCATAGCCCGTGTTGCTTGTGCCTGTAACAGTGACTTTGTCATTACCTGCGGCACCATCAACTGTATTGTTTTGGCCAGATACGGTAACGGTATCATTGCCATCTGAGGCATTAACCTGGTTGTAGCTGCCAGAAACCGTGACAGTATCATCACCTGCACCGGCGTTAGCCTGGTTGGACATGCCGTCAACGGTTACCGTGTCGTTGCCATCTCCGGCCTTTGCATTGGCATAGTTACCGGAAAGCGTGACACTGTCGTCGCCTGCACCCGCATCGATCTGGGTTCCAAGCCCGGTATCGACGATCGTGTCGTTCCCTGCACCGGCCTGAACGTTTGCGACATAGCCTGTTGTCTTGACTGTGTCGCTGCCGTCACCGGCATTGACCTGGGCGAAGCGGCCATCCGTCTGAATGGTGTCGTTGCCTGTACCACCGTTGAGGACATCGTTCTCGGAGCCAAATGCCTGGGTGAGATTGTCATCGCCGGCGCCGCCCTCAAAGGTGTTGCCGCCGTCCGATACCATCGTATCGTTGCCCGCGCCGCCTTCGACGACGTTGCCCTGGCCCGTGACGCTGATGCTGTCATCGCCTTCGCCGCCGTTGATGACGTAGTTGTTGTCGCCTTTGACCGTGATGCTGTCGTCGCCCTCGGCGCCGTTGACCCAGCCGCGAGACATTTCAGCATTGGCTGTATCGTTACCGCTGCCGGCTTCGATGATGCCGCCGTCGCCATTTGTGACGTTGAAAGTATCATCACCCGATTCGCCATAAAGCCAGTTGGTGCCGGATGAATTGATGGTGTCGTTGTCTTCACCTGCGAACACCGTGTTAACGTGACCGCTGACGTGAATGGTGTCGTCGCCGGTACGGCCGATCACTGTGTTGGCTGCTCCGTGAACACTGATATCGTCGTTTCCGGCGCCGCCATCGGCAACGTTGAAGTTGCCCTTCGCATACAAAATATCATCGCCTGCACCGCCATCCAAAGAATTGTTGTCTCCGAATGCGTACACATAGTCGTTCCCGGCACCGGCTTCGAGCGTGTTGTCATCACCCCAGGCAATGACAACATCTTCGTCTGCGCCTGTCGTGACCGTGTTGCCATCGCCCCTGGCGCCAACGTTGTTGTCACCGTCGCCGACATTGACGGTGTTGCCGTCGCCCTCGAACTGGATGCGGTCGTCACCAGAGTCGATGTTGAAAATGCTGTTGTTCCACAAGTTTGAAAGAATGTTAGCCATGATAGTCTCCTGTATGTTTATGTTGTGCCCCCTGCGGGAGCAGTTCAGTTTTGCGATGGATCGAAACGTTTTGTTTCTCTCCGTGATTGCTGATTGGGACTATCTGCCGCTTTAGCCAGGCAATGGTTTCTCAACTGTTTCAAACGGAAATAATTGGTAAGCTATTGATTTTATTAATTTAAATAAGAGACAAAATTCTTGTGCCAGCGAACTTCGACGAATTCGCATCTGCAATTTCATCGCGCATCACGCTATTTGGCTAAATGCCACTCGACCTTTTGGCGGCAACCAGGCATTCTTGCTGCGGCCAACGAAGAAGGCATGGAACGATGAACGCCAACCCGGATTCAAAGACGTCTTTAATGCGGCAAAGCAAGGCCGAACTGGCCGACGAAATACTCGCCTTGCAACAAGACCGGCCTAATCCGGGATCGCCCATCGGCGAACTGAATTCTGTTCTGGAAACCATTGACTACGGCATATTGCTGCTGGGCCCGGACCTTCGCACCCACGTCGCCAATCACGCCATGCGAGAAATGTGGGGCTTGTCGGCAGACTTTATTGCGACCCATCCGGCATTAGAGGACGTGATGCGCCAAAGCAATCTGTCCGGTGCCTTCGATGTCGCCGGAGTGGGCCTGGAGAAGGTCATTGAAATCTGGGTCGAACGTATTCGCACAGGCGCAATAGAGCCTCGCGAACTGACGCGTTCCGACGGAGCCATTTTCCATTTCCAGCTCAAAACACTGGATGACGGTGGCCGGATGTTGACGTTTTACGACATCACCGATCGAAAGCATGCAGAAGACGCCCTGCTTGCCCTCAAGAATCAGGCGGCGGCGGCGGAAGCTCTGCTGGAAGATGCTTTCGACAACATCTCGGACGGGTTCGTGCTTTACGATGTGGATGACCGGCTTGTCATGTGCAATGACAAGTTCAGGGAGATGTACGATTTCAGCGATGATGATATCCACCCCGGCACATCGTGGATGGACCTTCACAAGGTGAGTCTTGCGCGCGGTACAAACGAATGGGAATCAGTCTCCGAAGTTGCCCGCAGTAAACGCCGCCGGGATGACTTCGAGCGCAGGCTTTCGAACGGTCACTGGATCGACATCCGCCAGCGTCGGACGAAGACTGGTAATTTTGTCGCCATTCATGTTGATATTACCGAACGCAGGCGGGCAGAAGAGGCGCTTCGTCAAAGCCAGGCAATTACAAATGAAGCTGTAAAAATTGCTCACCTGGGGCACTGGACTTACGACGTGGTCAACAGAAGCACCACCTATTGCTCGGAAGAATACGCGCGAATCTACGGATATTCGGAAGAAAAGTATTCGGCCATGGCAAAAGCCGGAAATTTCGGGTTCCTGAACATCCATCCCGATGACGAAAGCCGGGTGCTCCAGGTCTACAACGATTCGCTATCCACACAGACCCATTGGAATATCGAATACAGAATTGTCCGTACCGACGGCTCCGTCGGGCATGTTCGCGAAATAGGCGAGCTGGTCCGGGACGACAGCGGTAAATTTGTTCAAACGCTGGGAACCATTCAGGACATTTCTGAACGCGTTCGGGTGCTGCAAACGCTGGAAGAGGCCAGGAACCAGGCGGCGGCGGCGGAAGCTCTGCTGGAGGATGCCATCGATAACGTCTCAGACGGGTTCGTGCTTTACGATGCGAATGACAAGCTCGTCATGTACAACAACATGTTCGCAGATATTTATGGTTTCACCGATGATCATTTCGGGCCTGAGACAACCTGGATGGACCTTCAGCGTCTGAATACCGAACGCGGCAATATCGTCTGGGAATCGGACAGTGAAGTCGCCCCAGGCGAACGACGCTGGGATGATTTCGAACGAAGGCTTGCTGATGGGCGCTGGGTTGACATCCGCCAGCGCCGGACAAAGACCGGCAATCTGGTGAGCATCCATACCGACGTTTCCCAGCACATGCGGACCGAGGAGGCGCTGCGCGAGAGCCGCGAGCAATATGCCCTTGCGATGCGTTCGACCAACGAAGTGATTTACGACGTCGATCTGGCTACGGGCGCCGTTCGTTTTTCGTCCGGCATTCGGAAAGACCTCGGACTACCTGAGCAGGCGGACTCGGATGAACCCTGGAGCGAACTCATCCATCCTGACTTCATCGATCTCTATCATCAGGCCAACGCCGATCTGATTACCGGAAAAACCGGGCACCTGGACAACGAATACCTGATCCGGAATGTTCACGGTGACTGGCGTTGGGTCCGACAACAGGGAATTGTGCTCCGCGCCGAAAACGGTCAGGCCTACCGCCTGATCGGCTCGACCGGCGATATCACCGAACGCAAAAAAGCCGAAGAAGCACTTGTCGAGAAAGAACATATGCTGCGCATGGCCATCAACCATATGCCGGGCTCATTTTATATGGTGGACAAGGACTATCGCATTCAGGTGTTCAATGACAAATTTCCTGAAATCGCCAAGCTGGACCCGGCAAAGGTTTACGCAGGTGCCTATCTGGATGACATCATGATGGATCGCGCGATCGCTGGAGATTTTGGTCCAGGCGATCCGAAAGAAATCATGCAACGCCTGAAGAAGATGTATCAGGCCCAGGATTACAGTTTGATGAAAAACCCGACGCAGGACGGGCGCATCATTGAAATCACGCGGACACCAACCGAGAACGGTGGCACCGTCGTGATGAGCAAGGACATTACTGAACAAAAACGCGCCGAAGAAGTTTTGAGGAATGCCAAGGAGGCGGCCGAAGCGGCGACTGAGGCCAAATCCGAGTTTGTCGCTACAGTCAGTCACGAGGTCCGCACGCCCATGAACGGGGTGCTCGGCATGGCGCGGCTTTTGCTTGAGACACCATTGTCCCGGGAACAACAGGAGTTCGCTCAAAACGTGGTTTCTTCGGGCGAGGCCTTGCTGACGATCCTCAACGACTTGCTCGACATTTCAAAGCTGGAAGCCGGCAAGCTGGAGTTCGAGACCGTTCCTTTCGATGTCAATCAGCTCATGGCCGATTCAGTCGCCTTGATGGCCCCGAACGCCAGGGAAAAAGGCCTGGACCTGACCTCCGAGGTGTCCCGTGATCTGCCGAACGTGTTGTTGGGGGATGCCAATCGCATCCGTCAGATCCTCTTCAATCTGATCAGCAACGCGATCAAGTTTACGAACGATGGTCATGTCTCTGTAGGAACATCGGGCACTGTCGACGCCGACGGGATGTGCGCCTTTCAGATCTCCGTCACGGACACCGGTGTCGGCCTGACCAAAAAGGACGCCGAACTGCTTTTCGCACCGTACGTTCAAGCCAGCGTTGACGTGGCGCGCAAGTACGGCGGCACCGGCCTGGGGCTCGCCATTTCCCGGCACCTGGCTGAATTGATGGGAGGTCAGATTTATCTCGAAAGCCGGCGTGGTAAAGGCAGCACCTTCACACTTACCCTGATGCTCGGGATTGGCGGCGAAGGGGATGTTGTGGTTTCACTGCCGGGCGTTGGCGCTCAGGCAGCGGGCGGCGGATTGGAACTCGCTTTTGCTCCACGCGTGTTGCTGGTCGACGACAACGAGATGAACCGGAAGGTTGCCGTAGGGATCGTTCGCAAGTTCGCCTCGGAAACGGTTGTCGCCAGGAACGGCCAGGAAGCCCTGGCCCTGATCGACGAGGCCGGGCCTTTCGACGTCGTGCTGATGGATCGCCACATGCCGGTCATGGATGGCGTTGAGGCGACACAGAAGTTGCGGGCCATGGCGGACGATATATCGCAGGTACCCGTCATCGGTCTGACCGCCGCCGCCACACGTGATGAAATCGATCAGTGTCTTGAAGCCGGTATGAACGAAGTCGTTATCAAGCCGATTGATCCGGTGCTTCTGAAGAATGTCATTGGCCGGTTGATCGCTGCCGCCCCCGATGCTCGGGAACGGGCCGCTGCAGCCAGTGCGGTCAAGGCTGGACAGGGCGGTGGCGATGTCGATGACGATGACGATGACGAGGTAACTCTGGATCAAAACGCCTTGCAAGAACTCGGTGAAGATCATGGTCCGGCGGCAATTCTCGATTTTATTGAAACTTTTGAAGACATCGCACCAAAAGCTGTCGAGAATTTTTCCGAGGCGGCAGACTTGAATGACCTGCCGGCCATGGCCTTCCACGCCCACGATCTGAAAAACAGCGCCAGGATCGTTGGCTTGATGAAATTGTCAACACGCTGCCGGGAGCTTGAAGTTGCCTGCAAGGACGGGACTGCGAACGACTATAAAAATCTGGCCCGGGACCTGGTTGATCTCCTGAACGAAGGGCTGAAGGCACTAAAGGATTTCCTCGAACAGGCGCCACAGGATTCGGCTGATTTGTCGACAAAATACCTCGCCAGGGTCGCCCACGACATGCGCGGCACAATCAGTCGCGCACTCGGTTTTGTCGCTCTGATGGAAGAAGGGATTGACCAGGCCGTCCCGGCTTCGGAATTCGAACTGCATGCCAATGGAATTCGTCTGGAAGGCCAGCGCATGATCGAAGTTGTCGCTGAGGTTCTGCAAGGTTTACAAAACGACGGGGGCATAAATGTTCCTCAGTCCAGTTCGTCGACCACGCTGGAAGGCGGCATTTCACAATTGAGCAGCGTCTTGCTGGTCGAAGACGACATTACGCTGGCCAGAACGCTTGCCGACTATCTATCCAGACAGGACCTCGAAGTCGTTTCAGTTACCACCGGCAAGGACATGTTCAGGGAACTGGATAGCCGTGGTTTCGACTGCTTTGTCGTCGATCTGACGCTTCCCGACGAGGACGGCATTGTTCTGATCCGAAAGCTCAGGGCCCGTTTGGATACGCCTATCATTGTTCAGACCGGACGCGGAGACATCGACGATAAAATTGCGGCGTTCGACCTCGGTGCCAATGAATATGTCACCAAACCGGTCGATCCGCGTGAATTGGCGGTCCGCATCAAAACACTTGTGAAACATACGGCGCAAGCCAGCGGCCTGAGCGATAGCATACTTCGTTTCGGTGATTTCACGCTTGAACAGGGCCGGCACGAAGCTGCGGGACCAAACGGTGATATTGTCAAGTTCACCACATCTGAATTCGCCTTGATCTGGGCACTGGTCAACGCGGGCGGAAAAATTCTGTCTCGAGATACTCTCGTGGATGCCATCGCCACGGGTGACGGTCCTGAATCGTCAAGGGCGGTCGATATTCTGGTGACGCGCGTACGTAAAAAACTTGGCAAGGATGCGATCGAATCAGTTTACGGCGAGGGATACAGATGCAACTGGGACGTTTCGCCCAACATCTAGTGCAGATATCGCCCGGCGGTCGGCATCGTTTGCGCTTGCCAAAGTCCGCCTCAGCAGCAAAGTTTGTCGGCGGCGAACCGCAGTCCCGACATCAGTAGATTTGTTGCCGTCAGGGGTATCAAACACACCAGACCACAACCGGTCTGGTAATTCGGGTTCAGATGCAAGAAGTGCTGCACTTGTGGTTTGTTGCTGGCTTTCCAGCTTCTGGCTTCGTCCAGGTTCTGATGTGTCTTTCTGCCGTGTTGCAAGACATACGGATGACTGTCGTCACCGAAGTTAATGCCGGCAGTCGCACAAAGTTTCTTCAAAAACGAGAATTTTGCTGCCGGTGTATCCTGCTCATGCCGGGGCCAGATTTCATGGGCATACCTGGCAACCAGATAATAGGAAGACGGGTGATTTGCGCACAGCAGGTAACTGATCTGGCGCAGCGGATGACGCATTTTGTAGGCGATGGCCTGAACAAATGAAAAGGCGAGCATCGAGTTCCGCCCGCGATACTCAGGCAGCAATCCCGCCATGGCACGGAACGTAGCGACGGTCCGTCCGTCAATTTCATATTCGAACCCACGGAACATATTGAAACCAACCAGCGCACCCTGCGCATTGCGGATCATCAAGACTTTGGCTGAAACCAGGTTGCTCGCCAGAAATTCCCTTGCCAGATAGTCACGATCATATCCCTGGAAGATATCTGCGACGAGGGTGCTGAGTTCGTCCAGAAATTTTTCCCGCGCATCTTTTTTCAGTCGCCTCACGTCCACCACACTCTTGCGCAACGACGCCGGTCGGACCGAACATGAAGTCTGGAACGTCGATGTATTTGATAAGGCTCTTGCCTGGCTGGTCATGGTCGTGCACTCCACAGATGTTTGTTTCCGGGTGTGACTATCCAGGACTTCTGTTCAAAGAGGGTTTCTCAACTGTTTCATTTCAAAATTGCTGTTAACCATCTGATTTTCTTGAGTTAAATTAGTCATCTGAACCGTCGGCAACTGTTCTGGTGAAAAATGGCGACTGTCTGGAACGACGGCCAGGCGCATGAAACCCGTCACGTTCCCACTGGAATATTTTCTTCCGGGGAATGTGATGGCGATCATCTCCGGTTCGGAATTTCGCTGGAATTTCATTACTGATACAACGAACGTTGCCCACCGGCAGGTGCTGCATCAGTCGATGTGCTGACGCTGGTCGGAGTTGTGCGCCCGGTGACGAAGGGCTATTTTTGAATTGAATAATTCATATTTCCGTCCAGGTTAATTGATATGGAAAATCACATCAGTGTCTCGAAGGCATCCCGTCTGCTGGGGATTGATCGGAACGAGCTTAACGAACAGCTCCGGGCCGCCAATATTCCGACCTTCGAAGGCAATGTTGATTTTGAATTGTTGAAGTCGGTCGCGCCCGAGATCAGTTTTTGCGAAGAAGACATTATCAATCGCATGCGCTACATCCGCGAGGATACGACCAAGCGCGACCGCCGCCTGGCCGGCGACAAATCCCTGCAGGATTTGAAGCTCGAGGTCGACAAGCTGCACACCAAACTCATGGTCGAGAGCCGCTCGGCTGATCATTACGAGCGCATCCTCGTCGACCTCGCTCGCAAACTGGGTGAGTTGCAGGCCTCCGACAATGCGGAAGTCCGGACTATCGGTGCGTCGTTATGCGAATGGCTGCGCGTTAACGTCCGCGACTAGTCACCCGATCCGTAGATCCGCGCCATATCCGGTTTTTCGGTGGCGTAATAATGCACCCAGATATAGGCGTGGCTGAACGCGGCGATGACGGCGGCGGCGACCGACTGGAACAAAAAGGCCGGGATCCACAGGGCGCAAAAACCGAAGACGTACATTGAATTGGGCGACCAGCGGAACATGCCCTGGCGCACCAGGGAGGCTGTCCGGTAGGCCGGATCAAAATGATCGATGCCGAAGGCCCGGCGGAAGCTGAAGTAATGCACGATGGAATACATCATGTAGCCGACCAGGCCGAACATAACGATCGAGACGCCATAGCCGAGCCACGGATTGATTTCGAGCGTGCCACGGTTCGACCAGCCCAGCGAAAAAGCGAGGATCGGGCGCGCCACAAAAAGTACGGTGAAACCTGCGGCATAAATCACAAAGGCCTTGTCACCGAGCCAGCCGGTCAGTCGCTGGCCATGCAATTCGGCGCGCCAGCAAAGCCAGACATAAACCTGATGCACAATCGCATCGGCGATCATCAGCAAGGCCCAGACGTCGGTCGAAAGACCCAGAAAACTGCCGCTGTCGTATCCCGGCAGGCCGGTCAGGGAGCGGGCCGCAACCAGCAGCACAATCAGGGCAAGAAGGTGCAGTACCTGACCTTCAAAAAATAGCTTCATCGCATGCCCCCGGGCCATTTCAACAGCAAATTGAACAACCATGATATCATGAAATTGCCCCCCGGGGCGCGCCTGCCATCGCAGAGAAGTGACCGGCCCCAAACCGTGCGATAAGTGGCCAAATCGGGCGACAAGTCCTATATACTGACTTCAAATTCGCCAAAACCATCAACAAGTGAGACCTGATCACCATGAGTGCTGAAGTCGAAATATACACCACGATGTACTGCCCGTACTGCTGGCGGGCCAAGGATTTGCTGAGCTCTAAAAGCGTCGACTATGTCGAAATCGATGTCGGTGCCGAGCCCGACCGACGCCGCGAGATGATGGATCGCTCAGCCGGGGGCCGCACCGTGCCGCAGATCTTTATCAATGGCACACCGGTCGGCGGCAGCGATGAGCTGCATGCCCTCGACCGCCAGGGCAAGCTCGATCCCATGCTGGCGGGTGCGGCGTGAGCCCAACCTTCAAAGCCGCGTGCGTTCAGGTCAACGCCAGCGACGACATGGCGGCAAATATCGATTCCGCCTGCAGGTATATTCGCGAGGCCCGCGTGGCCGGGGCGGACTTTATCGCCCTGCCGGAAAACGTCTCCTTCATCGGTGCCACACCCACTGCGGGGCGGGACCGGGCCATGGCCCAGTCCGAACATCCGGCGCTGGCCGCTTTCCAGCAGCAGGCCATTGAGACCGGTGCCTGGATCCTCGGTGGCACGCTCGGTATCAAGGCGGCGGACGGTCGCGCCAGCAACCGCTCGTTCCTGATCGATCCGGCGGGCAACATTTCGGCGCGCTACGACAAAATTCACATGTTTGACGTCGACTTGCCGAGCGGTGAGACCTATCGCGAATCGGAAAGTTTTGTGCCGGGCGAGCGCAGCGTTTGTGCGCAGACGCCGTGGGGCACGCTGGGCATGACGGTGTGTTACGACATGCGCTTTCCCCATCTCTATCGCGATCTGGCCCAGGCCGGCGCGGAACTGATCACCGTGCCGTCGGCTTTCACGCGTACCACCGGCCAGGCGCACTGGCATGTCCTGCTGCGCGCCCGCGCCATCGAGACAGGTGCCTTTGTCATCGCCCCGGCGCAGTGCGGAGATCACGCCGGCGGCCGCCAGACCTATGGTCATTCGCTGATTGTCGATCCGTGGGGTGAAGTACTGGCCGATGCCGGTACCGAGCCCGGATTTATTCTCGCCGACATCGACATGGCCCGCGTCGCCGAAGTGCGCGCCATGGTGCCGTCCTTGCAACACGACCGCGACTATTCAGGTCCGGACGGCGAACAGGATACCTCCGCCGCTTAAGCTTTCCGGGCGCAGATACGCTGCCGCACCGAGGGCGACGGGTACCTGACTTCTCCGTGTTCGTATGCCAGCACCAGCATATTATTATCCCGTGCGATTTCCAGTAACTCACCGGGTGCGAGCAGGAAATCGGGGTTGCCCGGCTTGCCAAATTTTTCATTCCCCAGCCCGAAGGTTTCATAGATCAGCACGCCGCCCGGCTTCAGCGCCGCGATGAGGTCGGCAAAGATCGCCCGCCAGAGATAATTGGTCACGACAACCGCATCAAACTGTTGCCCGGCCAGTGGAAATGGCGAGCCGTCTTCGAGGTCGACCTCCAGCGTCGTGATGTTGTCGCCGGCGGCCAGGCGGGAAATATCACGATCAATTGCGGTGACGGGATGGCCGAGGCTCGCGAAAAAACGGCTGTGTCGTCCACTGCCGCAGGCGACGTCGAGCACGCGGCCGCCGGGCGTGACATCGGCGGCAAAACGTTCAATCCAGGCGGAGGGATCGGGAGACGGGGCGGCTTTCACGGCTTGTTGATTTTTTGTCATAGGCCCTATCCTAACCGCGATTTCCGGTATAAGTGGTGTGAGATGATTGTATTTGATCTGAAATGTGCGAACGACCACGTCTTCGAGGCATGGTTCAGCGACACGGCGGGCTTCGAGGCCCAACGCAGTGCCGGTGACGTCGTTTGTCCAATGTGTGGTGACAACGAGGTCGAAAAATCCCTGATGTCGCCCAACGTGCCGGCCAAGGCCAACGCCGGTCCGAGCGAGACCGAAGTCGCCGAGGCTGCGACGCAGGTGCTTTATCAAATGAAAAATCACGTCGAGGAAAATTGCGACTACGTCGGTGACAAATTTGCCGAGGAAGCGCGCAAGATCCACTACGGCGAAACAGAAAAGCGCGACATCTACGGCGAAGCGACGGCTGAAGAAGCCAGCGAGCTGAAAGACGAAGATATCGATTTTGGTGTGCTGCCCTGGCCTGATCGTGAAGATGCCTGACACCGACGGGCAAATCACGACCGAAAAACGGGGCCATGTTTTTCTGATCGGCATTGACCGGCCGGCCAAGCTCAACGGCTTCACACCGAAGATGCTGGTTGAACTGGCCACCGCCTACAGCGATTTTGAAAATGACGATGAGGCCCGCGCTGCCGTGTTGTTTGCCCATGGTGATCACTTCACCGCCGGTCTCGACCTGCCAAAGGTCGCCCCGGTGATGCGCGAGCAAGGCCACATCTTCCCGCCTGATCTGATCGACCCGATGGACATGGAACCGCCCTTGCGCACCAAGCCCGTCGTCGTCGCCGTGCGCGGTTATTGTTACACCATCGGCATCGAGTTGATGCTGGCCGCCGACATTGTTGTCGCCGGGGCCGAGACCCGCTTCCGCCAGCACGAAGGTGCCCGCGGTGTCATGGCCGGCGGCGGCGCGACTTTAAGGTTTGTCGAACGCGGCGGCTGGGGCGAAGCCATGAAGTACCTGCTCACCGGCGATGAGTTTGACGCCGTCGAGGCCCGGCGCATCCATTTCATCCAGGAAGTCGTCGCCCCCGGCCGCGATATCGAACGCGCCCTCGAAATCGCCACCACCATCTCCGAGCAAGCCCCGCTCGCCGTCGCCGCCATGCGCACCAACGCCCGCATTGCCCTGCACGACGGCCCGGACGCTGCCATCGCCGACATGCGTCCGCGCCAGAGGGTTTTGGCAAATTCGGAAGATGCGGCAGAGGGTGTGCGTTCGTTCGAGGAAAAACGGCCCGGGAATTTCAAGGGGCGTTAGACTTCTTTTGAGTCAGCCCTTCACAGCCCGCAGCATGTAGTTCACAGCCGTGTCCGCCGTCGTCACCCAGTCGCCGGTGCGCCCATCGAGGGTGACGCCGGTGATGTCCCGGACGTCGAGGCCACTGCTGCGCAGGCCCCGCGCCAGTTCTGACGGTTTGACGAACTTTTTCCAGTCGTGGGTGCCGCGCGGGACCCAGCGCAGCAGGTATTCGGCGGCGACGATGGCGGCGGCGTAGGATTTGGGTGTGCGGTTCAGGGTGGCGGCGAACATCAGGCTGCCCGGTTTTACCAGGCTTGCGCAAGTGGCGACAAACATATCGATGTCGGCGACGTGTTCGAGAATCTCCATGGCCAGCACGATGTCGTAGGTCTCGCCCTCGGCAGCAAGTGCTTCGGCGGTGAGGTGGCGGTAGTTGATGGCGAGACCAACCTTGCTCGCATGATCGCGCGCGGCTTCAATGCCGTCATCGCTGGCATCAATACCGGTGATCTCCGCGCCCATGCGGGCGAGCGGCTCACACAGCAATCCGCCACCGCAGCCGACGTCCAGCACTTTCAGGCCTTCAAGCGGGCGCAAGGTGTCGTTTTGCAATTCAAAGTGCGCGACAGCGGCATCGCGGATGTAGCCCAGGCGCACGGGGTTCAGCTTGTGTAAGGCAGCAAACTCGCCGTCCGGCGCCCACCAGCGGTCGGCCAGGGCAGCGAATTGACGAATTTCAGCCGGATCAACCGAGGCGTCTGCGAATTTTTTGGCGGAATTTTGGGCCACTTCGGCGCTCATACCTTGTTAATCGGTCGGGAATTATGTATATGCGCCCCAACCGGAGCAAAATTCAAGCATCCAGAAGCTTTATTAAATACCGGCGGGATCACCCTGCACGGTACGGAGGACGTCGGGCTATGGCGCGGCTCGTTTTGAAATTTGGTGGCACATCCGTTGCGGACATTGACCGCATCAAGGAAGTCGCACGCCGGGTCAAACTGGAATTCGACGCCGGCAACCAGCTTGCGGTCATTGTTTCGGCCATGGCCGGCACCACTGATCAGCTCGTGCGCTGGACCAATGAAATGGGCGGGCGGGTGCATCCGCGTGAATATGACGCGGTCGTGTCCACCGGAGAACAAATCACCGCAGGCCTGCTGGCCATGGCTTTGCAGGATATTGGTGTCCAGGCGCGCTCGTTCCTCGCCTGGCAACTGCCGATCGAGACCGACGACAGCCATATGTCGGCGCGCATCGAAAACATCGGCACGGATGATATCGAACAAAGTCTCTCCAGCGGCGCGGTTGCCGTGGTGCCGGGTTTTCAGGGCATTGGCCCGAACCGGCGGATCACCACGCTGGGCCGGGGCGGGTCCGATACTTCGGCTGTGGCCCTGGCCGCCGCCCTCAATGCCGACCGATGTGATATATATACAGATGTCGAAGGCGTCTTCACCTGCGATCCCCGCATTGTCGCCAAGGCGCGCAAGCTCGACAAAATAACCTACGAGGAAATGCTTGAAATGGCGTCGCAGGGAGCCAAGGTCCTGCAGACACGTTCCGTCGAAGTCGCCATGAACCACGGGGTTCGCGTTCAGGTCCTGTCCAGTTTTACCAATGCGCCGGGAACCCTGGTTGTTGATGAGGAAGAAATCGTGGAAAAAGAAGTCGTAAGCGGCATTGCCTACTCACGGGATGAAGCCAAGATCACTTTAATGGGCGTTGACGACAGGCCCGGGGTCGCGGCCGGTATTTTCGGGCCCCTGGCCGACGCCGCCATCAACGTCGACATGATCGTGCAGAACGTCTCGGAAGACGGCGCCCGCACTGATTTGACGTTCACCGTCACCGAAGCCGATCTCGAAGGCGCTGTCGCCGTGCTGGAGAAGGAACGCGCCGGAGACGGTATCGGTTACGAAAAGATTTTGTCCGACGCCGATGTCGTCAAGGTCTCGGTCATCGGGGTCGGCATGCGCAGTCATGCCGGTGTGGCCCAGCGTATGTTCAAGGCGCTGGCTGACAAGGGCATCAACATCATGGTGATCTCGACTTCTGAAATCAAAGTCAGCGTGTTGATCGCCGAGGAATATTACGAACTGGCCCTGCGCTCGCTGCATTCGGCCTACGGTCTGGACGCGGCATAACATGGGCACACATCTCGAAGAACTGATGGCACCGGGCTGCGAGTTGCTGGGTACGCAATACGCTATTATGTGCGGTGCCATGAGCTGGGTCTCCGAGCGCCATCTGGTCTCAGCCATATCCAATGCCGGTGGCTTTGGCGTGATCGCCTGTGGCTCGATGATGCCGGACATGCTGGACGATGAAATCGTCGCCACGCAGGCCATGACGAAGAAGCCCTTCGGCGTCAATCTGATCACCATGCACCCCGAACTCCAGGGCCTGATTGATGTTTGCCTGAAACGCAACGTCAGCCACGTCGTGCTGGCCGGTGGTCTGCCCAAGGGTGCCGACATCACACGCATCAAGGACGGCGGGGCCAAAGTCATCGCCTTCGCGCCGGCCCTGTCGCTGGCCAAACGCATGGTGCGCAACGGCGTCGATGGCCTGGTGGTCGAAGGCGCGGAAGCCGGCGGCCATATTGGTCCCGTGGCGACCAGTGTTCTGGCCCAGGAAATCCTGCCCAATATTTCCGACGTGCCGGTTTTTGTCGCCGGCGGCATTGGCCGTGGTGAAGCCATCGCCATGTATCTCGAAATGGGCGCGGCCGGTGTTCAACTGGGTACCCGTTTCGCCTGCGCCACCGAATCCATTGCCCACGAAAATTTCAAGAAGGCCTTCATCCGGGCCAGCGCCCGAGATGCCGTGCCGACCGTGCAGATCGATCCCAAGTTCCCGGTCATCCCGGTGCGCGCCCTGATCAACGACGGTACCAAGGAATTCATGGAAACCCAGCGCCGCGTCGTTGAACGCTTCCATGCCGGCGAGGTTGAACAGAACGACGCCCAGCTTGAAATCGAACACTTCTGGGCCGGTGCCTTGCGCCGGGCCGTGATCGATGGGGACGTCACCGGGGGTTCGATGATGGCCGGGCAAAGCGTCGGCATGGTGACCTCTGAACAACCCAGCGCCGAGATTATTGCCGAGCTGGTCTCGCAGGCCAATTCAGCCTTCGACGGAAGACGAAGCACCGGATGATCGAGGGCGCCGTCAGTGGATCGCGCGTCCTGCTCCGGCGGCTGCGCGAGATCATGGCGGGGCCGGGCACAGCGGAGCAGCGCCTTGATCAGGTGGTGCGCGGCATTGCCGGTAACATGGTGGCCGAGGTTTGCTCGGTCTATCTCATGCGGGCCGGACAGATCCTGGAACTCTTTGCCACCGAAGGCCTGAACCCGGAAGCAGTGCACAAGACCCGGCTGCGCGTCGGCGAGGGACTGGTTGGCGATATCGCCGCCCATGCCCGCCCGCTCAGTCTGGCCGATGCACCGTCGCACCCGAACTTCGCCTATCGTCCGGAGACCGGCGAGGACAATTATCACTCCTTGCTCGGTGCGCCGATCATGCGGGCCGGGCGGGTGATCGGCGTGCTGATCGTGCAGAACCGCACCCAGCGTCATTATTCCGAAGAAGAAGCCGAAGCCCTGCAGACCGTCGCCATGGTGCTGGCCGAACTGGTCGGTGGCGGGGAGTTGATCCCGCCCGGCGAGTTGCAGGAGGTCGAGGGCAACGTCACCCTGGCCACCCATCTCGAAGGCCTGTCGCTGGCCGAAGGTCTGGCCCAGGGCGTGGCGGTATTGCATGAGCCCCGCATCGAAATCAAACGTCTGTTTGCCGAAGATCAGGAGGCCGAGAAACTCCGGCTTGATGTCGCCTTTACCGCCTTGCGTGAAGCGGTTGACGCCATGCTGGAGGCCGAGGATATGGCCGGCGCCGGTGAGCATCGCGACATTATTGAAACCTATCGCATGTTTGCTGATGATCGCGGCTGGATCGGGCGCATCGAGGAAGCCGTACATTCCGGCCTGTCCGCGGAGGCTGCCGTCCAGCGCGTCCAGGTCGATACCCGCCGCCGCATGATGGCCGTCGCCGATCCTTATTTGCGCGAAAGGCTGAACGATCTTGATGATCTGGCCAATCGTCTGCTGAGATTGCTGGCCGGCAAACCGTCCACCGCCGCCTCCGACACGCTGCCTGACGAAGCCGTTATTATTGCCCGCAACATGGGTCCGGCTGAACTGCTCGATTATGACCGCGACAAACTGCGCGCCGTTGTGCTCGAGGAAGGCTCGCCCTCGGCCCACGTGACAATTGTCGCCCGGGCCCTGCAAATCCCGATGATTGGCCGGGCCGAACGTGTGCTCGAGCGCACCGAGCCCGGAGACTTCATGATTGTCGATGGCGATGCCGGTGTGGCTTACGTCCGGCCTGACGAAGATGTCCAGGAAGCGTTCTCCGCCGGGATGACGGCGCGCGACGAGATGCAGGCAGAATTTGCGGCGCTTCGGGACGAGCCCGCTATCACCCGCGACGGCGTCGAGGTGACACTGAACATCAATGCAAATCTGCTGTTCGATATGGCGCACCTGGAAGACGCAGGCGCCGACGGCGTCGGCTTGTTTCGCACCGAGATCCCTTTTCTGGTGCAGGGCGATGTGCCGCCGATCAAGGCGCAGGCAAAGCTTTACGCTGAAATTCTAAGCCGGGCAAATGGTCGGCCCGTAACTTTCCGAACGCTTGATATCGGCGGTGACAAGGCGTTACCGGCCTTCGCCCAGCGTCCCGGCACTGATCACGATGACGCGGCCACAGAAGAGAATCCGGCCATGGGCTGGCGTTCGCTGCGCATCGGCCTTGATCGACCGGCCCTGTTGCGCAACCAGTTGCGCGCCCTTTTGCAGGCGGCAGCAGGTCTTGATCTCAACGTCATGTTTCCCATGGTCGCCGAAGTCGCCGAGTTTCGCGCCGCCCGCCGTATTCTCGATCTCGAAATTACGCGCATGACGGACAAGGGCTACGAGGCACCGCGCAGCATCAAGGTCGGGGCGATGATTGAAGTGCCGGCGCTGGCCTGGCAAATCGATCCGCTGCTTGCCGAAGCTGATTTCGTCTCCATCGGCAGCAACGATTTGATGCAGTTCCTGTACGCCGCGGATCGCGGCAATCCGCTGACGGCCCAGCGTTATGATCCGTTGTCGCCGGCGACACTTTCTATTCTGCACCACATTGTTGATCGGGCCCGCGCCGCCGATGTGCCGGTAAGTCTGTGCGGTGAAATGGCGGGCCGCCCGCTTGAGGCCATGGCCCTGATCGGCCTCGGTCTCACCAGCATCTCGATGCCCACGGCGTCGGTCGGCCGGATCAAGCGCATGGTGCGTTCCCTGGATGCGGCGCAGTGCCAGCATTACCTCGAACAGTTCTATCAAACCGGCGATCACAGCCTGCGCGACAAGCTTCGCAACTTCGCCCAAGATCATGACATCATCATATAAATCATTGCAAAAGCTGAATAATTCTGATTTAGTTTTGTATTGGTTCTGGATTTGTCCAGTGGGCAGCCCTCGGGCTGTGGATTAATTGTGCAGAACTTCAGGGGTTGCGACGGGGACAAGTTACGTTTTTACGACGATTTCAAGGCAAGATTTATTATGACACGCGAAACATTATTGCAGGCAGGTCAGGGGAAGCGGGATGGTTGAATCCGCCAACAACAAACAGGGTGATAGCCGGACGCCAAATGGCCGACGCCTTCATTTGCGCGAAGTCAGCAGCGAATTTGATGATTATGAGGGTATTGGCGCCGACCTGAAGGCGGCCCGGACCCGAAACGGCCAGAATCTGACTGATCTGGCCAATGTGCTGCGCATTCGCTACGAATTCCTCGAAGCTGTCGAGCAGGGCCGCTTTGCCGACCTGCCGGCCCCGGTTTACGCCGTCGGCTTCGTCCGGACCTATGCCGAATATGTCGGTGTGGCCAGCGATGATGCGATCCGCCGTTTCAAGGAAGAAGCGGAAGGCCTGTCGAACCAGACGCGTTTGAGTTTCCCGACTCCGGAAGAAGAAAGCCGGGTGCCAAGAGGCTGGCTTCTGGTCCTCGCCGGTGTCAGTGCCGCCTTGATCTATGCGGGCTGGTATTATGCTGAAAACAAGGATCGTCTGAATTTCGCCAATGTGCCGCCGGTGCCCGAACGCCTTGCCGCCAAGGTCGTTGAACAGCCGCCTGCCGTTGTCGTGCCGGCTGCCGGGCAGCCCGCACCCGAACCCGTGGTGGTCGCCGCAGCACCCGAAGCCTCCGTCGCCGTGACCCCGGCAGCGCCTGACGTCGCGCCGGTCGCGGAAACTGAGGCAGTTGCCGCAACCATTACGGAGCCCGTTGCCGAAGCCGCGCCGCAACAAACAGTTGCCGCAGAACCGACAACGCCTGTCGAGCCGACAACGCCCGTCGCGCCTGTCGCAACCGAACCAACGTCCGCGGAACCGGCAAATGTTGAGGCCACCAGCGTCGCGCCCACCGTAGTCGAACCTGCCGCAGTCGAGCCTGTCGCGGTCGAACCTGTCACTGTCGAGCCCGCCGCGGTCGAACCTGTCACTGTCGAGCCCGCCGCAGTCGAACCTGTCGCGGTCGAGCCCGCCGCGGAACCTGTACCTGCTGAACCGGTCAAGGTTGAGTCTGCTGCTACAGAGCCTGCTGCCACAGAGCCCGCTGCCACAGAGTCTGCTGCCACAGAGCCTGCTGCCACAGAGCCTGCCGCAGTCGAACCTGTTGCTGTCGAGCCAGCCATAGTTGAGCCGGCCATAGTCGAGCCGGTCGCCGCTGAGCCTGTTGTTGAACCCGCCGCCGAACCCGCCGCCGAACCCGCAAGAGTCGAGACAGCCAGTGTCGCGCCCGCGCCGAGCGCGCCGGTTGTGCCACAATCCAGTCGTGCAGCGGAAGCCGACCCCCAGGTTTTTGGCGCCGGCAACTGGAATGGACGTGTTCAACTGGAAGCCCGGGTCGATGTCTGGGTGCAGATTTCAACCACCGATGGCGATCCCTTGCTGAGCCGTATTTTGCGCCAGGGTGACAAATACCTCGTGCCGTCGCGTGATGACGTTGTGCTGACGACGGGCAACGCCGGTGCCCTGCAGATTACGGTCGATGGAAACGTTATTCCCGAGGTCGGCCCGCCAGGCGCCGTCCGGCGCGATGTTTCATTGAGTGCGGACCTTTTGCTCGGTGTTGCCAACAACAACGACGCCCGCGTCGACAATTAGCGCACCAATTTGAGTTGATTGCGGCCCAACGCTTGATCTTGGGCCGGGAACGACGCATGTTACGGCCAATACCGCCGATCACCCTGTATTTCATTTTTTGAGACGATCAACCGCATGAGCCTGCGCCCTTATCGCGATATTTACCGCCGGGAATGCCGACAGATTTTTGTCGGCGATGTTCCCGTGGGCGGCGATGCGCCGATCACTGTGCAATCGATGACCAATACGCTGACGTCGGATGCTGCGGCAACCATCGCCCAGGTCCTGGAACTTGAAGACGCCGGTGCCGATATCGTGCGTGTGTCGTGTCCTGACGAAGCCTCGACGGCGGCCTTGCGATCAATTGTCGATGCGACAAGTGTACCGATCGTTGCCGACATTCACTTCCACTACAAACGCGCGATCGAGGCCGCCGAAGCCGGTGCGGCCTGCCTGCGTATCAATCCCGGCAATATCGGTTCGGCCAGCAGGGTGCGCGATGTCGTCAAGGCGGCAAAGGATCACGGTTGCTCGATGCGCATCGGTGTCAACGCCGGCAGTCTGGAAAAAGAATTGCTCGAACGCTATGGCGAGCCTTGCCCGGAGGCCATGGTCGAAAGTGCACTGGCGCACGCAAGAATTCTTGAAGACAACGACTTCACCGAATTCAAGATCAGCGTCAAGGCGTCGGATGTTTTTCTCGCCGTCGCGGCCTATCAGCAACTCTCGGAGGCCTGCGATTATCCCCTGCATCTCGGTGTGACCGAAGCCGGTGCCTTGCGCGGCGGCACGGTCAAGTCATCGATTGGCATGGGCTCGCTTTTATGGGCCGGGATCGGCGACACCATTCGTGTCTCGCTGTCGGCTGATCCGGTCGAGGAGATCAAGGCCGGGTTCGAAATTCTCAAATCCCTCGGCCTGCGCCATCGCGGTGTTGCTGTTGTGTCGTGCCCGTCCTGCGCCCGCCAGGCCTTCCCGGTGATCAATACGGTCGAAGTCCTGGAAGAGCGTCTGGCGCACATTACAACGCCCATGACGCTGTCGATTATCGGCTGTGTGGTCAACGGTCCCGGCGAAGCCCGCGAGACCGACGTTGGGCTGACCGGCGGCGGCAACGGCAATCACATGGTTTATCTTGCTGGTGCTGCCGATCATAAAATCGAGGATGAAGGCCTGATCGATCATATTGTCGACCTGGTTGAGGCCAAGGCCCGCGAACTTGACGCAGCCAGGGCAGAGACCGACATCAAACAAGCGTCCTGATCATTTTCAGATCTGATAACAAGTAACGAAGTTCGGAGTTTCCGTTTTGTCGAAATTACAGCCGGTCCGCGGCACCCACGATCAGTTGCCCGAAGACAGCCGCCGGGCCCGCCACGTCGTCGAGACCGCTCGCGAAATGTCGGAACGTTATGGCTTTGGTGAAATCGCCACGCCGATTTTTGAATTTACCGACGTCTTCAAACGCACGCTCGGCGATACCTCCGACGTCGTCACCAAGGAGATGTATTCCTTTGAAGATCGCGGCGGCGAGGGCCTGACGCTGCGGCCTGAATATACAGCCGGTATTGCCCGCGCCTTCATCTCAGGTGGTTTAAGCCAGCAGGTGCCATTGAAGTTTTTTGGTCACGGCCCGATGTTCCGCTACGAGCGCCCGCAAAAGGGCCGCTTGCGCCAGTTCCACCAGATCGATGCCGAGATCATCGGCGTCGCCGGCCCGCAGGCCGATATCGAAGTCATCGCGCTCGGTCACGATATTCTGGGCGCCCTCGGTGTCCGGGAACAGACCACGCTCGAACTCAACACGCTCGGTGATGTCGAAAGCCGTAATGGTTACCGCGATGTTCTGGTCGAATACTTCAGCGCCCACCTCGACAAACTCTCCGACGACAGCAAGTCGCGCCTGACGCGCAATCCGATGCGTATTCTCGATTCCAAGGATGAGGGTGATCGTGTGCTCGTCGCCGATGCCCCGCGCATGGGCGATTATCTTAATAACCAGTCAGCTGATTTTTTCGGCCAGGTTCGCGAAGGCCTCGACAATCTCGGCATCAGCTATGAAGTCAATCAGGCCCTGGTTCGCGGGCTCGACTATTACACCCACACGGCGTTTGAATTCACGACGACTGCGTTGGGCTCGCAGGGGGCAGTGATTGCCGGCGGGCGTTATGACGGATTGATCGAACTGATGGGCGGACCTTCGACGCCGGGGATCGGCTGGGCCGGCGGTATTGAACGCCTCGCCATGCTGGCCAACGCCGACCTGCCGGCACCACGCGCCATTGTTATCGTCCCGGTCGGCGAAGCGGCCATGAGCAAGGCGATGAAAATCGCCCACGATTTGCGCCAGGCTGGCTACGTCGTCGACATGGGCTATTCGGGCAACCTCGCCAAGCGGCTCAAGCGGGCAAACAAACAGGATGCCATCGCCGCCATAATGCTGGGCGAGGATGAACTGGCCAAGGGCGTTGCCACGGTGCGCGATCTAACTTCGGGCGATCAGTCGGAAGTGGCTTATGATCAATTGGTGTCAGCGCTCGACACTTTCCGTCAATCTCAATGACGACGGAGTTGGCCCGTGATCCCCGACGACAAACTTGAACAGATTATTGATCGCTTTCGCAATCTCGAGGGCCAGCTCGCGTCCAGCACCGGCAGCGGCGACGACTACGCCAGCATCTCCAAGGAATATGCCGATCTTGGTCCGGTGGTCGAGTGCATCAACGAATTGCGCGGCGTGCAATCGGAAATGGCCGACCTCGCCGAGATGATGGCCGACCCGGATGGTGATGAAGAAATGCGCGACATGGCGGGAGAAGAATTTGCCTCTCTCAAGGAACGCCAGCCCGTGCTGGAAAAGCGGGTCCAGGTTCTGTTGCTGCCCAAAGACGCGGCGGACGAGAAGAACGCTATCCTCGAAGTGCGGGCCGGGACCGGTGGCGATGAAGCTGCACTGTTTGCCGGCGAACTCTTCCGCATGTATCAGCGTTTCGCCGATCTCGAAGGCTGGAAGTTTGAAACCCTGACGCATTCGGAAACCGATCTCGGTGGTCTCAAGGAAGCCCAGGCCGCCATCACCGGTCGTGGCGTGTTTGCCCGTCTCAAATTCGAATCCGGTGTTCATCGAGTGCAGCGCGTGCCGGAAACCGAATCAGGCGGGCGCATTCATACCTCTGCCGCGACGGTCGCCGTCTTGCCCGAAGCCGAGGAAATCGACGTCGACATCGAGGACAAGGATTTGCGCATCGATGTCTTTCGCGCCAGTGGTCCGGGTGGCCAGTCGGTCAACACTACCGATTCCGCTGTTCGCATTACCCACTTGCCCTCGGGAACTGTGGTGATCCAGCAAGACGAAAAATCCCAGCACAAGAACAAGGCCAAGGCGATGCGGGTTTTGCGCTCGCGCATTTATGATGCCGAACGTGCGCGTGCCGACGCCGAGCGTGCCGCGTCACGCAAGGGCCAGGTTGGCTCGGGTGATCGTTCGGAACGGGTGCGGACCTACAATTTCCCACAAGGCCGGGTGACCGATCACCGCATCAATCTGACGCTCTACAAGCTCGACAAGATGATGACCGGGGAGGCCATGGGTGAAATGGTTGATGCCCTGGTCTCGGAAGATCAGGCCACACGCCTCGCCGAGATGGGCGTTGCGAACTAGACCTTTGTCGAACAGCGTCGGCGACTGCCTCGATTTGGCGGCGCAGAATTTGCGGGACGCCGGCATTGACGATGCCCGCCGCGAGGCCCGGTTGTTGCTGGCCCATATGCTGGGGACGTCGGTCGAAAATTTATTTGCCCACCCCGAACAATTGATTGGCCCGGACGAGGTTGAAACTTTTTTCACTTCCGTGACGCGGCGTTCCAATCAGGAACCGTTGTCGCGCATCACCGGCAGTCGCGAATTCTGGAGCCTTGCGTTTGATCTGTCGCCGGCAACGCTCGATCCCCGGGCGGACAGTGAAACCATCATCGACGCGGTGCTCTCCGCCCGGCCCGACAGGACACCAGCCTATCGCATGCTGGATCTCGGGACCGGCAGCGGCTGTCTGATCGGGGCCTTGCTGAGCGAATACCCCAACGCTTCGGCGCAGGCGGTCGATGCATCGGCTGAAGCGGTTGAGACGGCGGCGGCCAACCTCGCACGCCTCGGTTTCGCGGAACGCGCAACCTGTCTTGCCTCGAATTGGGATGATCAGGTTGACGGGCGCTTCGATATTATCGTCTCCAATCCGCCCTACATTGTTGATGCTGATATTGCTGGCCTGGCCCGGGGCGTGAGGGCCTACGATCCGCATCTGGCCCTTGCCGGCGGGGCGGATGGCCTTGTCGCCTATCGCGCACTTGCCCCGGTGTTGACCAGACGACTTGCCGACGATGGTGTGGCTGTGCTCGAACACGGCGATGGTCAGCAGGGCGACGTGGCAAATATTTTCAGCCAGGCCGGTCTGAATGTTCTCGGCGATCGCGCTGATCTGGCCGGACATGTGCGCTGCATAATATTGTCGGCGGGATGATCGTTAATTCAGGCCTTTCGTCAAAGGCAAAAAAAAGGTTGGAAAGAGTCCCAAGGGCGGTTAGGGTCATCGCCAGAAGCTGATCAGAGAAGCGGAATTCATTTTTCCCCTGCCTGATGGCTTCATTCCAGCAACGACTTCGGGCCATTAAATTTTGTGGCCGCACGCTGCGCCTGAGTTGCGCGTGCACTGGAAAACATCAATATCTGGCACATATCAGGCATTGAAAAAATTCAATCCTGGTGTGCGGGTCGTTGGGAATAAGTTTCTGGAATATGGCGTTGAAATATTCGCCAGATTTCGCGCGGTTGTCGGGATGGGGCTGCCGCTAGACAAAACTGAGGAATACGTTGAACAAACCGAACAACAACAGCAACAATAATAACAATAATAAGCGCCCGCGCGGTCGTAACAGTGGCGGTCGTCGACCGCAACACTCCGGCAATCGCTCCTATGACAGCAATGGTCCGGAGGTCAAGGTCCGCGGCAGTGCGACGCAGATTTGCGACAAATACCTGGCTTTGGCTCGTGATGCCTCGTCTGCCGGTGATCGCGTGCGTGCCGAGAGTTTGCTGCAGCATGCCGAGCACTATTTCCGCCTGATCAATGGCGGTGATGACGCACGTAACAATCCGAACCAGAACAGTCGGCGCAATCATGAACCGGCCAGTGTCGCGGTCTCGGGTGAAATGATGCCGGATGAAGTTGCTGAAAAACCCCAGCCCAATAATCAACAGCGTCAGCAGCGTCCCTCGCGCCGCAATCGGGCTGATGCCGCCGCCGCCGAAGAAGCTTCGACGGATCAGGCGTCCGGGGGCAAGACAGTATTGACGGAAGCCGCCGGCGAAGCCGACAATAAACCGGCTGATGAAGCCGTCGTAATCGATCCCACGGTTTCAGCACCTGACGAAGCCGAAGTGATCGTCGAGACGCCGGCTGAAGTCGTGGCGGCAGAAGAAGTCGTGGCGACAGATCAGGGCGATGAGGAACAATCCAGCGAAGTCGCCTGATCGTTTTTTCTGATCGTTTTTCAGGAAAATCGGGGATTGCCCCTTGCGTTGCAAAAATGCAACACCAAATAGTCCGTAAGGCATCATTAATCCCTGTTCGTTAAGACACCGGGGTAATGATGACGCGCCAAAAGCGCGGTATTTTTTGGTTTGTCAGGTTGCGGCGGAGTGGGCCATGCAGTTTCAGAACTATACAGATCGTTCGCGCGGCCTCATCCAGGCGGCGCAAACCCTTGCCCAGACCACCGGGCATCAGCAATTCACGCCTGAACACGTCCTCAAGACCCTGCTGGACGATGCTGAGGGCCTGTGCGCCAATCTCATACGGCAGGCCGGTGGCCGCCCTGATCAGGCTCTGGACGGCGTTAATGCCGCCCTGGACAAGTTGCCAAAAGTCGAAGGTAGCGGTGCCGGCCAGCTTCATTTGACAACCGAAACGGCACGGCTGTTCCAGTCGGCGGAAGAACTGGCGGAAAAAGCCGGTGACAGTTATGTCACGGTTGAACGCCTGTTGCTTGCCGCGACGCTGGCGGTCGGCACCCCCGGTGGCAAGGTTCTCAAGGAGGCGGGCGTCACGGCCCAGGGGCTCAATTCAGCGATCAACGATATTCGCAAAGGCCGCAGCGCTGATAGCGCCAGTGCCGAGAATACCTATGACGCCCTGAAAAAATATGCCCGCGATCTGACGGACGCGGCGCGCGAGGGCAAGCTTGATCCGGTGATCGGACGTGACGAGGAAATTCGCCGCACCATTCAGGTGCTGTCGCGCCGGACCAAAAACAATCCCGTACTGATCGGCGATCCCGGTGTTGGCAAGACCGCCATCATCGAGGGCCTGGCTTTGCGCATTATCAATGGCGATGTGCCGGAAAGCCTGCGCAATAAAAAGCTGATGTCGCTTGATCTCGGCGCCATGATCGCCGGGGCCAAATTTCGCGGCGAATTCGAGGAACGGCTGAAAGCCATGCTGTCGGAAATCGAGGCTTCCAACGGCGAAGTTGTTCTGTTCATTGATGAGCTGCACACCCTGATCGGGGCCGGTGCCGCCGAAGGGGCGATGGACGCCTCCAATCTTTTGAAGCCGGCGCTGGCGCGCGGTGAACTGCATTGTGTCGGCGCAACGACGCTCGATGAATATCGCAAGCACGTCGAAAAGGACGCCGCCCTTGCACGGCGTTTCCAGTCGGTGTTTGTCTCCGAGCCCAACGTAGAAGACACCATCTCGATCCTGCGCGGCCTGAAGGAGAAGTACGAACTTCACCACGGCGTGCGCATTACCGACAGTGCCATTGTCTCTGCGGCGACGCTATCGAACCGCTACATCACCGACCGGTTTTTGCCTGACAAGGCGATTGATCTGATCGACGAGGCGGCCAGCCGTCAGCGTATGGAAGTTGATTCGAAACCGGAAGATCTCGATGAACTCGACCGGCGCATCATTCAGCTCAAGATCGAACGCGAAGCGCTGTCGAAAGAATCCGACAAGGCCTCAAAGGATCGCCTGACCCGGCTGTCCGGTGAACTGGCCGAGCTTGAACAACAGTCGGCTGAAATCACTTCGAAGTGGCAGGCCCAGAAAGACGAACTGGCCGGCGCGCAAAAAATCAAGGAGGCGCTCGATGCCGCCCGCCTCGAACTCGAACGAGTACAGCGCGACGGTGATTTGACCCGGGCCGGTGAGCTGAGCTATGGCGTGATCCCTGATCTCGAAGCAAAGCTTGAGGCCGCCGAAGGCAATGACGACGAACGCCTGGTCAGTGAAGCCGTGCGTGAGGAAGATATCGCCTCCGTGGTCTCACGCTGGACCGGCATTCCGATCGACAAGATGCTGGCCGGCGAGCGTGAAAAACTGCTCAGCATGGAACAGGCGCTGGGCGCGCGCGTGATCGGCCAGGACGAAGCTGTCGATGCTGTGGCCAATGCCGTGCGTCGCGCCCGTGCCGGTCTGCAGGATCACAATCGCCCGATCGGATCGTTCCTCTTCCTCGGGCCCACCGGTGTCGGCAAGACCGAACTCTGCAAGGCGCTGGCCGCCTTTTTGTTCGACGACGAACATGCGCTGTTGCGCATCGACATGTCGGAATACATGGAAAAACATTCGGTCGCTCGTCTGATTGGCGCACCACCGGGATACGTCGGCTACGACGAGGGCGGCGCGTTGACCGAAGCGGTCCGGCGCCGGCCTTATCAGGTCATCCTGTTTGATGAAATCGAAAAGGCCCACCCTGATGTCTTCAACGTTCTGCTGCAGATGCTTGATGATGGACGCCTGACCGACAGCCATGGCCACACCGTCGATTTCTCCAACACAGTGATCATCCTGACCTCAAATCTGGGATCGGAGATTATCGCAGCGCAAGGCGAAGGCGAGGATACCGAAGCCGTGCGCGAGCCGGTCATGGAAGTCGTGCGCGCCTCGTTCCGGCCCGAGTTCCTCAACCGGATCGATGAAATTACGCTGTTCCATCACCTCAGCCGGGCCCACATGGACGGCATCGTCACCATCCAGCTGCGCTATCTCGATGCCCTGCTGGCGGATCGCAAGATCACCCTCGAACTTGATGCCGCCGCCAGCGCCTGGCTCGCCGACAAGGGATATGATCCGGTTTACGGCGCGCGACCGTTAAAGCGCGCCATCCAGCGCCACGTGCAAAACCCGCTGGCCAATCTGATCCTGGACGGCACAATTTCGGAAGGCGATACGGTCACCGTCAGCGCCGGCAACGAAGGCCTCGCGATCAACGGCCGCATCGTCGCCGCCGCGTAATCCGGGATTATTTGGAGCTTGCCACTTTCTCGGTGGCCGGGACGGCAGCCATCAGGGTGTTGGTCTGAAGACGCGTCGCCTCGAAACGGGCGAGGGCCTTTTTCTTCAGCTTGCGACCGGTAGGCAGTCTCAGGCTGAGCGGATTGATCTGGCGATTGTTCTTGAGAATTTCATAGTGCAGGTGCGGACCGGTTGAACGGCCCGACGTGCCGATGTAGCCGATGATCTGACCCTGCTTGACCCGTTTGCCACGGCGCACGCCCCTGGCATAACCCTTGAGGTGAGCGTAGGCGGTCTTGAAGCCGGAGTGATGACGGATACGGATGTAGCGGCCATAGCTGCCGTTGCGCTGGGCCTTTTCAACCACACCATCGCCGCCAGCCATAATCGGCGTGCCCCTGGGGGCGGCAAAATCAAGGCCGCGATGCATCTTCGAATAGCCAAGCACGGGATGGCGGCGTTTGCCAAAGCGTGACGAGAGCCTGGCCCCGTTGACCGGCGTGCGCAGCAGGGCTTTACGCGCGCTCTGGCCTTTTTCATTGAAATAATCGACCGTGCCGTCTTTGAGGACATGGCGGTAGAGCCGGACTTTGGTGCCGCTCAGCGTCATTGACGCATAGAGCACTTCACCATCCTTGACGGCGCGTTCTTCATCATCGCGGAAGCGCTCGTAGAAAACTTCAAAGGTATCGTTCTGTTGAATGTCGCGCTGGAAATCAACGTCCCAGCTGAAGATCCGGATCATCTCCATCAGCACGCCGATGGGCACACCACTGCGCCGGGCCGACAGGAACAGACTGCTCTTGATCGTGCCTTCAGCCCGTTCGTGTCCCTTGCTCAGCGGACGCACAACTTTCTGCGAAACAAAGCCACTGTCCTTTCGCTGTACATTCACCTCGCGGTCGACGTCGGTGGTGATGTGAACGGCGAGCAGCTTGTCGCTCTTCTTGTCGCCTTTTGGCAGCGCTGCGAGTTCAAGCCGGATTTCCTGGCCGATCTTCAGGCGTCGCGGATCAAAGATTTTATTCAGCACGGAGATCGCTTCGTGCGCTTCCTTGCGCGGTGCGCCGGCGCGGGTCAGTGCCTTCATCAGCGTATCGCCCTTGCGCACGCTGACGATCTTGATTTCGGCGGCCGGCCCGCTGGTTACTTCCGGAATGGGCAGGGCCAGCAAACTGGGTGCCGAAGGCGCGATCGCGGCTTGCTGCTGACTGGATGTCGCGTCTTTGAAAGATTCGATCGGGGCCAGCGGTTTTGTGCCGGTATTTTGTCGGGCCGTCGTCGCGCCGATCACATCTGACGGCAAACCGGCCAGTGAAACCACAGCCAGAGTGACGCCGGCAGCGGCAATGATGCCGATGGCCGCCAGACGACGACCGCGGCGGACGCGCTTGTGGCTGCTGAATGCATCAAAATCCGGGTGGCTGCCTGGCCGCATGGTCTCTCCTTGACTTGACTTCTCGACCGGGTTTCAGAGCGACTCGGCCTGCAATAACAAAGCGTTGACGTAACTGGAACTCCCCTTGCGGCAACAAGATGCCGAGGATGAGAATCCTTGTCAACTAATTTTTATGAGTTGAATCAATGAATTCCGACGATTCTCTCAGGCGAATGCAGAGGAATGTCGGGGATGTGGTTGGTCATGTTCGTCGAATCAGGTCTCAATCTGTAGCAGAAAAACGGGACCGTCACTGGCGCAACGGACGGTGCGTCTTATGCCACAAAATCGCCCTCGGGTGTAAAGCTTTCGGTCGAATAACGCCAGACCTGCAGTGTTTTTGACCAGTGATCGTCGGGCAGCCCGGCCTTGCGCTTCAAATGGCTCCAAAACTGGCTGATTTCGGGCAATTGTTCCCAAACCTGGGGCAAAAATGTGCCGCGTTTCGAACCGTCCTGCAGGATTAGGCCGTCTTCACCGGGCCGGATTTGCGCCAGCAAGTCCGCTTCCGAGGTAAATTTCATTTCTTCAGGCGCCGAAAGGATGGAGATTTTCAGCACAAGATCGCCCAGTTCCTCAGCCTTGACCGCTGGAAACCGGGGATCCTTGAAGGCTGCCGAACTGGCGTTGGTGACGACATCGGTGATCAGCGGGCGGTGGGCCTGCAGCGACCCGATACAGCCGCGCAACTGGCCCTTTTTCTCCAGGGTAATAAAACTGGCGCCCCGGGCCTTTGCCCAGACCGGACTGCCGTCGAGTGAGACTTTCAGATCGCGCCCCGTCTCGAGTTTATGTTTGATGGCGAGGCGGGCAACTTCGCCCATTTGTTTGCGCGCATCAGCGTCGTACATGCTTGCCGCTTCCTCGACGCTGAATGAGGCATAGCCGACGACGCGGTCGCGCGTGCCTGCCGTATCGCCGGAATTGCGCAAGTCGAGCAACTTGATGTCCAGCGCCTGGCGCTCCGCCAGTTTGAGCAAGCCCCGGATCGGTCGGCCGCCACAGGCACCATCCGTCGTCACTTCATCGATGTGGCCACCTTCAATTGCCTGGGCCGTCGCCGCGTCCATCGCCCGGGCGGTTTCATAATCATGATAGTGGCTGAGGTCGGTACTGATGACGATCAGGGTTTCCGGCCCCCCCCAAAGTGCTGCCAGAACGTCGGCCACCGCTTGCGGCGCGGCATCGCCAACAACCACCGGCACCAGACCAAAGTCGTCGAGCACGACTTGCAGGAAAGGCAGATGAACTTCCAGGCTGTGCTCCTGCGCATGCGCCTGATCCAGTTCGATGACGCCGGGCAGGTTTGAAATTTGTGTGATGGCCGCCCGGTCGAGATTGATGTCGCCGAGCGGTGTTGTGAAAGCTGTGGCGCTGGACACCGCCAGACCACGAAAACCGACGCGGTGGGAAGGCCCGAGCAAAACCACTCGCCTGACTGTATCGCGGGCATTTTTCAACGTGGCGTACGCTGTGGCGGCAATGGGCCCGGAATAGACATAGCCGGCATGCGGTGCGATGAGGGCCTTGGGCCAGGAAGCACCCGAATCCGGGGCGTTCGCGCCGTCGAGGTAGTGTTCAACGTCGCGGCGCAGTTCTGCCGCGTTGCCCGAATAAAACGAGCCGGCGACGGCTGGTAAGCGAATGTTAGCGGTTGCAGTCATAAAATCGCCCTGATTTCTACATAACCATAATCGTTGAACAGGGTTGCGGGCAAGAAGGTCCGTTTCGCCCACCAACGGCAAGGAGATCTGATGCGTCGCGTCGCAGCCACATTTTTGATCGCATTTGCGTTGCAGTTGCCGTTGTTGTCTGCCGCCAGCGCGGCAGTCGAGGCGTGTCGCCTGCCTGATGCCGGCCTGCACTTCAAGATTTTCAACGACCGCGATGATGTCGGTGATCTGAGCCTGAAGGTCGAGCGCAATCCCGATGTCACGACCATCGATGTGGCGATGGATATCAAGATCAGTATCCTCGCCATCCCGGCCTACAGCTTTCAGCATCGCTCTCGCGAATTCTGGACGGGCGGGCTGCTCGTCCGTTCGCAGGCGCGTTCTGTCGATAACGGGCGAACGAAAGACGTGAAGATGCAAAACCTCGGCGACCGGTATCTCGTCGAATCGGATGATGGCCCGATCCGCATGACCGGCGCGCGCCTCTCTGAATTGATCTGGTGCGAAGCGCTGATCAAACAGGGCAAGGTCATCAGCACGTTAACCGGCAGCATCGATGATTACCCCTTTGATTTTGTCGGCGATGAAAACCTCGAACATCTCGGCCGTCGTGTCGCCACGCGCCACTACCGCTTCACGCGCAAGAAACGCACCGGCAATATCTGGTATGACCGCGACGGCGTCGTCCTGCGCGTTGACTATCCGACGCGCTATTACACTACGGCTTCATTTGTCCGCCGGGATTAATCCCGCTACAATTCACCATGAGCACAGCGCCGACGACACACTGGCACAGCCTGGACGATGGCCGGGTCCAGTGCGACGTCTGTCCGCGCTTTTGCAAGATGAACGAGGGCCAGCGCGGCCTGTGTTTTGTCCGGGCCAATCAGGGTGGTGCCGTGGTGCTGACGACCTATGGTCGCTCCAGCGGCTTTTGCGTTGACCCCATCGAAAAAAAGCCGCTCAACCATTTCCTGCCTGGTACGCCGGTACTATCGTTTGGCACGGCGGGCTGCAACCTGACCTGCAAGTTCTGCCAGAACTGGGATGTCTCAAAATCACGCCAGATGGATACGCTGGCCGATGCCGCCTCGCCGGAATTGCTGGCGCAGGCGGCGCATCAGCTCAAATGCCGCTCGGTCGCTTTCACCTACAACGACCCGACGATCTTTATTGAATACGCCATCGATACGGCCAGGGCCTGCCATGAACGCGATATCAAAACTGTTGCGGTGACGGCGGGCTACATTTGTCCTGATCCCCGGGCCGAATTTTTTGCCCACATCGATGCCGCCAATATCGACCTCAAGGGCTTCACCGAAAGCTTTTATCACGACCTCTGCTCCAGCCATCTCGAACCCGTGCTGGAGACGCTTGAATACCTCGTTCATGAAACCCCGGTCTGGGTCGAAGTCACGACCTTGCTGATCCCCGGCGAAAACGATTCAGATACTGAACTGGATGGCATGACGGCGTGGTTCGCCGAGCACCTCGGGCCTGACGTGCCGCTGCATTTTTCCGCCTTCCACCCGGACTACCGCATGATGGATCTGCCGAGGACGCCGCACGCCACCCTGTCGCGGGCGCGCGATATCGCCCTGAAGAACGGTTTGCATCACGTCTTCCTTGGCAACGTACATGATGCGCAAGGCAGCAGTACATATTGTTCCGGCTGCGGAACGGCGTTGATCGGGCGCGACTGGTACCAGCTCTCCGACTGGAATTTGTCAGCCGACGGCCATTGTCTGTCCTGTGGTACGCGCTGCAGCGGGGTGTTTGACGGCGCTCCCGGCACATGGGGCCCGAAACGCCAACCCGTCCGCCTGTCGGCCCATCAAATTTCCGTTAACTGATTGTGATTAAATAAAAATATCCAGCCCTACAAATCGGGCTGCGGCGACCCCATATCTATAGTGTGGCCCCTGGTACTCCTCCCCCCTCGTCCAGGGGCCCGCGTCGCCTTCTCGAAGGCGGCCTCCCTGACCTGGGCCGCGCTGGCATCCTCGGACCTCCCTCCAAAATGCCGGCGTGGCCACTTTTTTTCCAGATCCGTTATTTCAGCCGTGATTATTCCGGCAACGTATCGTCTGCGCTGCCGATCGGGCGTTGCATCAGAACGGAATCGAGCCAGCGACCGTGTTTGAAACCGACGGACTTGAAAACCCCGACATCGCGAAAGCCAAGACTTGCGTGCAGCCCGATTGATGAGACATTCTCGCTGTCGCCGATGACCGCAATCATCTGGCGCACCCAGCCCAGTGCCTCACAATCGTCGATGACGCGTTGCAACAGGGCGCGGCCGACGCCCCGGCGCTGGGCGGCGTCGGAAATATAGACCGAGTTTTCCACCGAATGACGATAGGCCGGGCGGGCCCGGTGAGTGCCTGCATAGGCGTAGCCGAGGATGGAATTGCCCCCGTCATCGCCAGAGGCATCCCCAGTGGCATCGACTGCCGCAATATAGGGCAGGCCAAGCTCCCGGATTGCCGTCCAGCGCCGCTGCATTTCCTCGACCGTCGGCGGGGTTTCCTCGAACGAGGCGAGGCCATGCAGGACATTGTGGCCATAGATCGTCTGGATGGCCTCAAAGTCATCCGCCTCGGCCGGGCGCAGGGTGAAGGTGTCGGTCGTCATCGATTGCTTGACCTAACGGCGCGGGGCCAGGTCGTCAGGGCCAAGTGCGGCGAGCGCCGAGATGACAGACGTCATGTGGTCGCTGATGGCGGCGAAGCCGGGCAGTCGTGACATGGCTTTTTCGTCCATATAAAGGCCGCGATTAATTTCGATCTGCAGCGTATGCACGCCGCCGGCCGGGCGGCCGTAATTGCGTGTGGTGAAGCCGCCGGCATAGGGCGCGTTGCGGGCGACGGTGTAGCCGAGATCCTTGAAGGCAGTCTCCGCCGTGGAAATAATCAGATTGTGGCAGCTTGACCCGAAGCGGTCGCCCAGCACGATGTCGGCGCGCCGCCGGCCCGTGTCCTTGTCCATCGGACCGCCGACCGAGGGCATTGAATGACAGTCGACAACGACAGCGCAATCAAAGTGGCGCATGGCCTCTACGATCAGGTTTTTCAGGGCATCGTGGAACGGTACGTAGATCGAGTTGACCCGCATCTCGGCCTCGGCGAAACGCAGCTTGCCCTTGTAGATCTCGGCTCCGTTGGCGACGACGCGGGCCACCGTACCCAGGCCGCCGGCGACGCGAAAGGAGCTTGAATTGATGTAGTCCGGCATCTCGTCGGTGTACATGTCAGCGTCAAGCTCCCACGGCTCGCGATTGACGTCGAGGTAGGCGCGCGGATAACTGGCGGCGAGCAAAGGTGCGCCGTAATCGGGCGCGGCGGCAAACAACTCATCAACAAAGGCGTCTTCGGAGCCCCGCAGCGCCATGGGGTCGAGCCTTGATGAAGAGACAAAATCGGCCGGATAATGCGCCCCGCTGTGCGGCGAGACGAAGATAAACGGAGCGCTCAGCGAGACCGGTGCCGCCACAGTAAAGGGCGGAACGGGGGACGCAGTATCACTGCTGTGCGCGGGTTTGATCTCGGACATGGGACTGATTATCAGGCTGCTTGGGCACGAGGGGCAAGGCCCGGTTTATGGGCCCGCCAGCATGCACCAGAAAAATCCCCCGCAAAAGCTTGCAAAGCATCCCCGGTTGGCTATATATACCCGGCTTCAAGGGCGCATAGCTCAGCGGGAGAGCACTACGTTGACATCGTAGGGGTCGCTGGTTCAATCCCAGCTGTGCCCACCATCAAAGCCTCAGGCCTAAAGCCTGGGGCTTTGTTTTTTGGAGCCGGGACCGATTGTTTGATCAGACCGCCTGCACGGACGGGCCTGGCTGTGTCCACCATCAAGACTTTCAGAGAAACCTTGGGGTTTCGTCCGGTTTTGACCTTCTTTGCCCGCCTGCCCACCACGTAACCGCTAACAAACACAATCTATCATGGCAGCGTTGTAGCTCGATTCGCCATTATCGGCAGCATATTGCTGACTTGACGATCCAATCCCGAAAAATGGAAACTGTGAAGCGAGAAAGTATTGACATTGGGCGCAAATTTGACGTTGCTGTTTCATCTGCAGAGAAAATGACGGGCTAAAGGGGGCGTAAATGAGGGAAATAAAGATTCTTGTTTCGTTTTTGGTTTCGCTGGGCCTTGTGTTGCATCCAGTGATCAGTGTTGCACAAACCCGCGTCGGTACGACGCAAAAACTGGCGAAAATGGTTGAGGGTCGTCTGGGTGACAACGCGCGAAAAGTGGTTCTCAGAGATCCGGTTTATCGAGACGAAATAATTACCACAGGTGCTGATAGTGCCGTCGAATTTCGCTTTATTGACGATACGACGCTCACAATGGGCCCGGATTCTGATGCCATCATCGACGAACTTGTTTTTGATCCGAACGAAAAGAAAAACAGTCTCGTCCTGACCATGGTTCACGGCGCATTCAAATTTGCTTCGGGAAAAATGGAGTCGAAATCGTATGTTGTGAAAACGCCGACTGTTACCGTTGGGATCAGGGGTACGGTTTTCGCAGTCTACGTGGCCGCGAACGGATCCACGACGGTGTCTGTAATCGAAGGCGCTGTTTCGGTCACGAATTTGGCCGGAGTCTCCCAATCCGTTCCCTCAGGATTTTCGTCAACGACTTCGCCACCGCCGCCAGGTGGTACACCTGCTCCGCCGTCTCAGCCTGGACCTCCTCCGGCAAATGCGCAGGCTGCTTATAATCAAATGGATAGTGTAGTTGCAAATGCGGAATCTACTACTGGTTCATCCGCGTCCTCTACGGGCGCAACTGGTACAGGTGGTTTGACCGCAGGTGCAATTGCCGTCGGTGTCGGAATTGCAGCCGCTCTTGCGGCGGCACTTGGTTTATTGACGAGCGACGAAGATGCTTCAACGACGACGTCAACATCAACATCGACATCGACATCGACATCGACATCCTCAGCGACAAGTTCGAATTAATCGAAGCTGGACCACGCCGCAAATTACGCGGGTCGCGGGATTTCTCCCGCGGCCCGTTTTTTGTTGATGGATTGAGATGCTGTAAGCCCGGTAGAAAAAAACAATGAACCTGCCGTATTGATCACCCCGACATCGCCGCTTTCCGAACATTCTCCGGGGTGAAGGGGATCTGACGTAATCTGATGCCAACGGCGTTATAAACCGCGTTGGCGATGGCCGCGGCGGTTGGGCCTTGCGTGGCTTCGCCGGCACCCAGGAACGGCTGGTCGGGGCGGTCGATCAGGACGGTTTCGATCTCGGGGACTTCATCGAATTTAATGATCGGGTAACTTTCCCAGTCGCGGCTGGTGATGCCGCCGCTGTCCCACGTCACTTGCTCCTTCAGGGTCCAGCTCGCCGACTGGATCAGGCCGCCCTCGAGCTGGTTGCCTAAACCCTGGCGGTCGACGATCTGGCCGGCGTCGGCGGCGATGGTCGCCCGTTCAAGCTTGATGTTGCCGGCGTCATCGACGGCGACGTCCATCGCCACGGCGGCATAACATTTCTGGTTTTTGTAACGCGCGAAGGCAAGGCCCTGGCCCCGTCCCGGTGTCACGGGACCGCCTTGCCAGTTCGCTGCGGCTGCTGCCGCCTCCAGCACATCGCGGGCGCGTGGGTCGGAGAGGTGCGCAAGACGGAAGTTGAGCGCATCGCTACCCTCGGCCGCCGCCAGTTCATCGATAAAACTCTCAAGTGCGAAAATATTGGCATAGGCACCCAGAGCCCGCATGGTCGAAACCCTGAGCGGCAGGTCATCGACCAGATGCTTGACGATGCGGGTCTCGCCAAAATCATAGAGCGGCTCCGAATTTCGGTGGATGCCCATATGGTGCACTTTGCTCGGCTGCTTCGGCGGCGGCGTCTGTGGCGTGGCCCGATGCCATGCCGCCAACAGCCGCGAATGTTCGCCCTGGTCGCCTGGCCTGGCCGTGTGGGTGTCGCTGAATGTGTCGTGGCACCAGTGAATGACCTGGCCGTCCTCGTCAACGCTGGCCTGCATCTCGATCCGCATGGCCGTGCCATAAGGCTCCCACGCGTGTTCATCATCGCGCTCCCACTTCAGCAGCACTGGCCGACCCGTAACAGCGCGCGCCACCAGCACGGCATCGAGCGTCACGTCATCCGCCCCGTTATGGCCGTAACAGCCTGAGCCCGGCACGTGGGTGACATGAATAAAATCCTCGGCCAGATCGAGCGCACCGGCCAGGGCCCGGCGCAACGGGTAGACGCCCTGGGCATGTGTCCAGACTTCGAGGCCCTCATCATCGCTGCGTGCCATCGCTGCCGACGGCCCGATTGAGGCATGCATGTGATAGGGCCGCAGATAAGTCGCGGACAGAGTCCTGGCTGCCGACGCCGGGGGCCGCGCTTCGGGAACCGGGCCATCCTGCGGGATGCCCTCGACGACCGGCAGGCTGCGGCGGTCATTCGATTTGAGCTGTTCGAAAATATCGACCGAGGTATCGAGCCGCGCGCTTTCGTCCCAGTTGGCCAGCACTTTCAGCCGGGCAGCAGCGGCCACGGCCTGTTCCTCGCGCAACGCGGCCACGGCCAGAAAACTGCCGTCGAGGATCACCTCGATCACGCCGGTCATGGCGCGCACCGGTGCCTCATCGACATCGATCAGCCGGGCCTGGTGGTTGGGTGGGCGCACGACCCGGGCATGAACCATGTCCGGCAATTCCATATCCTGAATAAAATACGGCAGCCCGCAGACCAGCGTTTCCAGTCCTTCGGCGGCAACAGGCTTGCCGATCAGGCGGTAGTCGTCCGGACTTTTGGTGATGACATCTTCGCTGACGTTGTGCTCAAACCGTTTGCCGTCCATCAGCTCGCCGTAGCTCACGCGTTTTTCGTTCGACCGCCCGCTGATTACGCCGTCACTCACCGACAGATTGTCGACCGGCTCGTCGAGCCACGAAGATGCGGCGTCGAGCAACAACCGGCGGGCGAGGGCCGAGGCCTGGCGAATGGCCGTGCCACTTTCCTCCATCGAATTGCTGCCAGCGGTATATCCCTCATCCGGCGTGGCGTCGGTCTCGGCGGTGTTGATGGTGATGCGCCCGATATCAACGTCGAGCTCCTCGGCGGCGATGACGGCAAAGGCTGTCGTCAGTTTTTGCCCCATCTCGACTTTGCCGGTGTAAACCGTGATCTCGCCATCGGCATGGAAGCGCAGCCAGCTATCGAGGGCCGGGTTTTTGTTGAAGCTCGGCGAAAGGGTCATGTGCGCAACACCTCGGCCGCCCGCTGGACGGCCTTGATGATCGCCGCGTGGCTGCCGCAGCGGCAAAGATTGTCAGCCAGGGCTTCGCGAATTTCAGATGTATCGGGGTCCGGGTTGTTCGCCAGCAAGGCCTTGGCGGCAACGATCATGCCGGTCGTGCAATAACCGCACTGCGCCGCACGTTCGCTGATGAAGGCTTGCTGCACCGGGTCGAGATCATCCGGCGTACCAATGCCCTCAATGGTGACAATCTTGCGGCCCTCGAAAGCACCGGCAGGTGTGTTGCAGGTGAATTCTTTCACGCCATCGACCAGCACCAGACAGGCCCCGCATTGTTCGAGCCCGCAGCCAAGTTTGGCACCCTTCAGGCCCAGGTCATTGCGCAAGACATAGATCAGCGGTGTTGCGGGATCGACTTCCAGCGTGCGTTCACGGCCATTGATATCAAGGGTCACGGCCATGGCCTGCTCAGACCCCCAGCAAGCGCCGGGCATTGCCGTTCAGGATCATCTCCTGATCGGCTTCGCTTAAACCCGCATGTTCGGTCACCACTTCGACCGGGCGCTGGTACGACATATCAAAACAATAATCGCTGCCCAGCAGAACGCGGTCCGGCCCGACCAGCGAGATCAGATATTCCAGCGCCTTCGGCGAATGGGTGATGGTGTCGTAGTAGAAGCGGCGCAAATAGTCCTCGGGCGGCGTTTCAAGATGCCGGCATTCCTCGCGCACCCCCCAGCCATGGGTGATGCGCCCGATCAGGTAGGGGAACGTGCCACCGCCATGCGGCAGGCAGAAAGTAAGTTTGGGGAAGCGGTCCAGCACCTCGCCAAAAATCAGATGCGAGGCGGCAATGGCGGACTCCGTCGGGTTGCCGATGAAATTCGTCAGATAGAATTTTTTCAGCCGCTGCGGATCGACCACATTCACCGGATGCAAAAAGATACTGAGGCCCATGTCTTCGATAGCCTCATAGACCGGGAAGAACATCGGATCGGAAAGCTCTTTCTCGCCGATGCGTGTCGAGGTGTAGACACCCTTGATGCCCGGCAGGGCCGCCGCCCGCTCCAGCTCGGCGAGCGCCAGCTCCGGTGCCAGCATGGGCAACATGGCGAGCCCGACATAGCGATCAGGGTAGGCCTCATGGGCCACGGCGCAGGCGTCGTTATAGGCTTGCGACAATCTGAGTGCCAGATCACTCGAGGCCCAGTGAACCATTGGCAAGGTCAGCGACAGGCAGTGGATGTCGACGCCCTTGTCGTCCATCGAAGCGACCCGGCTCTCGATATCATGGTAGTTGCGCTCAAGTGGCGGGGTTTTGGTGCCGTTGACATCGATCACCGGTCCCGCCGGATCGTCAAACGAACAACTGACGCCGAATTCTGCGCCTTCGCGTTCGATCAGTCGCAGATACGCTTCTGGATAAAAGTGCGCATGGATGTCGATGGTCTGGGATTTTGTCATGGATATCCAGGACTCCGAATTTACTTGATCGCCTGCGGATTGATCGGCGAGCCGACGGCGCCGGTGATCGGCAGGGGCGGGGCGCTGAACATGAACTCGTAGACCTTGTCGGCGTCGCAATCGTCGGCCAGGTCTTTCAGGTAAAAGATTTCGCCCATCGAGATGCCGATCATCGGGATGACGACCCAGTGCCACGGCTGGCTCGCGTCGTTGGTCTCGTTCGGGCGCACCTCACAGCCCCAGGTATCGGTGCAAATGGCGGCGATTTCCTTTTGATGAATCCAGTGACAGGTCTCAAAGGCGAGACCCGGCGCATCGCCCCCGGCGTAACCACCCCATTCGCCGCTTTTCAGGCGATCTTCCATTTGTCCGGTGCGCACGATGACAAAATCGCCGCGTTTGATCTCGACACCCTGGGCCTCGGCACATTGATCAAGATCCTCAACCGTCACCGCCATACCGTCCTCGAGATAGTCGAGCCCGAGGAAGCGCGCGACATCCAGCAGCACACCACGCCCGACCATATTGGCCCGGGCCTTGTGGATGCCGTTTTTCTTCGCACCGCCACTGTCGACCAGGCTGGCGTCGTAGCCGTTCCACATCTTGTCGTCATAGAAAATATGCGCCAGCGCATCCCACTGCGTGCCACATTGCAACGGCAAAGAAACGGCGTCGTCAGCAAAGCGCAAGCCACCGGCGTCCTGGATACCGGCGACGGCATCGGTGCCGGTTGCCAGCATGGTGTGGATCGGATTCCAGCGATTGCCCCACAGGCCCTTCTGCGGACCGTTGCTGTCAAAATCAAGTGCCAGTGAAAACGTCTTGCCCTTGCGCACCAGTTTGCCGGCATTGATGATGTCTTCCGGCTCGACATAATTCAGCGTACCGATCTGGTCGTCGGGTCCCCATTTGCCCCAGTTTTTACATTTCTCTGCCGCTTCGCGCAGGTGATCAATGTCGAACATTTTTTCGTCATGTTTACGGGCCATGAGTCTCTCCCTGTTTATCTGGTCTTCTTACCTCTGCAAATGGTCACTGGTTGCGGTACCAGTCGTGGATTTGTTCGGCCGTCCACATCAGCACGCCCGGCTTTTCCGCCATGTATGCCAGCAGGCTCTCAAGATAGCCGATGCGGTGCGGCGCGCCGGTGATGTAGGGGTGCAGACTGATCGCCATGATCCGGGTGATGTCGGCGCTCTCGGCGTACAGTCGGTCGAACTGGTCTTTTGACCGGTTAAGGATTTCTGCGGCGGGGTGATTTTGCACAGCCATCATGGTGATGTCGTTGGTCTCCACGGTGTAGGGGATCGATAGAACCGGCCCGTGTTTCGTGGCGATGTCGACGGGCTGGTCATCCAGCACCCAGTCGGCGACATATTCGACACCGGCTTCGGCCAGGTGATCGATGGTGTCATAGGTCTCGCCAAGCCCGGGGCTTTCCCAGCCCCTGGGTGTCTTGCCGGTGAAGTCGCGAATGGCCGCGATGGTCTGGGCAATGGTTTCAGCTTCGTCCTCGACGTGATGCATCGAGCCTTGAATGAAGCCGTGTCCCATGAACTCCCAACCCGCCTCAAGTGCGGCGGAGGCAACGCGGGGATAGCTCGAACAGACCGAGCCATTAATGGCCAGTGTCGCCGGAACCTCAAATCGTTGCAGGGCCTCCAGGATGCGCCAGAAGCCGACGCGCATGCCGTATTCATGCCACGCCCAGTTCGGCAGATCAGGCGTCAGGGGCTGGCCCATCGGCGGGGTGAGCACGGTGCGCGGCATGGTGCGCTCGATACCCCATTCCTCGACGTTGACGATAGCCCAGACGATCAGGCGACCGCCGTCTGGCAACACCAGCGGCGGTCGGTCAACAATGGCGGAATAGGGAACGCGGTCTTTGGGAAAAGTCATGTCTCCTCCAGCAAAGTCGGGATCAGATCAAACGCCGAGATAATACTGCTTGATCAGTTCGTTGTTCTTCAATTCGTCGGCATCTTTACCTTCGAAGACGACCTCGCCGTGGACGATGATATAGCCGCGATCGGCGATCTTGATCGCCTGATTGAAGTTTTGCTCGGCCATCAAGATCGTCAGATCGCGTTGTGTTTTGAGCTCTTTGATCTGGCTGATCATGCGATTGACCAGGATCGGGGCCAAACCAACCGAAGGCTCATCGACGATCAGGATACTGGGTGCCGACATCAAGGCGCGGGCGAAGGCAATCATTTGTTGCTCGCCGCCGCTCATGTTGCCGGCAATTTGTTTGAAGCGTTCCTTCAGAACCGGAAAGGTTTCGAGACAAAATTCCAGATTGTCATTGATCACGGCGCGGGCGTCCTGGCGATAGGCCCCGAGCATCAGGTTTTCCTCAACCGTCAGGGCCGGGAACAAGCGGCGTCCTTCCGGTACGAGGGCGATACCCAGGCCGACGATTTGATCCGGAGATTTACCGATCAGATCAATACGCTCGCCGTCGCGTTCCAGTATGATTGTACCGGCGGTCGGGCGAATGACGCCCATGATGCTGTTGATCAAAGTGCTTTTGCCATTGCCGTTGGAACCCAGCAGCACGACCGTCTCGCCGGGTTCAACATTGACCGAGACGCCACGCAGCACCTGGACCGGACCATATCCGGCGACCAGATTGTCGATGAGGATCCTATTCTCCAAGATAGGCCCTTTCGACATCGGGGTTGCTGACGACCTCGTCGGGCGAGCCATCAGCGATCTTGCGCCCGGCGTCCAGCACGACAATGCGTTCCGAATAGCGCATCACGGCGCGCATGATGTGTTCAATCATGATCACGGCAACGCCGTCTTCGTTCAGGGTAAACAGGATGCCGAGGATTTCATCGACTTCCTCATTCGACAGGCCGGCCATGGCCTCGTCCGAAATCAACAGGTCGGGCCGTGCAGCCAGCGCCCGGGCCAATTCCAGCTTGCGCATGTCGATTTGTGTCAGGTCACCGCTGTTTGTATGGGCCAGATCAACCAGGCCCATGCGCTCGAGAATTTCCATGGCCTCTTCGGTGACGCGGCTGTGATCAATACGATCCCACGCCGCATATTCCAGCGGCACATAGAGGTTTTCGATCACCGTCATCGAACGGAACGGTTTGGGGATCTGGAAACTGCGGGCGATGCCGAGACGGGCGCGTTCGAAGGCCCGCAGCTTTGTGATGTCGCGACCTTCAAAATCGATTGCGCCTTCATCGTTAAACAAGGCACCCGAGATACAATTGATCATCGTCGTCTTGCCCGACCCGTTGGGGCCGATCAACCCGAGCCGTTCGCCCTTGTCGAGATGCAAATCAACACCGTTGAGGGCGACAAAGCCGCCGAAGCGCTTGGTCAGGTTGCGGACATCAAGCAGTTGTTCGGCCATCAGTCACCCGCCTTCGCGCGAAGTCGTTTGCGGTTGAAGTCCTGCACCAGGCCGACAATGCCCGCCGGTGCCAGCGTGATGAAGCCGATCAGCACGACACCGACGATCAACAGATTAAGCTCTGATGAAATCGTCACCGTGGTGATTTCCTGCGTCAATCCGAGGATCAGGGCTCCGATGAGCGGTCCGTACCAGACCTTTGTGCCACCGATCAACGGCATGGCGATCGAGTTGACGGCAATGAAAAGTGAGAAGGCCGACAGTGGATCGACAAAAGTGACGAAGAAAGGGTAGGGCGCGCCGGCCATACCCATGAAGACGCCCATGGCCGTAGCGGAGATCAGTTTGAGACGCAAGGTCGGCACACCCATGCATTCAGCCGCCAGTTCATCGTCACGGATCGCCGTCAGCCCCTGGCCGATGCGCGAGACGGCGAGGTAGCGGGCAAAACAGACTGCGGCGATGGCGATGATCAGCATCACCATGAACAACAATTCGACATAGGACGAAAAGAACAGGCTATTCGCCGGCGTCAGAATGTAGGCCCCGCTGGCCCCGCCGACGTATTCCCAGTTGTTGATGAAAGTCTCGAAAACGATGGCCATGGCGAGCGTCGAAATGGCGAAATAAATGCCTTTCAGACGCAGCGTCAGATACCCCGCACCCAGGCCGATTACGCCGCAGACCAGGCCGCTGGCAAGGATCAACAGGGGCAGAGGCAGGGCATAAGCCTTGTTGAGGGCGATCGAGATATAGGCACCGACGGCAAAAAAACCGGCCGAGCCGAAATTCACATAACCGGTAAAGCCGCCGAGAATATTCCACGCCGTGCCCATGATCAGGCCCTGCAGAATGACGTAGCCGGCAAAGAAGTAAAATTCGTTGTCGAGGGTTTCGGTCAAGAGCAAACCGGCGACAAAGACAGCGACCGGGACCATCCAGAATTTACGCATGATCAATTCAGGCCCTGCCAAACATGCCCTGCGGTCGCAGCGCAAGTGTCACGAACAGCAGGCCGAAGGAAACGGCTGGTGCCCAAGAGGGTCCGTAGAAAGTGGCGACAAAACTCTCGATCACGCCGATCAGCAGGGCGGCAGTCAAGGTCCCGCCGATACTGCCCATGCCACCGAGAACGACAATGGCAAAAACCCGCCCGATGTAAAGTCGGCCAACCGAGGGTTCAACCGGGCCGATGATGATCAACAGGGCGCCAGCGACCGAGGCCGTGGCGATAGCGATCCCCAATGCGTATTGTTTGACCTTGATCGGGTCGGCACCCATCAACTGCAGGGCCAGGCGGTCCTGGGAGACGGCCTTGATGGCGCGCCCGAGGAAGGTCTTGGAGAGAAAGAAATAAACGCCAAGCGCCATTGTCGTGCCAATCAGGAAAGGCACGGTCAGGCGCAGTGGAAAATCGACGAAGCCGAGGTGCCAAGTCTGTCCGATGTAGGGCGCGTTGACCAGCCTGTAGTCGACGCCGTAGACCAGAATAAGCAGGACCTCGATCGTGAACATCAGGCCGAAGAAAAACGCCAGTCCATTGAGCGATTCCTGCCCGGCCTTCTCGAAACTTGTGTAATAAAATCGATAAAGGGCCATGCCGAGTATGAAAAATACCGGGGCAAAGACGAGGCCCGATATAACCGGATCAAGGCCAAAATTCAGATTGATAATGTAGGTGACGTAAGATCCAAAAATGACAAACGTCGGATGCGCGATGTTGACGATTTCCAGATAGCCGAAGGTAATCGACAGGCCGAGCGCGACGGCCGCATAGAATCCGCCAATCAGGAGCCCCGAAACAACGGCGTTTATCAACAATTCGCCAGACATTATTTCGACCAGGCCCCTGATTGCACGGTAAACATACTTAATTCAACTGAAATTCGACTACTTGAACGGATAGACGATCTCACCCGATTTCACGCTCTTGGGATACAGCACAACGCGGCTACCGGCCTTGTTGAACTGATCGAGATTGTTGGGCTTGAGGTCACGGAACTGGATTTGCAGTGTCCGTGTCTGTGCCCATTCACCGTTCTCGCCAAACTTGACGTTGCCGACCACTGTTTTGAAAGTCGTGGCGTGAATGTGTTCGGCGAGTGCCTTTTGATCGAGGCTGCCGACCTTGTTCACGGCCTGGCCGAGGATCTGCATATAGGCATAGGCGTAAGGCGGCAGATAGTGACCCAGCGGATCAACTTTCTTGCCCTTGGCTGCGGCCTGATATTTTGCCAGGAAAGCCTCAACGCCTTCAAATTTAAGCGTCGGCTCCGGTACCCAGAAATCGTAGTTGACGACGTTGTTCAACAACGGACCGAGGTTTTTCTGAATGGCTGCGAATTGCAGGCCAACCATACCGCCACCAAACATCTTGGCTTTCAGGCCAAGTTCGTTTGCCGCCTTGACCAGACCAACCGAGCCATGCGGGTAGGAGCCGATATAGACGAGATCAGCACCTGATGACTTGATCGCCCGGACCACCGGTGTCAGATCGCTCGAACCAAACGGGAAGGTCTTGTCATAGACGATATTCAGACCAGCTTTTTTGGCGTTGATACGCGCACCTGAGACGGCGTTGCGGGCAAACTCGGCATCCTCGGCGAGCAAGGCAATGGTCTTGGGCTTGTCGCCCTGGGCCATGGCGAGATCAAAAAATCCGCGCGACCAGTCTTCCTTCGGCACCGGGCCAGCCGGCATAATCTGGAAATAGCGGTCGTATTTAAAGCGTTCATTCACCGCCAGACCGAACAAGGACATGAACACCAGGCCCTTGCGCATGACAATGGGCATGGCCGGTGAAATCTCGTTGGTGCCATAACTGGAAACCACGAGGTCAACCTTGTCGATGTTCAGAAGTTTGGTGTAGATGCCGGGCACCTTGGATGGTGACGTGGCGTCATCGTAATAGACGAACTCAACCTGGCGACCCAGCAAACCGCCGGCCTTGTTGACGTCGGCGCGCCAGATTTCCATGGCAATAAGAGCTGCCTTGCCAGCGCCCGCCAGGGCTCCGGTAAGGGCCATACTGAAGCCAATTTTTAAAGGTTCTGCCGCGCGTGTTGTGGTCGGCGTAAAGACTTGAGCCAGAAATAATGCTGCGGCCAGCATTCCCCCCAGCGCCACCAAGCGGCGCTTTATCAAAAATTTCGTAAACATTGCCTACCTCCCCTGATCGGTTTTGTTTTTTTATTCTGGATTATTTATTTTTTTGCGTCTGATCGACCTTCGTTTTTATTTTAAGTAGAACCATTCTTAACACACCCCGGTATATCAGAAAAGAGTGATGTAAAATTTATGCGGTCCCGGCGTGGCTTGCGCGGGTTGAAATTCACGATACAATAATTGCCGATCAACGGTGCCAGCCAAAATTTGTGTGGATTATTTTCGTACCTGGCCCGTGACACACAGGGGGGATTCTGTGAAGCCGGCAGCCTTTGACTATGTGAAGCCGTCATCCGTGGATGAAGCACTTGCGCTTCTCGGTGAACATCCCGATGCCGTCGTGCTTGCCGGTGGCCAGAGCCTGATGCCCATGCTCAACATGCGCCTCGTGGCGCCGAGCCATGTCGTCGATATCGCGGCAATTCCCGGTCTTGATGACATATCTGTGGACAACAATACCCTGCGCATTGGCGCACTGGCCCGTCATGCCGATCTGGCCAGTTCACCGCAAATTCTTGAGGCCGCACCGCTGCTCAGCGAGGCTGTGCTTCATATTGGCCACCCGGCCATCCGCAATCGCGGGACCATCGGCGGCAGTCTGTCACTGGCCGATCCGGCTGCCGAGTTGCCCGCCTGTCTGCTGGCACTCGGCGGGTCGGTCGAGATCGTCGGCCCCGACGGCAGCCGCGTCTTGCCTGCATCTGAATTCTTCAGCGGCACTTTTGAAACTGCCTTGAAACCGGGCGAATTACTCAGTGCTGTTGAAATCCCCGTGCCCGCTGCCGGCTATCGCGCCGGCTTCAGCGAACTGGCCCGGCGTCATGGTGATTACGCGCTGGCGGGTCTTGCCGCGTTTGGGCGCATCGATGGCGGCAGCGCTCACGATCTGCGCCTCGCGTTTTTTGCCGTTGGCGATCGCCCGATGCTGGCCACGGCCACAGCGCGAAAACTTGAAGGTCAAAAATTGACAGCGGACGCTATTGCCGCGGCGGTTGAAAACCTCGGCGATGATATCCAGGTCATCGGCCAGCCCGGTTGTGGCGTCGAGACAAAATTGCATCATTGCGGCGTGCTGGCCCGGCGCGTGCTGACCCAACTGGTGGCATGATGTACATGGAGATCACTTGATGGAACCAATGATCGATCTTCAGATCACGGTAAATGGCGAAGAAGTTTCGGCCCGTGTCCCGGCGCGCCAGACCCTGGTCGATTTCCTGCGCTACCAGCTTGAACTGACGGGCAGTCATGTCGGGTGTGAACACGGCTCTTGCGGGGCCTGCACGGTGCGTCTCGACGGCGAGATTGTGCGTGGTTGTCTGGTGCTGGCGGCACAGGCCGACGGTGCCGGAGTCGAGACCATCGAGGGGGCTTCCGACAGCGGTGAACTGACCGACCTGCAGGATGCCTTCCATACTCGCAACGCCCTGCAGTGCGGATACTGCACGCCCGGCATGTTGCTGACAGCGCAGGCGTTGCTGGCGACCAACAGCGCGCCCTCCCGTGATGAAATCCGCGCTCATATCTCCGGCAATTACTGCCGCTGCACCGGCTATCAGGCCATCGTCGATGCGGTCGAAAGCGTGGCAGCGTCCCGGCGCGGGGAGGGCACCTCATGAACGACACCAGCCTGCACGCCATCCTCGACCGGCCCAACAGTTATATCGGGCGCAGTGTGCCCCGGCCCAATATCCGCCGCCTGTTGCAGGGGCGCGGCACCTACGTCGATGACGTCCATTTGCCGCGTATGCTGCACGTCGCCTTCGTCCGTTCGCCCTACGCCCATGCCGCCATTGAGGCGATTGATACCGCCGCCGCGAAAGCCGCGGCCGGTGTTTTTGCCGTGGTTACCGGGGCGGAGCTTGCTGAATATTGTACGCCGTGGGTCGGTGTGCTCAGTCACCTCGAGGGACTGAAATCCCAGCCCCAGCACGCCCTCGCTATCAAAAAGGCCTGCTGGCAGGGCGAAGCGGTCGCTGCCGTGGTTGCGAATACGCGAGCCGAGGCCGAGGACGGCGTCGGGCTGGTCGAGGTTCAATGGCGGGAGCTGCCGGCGGTCGTCGATATGGAACGGGCACTGGACGCCGGTACGCCGGTCATCCATGCCGATCTCGGCGACAATCTCGCCTGGCAACGCGAATACGAAGCCGGTGATGTTGATGCGGCTTTTGCGACGGATACGGTGGTCGAGGAGGTTTTCACGTTTGGCCGCCATACCGGCGTGACGCTGGAGCCGCGTGCCATTCTTGCGGATTATCAGGCGTCGGAAGAGCACCTGACGGTGCATCATTCCAACCAGGCTCCGCACATGATGCAAAATATCTTTGCCACGCACATGGGGCTCGAGGAACACAACGTCCGTGTCATCTGTGGTGATGTCGGCGGCTCGTTCGGCATCAAGGTTCATACCTACGCCGATGAAATGGCGACGGTGGCGCTGAGCGTGATGTTGCGCCGTCCGGTAAAGTTTATCGCCGACCGTCTCGAGTCCTTTGTCTCCGATATTCATGCCCGCGACCACGTCGTTCGTGCCCGCGTTGCCATTGCCGATGACGGGCGCATCACGGCGATTGAGATTAACGACCTCACCGGCGTCGGGCCCTATTCGGTTTATCCCCGGACCAGTGCCGTCGAAGCCAACCAGATCGTTAACCTGATCGCGGCGCAATACACCGTGGAAAATTATCGCGCCCGCACGCGTGTGGTCTTCCAGAACAAGGTGCCGATGTGCCAGTACCGCGCCGTCGGCCACCCCATCGCCACGGCGGTGACTGAAGGTCTGGTCGACGCCGCCGCCGCCGCCATCAATATGGACCCGATCGAAGTTCGCCGGCGCAATCTGATCGCCGATGACAGCTACCCGGCCAAGGCGGTGACCGGCCTGATGTTTGAAGGTCTGTCACACCAGCAATCGCTGGCGCGCCTGCTCGAGATGATGGACTACGACGGACTGCGCGCCGAGCAAACCCGTCGCCGGGCGGAAGGTGTCCATCTCGGCATCGGCATTGCCACCTTTGTCGAACTGACTAATCCCAGTGCCATGTTCTACGGCGTCGGTGGCGCCCGCATCACAGCCCAGGAAGGCTGCACGGTGCGCATGGATGCCAAGGGAAATATTATCTGCGCGGCAGGCGTTACCGAACAGGGCCAGGGGGCCGAAGCCGTGATGGCCCAGGTCACGGCGACGGCGGTCGGCGTGCCGCTCGACAAGGTCCGGGTGATTACCGGCGACACCGATGTCACACCTTATGGCGGAGGCACGTGGGCCTCACGCGCGGCTGGCATTGGCGGCGAGGCGGCAGTGCAGGCAGGCAAGGTCTTGCGCGGTCGCATACTGGACGTGGCCGGGACGATTTTGCAGGCGGAACCGGCGACGCTCGATATCCGCGAAAGCCGGGTGGTCGATATGGCCGATGGCCGCGACCGCATCGGCCTTGATGAGATCGGGCGTATTGCCTATTTCCGGCCCGACACCTTGCCGAAAGAATTCCAGAGTGAACTGGTGGCGACCCGTCACTACGTGCCCAAACAATACCCCTTCGCCTTCACCAATGGCGTCCAGGCATCCTTGCTGGAAGTCGACATCGAGACCGGTTTTGTCACCCTGCTCAAACACTGGGTGGTCGAGGACTGTGGCACCGTGATCAATCCGCAACTGGTCGATGAACAAATTCGTGGCGGCATCGTCCAGGGCATAGGCGCGGCCCTGTTCGAGCACTGCCAGTACGATGGTGATGGCCAGTTGATCAATGGATCGATGATGGATTATCTGACGCCGATGGCGGCCGAGATGCCGGACATCGAGATCGCCCACGTCGTGACGCCGACGGCTGATTCAGAACTGGGGGCCAAGGGGGCCGGGGAAGCGGGCACGGCGGGCGCACCAGGGGCCGTTCTCAACGCCATCAATGACGCCCTGCGTCCGATGGATGTTCGTCTCAATGTCCACCCGGCAACGCCCGAGCAAATCCTCACGGCACTCGGAACTGTCAAGCCGGATTGATCTTCAGGTCTCGCCCAGTGCCCTGGCCCAGACCGGAATATCCTGGCCCGCCGGCATCAGCGGGATCTGGCCGAACATGTCGCCGATAAAGCCGCGATGGAACGCGCCGTGGATCGCCAGATGCGTGATGATCAGATAGCGCGGCAGGCTGCCCTGATTGCCGCCGATCAATTCGTAGCTCACGACTTCTTCAAGCTCGTCGGCACTGAGCCCCGAGACATAGTCCCGGATTTCCTGATCCATCTGCCGCTTGGCAGCGATCAGATCGTCGAGGTTCTCATGCTGGATGGTTTGCAGGCTGTCGAACGAATGTGAGTTTCCCTGCATATGGGCCATCCAGACCATGTCGATCATCAGCAAATGATTGACCGAAACAAGGATGCTCTTCATCAAAGACGGGCGCATCGCGGCGACCTCGGCCTCCGGCAGATCATTGATCTGTTTGAAATATTCCTCGTTCGCCCAGACGTTATAGTCCAGCAGCGAGAGCAAATAATCCCTGTCGTGCATGGCCGCCTCCGGGTTAAAGCGTCAGCCCGGGGCGAGGATAAAATCGACGTTGGCGATGTTGTAGGTCCCCTTGATATCGGCGAAGCGCGCCTGCTCTTCGTCTGTGGGCACCTGCTCATAATCCACCACCAGCGCCTCGCGCACACCAAACACCGCGTCCTCGTCAATGTAGGCATCATGGGCGTTATAGATTTGCGTGACGTGACGCTTGCAGCCCTCGGCAGAAATCATCAGGTGGATATGGGCAGGACGCCAGCAATGCCGATTGCCGGCCCGCACCAGTTCACCGCCGGCACCATCATCGGGCACGGTGTAGGGTACCGGCTTGGCGGTGGTGAACGAGTAGTTGCCATCGTCATCGGCCTGTAGTCTGCCACGCAAATTATGCTCGGGCTGGGTCGGGTCCTGCACGGTGTAAAGACCGTTGGGCCCGTTTTGCCAGATTTCAATTGTCGCACCGCCAACGCCGGCGTTGTCGCCATTGCTGATGCGGCCGTGCACCAGAATGCGTTCGCCTTCGTTGTCCCCGGTCAAATCGGCTCCGTTAGGCAATTCAGGTGTGCCCGGCGTGTAGAACGGGCCCATCAAGGTGGTAATCGTCGCACCGTGGTCTTCGTGACCGTCCACCAGATCAACCAGGGCGGAAACGCCGAGCAAATCGGACAGCAAAATAAATTCGTTGCGCTCAGGCGTGGTGATGTCGCCCGCCCGCGTCAGCAGCCCGATGGCATCTTCCCACTCCTGCGGCGTCAATTTGACGTCACGAATGAAGTCGTGCAGGCGCTGGATCAACAGGGTGAGGATTTCCTTTTTACGCGGATCTTCGGTCCCGGCATAAGCCTTGATAACGTTTTCTGTAAGGTTATCGAAATTGATGTTCCGCATCGGATTTCCCCCTGAATTCCTGATTCTTTTCTTCTGCATTTTTCAGCGCGGGTTATCTTGCACTTAAACCGGCACATTCTTCAACGGTGAAGAACGCGAATGTGATCGCTGCTTGTTCAGGCAATCAGCGTGGCGATCAGCTCACCTCCTGGCGAACGATTTCTGCGCCGCGGACCATGGCTTGCAGTTTGCCAAAGGCGATGTCGCGCGGCAGATACTTCATGCCGCAATCCGGTGCGGCAATTATCCGATCCGGGCTGGCGTGACGCAGGGCACCGCGCAGGCGATCGGCGACAAGCTCAGGCGTCTCGACTTCATGGCTGCCGAGATCGATCACGCCGAACAGGATTTTTTTGTTCGGCAGGCTTTCCAGAATGACCGGATCCAGATTGGGCTGGGCCGCCTCGATTGAGATCGCCGTGGCGCAACACTTGTCCAGTTCCGGCAGGAAGGAGTAGCCCGATGGCTTGTCCTTGACGACATAGGCGTAGCCAAAACAGAGATGCACCACGGTCGGTTCGGCAACACCCTCCAGCGCCCGGTCAATCGCCGCGATGCCGAATTTTCCGGCTTCGACGGGGTTGGCCTGCATGTGCGGTTCATCGATCTGGATGACGTCGGCCCCGGCCGCCTTCATATCCAGGATTTCCTCGTTCAGGACATCGGCGTAGGCCATGATCAGCGCTTCGAGGTCGTTGTAGTATTCATCGACCGCCATCTTGGCCATGGTGAAGGCGCCGGGCACGGTGATCTTGATTTTTTTATTGGTGTGGGCGCGCAGGAATTCGACGTCACGAACCTGGACGGCATGCCGACGTTTGATCGGACCGACGACGCGCGGCACCAGCGTCGGGGTGCCGGTGCGACCGGGCACTGTGGCGGGGTCGTCAAGGTCGATACCCTCCAGCGCATTGGCGAAGCGGTTGAAATAACTTTCGCGCCGGACCTCGCCATCGGAAACAATATCGATGCCGGCGATTTCCTGATCGTGCAGCGCGACCAGCGTGGCATCGTCCTGGGCTTCTTCCAGCACATCCGCCGCCGGTCGCCAGACTTCGCGCATGCGCACGCGCGGCGGTCCGCCGCCCAGCAACAGTTCCTTGTCGACCAGCCAGTCCGGTTGCGGGTAGCTGCCGACCAGTGTTGTTGGTATCAGTTGATCATCCATGGCGCTCTCCCGGGCGTTAAGTCAGGGCACTCGATACTTTTGCGATATCGTCGGCAGACATTTGCCAGGCCACAGCCTCGGCATTTCGCGCGACCTGCTCAGGCGTCGAGGCACCGGCGATGACGCTGGGCACCACGGCATCGCGCAGCAGCCAGGCGAAGGCGAGGTCGATCAGCCCCTTGCCGCAGCTCGCGGCGACGTCGGCCAGCTTGCCGGCCTCGACCAGATTTTGTTCGCTGAGGAACATATCGGCCAGCGATTGTGACGTTGCAAGGCGTGTGCCTTCAGGCGCGCCTTTGCCCAATTCATACTTGCCGCTCAGAATGCCGCTGGCCAGCGGGAAGAACGGCAACAGTCCCATGCCATATTTCTGACAGGCCGGAATGACCTCGCGTTCGACATCGCGCGACAACAGGCTGTACAGCTCCTGAGTCACGACAAAGCGGTTCAGGCCAAGCTCGCGCGCAAGATAATGCGCCTCAACGACTTGCCAGCCGGCAAAATTGGAACTGCCGATATAGCGCACCTTGCCGGCCCGGATCAGGTCGTCCAGTGCTCGCAGTGTCTCGTCAATCGGTGTGTCGGGATCGGGTTCATGAAACTGCAACAGATCAATCCAGTCCGTACCCAGACGTCGCAGGCTGTCGTCGACCGCCTTGATGATGTAGCGCCTGGAGCCGCCCCGACGCGTGCCTTCCGGGTCCATCTTCATGCCGAACTTGGTGGCGACGATGGCATCATTTCGGCGTTCGCCCAGCGCCTTGCCGAGGAAGTCTTCGGACGTGCCGCCTTCGCCCATGGGATAAACATCGGCTGTGTCAAACAGCGTGACGCCGTGATCAAGGGCGGCGTGCACGACCGCTGCCGATTGGCCGGCGTCGAGACGCACGCCGAAATTATTGCAGCCGATCCCAAGCGTTGAGACTTTCAGGCCGGAAGCCCCGACATTACGCATTTCCATAAATATTGTTTCCCTGAAAAATCAAAAAATTTACCCGAGCGGCGCCATGTGATGTTCTGCCTGGTGGCAGCCACGGAAACCGGCCGCTTCCGCCGCCTGAACGATCGCCAGACGGTCGGCATAAAGCTGACTGTCCGGTGTGTCGTTGCGATCAAGATGATCGAAAATACCAAATTCCATCGACGCCAATCCCCCACCCCTGAACTCATTGGACGGGCGACAGCATGGCATAAATCAGCCGCGGCTTGTCAAATTCACTATTGGCTGGAACGAATGATGAAAAGCTATAACGCTGCGGAGAATTCAGCTTTGGCGCGGGGCAGCGGGCAGAACGAAGTGGAACTCGGCACCTTCGCCCGGGCTTGAGTCGGCCCAGATCGTACCGCCATTGCGCTCAAGCAGGTCCTTGCACAGCGGCAGGCCAAGACCTGTGCCCAATTCGCCTGCAGTCCCGTTGGTTGATGTCCGCTGATCCAGCGCGAAAGCCTTGTCCATTTGTTCCTGCGACATGCCGATGCCATCATCCGAGACGGTGATTTGAACCAGTTCGTCCGTGCCATCAGAGGAGATTTCAACCTTGCCACCTGCTTCGGTAAATTTGAGGGCATTGCCGACCAGATTGCGCGTTACGGCCAGCGCCATGCCGCGGTCTGCGAAGACCTGAATATCGTCGACGTTATTGACGAGGCTGATATTTTTTTGTTCGGCGACCAGTTGCAGGACATCGAGACATTCCTGGATCACCTCTTTCAGCGCAATCATTTCCGGTTCATGTGCCGTGCCATCCATTTGCAGGCTGGACCACTCCAGCAGGTTCTGCAGCAGATCAAACACGCGCCTGCCTGATTCGTTGACATCGCCGGCAAATTCAACGAGTTGCTCCTTGTCATATTTCTCAGACCGGGTCGACATCATATGCGTCATGCCGAGCAGCGCATTGAAGGGGCTGATCAGGTCATGCGAGATCACCGAGAAAAACCGGTTCTTGACGTCGATCTCATAGTTTAGCTGATCAACAAGATCGGCCATTTTCTGTTCAGCGGTTGTGGCGTCCGTCAGCATGGCCTCAAGGCGGGAATGAAACAGGTTCAACGTGTAAGCGACGATCAACATGGTGAGCGCAATGATGACGATGCCGATGAGGATGGACGTGATCAGTCCCTCGCGGATGGCGTCGAAGGCCTGGGCTTCCTGCTGCTCGACGATGACCCGCCAGCCCAGTTCAGGAATGTAGCGCGTGTTGAGCAGCATGTTTTCGCCATCACGGCTGTATTCAAAAAACGCGTGATCGGCCGCCATGACGCTTTTTGAGATTTCAGAGATACCACTGGCACTGTGAATGTTCGCTTCGGTGATCGAAGCGCCATGCGAGCGTACGGAAATATCACCGTTGTCATCGACGAAATAAATATTCCGGCCAAAGCGCTCCTTGTAGCGCTCGACAATCCTGGCCACGGTGTCGAATTCCAGTCCGACACCGATTGCCCCGAGGTACTTGTTGTCCGGGCCAAACACCTTGTGATTAATGAAGATCGTTCTCGTGTTGTTTTGTTCCTCGTTGGGGTCAACGTTAAGTTCGTAAACCTCGGGCATTTCGCGCACACGGAAATACCAGTCATCTTTCGGGTCTTTTTCGGAGACCACTTGTGTCAGTCCCTTGAAGTGGTAATAGTTTCGCGATTCTTCAGAAATCAGGAAGGTTGTGAACAGGTCGTACTTCAGCCGAATTTCATCAAGATAACGGGTGATTTTTCCGACATCCTGTTCGCCGCTCAGAAGCCATTCCTTGACGAAGGTGTCATTGGACATGGTCGATGACACCAGGATGGGCTGGAGTAAATCACGCTGGATCTCGGAATAGATGTTGTTGCTGGTGAGCGGCAGTTCCTCGTCAATCAGTGCGGCGCGAAGGCTGTTTTTCGAGACCTGGTAGCTCAGGCCGATGGTGATCAGAAAGCCTGTGATCAGGATCAAGCCGATAATCAGAATCAGCGGTCCGCGGACTGAATGAGGGTTTTTCCACCAGGGCTGGATATAGTTCATCAGGATTTACCGGCACTTATTAATTCAAGGACTGAAATTTCTTGTGCTGCCGGCATCGACGGGCCAGGACAGCCAAAGGCGTGTACAATATTAATCAGGTATCAGCTTCAAGCTGGTTTTCAAGGCGAACATCTATCGGGATGGGTATAAACTCAAGCAGAAACTGAATTTCATGAGCAGGCAGAGATGTCCGGACTAAAATCGATACCGGCACAACGGGCGCGTCGGGCGCGCACCGTTAATGCGCAATTGCAAGGCCGGGCCGGCTCGCCCTGCGCGGCTTGTGCGGTTCGTCAGGTCGCCGTTTGTTCAGCCCTGGACGACGATGAACTCGGCGATCTTGATGCCATCCTTCAGCGCCGCCAGCTCGCCGCCAATGCCGTGTTGTTCGACGAAGGCGAAGTGGCGACGCAGGTTTACAATGTGACGGACGGCTGCCTCAAACTCTTCAAACTGTTGCCTGATGGCCGAAAACAGGTGACCGGGTTCATGTTCGCCGGCGACTTCGTTGGCCTCGCCGACAGCGAGACTTACATCTGCAGCGCCGAGGCCGTTACTGAGGTCGCGCTGTGTTGCTTCGATAGATCAAAACTGGATGGTCTGGCGCACAAACACCGGAATTTTGAAAAACGCCTGCTTGGCCGGGCTCGATCTGAACTGGCGGACACGCAAAACCAGATGCTGCTGCTGGGCCGCAAGTCGGCAGAGGAGCGCCTGGCGTCGTTTGTCCTGATGCTGTCTGAACGTGCAGTTCCTGGCGGCGGGGCGGATAATCCCGTGAACCTGCCGATGAGCGGCAAGGATATTGGTGATTATCTCGGACTGACCACCGAAACCGTCAGCCGCACCTGGTCACGCCTGCAGACACTAAAGGTCATCAAAAAGGACGCGGCCCGCTCCCTCAGCATCGTAGATTTCGAAAAACTGCAAAATCTCGCAGACGGTTTTAAATTGATCTAGATCAATGAGCGATGCCGCGGGCCTCGCTATACCTCTCCTGACCTGACACTCAACCGGTGGGAGAGAGCAATGACCGAAAACGAGATGCTGTTCCTGATTTTTTCACTCGGCGTGTTTGCACTCTATGGCGGTGTGCTGGCCTGGACCGATTATTACGCCAACTCAAAATAGCGCCTGCGACCAGTTAAAAAGACCGCGGCAGGCCGAGCACGTGTTCGGCGACATACGACAGGATCAAATTCGTTGAGATCGGGGCGATCTGGTAAAGCCTGGTCTCGCGGAATTTTCGCTCGACGTCATATTCCTCGGCAAAGCCAAATCCACCAAACGTCTGCAGGCAGACATTGGCCGCTTCCCACGACGCTTCCGAAGCCAGCATCTTGGCGATGTTGGCCGCTTCACCGGCAGGCTCGTTGGCATCGTATAGCCGGATCGCCTTGTGCACCATCAGATCAGCAGCTTCGGTCGAGGCATAGGCCCGGGCGATGGGGAACTGGATGCCCTGGTTCTGGCCGATTTGCCGGCCAAAGACCTCGCGCTCGTTGGCATAGGTTGTCGCCTTGTCGATAAACCAGCGCGCATCACCAATACACTCCGCCCCGATCAGTGTGCGCTCGGCGTTCATGCCATCGAGAATATATTTGAAACCGTGATCAAGCTCGCCGATCAGGCTGTCGGCGGGAATTTCCAGATCATCAAAAAAGACTTCGGTGGCAGCATGATTGATCATCGCGCGCAAGGGACGGATCGTCAGGCCGTTGCCCAAAGCTTCGCGCATATCAATCAGGAATACCGACAAACCAAGACTTCGTTTCTTGACGTCTTCCTTCGATGTGGTGCGGGCCAGCAGCAGCATCAAATCGGAATGTTCGGCGCGCGAGGTCCAGACCTTCTGGCCATTGACGACGAACTTGTCGCCCTTGCGCACCGCCGTGGTGCGCAGGCTCAGCGTGTCGGTGCCGCTGGTCGGTTCGGTAACGCCAAAGGCCTGGAGGCGAATGTCACCACTGGCAATCTGCGGCAGCCATTTTGATTTTTGTTCGGCGCTGCCATGCCGCAGCAATGTTCCCATGGTGTACATCTGGGCATGACAGGCCCCGCCGTTGGCCCCGCTTCGCTGGATCTCCTCGAGGATCGCCGCCGCCGCCCCGATACCCAGACCACTGCCGCCGTATTCTTCCGGGATCAGCACGGCGAGAAATCCGTTTTCCGTCAGCGTCTTGACGAACTCGGTGGGGTAGGTGCGTTCGCGATCAAGGGCGCGCCAGTATTCACCGGGAAAATCAGCGCACAGAGCCCGAACAGAATCGCGAATGGTCTGGATTTCCTCGTCAGAGGTTGTGGCAATTGTCATGAAAGTCGGGTCCGTTGGCCAATAAACAGGAGAAGGTTCCCGATATTACGGTTCTGTCGTCCTGTCGTCGACCCGTTGTATTCAGGTGTCGCTCAGAGCCTCGCGAAAAGCGCTGGGGGTCGTGCCGGTGATAACGCGAAAATCACGACTGAAATGGGCGCTGTCGGAAAAGCCGGCACAAAACCCCACGACGCCCAATGGTGTTTCGCGCTCCTCAAGCAATCGACTGGCTTCCTGAATGCGCAAGGCCCGAACCAGATCGGAAAAACTCAACTCTGCTTCCCCGAACCGGCGTTGCAAGGATCGTTGCGATAAACCCAGGGTCTGTGCCAGTTCGCCAACCTTCCATTGCCGCAGAAAATCGGCGGACAGGTGTTCGACAGATGAACCCACAATACGGCGGGCAAGGGGCGGGCATTCGTCGGGTAGCGGTATGATGAAGTCCTGCGCATCGGATGCGTCCGGGATCGCGCTGGTCTCGAAGGACTGCCAGCGGATCGTCCATGTCGTTGTATCGAGGCTTTCGCCCTGAACATCGGGCAAGTGGATGACACCGTCGGTATAGATATCCGCGTTTGCTCCTTTTATCTGTGGCATTTGGCAGGCAATGCCCTGGCAGCCGATCATCTCCAGCAAGGCGAGAAGGACGCCGCAGATCAGAAGATTTTCGGCGGGACCGGGCGGCGTGTCCGTGCCGACAGCGTATCGCCGACACAACACTTCTGCTTTATCGTCATGGATCAGTTCAACGCGATTGGTCGAATGCGCATACCCCTCCAGACGCCGCCACCCCTGGAACAACATCGCCGGACTTTTGGCCTTGGCTGACGCGCGCCACAGGGGATCAAAATCACCATCACGCAAACCCTGTCCGATAGACAATATGGCGGACGCCCCGGCCCTTTGCAGAACCTGATCCAGCAATTGACGCTTGTCGCCCGCCGGAACCGTGGACTTGCGCAGGCTGTCTGCGGGCCTTGAGGCATCAGGTATCAACTCGGGATATTGCCGACCTATTTGCCTCCGGACCAGATTGACGATGCTGGCGCGGGCGAAATCCTCGATGGAAATCTCCTTTGTTGTCCAAAAACGAATTGTCAGGCGAACAGGGTATCGTAGTCGAAGGGTAGATGGCGTGGTCGTTTTCCGGTAGCGGCGAACGTCGCATTTGCAATAGCGGCTGCCGTCGGCGCGAAAGCGGATTCTCCCACGGCCCCGGGCGGTGTGTCTGCGGTTTCAAGTAGATGAATGAAAGTCTGTGGTGCCTCGTCAAAACGCAACACATTATAGCTATCGAAATTTGTCTGCTCGACAACACCGTTCTGAATATCGAGCTTCTCCTTCAAAGCCAGATTACAACCCCAGACCAGATTGCCGAGGACCTGATTCTCAACCTGATCCGGATTAACGACAAGCCCGCAATCCTGTGAACACCAAAGTCGCGCTACTTTTACGGCGCGGGACTGATGATCAATTTTAACTTCAGCAACGACGGCGACACTGGTTTGATTCTTGTAAATCGCACAGGCGATCCCGAGGCCTGTGTTGTCCGGTGCCGGGCGTCCCCATTTAGACAGGTCGGCGACGCTTTTTAAAACAGACGACAGACGATCAGCCATCGGGCCTGCGGTGCGTAGATGTGTGAGCCGGAAATCAAGCGGGTCCGTCTCCGCCAGGTGCGCCATCTCGTCCATCATGCTTTCGATGGCAAAGGTATTTGGCGCGGCACCCAGACCGCGCCAGGCCCCGGTCGGGACGTCGGTTCGAATGTCTGAATATCGCACGCGTTTGTGGTCCGCCCGATAGGGTGACAGCGCACCCCGCGCCGTGCCCTCATCGGCGACAAAGGCATCGAGAACGGGCGCGACACTTTTGGGTGCAAGGCCGAAAATAATCGGCGCGGAGACAAAATCGTGATGCCAGAAAGCAATTTCACCGCGTTCATTCAAACCACTGTCGATGGCATGGGAGAATTTGGGCTGGAAGTAGTTTTGCTGAAATTCGGTCTCACGATCCCACTGAACACGAACCGGTTTTCCGACATGCGCAGACATTAGTGCTGCTTCTTCGGCTGGCTGGCACAAGACGCGACCGCCAAACCCTCCGCCCATTCGCAGGGGGTGAACCACAATATCCTCCGCACCGCGTCCCAAAAGCGCGGCGACGCGTCCGCGGACAAAATAGGGGTCCTGACACCCGCACCATATTTCCGCTGTCTTGTCGTTGACGTCGGCGACCGCTGCCCTTGGCTCCATCGCCGCGTGGGCCATGCTGGATGTGGTGTACATGGCCTGGTGCGTCTTTCCACGGATGGTGTCAGGGTCGGGGCTGTCACCTTCGTCAACAAGCGTGTGCTCAAAATCATCAGTCGGGCGGTATTTCGAGACATCAAGCGCGTCCGCGTCCGCGCTTCCCTCAGGCGTTTGCCATTGAACGTCGAGCATCTCCAGAACGCCGGGTAAAATCATCGGGTTGTCGGCCACTACGCCAGCGAGATTGTTGGCCAGGTCGATCACCACACTGACGACGCCCGGTAAATCGCGGACACCCTTGTCATCCACTTTTTTCAAGGTCGCACCAAAACGAGGTGGGCGAACGGCATCACCGAACAACATGCCGGGTCGGGAAACATCGCGGCTGTAGATCATCTGCCCGGTCACAATTTTTTCGAGGTCAGGGTGCTTCCAGCGCTCGCCAATGGCTTGCCGGGGTCGGGTGTTCCGGACGAGGTAGGACGATTGTTCATCTCCGGTTTCCGCAACAACAAGTTCGGCATCAACCGGGACCAGGTCGCCAAAGCCAAACGACACGTCACCCGCCTTGAACCCACCACGCATATGCGTGACCTCACTGATCGGCAACCCTGATTTCGCAACGGCCAGGGCACGAAGGTGTTCGCGCAAACTGGCCGCGCCATGGGATACCGGCACCGAGAAAACCGACAGACCTTCACTGCCGACGGTCATCTTGAAGGGTTGAACCTGATCGCTGTCCGGTGTCAGACAGTTGATCTGTGACTGGGGCACGTTCAGTTCCTCTGCAACGATCTGGCTCAGACCAAGCGTCGCACCCTGGCCCATTTCCATACGCGGGCAGAAAAAGCGAACGCGCCCGTCCGCCAGTATCTGGATCCAGGTGGAGGCATCGTCATTGTCGGGATTTCCTGTGGTCGGCAAGACGGGGAGGATGCCGCTGCAGGAGGCAAGAACAGTCACGCCTGCGGCCAGCCAGCCGGTATTTGTCAAAAACCGGCGCCGGTCCGGATCAATGTGGTCGGTCATGAACTTCATGTCAGGCCTCCGCCGCTGCACGCGAAATGGCACGCCGAATGCGGTCGTACGTCCCGCATCGGCAAATGTTCCCGCGCATGGCGTCGTTAATGTCTGCGTCGTCCGGGCTGGCGTTCTGCCTGAGCAACGCGACCGCCGCCATGATTTGTCCGGGTTGGCAATATCCGCATTGCGGCACGGCTTCGTCGATCCAGGCCTGTTGCACCGGGTGAAGTTTGTCGCCACCGACGGTCGCCGACAGCCCTTCGATGGTTGTCACATCGTGGCCCAGGACGTCCGACATATTCAATTGGCAAGATCGCTCGGCCGTACCATCAACATTTACGGTACAGGCGCCGCACAAACCCTGGCCGCAGCCGAATTTGGTGCCTTTCAGGTGTGCATGGTCACGGAGGTAATCGAGCAGGGACACATCCAGCATAGATCGGGGCAGCGATAGCGGCTTGCCGTTCAGGGTTGTCATCATTTTATCCTTTACCGTCTTGTGAATGATCAGACGGTAAAGGCTGCAATCAGGTTTGCGTTATGACGATTGCGCCATTTTGTCGTCGACGCTGTGGCCTCGCTTCGGCACCAGGACACTTCGTTTATAGCTCATGATCAGGACGCCATCCTGATTGTGCGCCCGCGTCTCGACGCTGACGATGCCTTGCGTCGGGCGAGATGATGATTCACGTTTATCCAGCACCTCTGATTCAGCCGTGATGGTGTCGCCGTTGAACACAGGTGCGGGCATGACAATATCGGTCCAGCCGAGATTGGCGATGGCCCTCTGGCTGACGTCAGAGACGCTCATGCCGGCAACGATGGAGAGCGTCAGTGCGCTGTTCACGAGCGGCTTGCCGAACTCACTGTGGCTGGCATATTCGGCGTCAAAATGGATGGGGTGCTGGTTCATGGTCAGCAGCGTAAACCAGGTATTATCAGCCTCCGAGATCGTCCGCCCCGGCCGATGCTCATAGATATCACCGACATCAAAATCCTCGTACGACCGTCCATACGCCTCACGATAGCGGTTCTCGCCAACCTTTTTGGCCTCTGCAACCATCAAATTATCTCCTGAAATTCAACGTCGTTCACGACGACACATCTGAAAACAATTAAACCATGTCCGCCTTGTCAGGCAAAGCGGTCACTGGAGTACCAGTTGCTGGAGATCTGGTTTCGATCCGAAGCAGTCGCTTACGACCCCTGATCCTGAATATGTTTTCGATAAACAGTTGTCGCTCCGCGGAGAGATTCTGCGGCCCCGAATATTTGCCAGCCGCGACGCATCATTATGCGCTCCGCTGTGTTGACCGATGTAAATATTGACTCAATACCCAGGCGGTGGGCCTCCCCCTCGATAGCGGCGACCAACGCCGACCCGACACCCTTACCTCGATGCTCTTTACCAACGATCAAGGCTGCGAGCCAGGGACCCACGCCAGTTTCACTGCCAACTGAATCGGTTTTAAGCGCGGCAGTACCAAGTACATCGCCGGCCTGATCGAGGGCAATCAAACAGACAGGAAGATTATTCTTGGTGCAACATTCTGCGAGATCGCGTTCAGCGTTACCCTGCCCGTTGCTGCCATACCACGGCTCCCACTCTTCTTCGAACCACTTCGCCAGTGTCGCCGCCGCCTCAGGGGAATCCACGAGATGAACGATGTGAATAAATTGCGTCTGAACGTTCATTCGTCTCTCTCGTAGGCCTCATATCGCTTTACAATACGGTCATACATGCCCTCGTCTCTGATATTATCGAGGGCTTGCTGGAACCGTTCGATGATCCAGTCGGCTGTGTTTCGATGAAAGGCGATCGAGACATCCGAACTGTCGGCTGTATAGATGATTTCAAATTTTTTCTTGTCGAGACCTTCAATCCTGGCGTCCGACACAAATGCCTCCCACCCCGAAACAATAAAGTCGATCCTCCCGGCATCCAGCATGCGCAAATTGGATCGGGTGTTTCGATTTCGCTCAAAGTGATCAGCACTTATACCAAGCCTTGATAGAAACATTTCACTGGCGTCGTCGATAATCGTGCCAAAGCGATATTTTTGAAGCTCTTCGGGCGAGGATATTTTGATATTTTGCTTTCGGGCAGCGATGAGATAAGTCGTGTTCTGAAAAAGCGGACCGACCCATCGAAACAGTTTTTCTCGTTCAGGGGTTCTGGTCGTGGAAAAGAGTATCGTGTTCTCTTGCTGTCGCAGCCATCGGTAGGCTCTGGCCCACGGTAGCATCTCGATGTCACTGCGAACCTGGGATGAGCCGGCGCGCTTCAGCATCTCAACCATCAGGTCGACAGATATGCCCCGCAATTCAGTACCGTCCTGAAACTGATAGGGTGTCCAGTCTTCGGTCATGATTTTGAACGTCGGCAGGGTTTGCGCCATCACCGGCGTTGAGGCGAGAAACAAAACGCCCAAGGCAATAATTAGTCTGTTCAATTTGAGTGCCCCTTCCGACGTGCGTTTTATTATTAAGGGTAAATCCCCTGCCGCTCAGTCGTAAACCGTACGCGGCAGCCACAAGGAAATCTCGGGTTGCCACATGACCAGCATCAACACCGACGCCTGGATGATGACGAAGGGAATGATGCCCTTGTAGATGCTGATGGTTCGGACTTCCGGCGGCGCGATGCCTTTAAGGTAAAACAGGGCGAAGCCAAATGGCGGCGTCAGGAACGAGGTTTGCAGATTGATCGCCACCAGCACCGTGAACCAGAAGATCATTTCTTCCTTCGCCACGTGATCGGCGAAATCCAGTTCCAGCACCAAAGGTGCGAACACCGGCAGTATGATCAAGGTGATTTCGATCCAGTCGAGGAAAAAACCCAGAACGAAGACGATGGCCATGATCAGGAACAACAAACCCCATGAATTGAGCTCGGCCCGAAGGATCAGATGTTCGACGATGTCGTCACCGCCGAGCGAGCGAAACACATAGGCGAACGCCGTAGCCCCGATGAAGATGAAGAAGATCATCGCGATGGTCAGGCCCGACGAATGGCAAACGCCTTTTAATACATCCCAGTTGAGACGGCCCTTGAGCCAGCCCAGCGCCAGGGCACCGAACGCGCCGACGGCGCCCGCCTCGCTCGGCGTGGCGAACCCGAACAGGATCGATCCCTTGACGAAGGCGATCAGGAAGACCGGCGGGAAAAAACTTTTGACCAGCAGGGGCGGCAACTCTTTCGGCGGCACGTACAATAATTCGGGCGGCAGCGGCGGCGCGACTTCCGGTTTGGCTCGGGCGATGGCGACGATGTAGATCAGGTAGCAGGCAGATAAAACCAGTCCCGGGGCCAGCGCCGCCATAAACAGCGAGCCGACCGAAATCGACAGCAGGTCGGCCATGATTATCAGCATGATGCTGGGCGGTATGAGAATGCCCAGCGTGCCGGACGCCGCGATCGTTCCCGTGGCCAGCTCGTGACTGTAATTCTGACGCAGCATGGTCGGCAGGGCGAGTGCCGTCATCATGGTCACCGAAGCGCCGATAATGCCGGTCATCGCCGCGAGGATCGTTCCCATGACCGTCACTGCCAACGCCAGGCCGCCGGGAACCCGGCGCAGCAAAACCTGGCAGCAATAAAGCATATCGTTGGCGATGCCGCTGCGCTCCATCATGACGCCCATGAAGACGAAGGTCGGCAAAGCCACCAGCACGAGGTTCTCCGCCGCACCACCCCAGATTCTGGCAATGAAGTTGAAAAACTCGATCAACTGGAACGCGCCCAGTGCGTAGCCGATCAAGCCATAGACGATGGCAATACCGCCGAGCAGGAAGGCGACCGGGTAGCCGGTGAACAACAACAGCGCCAGCGTAGCAAACATGAGCACCGGAAGGTACTCGACCACAAACTGTATCAACATGAAGAGACCTTCGAGTTGTCGACATTAAATTTTCGAGAAATAGTAAACACGCTTTGCCAAACGCCGCAATCAACAGGTTGCGATTGAAAGCGAGCCAGTTGCTCCAGGCAAAGCGGTCAGTGGGGTGTCGGTTGCAAGACGTGATGACAACCCTCAAAAAAAATTTACCCGCGGGTCTGGCGAACTGGCCGAACCCGCGGGTAAACCCGGTAATCAATCGAAAGCTTACGGTTACTGGTCCCGGATGATCAGGCGGCCCTGACTTCAGCCAGGAACTTCTCGACCTCCGTTTTCAGGGTTTCGGACTGTTGCGACAG